>ERZ1370068.4331-contig-3408_pt1 | contig 23016 bp, 29 predicted proteins | sample MGYA00561227_ERZ1370068 | MGnify/ENA primary metagenome ERZ1370068 (study PRJEB38410, sample SAMEA6850437) | metagenome | study: Metagenomic assessment of the ecological functions of the soil: analysis of the soil microbiota associated with the...
CGTTCAGTTACGTATTGCTGCTTCTGGGTCTGAAGGGCCTGATCGCGTGCGGCGCCGCGCTCGACGCTGGCCTGGGCCTCGCGCTCCTGTGGCGCGTCGCGGGAGCGCGGCGCCTGCGCATCGGCGCGCCGCCGGGCTGTCGCTCGCCTGCTTCGGCGCGGTGCTCGCCGGCGTGCAGCTCGATCCCTACAAGATGGCCTCGGGCGTGTTCCGCCACGGCGACCTGTACACCGACGCGCGAAGCCACCATGCTCATGCATCGCGACGGCAAGACGACGACCGTCGAGCCTCATGGATTTCGGAACCGACCGCAGCCTGCGCACCAACGGCAAGTCCGACGGCGCGGTCAACATGGATCCCGAACGGCGCGCGCGTCTCCGACGAGGTCACGATGACGCTCACCGCGGCGATTCCGCTCGCCTACCGGCCCGACGCGGCCGACCGCGGCCGTGATCGGGATCGGCACGGGATTGACGACGCACACGCTGCTCGGCTCGAGCGCGCTGCGCTCGGTCGAGACCATCGAGATCGAGCCGGCGATGGCCGAGGCGTCGCAGCTGTTTCGCGCCGCGCAATTCCAACGCCTTCGCCGATCCGCGCAGCCGCATCGTCTTCGACGACGCGAAGATCCTTCTTCTCCACGCACAACCGCAAGTACGACATCATCATCTCGGAGCCGTCGAATCCCTGGGTCAGCGGGGTGTCGAGCCTGTTCACCTGCGAGTTCTACCGCATGGTCCGCCGGCACCTCAATCAGGACGGCATTCTGGTGCAATGGTTCCAGATGTACGAGATCGACGCGAGCCTGGTCGCGTCGGTGCTGCGGGCGCTCGGCGAGAACTTTCCCGACTACGCCGTCTACGCATCCACGGGCAGCGACCTGCTGATCGTCGCGGGCGAAGCGCGCACGCTGGCGCGCCCGCTCGCCGACGTCCTCGCGACGATGCCCGGAGTCGCCCGCGAGCTGCGCCGCGTTCAGGTCAATTCGATCCGGGACATCGAGGTCCGCCGGATCGGCGGAAAGAGCTCGCTCGCCCCGATGTTCGCGAGCTACGACGTGCCTGCGAATTCCGACTACTACCCTTACCTCGACCTGCACGCGGCCAAGTATCGCTTCCTGCACCAGTCCGCCGATCAGCTGACCGGCCTGCTCGCCTACAGCGTTCCGGTCGTGGCGCTTCTCGAGGGGAGGAAGAGCGCGCCCGCGGACCCCAAGGCCGAAGGTCAGGAATACCTCGAGGCCCTGGAGCTCGCGCGGCGCGCGGCCTACGCGAGAGACTACCTCCTCTCGCCGGAGCCGCCCCGAGCCCGTCGCGATCCCGCGCCCGTTCCAGAAGGACCTCGAGCTCATCGCGCTTGCGCCTCATCGAATGCCGCGACGTGGGCCGCTCCGACATCTGGTTTCATTCCCTCTACGAGCTGGCGCGCGTCCTCAATCCGATGCTCTCGGCCGAGGAGGCGAAAGCGGTCTGGGATCGAATCGAGCGGGCCCCTGCAGCGCTCAGCGTGACGCCGGAGCGAGCGCCAGTGGATCGGCTTGATGCGGGCGGTGGGCGAGCGCTCGGCGCCGGACATGGCGCGGCTCGCCGCAGGCGCTGCTCGAGAAGACCGAGCGACCTTCCGGGCAGCCACCGACACGTATCTGATCGCGGCCGGCATGGCGGGCTATCTCGCGCAGGGCAAGCGCGCCGAGGCGGCCGCGCTGTGGGACCGCTATCCGGCGGACGTCGACCGGCTCGGCGACGTGGGTCTGCGGCTGCTCCACGCCCACGCCTTCGCGATCGGCCAGTAATTTCTAGCGCGCCTTCCCGGGAATCGGTTTGAGGCGGCGGCTCGACGTCGCCGCACTGCGCCCGGTGCCGCAGCGCGTGGTCCATCAGCACGCAGGCGAGCATCGCCTCGGCGATCGGCGTCGCGCGGATGCCGACGCAGGGATCGTGGCGTCCGGTGGTCTGGACCGTGGTCGGCTTGCCCTTGCGGTCGATCGAGCGGCGCGGCACGCGGATGCTGGAGGTCGGCTTGAGCGCGATGCTCACCAGGACGTCCTGCCCGCTCGAGATGCCGCCCAGCGTTCCGCCCGCGTTGTTCGAGAGGAAGCCTTCGGGCGTCAGCTCGTCGCCGTGCTCGGAGCCCTTCTGCTCGATCGCGCGCGAATCCGGCGCCGATCTCCACGCCCTTCACCGCGTTGATGCCCATCATCGCCGCGGCGATGTCGGAGTCGAGCCTGCCGTACACCGGCTCGCCCCAGCCGACCGGGACGCCGCTCGCGACGACGTTCACGCGCGCGCCGCAGGAGTCGCCCGATGCGCGCAGCTCGTCCATGAAGGTCTCGAGCTTCGGCACGATCGCCGGATCGGGCGAGAAGAACGGATTCTGATCGACCGCGTCCCAGGACTTGAACGCGATCCGGTTCGGCCCGACCTGCGCGAGATGCCCGCGCACCTCGACCGCCGTAGCGCTCGCGCAGCCATTTCTTGCGCGATCGCGCCGGCGGCGACGCGTATCGCCGTCTCGCGCGCCGACGCGCGGCCCGCCGCCGCGGTAGTCGCGCAGCCCGTATTTCTGCCAGTACGTGTAGTCGGCGTGCCCGGGCGGAAACGTGTCGGCGAGCGCGCAGTAGTCCTTGCTGCGCTGGTCCTCGTTGCGGATGAGAAAGCCGATCGCGGTGCCGGTGGTCCGGCCCTCGAAAATCGCCGGAGAGGATCTCGATGCGGTCGGACTCCTGGCGCTGCGTCACGTGGCGCGAGCTTGCCGGGCTTCCTGCGGTCGAGCTCCTTCTGGATGTCGGCTTCGGCGAGCTCGAGCCCCGGCGGACAGCCGTCGACGACACCGCCGTACGCGGGGCCGTGGCTCTCGCCGAACGAGGTAACGCAGTACAGCAGCCCGAAGGAATTGCCCGACATGGTTTCTCTCGATTAATACTCGTTCGGAGTTTAGCATAGCGAATTCGAGGCGAACTCCTTGATGCACATGGCGGAAAACGATCCCGACAAGCTCAAAGGCCCCGGCGGTCTGACGCTGCGCCAAATTCACGAGCAGGTGCAGAAGTCGGTCGAGCGCGACCGCGACGCGCAGAAGATGCGGAACGAGCTCGCGCAGAAACCGAGCCGCTGGCGCCGCTTCGCACACTACGTGTGGGGGCGGAGCGGAAAACGCTAGGGAGCGGGCGCGGCCAAGTCGCGCAGCCACGCCTCGAGCCCTTTCACCACGCGCCGAGCCTCTCGTAGTCGAGCTTGTCCGGCGTGTCGCGCAGGCTGTGGTAGTGCGGGTAGCGGAACGGCGCGGTGTCGGTCACCATCAGCGCGGGCCAGCCGAACTTCCAGTACGCCCACTGGTCGGACCAGCTCGACGCCCGGCGATCGATTCGGGCGCCGCGACGCCTTCGGACGGAAACGCGACGCTGCTTCCTGAACGCTGCCGATCGACGCGGTGCATGAGGCTTCGCGAGCCGAGATTCGCGACGAAGCCGATGAAGTTGCCCGTGGACGGATAGAACAGGCTGAAGGGGAACGGGTAGCGCTGGCTGTTCGGCGCGTCGCTGTACCAGCCGATGGTCTCGAGCGACAGCATCGCGACGACTTCGCGTCCGTCGCGTGCCAGGCCCTTCGCGTGCACGGTGCTCCCCATGTGCTCGGTGGCGAACCACGGCAGCTCCTCGTTGACGTAGAACACCAGGCTGCACTTCCAGACCGGTCGGCAGGCTCGACGGTTTTCAGGAAGCGCGCGAGCTCGAGCAGCGCCGCCACGCCCGAGCCGTTGTCGTCGGCGCCGACGGCGCCCTGCGCCGAATCGTAATGCGCGCCGATCACCACGAGCCGCTGCTCGGTCCCGAGCCCGTGCGGCTCACCTCGAGGTTGCGCACCTTCACGCCCTCGCGTATCGAATTCCTGGCGCGACGCACAGCGTAGCCGAGGCCGGACAGCGTGCGTCTCGATGTAGCGCGCCGAGCGCTCGAGCGCTTCGGGGTGCGCGACGTTGTGCTCCTCGCTCGCGACGCGCGACGACGTGCGCCTTGAGGTTCGTCCGCGAGCTGCGGCCCGGCCGCGTCGAGCGGCGGCAGCGGCCCGCGGTGGCGTCGCGCCGGGCGTCGCCGTCACGAACCAGACGGCGAACGCGACGAGACGGCGAGGACAGCGGAGGCGATGAGCACGGAGCGGCCGTAGTCGCTGAGCGGTTCATGGACCTGGAAAGGAAAACTACTCGGGCCAGTTCTTGATGTAGCCCTTCAGCATGCGGTTCTCGAAATCCTGCTCCTCGAGCACCGCCTTGGCGACGTCGCGGAAGGAAATCACCCCGATCAGCCGGTCGCGCTCCATCACCGGAAGGTAGCGCGCGCCGGATTCGATCATGCGTGCGCCGCAGGTCGTTCACTTCCATCCCCGGGCTGGCGATCACGGGATCGTGCTCCATGATTCTCGCCGACCCTGGCCTCGCCGAGCGCGCCCCGGCCGCTTGTCGAGGGCCACGAGGATCTCCCTGAACGTGAGTATCCCGACCATGCGGCCCTTCTCCATCACCACGAGCGAGCCCATGTTGTGCTCCGCCATCACCGATACGGCCTCGCTCAGCTTGCCGTCGGGCGCGATCGTGAAGAGAGCGTTGCCTTTCACCTTGAGGATTTCGCTCACCTGCATGGCTCCCCCTTCGCTGCTTTCCGAGACGATAATACTCCGCACACCGTGCCTGCCAGTACCGCGCGATGCCATTCGGGCGTGCCCCGGTCAATCTGGTAAGGTTCGTTCGTCGGAGGTTCGACGGAGGTACATGCGATTCGACTGGTCGAAGCTGGGACGAACCGCCGCCCGCGGCGCTCGTCGGCGCGCGCGCAACCTCGCGCACCACGCCGCTGCAATGGCCTAGCCAAGGCCGCGCGCGCGAACCTGAAGGCGGTACCCGACGACAGCCACTCGGCCTTCGCCTGGGAAGCGTCGCACGCGGCGCTGATGACACAGGCACTGCCGGCAAAGGGCGGCGAGGTCCGCGTCGGCATCCGCATGCCGCGGCTGGAGATGATCATCACGCGCGGCGACAACGTGCTCGACGCGTTCCAGTTCGACCGCAGAGACCGACGCGCAGGTCGGCGCCTGGCTCGACTCCAAGCTTCACGTCCTCGGCCTCAAGCCGGCAGGCGACGTGCAGGCTGCCCGTACGAGCTTCCCGCGCATCCGACTCGGAGACCGGCCCCACGAGCTCGGCATGCTCGGCCGGGAGCTGGGCGAGCTCGCGCGCTGGTTCGGCGGGTCCGGCCGACGTGCTCGAGGAATTCGCCGCCAAGATCGCCGGCGCTGCGCGCGAGCCCCATGCTGTGCTGGCCGCACCATTTCGACATCGCGACCCTGGTCAGCCTCGAGGAGGGCCCTCCGGCGAGCGCCCGCTCGATCGGCGTCGGCGCCTCCCCGGGCGACGAGTACTACGCCCAGCCCTACGTCTACGTCAGCCCCTGGCCGCGCTTCGACGGCGGAGAAGCTGCCCGATCTGCCGCCGCCCGGGCCACTGGCACACCGAAGGCTTCTTCGGCGCGGTGGCTGACGGGCGACGAAGATCCTCGCGATGAAGGACCGCGGCCGGGGCCTGCTGCGCGTTCGTCACGGCCGCGTTCGACATCGGCGCGCGCCCGGCTGGGAGCCTGAAGCCGATGACACGCGGCCGTCGCTTGCCTGCTCGCGCTCGCGTGCGCCGATCCACGCCGCGGCCGCCCTCGCCCAGTACCCGAGCCGGCCGCGCGCGCATGCTGGTCGGCTTCACGCCGGGCGGCGGCGTGGACATCAACGCGCGCCTGCTCGCCTCGAAGCTCACCGAATACCTCGGCCAGCAGTTCGTCGTCGAGAACCGCCCCGGCGCGGGCACCAACATCGCCAACGAGTCCGTCGCCAAGGCGGCGCCCGACGGCTACACGCTGCTGTTCAACAGCCCGGCGGTCGCGATCAACATGTCGCTCTACAAGAACCCGCCTTACGACGCGCTGCGCGACTTCGCCGGCGTGTCGGTGTTCTCGGAGAGCACCAACATCCTGGTCGTGCCGGCGTCCCTTCCGGCGAAATCGGTCAAGGAGCTGGTCGCGCTTGCGCGCGACAAGCCCGGCGCGCTCAACTACTCCTCGGCGGGCGCCGGCTCGACGCAGCACCTCGCCGCAGAGCTGTTCAAGCTGCGCACCGGGAACGAACATCGTGCACGTTCCGTACAAGGGCAGCGCGCCTTCGATCGCCGCGCTCATCGCGGGCGAAGTGCAGCTCTCGTTCGTGAACCCGGTCGCGATCGGCCAGTTCGTGAAGATCGGGGCGCCTGCGCGCGCTCGGCGTTGCCGGCGCGAAGCGCACCGCGCTCATGCCCGAGGTGCCGACGATGAGGAGGCGGGCGTCGAAGGCGTCGAGGTGCCGTTGTGGTTCGGCCTGCTCGCGCCCGCCGCGCGACGCCGCGCGATATCGTGCGCGCGCTCGCCGACGCAGTGACGAAAGCGCGCGAACTCGCCCGACACGGCGCAAGCGGCTCCTCGACCAGGGCGCCGGAGCCCGTCGGCAACACGCCCGAGGAATTCGCCCGGCGATGCTGCAAGGACGAAGTGGCGCGCTGGGCCGAGGTGGTGAGGATCTCGGGAGCGCGCGCGGACTGAGGGGATCTATTCCGGGCGCCGCAGGAAGCAGCGCTCGAACACGGCCTCGGCGAGGAACGCTCGCTGCACGGCGAGCAGTGGTCCCCGAACTAACTGAGTGCTGATCGATTGCCAAGTGTTGATTCTCTGATCCGCGCGCATTCCTGCCTCGGCATCCCATTGCCTTAGAGGAGTCACTCGATCACGCCATGTCAATGTCGCAAGGGATACAGGTCATGCCATTCAGGTAGTGCAGGCGATCGGCTTTGCGGGGAGGACTTCACTAAGGGGGTCCCATGTCTTTCACTAGATTGAGAATAGCGCTTCCTCTTCTTCGCGCTCCGTGCTGTTCGGCGCGACCGTCAGCCTCCATGCTGCAATTCTTTGCCTTGGATCCGGGAGTCCGTGCCGACTCCCCGGGTGCCGGAGAACCGCTCGACGGTCTCAGCGACGCTGAAAAGAAGTTCTTCGATGCCGGCCTGGTCGCCTTTCAGCGAGGTCCAGGACGTCAGGACGGACGACCCCGGCCTGGGGCCGCGGTTCAACCTGGACAGTTGCGGAGGCTGCCATTCGCAGCCCGCTGTCGGCGGGACCAGTCCGTTCACGAATCCTCAAGTCGAGGTTGCCACGAAGGCGAACGCCACAAACGTCGTTCCTTTCTTCGTCAGAATCGACGGGCCGGTCCGTGAAGCGCGGTTCAAGTTCAAGCCGGACGGCACTCCGCGACGGCGGCGTGCACCAGCTGTTCACCATCACCGGTCGAGACTGACGCGCCGGGCTGCTCGATCGCCCAACCGGACTTTATAACAGCGGCCGCGCAAGACAACCTGGTCTTCCGGATTCCAACACCGGTGTTTGGCGGGGGTCTGATCCAGGCCATCGATGAGACTACGATCCTGGCGAACAAAGAGCCCATCCTTTGAGAAAGCAGTTCTTTGGTGATTTCCGGCCGCGAGAACAGGAACGGCAACGACGGAACGATCACCCGGTTCGGGTGGAAGGCGCAGAACAAGTCGCTCCTGATCTTTGCGGGCGAGGCCTACAACGTCGAGCAAGGCGTGACCAATGAGTTGTTCCCGCAGGAGAGGGATGAGACCCCGGATGCCTTTTCAACGGCACTCCCGAAGATCAGACTCATTTCGCGGGAGATCGAACCTACAGCAGTGCTTTCCGACACGGCGAAGTTCGCGTTCTTCATGCGTTTCCTGGCACCGCCTGCTCCTGCCGCCGAGACCCCGTCCATCAGCAGTGGCCGGGCCTTGTTCTGACAGCATCGGCTGCACCTTGTGCCACACGCCGACTCTCACGACGGGGAAGTCCTCCGTCGCGGCGCTGGACCAGAAGCCGGTCAATCCTATTCCGACTTGCTGCTGCATGGCATGGGTCCGGGACTGGCCGACAACATCCTCCAGGGCGGCGCGAGGGGATGAGTTTCGCACCGCGCCTTTGTGGGGTCTCGGTCAGCGCATATTCTTCCTGCACGACGGGCGAACAAGGGATCTGCGAACGGCCATCATGGCTCACAGGAGTTTCGGGAACCTCCAATTTGGCCCGTCCGAAGCCAACCGGGTGATCAATACCTTCGAAGCTCTTGGGGACAGGACACGCAGGACATCTTCAATTTCCTGCGCAGCCTGTAGTTCGGTCTTGGGTGAAACGGGCAGGCGCGAGCCTGCCTGGCTCCGATCTGCTTCACGTTTCACGCCTTTCCCGGCCGCTGCGAGAAGCTGCGCTCGACACACGCCCTCGGCGATGCGGTTCTTGAGGATCTCGATCGAGCCGCCGGCGATCATCCAGCCGCGGCAGCGGCGCACGCAGTACTCGACCAGCTCTTCCTGGCTGTAGCCCAGGCCGCCCATCACCTGCAGCGCCTCGTTGGCGACCTCGAACCCGGACTGGTTGCAGAACACCTTGGCGATCGCCGTCTCCTCGGCCGAGGGAAAGCCGCGGTCGGCGTTCGCCGCCGCGCGGTACAGCAGCAGCTGTCCCGCGTCGAGCTTGGTCTTCATCTCGGCGAACTTCCACTGCAGCCCCTGGAACTCGCACAGCAGCCGCCCGAACTGCTTGCGCTGCATCGCCCACTCGCGCGCGCGTTCGTACGCGTAGCGGCCGAGCGCGAGCGAGCGCGCGGCGTTGCCGATGCGCTCGACGTTGAAGCCGGCGATCTGCTTCTTGAACCCGCCCTCCTTCAGCACGCACCATGTCCGCGGGAACGCAGGCGTTCTCGAAATACGTCTGCACCCATTCCTCGCCGCGACATGAACTTCGAGGGCTTGCCGAAGCGCACGCCCTGCCCTTTGCGTCGTCGACCAGCACCGACCCGATGCCGTCGATGCCCGGACCGAAGCGCACGTAGACGAGCATCAGCTCGGCGTACTTCGAGTGCGTCGTGAAAATCTTGGAGCCGTTGATGCGGTACCCCCGCCTTCGGGCTTCGCCGTCGTCTGAAGATCGGTCACCGCCGAGCCGGCTTCCGGCTCGGTCATGCCGACCGAGATCACCGACTCGCCCGAGCAGGCGCTTCAGGTAGCGCTCCTTCTGCAGTTTCCGTGCCGTACTCGGCGAGCACGCGGATCGGGCCGAAGTTGCCCGCCTGCACCACGTCCGCGCTCCTCGGGCACACCGACGCGACCGTCTCGATCGCGATCACCGCGTCGATCAGCGTTCCGCCCTGCCCGCCGTCGGCCTCGGCGACGGTGATGCCGAGCAGCCCCTGCCTCGCCATGAGCTTCGCGACGTCGAAGGGTAGTCGGGCGAGTGGGCGCGCTCGCGCGCGCCTTTCGCGAGATGTTTCTCGGCGAAGCGCCGCACCGATTCGCGGAACGCTTCCTGCTCGGGCGTGCAATCGGAAATCCATGCTCACTCCTTCATCGCCACGAGAGGCGTCGACCGCGACCGGCGCCGTCGCGCTTCGACGATCAGCGGATTGATCTCGGCCTCGGCGACCGGCCGGCCCGGAAGCAGCGCGAGGCGCGACAGCGCGGCCACGGCCTGCGCGAGCGCGCGCAGGTCGCCGCGCGGCAGGCCGCGGTAGCCGCGCAGCGGCGCGAAGCCTTTCACCTTCTCGATCATCGCCGCGCGCCTCGTCCTCGTTCACCGGCGCGAGCGCGCAGCGCGAAATCGCGGTAGATCTCCGCGAGCGCGCCGCCCGCGCCGACCAGAACCGAGCGGGCCGACCACGCGCGATCGTCGCCGGTAGCCGACGATCGCCTCGGCGAGGCCCGATTCCATTCTCTGCACCAGCACCGCGCGCGCCGGCGACGCGCTCGAGCATCGCCACGACCTCGCGATCGAACGCGGCGCGGTCGGCGATGTTCAGCCGCACCGCCCCGGCCTCGGTCTTGTGCGGGAGTTCGCGGACAAGCGCCTTCGCCGCGACCGGATACGCGATCGCGTGCGCATAGCCGGGAGGCTCGCGCGATCGCGTGCGTCGACGACCGGCGACCTGAGCAAAGCGAACAGCGCGAGCGCCTGCGCTCGTCGAGGCGACCTCGCTTCGGCAGGCTCGCGCGGCCATTCCGCCGAGCCGCGCGGCGCGGCGCGCGGCGAGCGCCAGGCGAAGTACGCCGCGAGCGCGTCGGCGCAGGACTCCGGGCGTGCGGAACGCGGGCACGCCGCTCGCCGGCGAGCAGCGCGAGCGAGCGCTTCCGCGTGCGGCGTGAGAAACGCCGCGAGCGGCTTTGCGCTCTTCTTCGAGCGCACGATGGGCTCGACCGCGAGCTGCGGATGGAATTGCGCCGACGACCCGACCACCGCCAGGACGCCGTCGCAATCGGGCGAGACGCGAGCAGATTGTCGAGCGTCGCCGGTGTACTGCCCGCGGTCGCCTTCATCGTCAGGTCGACGATCGGCGAGCCGGAGCCCGGAGCGACCGTCTCGATGCCCGAGCAGGCCCAGCCGGTCGACCACGCTCGCCGCGCCGCCGCCGGTCGTCGTCACCACCGCGACGCGCGGCTTGCGCGCGAGGTTCGGCGGCGTCGCGCCCGGCGAGCAGCGGCGCGATCTCGATCAGCGTCTCGAGCATGGTCGACGCGCACCATGCCGCAGTCGCGGAAATAGGCGTCGAGCGCCGCGTCCTCGCCCGCGAGCGCGCCGGTGTGCGAGCGCGCGAGCGCCGCGCCGAGCCGCGAGCGTCCCGAGCTTATATGCAGCGACCGGCTTGCCCGCCGCGTGCGCCGTGCGCGCCGCCGCGGCCAGCGCCGTGCCGGTCGCGCACCGTTTCGAGGAACAGCAGGATCACCTTCGTCGCCGGCGTCCGCGGCGAGCAGCTCGACCAGCTCCGCCACGCCGAGATCGGACTCGTTGCCGACCGAGACCAGCTTGGCGAAGCCCAGGCCGCGCGCGGCGCCGCGCGAGAGCACCGTGCCGAGCATGGTGCCGCTCTGCGACACGATGCTCGTCGTTCCCGCGGGCAGCGCGTCCGCCTCGAGCACCGCGTTCACGGTGAGCGCGAGGCGCCCGGGCACGTCGATCACGCCCATGCTGTTCGGGCCCGAGCACGCGCACGCCGAGCTGCTTTGCGCGCGCGACCAGCCTCGCCTGGCCGCGCCATTCCTCCGGCGCCGGCGTCCGCGAAGCCGTCGCTGAAGATGGTCGCCACCGGCACGCCGCGCGCGCCGCATTCCTCGATCGCGCGCTCGACCGACTCGCCCGGCGTCATGATGAAGGCGTGGTCGATCTCGCCAGGCGCCTCGGCGAGGTCTGGCACAGGCGCGCTCGCCCAGAACCTCCGCGCGCGCGGCGTTGATCGGAACGATGCGCCCCGCGTAGCCGTGCTTGCTGCAGGTAGCGCAGCGGACGCGCGCTGTTCTTCGCCGCGTCGCCCGACGCGCCGATCGAGCGCGACGGCGCGCGGCGCGAACAACGCTTGCGCGAGCGTCACACGCGCGGCTCGCGTTCGAGCTTCCACAGCCTGGCGAGGAGCGTGCGCGCCTTGTCCTCGCCGATCACCGGCGAACGGCGAGCTCCAGGTACTTCGCGCTCGAGCTCGCGCGTCGGAGAGCGGCAGATCCGGGTCGCCGTTGCGCGTCGGCTGCAAGTGCTCGCTCGCGCCGCCCGTCGCGCGACTCGATGGCGACGCGCGCCGCGCGCTGCGCCGGAAAAGCGGCGTCGAGCTGCGGGATCGAGCGCGAGCTCGACTGCGCCGCATCAGCGCGCGCGTCGCCGCGTCCTGCAGCCGCGCCGGCTCGAACGCGGCGAGGCGCACGCTGCCGTGCGTGAGCGCGGTGGCGACGAGGTACGGCGTGCTGAAAAGCGCGCCTCGGCCGCGCGTCGCGGGCTCGGCGATCCCGGCCACTTCGAGGTCGCGCGATAGCCGCCGACGCGCACTGCGCGCGATCTCCGCCGGCGGACACGCCCATGCCGTGCTTCAAGGCGAGCGCGCCGTCGATCGCGGCGAAGGCGTGGCCGCAGCAGGCGTGGTTCTTGAAGGTCATGCGGCAGATGTGGAAGTCCTCGCCCAGCGTGGCAAAGCACGCTCCCAATCCGGCCCGTTCGCCCATCGCCCTGCCGATAGCCCGCCTCGCCTTCCATGATGTCGAGCGATCCGGTGACGCCTTCCGCGCGCGGCGAGGGCCGCGGTGACGCCCGCCTCGGCGGCGCGGCCCGCGTGCATCGGCTTGGACATCGAGTCCGAGCGGAACGCCTGCTGCAGGCCGGCGGCGAAGGTGGTGACCGTGGCGAGCGCGTGCGCGAAGCGCGCTCGCGTCCAGCCCGAGCACCTCGGCGGCGGCGCTCGCCGCGCCGAAGCAGCCGATGGTGCCGGTGTTGTGCCAGTACTTGTAGTGCGCCGCGGCCCATCGCCGCGGCGATGCGGGTCGAGATCTCGTAGCCGACGATCACCGCGCGCAGGAACGCTCGCCCGAGGCGCCTGCGCTGCGCGACGCGCGAGCGCCGCGGCGATGGTCGGCGCGCCGGGATGGTAGATGCCGTCGCGGTAGATGTCGTCGACTTCGACGGTGTGCGCCGCCGCGCCGTTGATGAGCGCCGCCGCGCGCACGCTCGCGCGCCTGCCGTCGCGCGAGGCGCGCCTCGCCACGGCCGATCTCCTCCGGCGAGCGCGCGTTCGAGCAGCGTCGCGGGCGGAACGACCGACACCGGGATAGAGCGCCGCGTGCCAGTCGACTCATCGGCGCGCTTGGCGTGGTGCGGGACCTCGGGCGCCAGGTCGATCGGCCGCGCTCGCATGCCCCTCGCGCCAACTGCGGCGAAGCGCTCGACGACGCGCATCATTGCGGCGCCGCGATCCCGGCCTCTTTCATCAGCTTCGACCACTTCGCCTGGTCGTCGCGGATGAAGCGCGCGAACTCCTCGGGCGTGTCGCCCGAGGGATCGGCGCCCAGGCCGAGCATCTTCTCGCGCACCTCGCGCTCGGCGAGCACGCGGTTCGCGTCGGCGGAGTCTTCGCCACGGTCGCCTGCGGCGTCGCTGCGGGCGCGAGCAGGCCGAACCAGCCGACCGCCTCGTAGCCCGGGCAGGCCCGACTCGGCGACGGTCGGAAGATCGGGCAGGGTCTCGAGCGCTTCGAGCCGGTGATGCGCGAGCGCCTTCAGCCTGCCCTCGCGCACGTAGGGCATCACGGTCTGCGCCGGCGCGAACATCAGGTCCACGTGCCCGGCGAGCAGGTCGGTCACCGCCTGCCCGGTCCCCTTGTAAGGCACGTGCAGCGAGATCGACGCCCGCCATGGACTTGAACAGCTCGGCCGAAAGATGCGAGGCCGCGCCCGTGCCCGAGGACCCGAAGCTGAGCTTTCCCGGGCTGCGCTTTCGCGAGCGCGATCAGCTCGCGGATGTTCGCCGCCGCGACCTTCGGATTGGCCGTGACGACGTAGGGCGACGCCGACACCAGCGACACCGGCGCGAATTCGGTCGACGTTCCTCTCGTCGAGCGCGGCGGTCGAGGCCATCACGCAGCGTAGTGCCGTCGGGAGCGGACTTCGCGACGAAGTCCGCGCCGATGTGGCCGCTCGCGCCGGGCCGGTTCTCGACGATCACCGGCTGCGCCCAGATCGCGGCGAGCTTCGGCTCCATGATGCGCGCCAGCGTGTCCGCGCCGCCGCCCGGCGGAAACGGCACGACGATGCGCACCGGCTTCGACGGGAAAGCCTTGTGCGAGCGCCGCCGCCGCGAAGAACAGCAGCGCAACGCCGCCGCCGGCGAGCGCATCGGTGCACCGCCTCAGCGCGGCCAGAGCACGCCCTGCTCGCCGCGCGCACCGCGCCGATGCCCTTGTAGACGAACTTCTGCACGCGCTTGCCCTCGTAGGTCTCGGTCGTGTAGAGGTTGCCCTTGGAGTCGGTGGCGATGCTGTGCACGCCGTAGAACTGGCCGGGCTGGCGGCCGCCGTCGCCGAAATTGGTGATCTCCTCCAGCGTCTCGCGCAGCGATGATGCGCACCTTCTCGTTCTGGCCGTCGGCCAGGAAGATGAAGCGCTGCTGCGGGTCCTTCGAGAAGCGCGATGTCCCAGGCCGAGCCCGAGCCGAGCGTGTCCTTCGCGTAGAACGCTTCCTTCACGAACTTGCCGTCCGGCGTGGAACACCTGCACGCGGTCGCCCTGGCGGTCGCACACGTAGACGCAGGCCGTCGTTCGAGCGCTCGACGCAGTGCACCGGGTTGCGGAACTGCTGCGCCGGCGGCGCGTTCGGATCGTAGTTGCCCGAGGTCGGCGTCGTCGGGCTTGTTGCCGTACGCGCCCCAGTAGCGCTTCATCTTGCCGGTGTCGGCGTCGAGCACGGCGACGCGCTTGTTGCAGATAGCCGTCGGCGATGTAGGCCTCGTTGGTCTTCGGATCGACCCAGATCTTGGCGACGCGGCCGAAGTTCTCCAGGTCGTTGCTGCCGGCGTTCTTGCCGCCAGCGTGCCCGACCTGCATCAGGAACTTGCCGTCCTTGGTGAACTTGAGGATGTGCGCGTCCTTCTCGCCGTTGCCGCCGATCCAGACGTTGCCCTTGTAGTCGACGTGGATGCCGTGGTTCGACTCGGGCCACTCGTAGCCCTGGCCCGGGCCGCCCCAGTGACGCTGACCAGGTTGCCCGCCGGATCGAACACCAGCACCGGCGGCGCGGCGCGGCAGCACTCGCCGATCGGCGGATTCAGCTCCGCGCCCTTCTCGTTGTTGTGCAGCGTCGCCGCGCCGCGATGGATGATCCAGACGTGGTCCTGGTCGTCGACCCACACGCCGATGGTCCATGCCGAGCAGCCAGTGATTCGGCAGCGGCTTGGGCCACAGCGGATCGACCTCGAACATCGGCGCCTGCACCGTGCGGTCCCTGAGCGTCCGCGCTTGCTGTCGAGCACGGCCTGGCAGGCTGCCGAGCGCGACCAGGGCCGCGACGAACGCCGAACCGATGACGAGATTGCGCTTGCGCTGCATGCTCATTGCTCCTCCTTTGCGTTGTAAGCTGCGCCCCTGCCGCGTATGCTCGACGCCGGGAAAATCCTTGTCAACTGCCTCGCTCGCGCTGCCGCTGGCGCTGCTGGCGCTGCGCGTCGCGCGCTGCGCCGCACGACATCCCCGACCGACGTCAAGGTGCAGCGCCTTCGTCAAGCCGGAGGGCAGCGCCTGCAGCCTGCTCGTGCGCGTGCCGCTGAAGGCGATGCGCGACGTCGATGTCCCGAAGCGCGGCGCCGGGCTACCTCGACCTCGCGCGCGCCGATCGCGGCGCTGCGCAACGCGGCCGACGCTGTGGATCGCCGACAACGTCGAGCTCTACGAAGGCGACGACGCGCCTGCGCTGCCGCGGAGCTCGCCGCGGCGCGCGTGTCGCTCGAATCCGACAAGTCCTTCGCGTCCTACGAGAGCGCGCTCGCGCACGTCACCGGCCGCGCGCCTGCCGGACAGCATGCGAGCTCTACTGGAACCAGGGGCTGCTCGACGTCCTGCTCGAGTATCCGATCGCCTCGGACCGCGTCCGGCTTCTCGATCCGCCCGCGGCTCGAGCGGCTGGGCCTGCGGACGTGACCATCGTGCTGCGCTTCCTGCCTCCCGGACGGCGCGGTGCGGCGCCTTCGAGCTTCACGGCGACCCGGGCCTGGTGCGGCTCGATCCGCGCTGGCACCAGGCGGCGCTGCGCTTCGTCGAGTCCGGCTTCCTGCACATCCTCGACGGGACCGACCACCTGCTGTTCCTGCTGTGCCTGGTCGTCCCGTTCAGGCGCCTCGGCGCAGCTCGTGCTGATCGTCACCGCGTTCACCGTCGCGCACTCGATCACGCTCGATCGCCTCGGCCTACGGCCTCGGCCCGAGCGCGCTGTGGTTCCCGCCGCTGATCGAGACGCTGATCGCCGCTTCCATCCTCTACATGGCGCTCGAGAACGTCGCTCGGCAGCAGCGTCGCGCGGCGCTGGATCGTCGCCTTCGCCTTCGGCCTGGTGCACGGCTTCGCGCTTCTCCTACGCGCTGCGCGAATCGCTGCAGTTCGCGGGCTCGCACCTGCTGACTTCGCTGCTCGCGTTCAACGTCGGCGTCGAGCTGGGACAGCTGCTCGTGCTGGTGCTGCTCGTCCCGGCGCTCGAGCTCCTGTTCCGCTCGTCGTCGCCGAGCGCGTCGGAACGATCATCCTGTCGGTCCTGGTGGCGCACACCGCCTGGCACTGGATGACCGAGCGCGCCGAGAAGTTGAGCCGGTTTTCATGGCCTGTTCCCGACGCCGCGCAGCTTGCGAGCGCGATGCGCTGGCTGATGCTCGTCCTGATACTCGGCGGCCTCGCGTGGCTCGCGCGCGGAGCGTTCAGGCGGCGGCGGCGACCGGCTTCACCGAAGACTGCCGACTAAGGTCTAAACTTGCGCCGTGCAGCACTGCAGTCCGGGCCGGCAATGGGAGGTGTCGATGGCAAAACGGATGAAACCCAACGGATTCGCGCGGCCGGTGAACGACGAGGCGCGACTACGAAAACGCGGCCGCTGTCGCCAAGCGACTGTCCAAGCAGTCCGACCGCGACTCCGCCGCCGAGCAGCGCCTGCAGTCGCTGCTCAAGGAGCTCGACAAGTACGACGACCTGGAAGACGAAGCCGTCGGACGATCCGGACGACCTGCACTACTCGGGGCCGCGGCGGCGCTGGACTGACAACGGCTCGGACGACAACTAGCGCGCGACCGCCTAGTCCACTTTCGCGCCGGATTCCTTCACCGACCCTCGCCCACTTCGCGACCTCCTCGCTGGATGAACGCGGCGAACTGCTCGCGCGAGTCGCCCACGGGAAGAAACGAAAGCGCCGCGAGGCGCTCCTTCACTTCGGGCTTCGCGATCGCGCGCCGCACCTCGGCGTTCAGCCGATCGAGGAACGGCTCGGGCGTGCGCGCCGGGCGCGACGATCCCGATCCAGCCGACCGCCGCGAACCCCGGGTAGCCCTGCTCGGCGATCGTCGGCACGTCCGGAAAGAACGGCGAGCGCTCGAGCGACGCGATGCCGAGCGCGCGCAGCTTGCCCGCCTTGATCTGCGCCGCGACGCCCGGGATGGCGTCGAACATGATCTGCACCTGGCCGCCGAGCACCTGCGTCTGCGCTTCGGAGCTTCCCTTGAACGGCACGTGGTTCAGGTGCGCGCCCGAGGCCGAGCGGAGCATCTCCATCGCGAGATGGCTCGCCGAGCCGTTGCCCGACGAGGCGTAGTCGACCGGTGTCGTCCTGCGCGCTGCTCGACGAGGTCGCGCAGCGTCTGCGCAGGTCGGACGCGCGCGCTCACCACCAGCGTCTGCGGCGTCAGGCCGAGGTTGGAGATCGGAGCGAAGTCGCGGACCGGGTCGTAGCCGAGCTTCGAGTACAGGGCGCCGGGCCGATCGCGAGCGCGCCCGACCGTGCCCATCGCGAGCGTGTAGCCGTCGGGCGCGCGCCTTGGCGGCCGCCTCGGTCCCGAGCGCGCCGCCCGCGCCCGCGCGGTTCTCGACCAGGAAGGGCTGGCCCAGCGCCCGCGCGAGGCTCTCCGCGACGAGCGCGCGCCATGATGTCGGTGGCCTGCCCCGGCGGAAAGGGCGAGATGATGCGCACCGGCGGTCGCGGATAGCCCTTGAGCGGTCGCGGCACGCCGCCACGGCGAGCGCGAGCGCCGCAAGCATTGCAGCGAATCGCGTTCATGTTCCCCTCCTTCAACCGACCCTGCGGTTCTTTCGCGTTCCAGTGCTGCTCGAGGTTGGCGATCAGCGCCGGGCTGAAGTGGCAGTACGCCTGCTCGCGCGCGTAGACGCGACATGTAGCGGCGGAACAGGTCGAGCGGCTCCTGCGCGACGCGGAACGCGCGCCGGTTGCCGACGCCGCGCTCACCACGCCCGAGCCGGTGAGCGTGTCGACCGACGCGCTCGATCGCGGCGTCCATCTCGCCCGGCGCGACGATCTCGTCGCAGATCAGGCGGCCCTTCGGGGCTGTCGCAGTCGATGCGGCGCTCGGCACATGATCGCCTGGCGCGCGATGCGGTCGCCGACGAAGCGCGGCAGCCGCAGGTTGGCCGCGCCCGGGATGATGCCTTCCTTGCGCGCGGGCAGCGTCATGGTAGGCGTCCTTGCGCCGCGACGCACGTAGTCCATCGCCAGCAGGATACTGGCAGTGGCCGCCGATGGCGAAGCCCTCGACCGCCGCGATCCAGGGCTTCTCCAGCGTCTTGCCGCTGACGTCGTCGGGCAGCGCCTCCGGCATCGCGAGGCCGCGGTAGACCTTGTTGACCACGCCCAGGTCGCGCTGGAGGTACCAGATGAAGCGGCACCTTGCCGTGATAGAGGTGCGTGAGGTTGATGCCGCTGCCGAGCAGCGCGCCTGCCGGCGTGCTTGCCTGTGCGCGACCGCGTCGCCGCGCAGCACGCAGATCTGCGGTCTGCGGGTCGAGGAGCGCGAGGTCGATCGCGATCTCCGGCCGCGTCGAGCGTGGTGTCGTCCTCGGCGTTCAGGTGGCGCGGGTTCTTCTGGATGACGTACGACGCCTTGCCCTTGCGGAAGACCTCGCGCCGCGCCGAGATCGATGCGGCCGTTCGCCTCCGAGCTCCGCCAGCCGCTCGAGCGCCTCCGGCGCGCGGCAGCAGCATGGCGTGGCACAGGTGGCGCCCGCGCGCCGCGTTCGCGAGCACACGCCGAGACGAAGATGCCCTGGTCGATCTCGATCCCGTCCTTGTCGCGCTGCGCGCGTGCGCGGACTCGGCGTCGACCTGCGCGCGCGTCGGCACGAGCGCCGGGCACGAGCGACGCCGCGTCGTAGACGAGCTGCTTCGACGCGGACGAAGCGCGAGCGGTTCTGCGTGATCCGGTCGTAGACGGCGCCGGCGTGCGCGCGCGGAAGCGTCCGCGCGTCTCGCGCGCCTCGCGCTTGATGTCCTCCGCGGCCTGCGCGCCTCTTGCCGGCGCTGCGCGCGGGCTTCGCCGGCAGCTTCGCGCAGCCGCGCCGCGGCCGACGTCCCAGTAGCGCGAGTAGCGCGCGCAGTCGGAGCGCGAATGTCGGTCGGTGTCGCGCGGCGCGTCCATCAGCCCTTCGGCCGCTTGTCGATCACGCGCACCGCCTTGCCCTGCGATCGCGGCAGCTGCGCCGGGCTCGGCGACGCGCACGCTGGCGCTTACGCCGATCGAGTCCCTTGATGTGGTCGCTCCACGTCCCGCTCGACCGAGCGTCTTCAGACCGGCCGGCATGTCGGCGCGCCGCTCGACCAGCACGTCGAGCTCGTCCGAGGTGCCCGTCGCGCCGCACCTCGAGCACGTAGTGCGGCGACGAGCTTGTCGCTCGCGAGCAGGATCTCCTCGATCTGCGAGGGGAACACGTTGACGCCGCGGATGATCAGCATGTCGTCGCGTGCGGCCGGTGATGCGCGCCATGCGCCGCATGGTGCGCGCGGTGCCGGGCATGCAGGCGCGTGAGGTCGCGCGTGCGGTAGCGGATCACCGGCATGCCTGACCTTGGTGAGCGAGGTGAACACCGAGCTCGCCCTTCTCGCCGTCGGGCAGCACGCGCGCCGGTCTCCGGATCGACGATCTCCGGGTAGAAGTGGTCCTCCCAGACGGTCGAGGCCGTCCGTGGTCTCGATGCATTCCTGCGCGACGCCCGGGCCCGATGACCTCCGACAGGCCGTACAGGTCGAGCGCCTGCGATGCCGAAGCGCTTCTCGATCTCGCGCGCGCATGCCTTCGGTCCAGGGCTCGGCGCCGAAGATGCCGACGCGCAGGCCGCATTTCGACGGATCGCAGCCCTGGCGCTCGAACTCGTCGCCGATCGCCGAGCATGTACGAGGGCGTGCACCATGATGATGTCGGGCTTGAAATCGCGGATCAGCTGCACCTGGCGCTCGGTCATGCCGCCGCTCACCGGGATCACCGTCGCGGCCCAGGCGCCTCGGCGCCGTAGTGCGCGCCCAGGCCGCCGGTGAACAGGCCGTAGCCGTAGGCGACGTGGACGATGTCGGTCGAGCGCCCGCCCGCCGGCGCGGATCGAGCGCGCCATCACGCGCCGACCAGGTGTCGATGTCCTCCTGCGTGTAGCCGACCACGGTCGGCTTGCCGGTGGTGCCGCTCGAGGCGTGCACGCGCACGATGTCCGTCCATCGGCACGGCGAACATGCCGAAGGGATAGTTCTCGCGCAGCTCGGCCTTGGTGGTGAACGGAAACTTCGCGAGATCCGCGAGCCTCTTGAGATCGCCCGGGTGACACCGCGCGGCGTCGAAGGCCTTGCGGTAGTGCGGGACCTTGTCGTAGGCGTGCGCTGAGCGTCCAGCGCAGGCGCTCGAGCTGCAGCGCGCGCAGCTCGTCGACGCTCGCCTTTCTCGATCGGCTCGAGCTGATCCATGGCGCGCATCATGCAAGGTAGAATCTAGCATGCTGAGAAAAGCCCTGTGGGTCATCGCCCTCGCCCCGCTCGCGGCGGGGCGCGGCAGACCTGCCGATCTTCGACGCGCACCTGCACTACAGCCACGACGCCTGGGAGTCGGTGCCGCCCGCGCAGGCGATCGCGATGCTGCGCAAGGCGGGCGTCAAGCGCGCGCTGGTCTCGAGCTCCGGCGACGACGGCCAGCAGCGCCTCGCCGCGCAGGCGCCCGACCTGATCATCCCCGAGCTGCGGCCCTACCGCTCGCGCGCCGACACCGGCACCTGGTTCCGCGACGAGACGGTGATCCCGTACCTGGAGGACCGGCTCAAGAAATACCGATACGCCGGGATCGGCGAGTTCCACCTCTACGGCGCGGACGCCGACCTCCCGGTGCCGCGCCGCATGGTGCAGCTCGCGAAGCAGTACAACCTGTTCCTGCACGCGCATTCCGACGCCGACGCGGTCGAGCGCCTGTTCAAGCAGTGGCCGCGAGGCGCGCATCCTCTGGGCGCACTCCGGCTTCGAGCGCGCCGGACGGCGTGCGGACGATGCTGCGCAAGCACAAGAACCTGTGGTGCCGATCTCGCCTTCCGCACCGACCACGGCGCAGGGCGGCAAGGTCGACCCGGAATGGCGCAAGGCGTTCCTGCGAGTTTCCCGACCGCTTCATGCTCGGCACCGACACCTACACGCCGGAGCGCTGGCACTACATCCCCGAGCACGCCGTGTGGTCGCGCGCGGCTGGCTCGCCGACCTGCCGCCGCGACGTCGCCGAGCGCATCGCGCTGGAAGAACGGCGAGGCCTTGTTCGCGTCGAAGAAGTGATGCGCTCTGCTCGTCGCCCTCGCTGCGTCGCCGCGCCGCGCGGCGGCGTGCGAGCTGCCGGGCGGCGACGCGCAGAAAATCCAGTCGGCACATTACCTCGTGCTCTACCGCACGCGGCCCGCGCCGCTGAAGAGTCGGTCAGCATTTCGTCCGTCGAATTCGCGCGTATGCCCGCACGCCCGAATCGGTGCGCATCGACGCCGGGATGCCCGAGCACAAGCACGGGATGAACTACCGTCCCACCGTCACGGCGACGGGCGAAGGCCGCTACCGGGCCGACGGCCTGATGCTGCACATGGCGGGAAAGTGGGAGCTGGTGTTCGAGGTGCGCGCAAGGATTCCGTCGAGCGCGTCGCGTGCAGATCATCCGCCTCGAATGAAGCGCATCGCCTGTCCTCCTCCTCGTGCTGTGCGCGCCGGCGCTCGCCGCCACGTTCACCGACGACGAGGCGCGCAAGATCCAGTCGCACGGGCCCTGGCCCGCGCCGTGGAGTCGCGATCCGAGCAACCGCGTCTCGGGAAACAAGAACGCGATCGACCTCGGCGAGCGCCTGTTCTTCGAGCGGCGCCTCTCGGTGAACGGCGCGGATCTCCTGCTCGCGCTGCCATCTCCCCGAGCGCAACTGGAGCGACGGCCTGCCGCGCGCGGTGCGGCCTGAAGGAAGTCGACCGCAACGCGCCCAGCGTCGTCGAACGTCCGCTACCACCGCTGGTTCGGCTGGGACGGCGCGCACGACAGCCTGTGGGCGCAGAGCATCAACCCGATCCTCGATCCGCGCGAGCTGGGGATGAGCGCGGCGAGCGTGGCGAAATTCATCCGGAGCGACCGCGATCTCGCCTGCCGCTACCGCAAGACCTTCGGCGCCGCGCCCGGCGCCGGACGACGAGAAAATCCTGGTCGACGCGGCCAAGGCGCTCGCCGCCTTCCAGGAGACGCTGGTGAGCGGCCGCACGGCCTTCGACGACTTCCGCGACGCTCGCGCGCGGCGACCGCACGGCGATGGCGCGCTACCCCGAAGCCGCGCAGCGTGGACTCAAGACTCTTCGTCGGCAAGGGCGCCTGCGACACCTGCCACATCGGCCCGGCGTTCACCAACGGCGAATTCCACGACACCGGCATCGCCTTCTTCGTGCGCCCTGGCGAGTCGATCCCGGCCGGCACGGCGGCATCAAGAAGCTGCTCGGCGACCGCATGAACCTGCTCGGCCCGCTACAACGACGACCCGAAGCGCGCGACCGCCGTCGGCACGCAGCACGTCTCGCTCGAGCACCGCAACTTCGGCGAATTCAAAGTGCCGTCGCTGCGCAACCTCGAATCGAGCACGCCCTACATGCACAACGGCAGCCTCGCCACCCTGCGCGACGTCGTGAAGCACTACTCCGAGATCAGCCCCGACCGGCTGCACTCCGGACGGCGAGAGCGATCCTCAAGCCGCTGCACCTGACCGACGGAGAAACCGCGGACCTCGTCGCGTTCCTGCAAACCCTGTCGGACCGCGGCGGACAATACCAGCGGCGCCCGTTCCCGGAAGAGCTGCCGCTAGGAATCAGCGCTCCGACTAGCGTTCGCTGTCAGGAGAATCCGGACTCGGAAAGTCGGGGTTCCACCCAGCGCTGAAGCGAGGAGCCTCGTGAATCAGGGGTGGACGCGCCCAGGTGTAACCTTGCACGATGCTGTATATATAACGTTAGCCGCCTGTGCGGAGTTCGTGCCGTACCAAGTGGCAAGCATTTGGTAGCTGAGGGTCGCCTCAGAAGGTTCCAGAGAGCGAGAGGAGGGACTTACGACAGAAACGACCGAGGGCGCGAACAGCAATACGCGAGCT
>ERZ1370068.3994-contig-3090_pt1 | contig 23012 bp, 25 predicted proteins | sample MGYA00561227_ERZ1370068 | MGnify/ENA primary metagenome ERZ1370068 (study PRJEB38410, sample SAMEA6850437) | metagenome | study: Metagenomic assessment of the ecological functions of the soil: analysis of the soil microbiota associated with the...
GCTGGCTCACGCCGCCGGAGCGCGATCAACTGCTGCGGGAGACCGCCATCATCGCCGTCCCGAGCCGCTGGGCCGAGGCCCTTCGGTCTGGTCGGACTGGAGGGCGGCGTGCTGGACACGCCGGCGGTCGCGTTCGACGCCGGCGGCATCGCCGACTGGCTGACGGATCGCGAGAACGGCCGACTGATCGGCCCGACGCGCCGGCGCACGCGGGCCTCGGCGACGCCATCGCGGAGATTCTCGAGAATCCCGAGCTGCGGCGGCGGCTGTCGCTCGGCGCGCGCGCCGCGGCCGAGCGGTTCAGCCTCGACAATCATCTGCGGCTGCTGACGGCGGTCCTCGAGCACGGCGGCCGCGCCCGATGCGCCGGTCTCTTGATCACCTGGCATATTCTCACCCCCGAATTTCCGCCGGACTGCGGCGGCGTCGGCGACTACACGCGCGCTGGTCGCGGCCGGCCTCGCCGCCGCCGGCGATCGCGTGCACGTCTGGCATCCGGCAGGGCCGGACGGGCCTGGTCGAGCACTGGGCGGGCGAGCGCGTGACCGTCCATCGTCGCTGCCGGATCGCTTCGGCGAGAGCAGCCGCGGGGTGCTGGAGTCGGCGCTGCGGGCTCGAGCCCGGCATCGTGCTCGCGCAGTACGTGCCTGGCGCGTTCGGCGCGCGCGGCTTGAACGTGCCGTTCTGCCGATGGCTGGCCCGGTTGCGGCGCGCGCGGCGTCGACGTGCGGGTCATGTTCCACGAGCCGTTCTTCTATTTCGGCGTTCGCCCGCCCGTGGCGGAACGTGCTCGCCGTCGTGCAGCGCGCGATGGCGGCCATCCTGCTGCGCGCCGCCACGCGCGTCTATTACTCGACCGAGACCTGGACGCGGCTGCTGGCGCCGCTACGGTCCGCAGACACGCCGTCGACGTCCTGCCGATCCCGTCGACGATTCCGGCGGACGTCCCCGTCGAGCTGACGTGCGCAGCGCCTGGACGCAGCGTCGCGGCTCGTTCGTGATCGGGCACTTCGGGACCTACGGCGATCACGTCGGGCGCGAGCTCGCGCGAGATCCTGCCCGCGCTCGTGCAGCGCGGCTGCCGGACGCGCGCGTGCTGCTCGTCGGGAGCGGCGGGGAGGCATTCGCGCGCCGCTCTCCCGTCCGGCGTCCGGCGATCGCGTCGACGCCGACCGGCCGCCTGTCTGCGGCGAGGAGGCCGCGGCGGCTCTGCGCGCGTGCGATCTGATCGTGCAGCCGCCTACCTGACGGCGTGACGACGCGGCGCACGTCGGTGATGGCCGCGCTCACGACGTCGGTGCCGGTGACTGACACGACCAGCGGTCCGCTGACCGAGCCCGTGTGGGCGCGGACCTCGGCGGTGGCGCTCGCTGCCGGCGACGCGCGGCAAGCGCTGGTCGAGCGCGCCGCGAGCCTCGCGGCCGATCCCGCCGCGCGGTTCGGCCCTCGGCGCGCGCGGACGCGCAGCTCTACGACGGGCAGTTCGCCCTCGGCGTGACGATCGCGCGGATGCGCCGTTGACCCCGCCGCTCTCGATCCTGCTCGTGGGGGACTACCCTGACGATCCGCGCCTCGGGTCGTCGAAGGTGTTCTACAAGCTGCGCGAGGAGTTCGAGGCGCTGGGCACACGTGCGATGTGCTCTGACCGGTGACATCGGCGCGCGGCCCGTCCGCGCGCGCAGGTCCGCCAGCTGATATCGCCGTGGATGGCGTGGAAGGCGATCCTCCGGCAGATGGATCGCCGCAGCGATGACGTGGTCGACGCGGCCAGCGCCGAAGGGTTGTTCTTCGGCGTCCGCGGCCTGATCGTCCGCCGGCGATCGCGCCCGCGTTCGTCTGCCGATCGAATGGCCCTCGAGCACCTGAATTACGCGCGCATGATCGACGATCACCTCGCAGGCCTGCGCCCGGAAGTCGTGGGCGCGCCGCGTCTGGTATCCGGTCAGCCGGCTGTCCCAGGTGCGCGGCGGCGGCGCGGCTCGCGGACGGCCTGCTGCCTCCTCAACGACGTCGATCGGACGTTCGCGCTCGAGCGGAGATGGCAGCCGTCCCGAACGCATCAGCGCGTCGTGCCGCACGGAATCTCCGGACGTTTCGTCGCGAGGCGCCGCCTCGACGACGCCCGCGCGGCGCGGGCTGCTCTTCTGCGGCACCTGGGACTACGTCAAGGGCATCACCTATCTGTGCGACGCGATGAGCCGCCTGCACGCCGGCGGCACGCCCGCGCGGCTCCACGGTCCTCGGCCCGGCGTTCGGCCCGGAGACGGGTGCTCCTCGACAGCTTCGATCCCGCGGTCCGCCCTTCGTGACGGTCGATCGAGCGCGTCGCGGGAGGACCGGGTCATGGCGGAGTTATCGGCGCCATGATGCGCTCCTGTGACCTCCAGCTATGAAGGCTTCGGTCTCGGTCCTCTCGAGGCCATGAGCCAGCGGCTGCCGGTCATCTCCACGCCGGCGGGTGCGCGGCGACGCTGGTGCGCGACGGCGAGACCGGTTACCGGATCCCGCCGCGCGACGCCGGCGCGCTCGCGTCGGCGGGCGGTCGTCCGGCTGACGGCGCATCCGGTCCGACGCCCGCCGCCTCGCCGACAACGCCTGCGCCGCCGTCGCCGGCGCTGACGTGGCACGTCGACGGCCGAGCAGACGCTCGCCGTCTACCGCGCCGCCATCGATCGGGTCCACGCATGAGCGGGCCGGCCGCTGACCGTCAGCATCACCACGCGGAACCGGCCCGCCGCGGTTCGAGCGCTGCATGCGATCCCTGGCGTCGATCCGCGATCTCGTCGACGGCGCGATCGTCCTCGACGACGCGTCGGCTCCCGCCGCTCGATATCGCGCGGTTGACGACGGCGGCCGGCGGGGCGGGCATTTCGCTCGACGTGCTGCGGAACGACGTCCAGATCGGGACCGCGGCCGGCAAGAATGCGCGATCGCCCGCCGCGCGCGCATCACCGTTCCTCCTCAGCCTGAGACGACGACGCGTTTCTGGTGGGCGACGGCGCGGTGCGCCAGGCGCTCGCCGTGCTGCAAAACGACCCGCGCGTGGCCGCCGTGGCGTTCGCCCAGTCGGACGAGCACGGCACACTGTTTCCGCCGCGCAGCAGCCTGCCGCCGCGGACGCCGCGTGCTACGTGCCGGCGTTCATCGGCTTCGGGTGCATGATCGCGCGATCGGCTGCTCGAGATCGGCGGATATCGCGAAGCGTTCGTGATCCATGGAGAGGAGCGCGAGGTTCGCTCCGGCGCTGGCTCGACCGGCGGGACTGACACGTCGTCTATCTGCCCGGACGCGCCGGTGGCCCATCTCGCGGACGCCTTCCAACCGCGGATCCGCGCGCCTACATCAGGCACGTCATGCGGAACGACTGCTTCGCGTCGCTCTACAACGACCCGTTCCCTTCGCGCCATCGCCGTGATTCCCTACAAGCTGTGGAGCTTCACGGATGCGCGCCGGCCTGCCGGGCGGGGATCCCGGCGGCCTCGGATGGATCGTGCGGGAGATCGTGAAGTCGGCGCCGGCGATCCTGCCCGGCAGCGCCGCCCCGTGCGGTGGCGCACGCTGCGGGAGTGGCGCCGGCTGCGCGCGTTCAGCCTGCCGTATCCCAGGCCCGGCGTGGCGCGATGACGCAAAATCAGGCGCCGCCTGCTCACCATCGGGCACTCATATGTGGTCGCGTTGAACCGCCGCCTCGCCGCACGAAATGGCGCTGCAGGTCCGACGGCGCGTGGGACGTCACGGCGATCGCGCCGTCACGCGTACCGCGCGGATCTCGGCCGCATCGCGGTGCAGTCGATGGCCGGGGAAGCCTGCCGTCTGCGAGACGCTCGACGTCCATCTCGGATCGCCTGCCGCACCTCATGTGCGGCGGCCGCCTCGGCGCTCGCGCTCGACGCGTCCTGGGACGTGGTGCACCGCTGGGAGGAGCCCCACATCCTGGCCGGCGCGCAGGTGGCGCGCCGCACGCCGCCCGACGCCAGGTTCGTCATCGCGTCCTTCCAGAACCTGGCCAAAGCGGTATCCGTGGCCGCTCAGCGCGTTCGAGCGCGCCGCCATGACCCGCGCGCGACGGCTGGATCGCGTTCGGGAAACCGTTCGCGACACGCTGGCCGCGCGTCCCGGCTTATGCCGGCAAGCCGTCGCGGGTGATTCCCCCAGGCGTCGACGCGATCCGTTTTGCCCGGACGCAGGCAGCGCGCCGGCGGATCCTCGATCAGCTCGGATGGTCGCCGGCCGACCGCGTGGTGCGGGTTCCTCGGACGGTTCGTGCCTGAAAAGGGGTCTCGCACCTTTCTGGAGGCGCTGCGCGCGCGTGACGACGCCGTGGCGCGCGCTCTTCGTCGGCGGCGGACCGATGGAAGACCATCGCTCCGGCGATTTGCCGCAGCAGCACCCGGCCGCGTGCACGTCGAAACGGGCGTGCCCCACGACGCCGTGCCGCACTGGCTGAACGCCATGACGATCCTGTGCGCTCCGAGCCAGACGACGGCTGGGTGGCGCGAACAGTTCGGCCGCGATGCTGATCGAGGCGATGGCGTGCGGCGTTGCCGGTGGCGTCGCCAGCGACAGCGGCGAGATGCCTTCGCGTGGTCGGAGACGCCGGCCTCGTCGTCGCCGAGCGGGACGTGGCGGCGTGGGCGGCGGCGATCGATCGGCTCCTCGGCGACGACGTCGCTGCTGCCGCGCGCACGCCGGCGGCGGCCGCGAGCGCGCGCAGGCGCGGTTCGCCTGGCCCGTGGTGGCCCGCGCTCATCTGGCGTTTTTCGAGACGCTGACGGAAGGTCGCGCTTGCGTGATGGTCCCCGACGTGATCCAGCGCGTGCGCGCTCCAGGCGTTGATGGCGCGACAGCTCGACAAACTGGCGCGAGGCATGGCGCGCGCAATGCTCGTCAGGTCGCCGATCGCCCGCCGCTGCGGTTCCGGAACGGCCTCGTGTTCCACAGCGGGCCCGGCGACTCGGCGGGGTTCCTGTTCTTCGGAGATCTTCGTGAACGGCTGCTATCGCCGCGGCCTGGCCGTCGCGCCGGGCGGCGACGTCGTGGACATCGGCGCCAACATCGGCGCGTTCACGCTCGACGCGGCGTCGAGGTATCCCGCCGCGACCGTGCACGCCTACGAGCCGGATCCGCAGACCTGCGCGCGTGCTGCGGCGGAACGTCGAGGCGAACGGCCTCGTCGTCACGCGTGCGGATCTGGAACGAGGCGGTGGCGGGTGAGTCCGGGACGTTGCGGTTCATGGCGCGGGCGACGGCAGCGTGGTCGCGCAGCGCGCACTCTGCAGGCGCTCGGCCGCGCGGCGGAATCCTGCGACGCGCCGGCCGTGACGCTGCAGACGGTCGTCTCGCACGCACCGCGGGACGCGTCGGGGTGCTGAAGATGGACTGCGAAGGAGCGGAGGCGGACATTCTCGAGCAGGCCGGCGCGGCGCTCGACGCCGTGGACTACACTCGTCGCCGAATACCATCCGCTGCTGGTCCCCGACGCGCGTGCCGCGGATCCGGCGCGCGCTCGAGCCGATCCATTGCGGTGACCGCCGAGGATAGCCGGCGCTGCGGGCCGATGATCCGCGCGCCGAGGCCGGACGCGCCCGGCGGGAGGGGCGGACGTGAATCGGCCCGCGCCTGCGCGTCGCCGTCATCGCGGACTACGCCGAAGAGCGGTGGCCGAGCATGGATCCGTCGCCGACATGCTCGTGGCGCACCTCACGCGCGGAACATCGCGGAGGTCGTCGATGCGACGCTCCGTCTGACGCGTCCGTGATGCCTGCAGGGCGCGCGCTGGGGCGCGGCTTCGATCGCGTCGCGGCGCGGTTCTTCGACTATCCGCGCGCGCTCGCGGCGCTGCCGCCGCTTCGACGTCTACCATCTGGTCGATCACAGCTACGCGCATCTGCTGCACGGGCTGCCCGCCGGCCGCACGCTCGTCACCTGCCACGACCTCGACACCTTCCGATCGGTCCTGCAGCCGGACGAGGAGCGGCGCTCGCTGCCGTTCCGCTGGATGACGCGCCGGATCCTGTCCGGCTGCGCCTCGGCCTCGCACGTGGCGTGCGACAGCGAGGCGACGCGCGGCGCGCTGGTGACGCTCGCGGGCTTCCCGGAGGATCGGCTCGTCGGTGATTCCCAACGGCACGCGACACGGGCGGCGAGCCCGAGGACGGACGCCGCGGCGGACGTCGAGGCGGCGCGGATGCTGGGACCGCGCTGGCGCGGCGTGGAGCTGCTGCACGTCGGCAGCACGATCTCGCGGAAGCGGATCGACGTGCTGCTCGACGTCTTCGCCGGCGTGCGCCGGGCGCGGCCGGACGCGCGGCTGACCCGGGTCGGCGGGTCCGTTCACCGCCGAGCAGCGGGTCCGCGCGCGCGACCTCGGCGTGCTGGAGGCGATCCACGTCCTGCCGTTCGTCGATCGGAGCGACGCTCGGCGCGGTCTACCGGCGGAGCGCGCTCGCCCTGCTGCCGTCGGATCGCGAAGGGTTCGGCCTGCCGATCGTCGAAGCGCTGGCGCACGGCACGCCGATGGTCGGCGAGTCGACATCCCCGTCCTGCGCGAGATCGGCAGCGGCGCCGTGACCTATGTGCCCGGTGGAGGAGACCGCCGTCTGGGTCGACACCATCCTGCGGCTCCTGCGCGAGCGGGAGACCGACGCCGCGGGCTGGCAGGCGCGCCGGGCCGGCGGTCTCGACCGCGCGGCCGACTTCAGCTGGAGCCGCTACACGGAGGGTGTGGTCGCGCGCTATCGCGCGATCGCCGGACTGCCGGCGGCCGCGACGCGACACGCTCGGGGCACGCCCGCCGACGCGATGATGCGCGTGCTCCACGTCGGCAAGTTCTATCCGCCGCATGCGGGCGGGATCGAGCGCGGTCGTCGAGACGCTCTGCCAGTCGAGCCGCGGGCTCGTCGAGAATCACGTGCTCGTGATGAACGCCTCGCGCGCCACGATCCAGGAAGTCGCTCGACGGCGTGCACGTGACGCGCGTCGGCACGATCGGCGCCGTCGGCTCGGTGCACATCGCGCCGGCGCTGGCCTCGTGGCTGCGCCGGATTCCGCACGGATCTGATCGTGCTCCACAGAGCCGAACCCGTGGGCGCTGCTCTGCGTACGCGATCGCGCGTGCCGCCGGCGCCGCTGTTCGTCTGGGCACCACAGCGACGTCGTCAGGCCGGCGCTTCCAGTACGCCTTGTTCTACGCGCCGATGGCGCGGTTCGTCTACGGCCGGGCGCGCCGGATCATCGTGTCGTCGCCGGCGCTGGCGCGGCAGCGCGGCGCGCTCGCGCCGTACCAGGATCGCGTGCGCGTGATTCCGTTCGGGATCGATCCCGGCGGTGTGGACCGGCCACCGCGGCCGCGAGCGGCAGCCGGAACGCGAACCGTTCCTGCTGTTCGCGGGACGGCACGTCGGCTACAAGGGCGTGGACGCGCTGCTGCGCGCGCTTCGCGCGCCGCAGCGGCGCGCGCGCCGTGATCGTCGGCGACGGTCCGAAGCGCGCGGAATGGGAGCAGCTCGCGCAGAGCTCGGGCTGAACGGCCGCGTCACGTTCGCCGGGGAAGTGCCCGACGCGGAGCTCCACCGGTCTGATGCACGCCTGCGCCGCGCTGGTCCTTCCGTCGGTGACGCAGGCCGAGGCGTTCGGCTACGTGCAGCCTCGAAGCGACGGCCTCGGGGAAGCCCGTGATCAGCACCGACGTGGCGAGCGGCGTTCGTGGGTCAACCAGGATCAGCGGACCGGTCTCGTCGTCGCCGCGGGCGACGCGGGCGCGCTCGGCGGCAGCGGATCGATCGTCGCCTGAGCGATGCCGCGTGCGCGCCACGACTCGGCGCCGCGGCAGCGCGCGCGTCGAGAGAAGAATTCACGATCGGGCGGCTGCGCGAGCGGCTGCGCGTCCTGTACGAAGAGGCGGCGGTGTTGCCGCCGTGGCCGGCCGCATGCTGAAACGCGCGTTCGACGCCGCGCTGTCGGGGGCAGGTCTGCGTCGCCTCCGCGCCGCTCTGGGCGCTGTTCGCCGCGGCGATCAAGATCGAGGACGGCGGCCCGGTGTTCTTCCGGCAGGAGCGCGTCGGGCTCGGCGGCGCGCCGTTCATGGCGTTCAAGTTCCGATCGATGCGGCCGGACGCGGAAGCCGGCGTCGGGGCGGTCCAGGCGGTCGAGCGCGATCCGCGCGTCACGCGCGTCGGCCGCTTCATGCGCGCCACCGCGATGGACGAGCTGCCGCAGCTGTGGAACATCCTGCGCGGCGACATGAGCTTCGTCGGGCCCCGCGCGCTGCGGCCCGGCGAGATCGAGGCGCGGGCGGGGCGGCATGCTCGAGCGGCCTCGAGGACGTTCCCGGCTTCGCCACGCGCGTGTCGGTGCGTCCCGGACTCACCGGCGTGGCGCAGGTCTACGCGCCGCGCGACGTGCCGCGGCGGCACAAGTTCCGCTACGATCGGATCTACGTGCGGCGACGCTCGTGGTGGCTCGACGTGCGATTGATTCTCGTCTCGTTTTGGATTAGCGTGCATGGCACATGGGAAGCTCGCGGTCGCAAGTATTGAGGCCGACATTTGCGTGACGTCGTAGTCGTCGGCGCGGGTCCGGCCGGGCTGATGGCGGCCCGCCAGCTGGCGCAGCGCGGGCACGATGTGGTCGTGCTCGAAGAACATTCGAGCATCGGCATTCCGGCGCACTGCACCGGCCTTCTCGGCATCGAGGCGTTCTCCGAGCTCGACCTTCCCGCGCCACACCATCCTCAGCACCGACGCACGCGGCGCGCTTCGTCGCGCCCGACGGCAGCTCGGTCCTCGTCGACGCCGACCGCGTCAACGCGGCGGTCGTCGATCGCGCGATGTTCGATCAGGCGCTCGCCGACTCGAGCCGCGCCGCCGGCGCGAGCTGCACAGCAGCGCGCGCGTGCGCGCGATCGCGATCTCCGACGCGGGCGTCACGATTACGGCCGACGGCGGCGCGGCACGATCACGGCGCGCGCGCTGCATTCTCGCTTGCGGCGCGAACTATCGCTTCAACCGCGCAGCTCGGGCTCGGCGTGCCGCGGACCTTCGTCCAGAGCGCGCAGCTCGAGCGATCGTTCGCCGGACCCGAACAGGTCGAGGTGCATCCTCGGACGCGAGGTGGCGCCGCGCGGCTTCGCGTGGGTGGTGCCGTTCCTGCGCGGCGGGCAGCCGTATCAGCGCGCTGCGGCCTGATGGCCGAGGCGCGCGCCGGCACGCTCTTCCGCTCGTTCGCCGACGCAGCTGCGCGCGCGCTTCGGCGTCACGGACACGGAGTGGCCGGAGCCGCGCCTCAAGATCCTGCCGCTCGGTCCGGTCAGCCAAGACCTACGGGCCCGCGCCTGCTCGCGGTCGGCGACGCGGCCGGGCTCGTCAAGCCGACGACCGGCGGCGGCATCTACTACAGCCTGATCAGCGGCCAGTTCGCCGCCGAGACCCTCGACGAGGCGCTCAAGGCCGACGACCTCCGCGAGTCGCGTCTGCAAACCATGCGAGACCCGATGGCGCGAGCGGCTCGGCGCCGAGATCCGCATCGGCCTCGCGTTCCGCCTGCTCGCCTCGCGCCTCAACGACCGCGGCATCGACTCGATCGTCGAGCTCGCCCGGATCGACGGCATCATCCCGATGCTGCGGCAGACCGCCGACTTCAACTGGCATCGCCAGTCCGCGCTCGCCCTGCTCCGCCATTCGCAATTCCGCCGCATCCTGCTCTCGTCCCTCTGGAGCTGACGCCCGTTCACAAATCCCCGGCAGAAGACGCCGACAACGCCGCGCGCATCGCGGGCGGCCACTACGCGCGCAAGCAGATCCATTGCCCGAGCCGCGTCGTCGCCTGGAGCCACGGCAGCCGGTTCGATCTCGCGCGCCGGCTGGTGGCGCGCGGGCGAAGGCGGGCGCCTGCTCGATTACGGCTGCGGCGACGGCACGTTCGTCGCGATGGTGCACGGCAGCTTCGCGGCCTCGCGCGGGCCGACGTCGAGCCCGATCAGATCGCGTTGTGCCGCGCGCGCCTCGGCGACCTTCCGGCGTCAGCTTCACGATGACGCGCGGATCTGGGTCCGTCCGAAACCGGGGCCTGGACCGTGGTCACGTGCATGGAGACGCTGGAGCACTGCCTCGAGCCGGAGCGCCGCCGCATCATCGGCGAGCTGCGGGCGCCTGTGCGCCCCCGGAGGCCTGATCGTCGTCAGCGTGCCGATCGAGACGGGGCCCGGCCTGCTCGGCAAGCAGTTCTTCCGCGCGGTCGCCGGGCTGCGCGGATTCGGCGACTACGCGCACCGCGAGCGCTACTCGCCGTTCGAGATGCTGCGCGCCAGCGCGGGCCTCGAGCGCGTCCGCTCGCGTTGCATGCGACGAGGAACGGCGCCGCCGGCCGGTTCACCTATTACGGCCACAAGGGTTTCGAGTGGCGCGATGTCCAGCGTGAGATCGCGGAGCGCCTGTCGATCGAGCGGCGCATGTTCACCCCCGCTGCCGTGGGCCGGCTTCGTGTTGAAACAGCCAGGTGTGGTTCATCTGCCGTCCGAAGGGGGCGTCGGCGAACGAGCGTAGCGAGGTGAGCCACGCGACCGAGACGCGCCGGCGAAGCGGCGCGCGAGAGTGTGGCCGGAGTCCGAGGGGCGAAGCTCCTCGATATAATCGAGCGGCGCATGTTCACCCCGCTGCCGTGGGCCGGACTTCGTGTTGAACAGCCAGGGTGTGGTTCATCTGCCATCCGAAGGGGGCGTCGGCGAACGAGCGTAGCGAGTGAGCCACGCGACCGAGAGCGCGCCGGCGAAGCGGCGCGCGAGAGAGTGTGTCGGGAGTCCGAGGGGCGAAGCCCCCGGATAAAATCGAGCGGCGCATGTTCACGCCGCTGCCGTGGGCCGGCTTCGTGCTGAACAGCCAGGTGTGGTTCATTTGCCGCCCGAGGCGTGACGGATGGGTCCAGTTACCGGCGGGGGTCCTCGAACGGCGGGACCGGCCTGCACCGCCCTGCGGATTCTGCGGCAGGGTCGCCGTTTCCGCGTTCGGTGAAACCACTCGGTCAGGCGCAGCAGGCGGCCGCGCTTCTCGCGGCAGCATGATCCTGCAGCCGCTCGATCACCCCGAGGGCGTCGGCGAGCGTCGACACCACGCCGATGCCCCGGCTCGTCGCGTGGTCGCGCGCGACGCTGTCGTGCGTGCGCTGCATCAGGATCGCCTTCGTCGGGGAGCGCGCTCACCACTTCCACGCAGTTGATCAACTGGTCGTCGACCAGCAGATCGAGGCGCAGCGCGTTCGCGACGTCTCCGCGCGAGCCCGGCACCGTCAGCACCGACGGCAGGTAGAAGCCGAAGCGCTCGATCCACCACTGGGTCTGAAACTGCACGGAGTCGCCCGCCGACGGCGGGCGCTTCGTCATGAAGAAGACCTCCCACCGCCTCGCCCTGGTCAGGCGCATAGCAGCCGCGCGATCTGCTCCGGCTCATGCGCGTCGATCTCCATCCACCAGTTCGGCGTCTTGCGCGATGTAGTCCCACACGCGGCGCACGTCGTCGGGCAGAGAGCGTCGATTCGCTTGCCAGGCGCGTCGACGGGATCGAACTCGTCGACGTCTGCCGCGCACGATGCGGACCGCCGCGTCGCGGAAGGCGGCCCGGAAATTGGCGAGGACGCCGTCGATGTCGAAGCCCAGACGCAGCGACATGTCAGTCGCCGGCCTCACCCGGGGCGCCGATCGGTGCACGACGATCGCCGCGGCGCAGCGCCGCGAGCACGGCGTTGGCGGGCGTCGTCAGGCCGGTTTCCCACATGCTCTGGACCGCCACGCCCGAAGCAGCCCGCTCAGCGCGCCCGCGCGGAGAACAGCATATCCCGGACTCGTCGCGCGCCAGCGCCGTCCGCGATTCCTGCGCGAAGAAGTACGAGCGCCACGGCCGCCGGAATCCCGATCAGCAGTCCCCCTTCCGCCGCCACCTGCAGATAGTGGTTGTGCGCCGGCGTTGATCCGGAACAGGGACGGCGTGCGCTGGTACACGAGCATGACCGTCTCAAACGCATCGCAGCCCCGTGTCCCGTCAGCCAGAAATCTTCACCACCGGCAGCGTCGCCCGCCAGATCGCCAGGTCGATCGGCGGCGCGCCGCGCCGACGGCGCCGAAGACGACTGGAAGACGTCGGCCGGATTCACCGCACGGCCGCCGCGACGATCGCGACGCCCACCGCGCCGATGGCCCACGTCGCGTCTCGGCGAGCCCGCTCTGCCGCGCAGGTAGGCGCCCATGACGATCGCGGCCGATCAGCCCGGCCATGCCGGCCCGCGACAGCGACGCGCACCAGCGCGACGACGCATCAAGACAGATCGACGCGCCCCAGCCAGATCGACCGCGCGTCCATCAGCTGCACGCAACCGCGCGGCGCCAGTCGTCACCACCGTCGCGTGGTGATGCTTGTGGGCGGAGGCGTGCGCCAGCAGGTAGCCGAGACACAGCGGCGACGGCGATCACGACCCACGTGGCGAAGTGATTGCGGTTCACGAACGGCCGAACGGCGGCGCGCCCTCGCTGAGGCGGCTTCCATCGCCAGTACATCAGCCCATGACCGGTCGCGTCCTGGGCGAGCGCAGATCGCCGCGAGCACCAGGCCGACCGTGGCGATGCCGCGCGTCGCGATCCGCACGCCCCCGTCGGAGAAGATCTGGCCGGCCGACGACGAACACGAGGATGGCCCCGCCGCCGACGCCAAGGGCCCGCACGCCGGACGCGAGATCGACGCTCAGCGGCAGCCGCGCCGCGGACCGGCGCGAGGCTGAAGGCCTGCCAGACGGCGCGATCGCCGGGCGACACGACGTGTCGACGACGATCGGCGGGCAGCGGGACGAGCTGGACGGCCATCACGATCGCGATGGCGCGAAGCGCACAGGTGGAGCAGCGGCGCGCGGTAGGGCGTCCGCCACGGGCGATAGGCGGCGACGATCACGCCCAGGCACGATCGCGGGGATCGACCAGCGAGGACGGGTAGATGCCGGCGAAGAAGAACGTGGCGCAGGCGAGCAGGACGACCAGTGCGCGCGCGCCCCATTCGGCGCGTGGCGCCTCTACGCCGCCCCTTGCTGACTCTGCCCGTAGTAGCTCTTATCTGGTAGCCGTAGTAGCGCGAGTAGTAGTACTTTGTTGCGGTCGAAGTCAACGCGGTTGAGCGACCACGGTCACGCTCTGCGGGTGACCGGACTGCAGCGTCTCGAGCGCGCGCTCCGCGTGGACGCGGCGCGTCATCTCCGATCCGACGACGAAGACCACGCCCGAGACGCGGCTGCGCGAGGATGACGGCGTCGGTGACGGCGAGCACCGGCGGCGTGTCGATCGATGACCCAGTCGAACGGCCCGTGCGCCAGGTTCGCGAGCAGGTTGTTCATCCGCTCCGACGACGAGCAGCTCCGACGGGTTCGGCGGCGTGCGGCCGGCGGTGATCGCGACGCAGGTTCGGCTCGCTGGTGCGCTGCACGGCGTCGCGCACGCGCGCCTGGCCGACGCAGCAGGTGCGACAGCCCGATGCCGTTCTGCAGCCCCATGCGTCTTGTGCAGGCCGGGGCGGCGCATGTCGGCGTCGATGAGCAGCACGCGGGAGCCGCCGAGCGCCAGCGCCATCGCCAGGTTGCACGCGGTGGTCGTCTTGCCTTCGAGCGGCTGGCTGCTGGTGACCGCGATCACGCGCGTCGATTCGCGCGCCGCTCGTGAAGACGAGCGAGGTGCGCAGCGATCGGAACGCCTCGCCGAAGTCGTGCGGCACCGGTCTCGGTCAGCACCGGCACGCCGGTCGCCGCGCACCGCCGGCACCAGGCCGAGCAGCGGCAGCTTCGAGCCGCCGCGTGACGTCTTCCGGCGTCTTGACGGTGTCGTCGAGATACTCGATGCCGAAGGCCAGGCCCGAGCGCGATCGTGACGCCGGCCATGATCGCCGTGATCCAGTCCTTGCGTCGGGTTCGGCAGAGATCGGCGACGCCGGGGCACCTCGGCCCGGTCCATCACCTGGACGTTGTTCGAGCGGCTGTTCGCGACGACGGCCAGCTCCTTCTGCTGCGTGAGCAGCGTCTGGCAGACGGCCCGTTCGCTGTCGGCCTTGCGCTTCAGGATGTTGTAGTCGCCGCCCTTCTTGTCGAGATCGTTCGCCGCGGCCTTCTGCGCCTGGAGCTGCGCGGAGAAGCTGCGCTCCTCGGAGAGCTTGGCGTCGTACTCGTTGCGGATGTTCTCGAGGACCTTGGTCCGCTCGGCGATGAGCCGGCGCTTGCCGTTCTCGAGCCTCGCGTTGATGTCCTGCATCTTGGGATGCTCGGGCAGGTAGCGGCCCGCCAGGCGTCGCATGCTCCGCCATGAGCGACGAGAGGTTGCTCTTCGCGTCGACGACACCCGACGTTGGTCCCGACGATGGTGAAGTTGTCGATGCGCGTCGCTGGCCGAGGGTCGGCGCCCTTGAGCTGTTCGTAGACCGGTCTGCTTGCTGAGCCGCTCGTTCTGGACCCGGGTGACGGTGTCGCTTCAGCTGGTTCAGCCGGTTCATGACGAGGTTCTGCTTCTCGTCGAGCGACCCGGCGTTGTTGGTCTCGCGATACTGCTGGAGCGCGGCCTCGCTGGCGCTCGAGCTGCTCTTCCCTGCCGCTTGAGCTCGTCGGCGAGCCAGGTGAGCGTCTTCTGGGTGTTGCCGAGGCGCAGGTCGATGTTCTGCTGCGCGTACTCTTCGGCGACGGCGTTCGCGGCGGCGGCGGCGAACTGCGGGTTGCTGTGCGAGTAGACGATCTTCACGAGACGCGTGCGCAAGTCTCGGGCACGACCTGGAGGCCGCCGAGGAACGCGCTGATCAGCCCCGCTTCCTTCGCGGATCTCGTCGGGCGCCGGCGGCGCCACCGCCGTCGCGGGCGCGGGACTGGAGATCAGGCTGCGGGCCCACGCGCTCGCCGCCGCGCGCGCCTGCCGCGCCAGCGAAATCGGATCGCGCGGCGGCGGGGCCGTCCCGTTGAAGAGCGGGCTGCGCCGCCAGATTCAGTTTGCGCACGACGCGGCGCGCGAGGCCGCGGCTCTTGATGACGGCATCGCGTGCGTGTAGTACGGCTCGGCGTCCTGCCAGAACGCCGGATCGTTGGCGTTCAGGTTCCCGATCTGCGTCGTCCGCTCGTCCTGGATCTGCACCGCGTCGAAAACGCCTGGAACACCGGGATGGTGGAGTAGGTCTGCACCATCATCGTCGTCACGACGAGCACGAACGCGACGCCCGCCAGGCGGCGGTGCTTGAACACGGCGTTGAGCCGGTCGAGCACGTGCATCGGCTGCGGCGCCGCCGTCGGCAGCTGCAGTGGGGCGGGCCCGCGACGTCGCCCGGCCCCTGCGCGCGAAGTTCCTGCGTGTCGAACATCTCGGCGCTATTTGTTATTGCGTCAAGGGGAGCTGGACGGGCGCGATCGCGGTGATGCCCTGGCTGGCCGCGGTCGACGCGACCGCCGACGCGGCGTTGTTGAAGAACCCGCTGAACCAGGGGACCTTGGTCCCCAGCCGCACGAAGGTCGCGACGCGTTCTCGCCCGGCGCGATGACGAACGCGTGGCCCACCGTCACGGATCTTGCCGTTGGCGCCGAGCAGCTCGACGGCGTAGGTGCCCCCTTCGATGCGCGCGAACGTGAACTGGCCGGCCTGATCGGCGACGGCGCGGGCGTCGACCTTGCCGCTCACGAGATTCCGGAGCTGGACCTCGCGCGCCTGGAATCGGCGTGTTGTCCGATCTTCCACGCGGCGCCGATCACCGACGTCATGCCGCCGGAGCCGGCGGCCGCGCCCACGCGCGCGGGCGTCCGGGCCGGCGGAAGTCCATCCGCGCGCGGCGGCGCCGCCATGGCGCAGACCAGCACGATCGCCACGGCGCCGAGGCGCGTGACACGCTGCGCATTCGAGGATGGAGCGCTTCACTGTGTTACGACCTTTATCGGCGCGTGTATCCCGCGGGCGCAGGCGCCCTTATCTGACTGTAAGAACCAGAAGTTTTGAGCTACATGAAGCGCACCAGCTTCGATGCAGCGGGACAGCCTAAACTGGCGCCGAATCGGCTCGTGTCGGATGTTCCGGAAACTGCCCAGGATCTGACGGTACTCGTAAGTGAACATTATTCCCGCAAACAGTTGTCCAGCAACCGGTTGGTCGCCTGAGAGCCCGGTTCTGGTAACCCAGCCCCGCATCAACATGAGCGAAGGCTGGCAGGGCTGGGATCACTACGCGCCGTTCTATGACTGGGAGAACGCACGAACTGTCGCCAGGCGCGATGTCGCGTTCTGGAAGGGTCTGGCGCGCCAGCAGGCAGGTGCGGTGCTCGAGCTCGGATGCGGGACGGGGCGGCTGGCGCTGCCACTGATCAAGTCGGGCGCTCGTCTGGTCGGCATCGATCGATCGGACGCCATGCTGGGGGCGGGCGCGGCTGAAGGCAAGGCGGGCCGGGCTCGCCGATCGGGCCCGCTTCGTCCGCGGCGGACATCCGCCGCCTGCCGTTCCGCACCCGTCCCGGGTTCGGACTCGTGATGGCGCCGTACGGCATGCTGCAGTCGCTGACTCGCGAGCGCGATCTCGGCGACGACGCTCGTCAGCGTCGCGCGGGTGTTGAAGCGGGGCGGCATCTTCGGCATCGATCTGCGCCCGATCTGCCGCGCTGGTCCGAGTACAAGGCGCCGCGTCACGCTCTCCGGCTCCCGTGACGCCCGCACGCACCTCACGCTTCGGGAGACGGTGCGCCAGGATCCGCGCCGGGGACTCGACGATGTTCGACCAGGAATACGTGGAGCGGCGCGGACGGCGCCCGGCGCGTGCACCGGTTCGAGCTCGCGTTCCGCACGCTGTCGGTCCCGCAGATGCTGCCGGCGCCTCGAGAAGGCCGGATTCCGCATCCACGCCGTCCTCGGCGACTACCGGGGCGGCCCGTGGCATCCGGACGCGGACGTCTGGATTATCCTCGCGTCGCGCGCGTGACCGGGCCCCGAAGACGGATTGGCCAGCCTTCGGCGGCATGCTAACATCATGAGTCTTTTCATCGGTATTTCCTGGAGTTTCTCCCATGTCCGGCCACTCGAAATGGCACACGATCAAGCACAAGAAGGGCGCGGCGGACGCCAAGCGCGGCAAGGTCTTCACGCGCATCATCAAGGAACTGACGGTCGCGGCGCGCAATGGCGGCGGCGATCCCGACAGTAACCCGCGCCTGCGCACCATCATCGCGGACGCCAAGTCGGTCAACATGCCGGCCGACAACATCAAGCGCGCGATCCAGCGCGGCACCGGCGAGCTGCCCGGCGTCTCACTACGAGGAGATCACCTACGAGGCCTACGGCCCCGGCGGCGCCGCGATCATGATCGAGGTCCTCACCGACAACAAGAACCGCACCGTCGGCGAGATGCGGCACACGCCTCGGCAAGCACGGCGGGAACCTCGGCGAGGCGAACAGCGTCGCCTGGATGTTCGAGAAGAAGGGCTACATCGTCGTCGAGAAGCACGCCAGGCCGACGAAGAGAAGCTGCTCGCCGCGGCGATCGACGCCGGCGCGCGACGACATGCGCGACGACGGCGACAACTGGGAGAGTCGTGTCGGCACCCGAGGCCTACCAGCGCGGTGCTCGACGCCGTGAAGGGTCTGGGCATCGAGCCGGCCGCCGCGGAAGTCGCGCTGCTGCCGAAGAACTACATCAAGCTCGAAGGCAAAGCCGCGCAGCAGATGCTGAAGCTGATGGAGATTCTCGAAGAGCACGAAGACACGAAGAAAGTCTGGACGAACGCCGACATCGAGGAAAAGGAGATCGAGGCCTCCTGGCGTGAGCACCCCGGGAGGTATGAAGATCTTCGGGATCGATCCCGGGTCCGAGCGAACCGGGCTACGGCTGCGTCGACACCGACGGCCGCCGTCACCGGCTCGTCGTCTGCGGCGCGATCGCACCGCCCGCGCAGTCCACGTTTCCCGAACGGCTTCTCTTCATCCATGCGAGCCTCGCCGCGCTGCTGGCCGAGCACCGGCCCGACTGCGTCGCCATCGAGAACGTCTTCCACGCCAAGAACGTGCGCAGCGCGCTGAAGCTCGGGCACGCCGCGCGGCGTCGCGCTGCTCGCGGCGTCGCCAGGCCGGCATGACGATCGCCGAGTACTCGCCCGCCGAGATCAAGCGCGCGGTGGTCGGCTTCGGGCGCGCCGAGAAGCACGCAGGTCGGCCAGATGGTGCAAGCTGCTGCTCGGCCTCGACCTCGTCCCCGCGCCGCACGACGCCGCGGACGCGCTGGCGGTGGCCATCTGTCACGTGCACAGCTCCAACGGCGCGATCGCCGAGGCCGCGTGCCAAGCTCGCCGGCGGACCCGCTGCGCGACCGTGACCAGCTGGCGCGACTACCGCCCGTGATCGCCCGCCTCAAAGGCACGCTGGCCGAGAAGAAGCCGAACCGCCTGACGGTGGACGTCGGCGGGATCGGCTACGACGTGCTGGTGCCGCTGTCCACGTTCTACGGCACTCGGGGAGCCCGGCGCCCTCGTCACCGCTCCGCATCCACACGCACGTCCGCGAGGACGTCATCGCGCTCTACGGCTTTGCCTCGGCGCTCGAGCAGGATCTGTTCGAGCGGCTGATCTCCATCAGCGGCATCGGCCCGAAGCTGGCGCTGGCGGTCCTGTCGGGGATCGATCCCGGTGAGCTGGTGCGCGCGATCTCGCACGCAGGACGTCGCGCGCCTGACGCGCATTCCCGGCGTCGGCAAGAAGACCGCCGAGCGCATCGGCCTGGAGCTGAAGGACCGCCTGCCGCTGGCGGCGCCGTCGAGCGCGGACAGCCGGACGACGCCGCGCCGGAGAGGATCTGCGCGGCGATCTCGTTGTCGGCGCTGACGAACCTCGGGCTACAACCGCCCGGTGGCCGAGAAGGCGATTGACGTGGTCGCTCAAGAAAACGCCGGACGCCACCTTCGAGGATGCGTTGCGCGATATCCTGCGGGGATGACCCGCGCATGAGTGACGATCGCCTGGTCAATGCTTCGCCGATCGACGACGACGTCCAGCACGAGGCCGGGCTGCGGCCGCGATCGCTGGACGAATACATCGGCCAGGACCGCGTCCGCGAGCAGCTGCAGGTGTCGATCGCCGGCGGCGAAGCAGCGCGGCGAGGCGCTCGATCACGTGCTGCTCTACGGACCGCCGGGGCTCGGCAAGACGACGCTCGCCGCGCGTCATCGCGCACGAGCTCGGCGTCCCGATCCGGCCGACCGCCGGGCCGGTGATCGAGAAGCCGGGCGATCTGGCCGCGATGCTGTCGAACCTGCAGGTCGCGCGAAGTCCTGTTCATCGACGAGATCCACCGGATGAGCCCGGCGATCGAAGAGATCCTCTATCCCGCGATGGAGGACTACGAGCTCGACATCATCATCGGCCAGGGCCCCAGCGCGCGATCGGTGAAGGTGCCGCTGCAGCGGTTCACGCTCGTCGGCGCGACCACGCGGACCGGGCTGCTCACCTCGCCGCTGCGGGCGCGGTTCGGCATCGTCCATCGCCTCGACTTCTACACGAACGAGGACATCCTCGAGATCGTGATCCGGTCGGCCCGGATCCTCGGCGTGCCGATCGGAGCCGGACGCGGCGAGCGAGATCGCGCGGCGATCGCGCGGCACGCCGCGGGTCGCGAACCGGCTGCTGCGGCGCGTGCGCGACTACGCGCAGGTCCGCGCCGACGGCACGATCACCACCGACGTCGCCGCCAGGGCGCTCGAAGATGCTGGAGGTCGGACGAGCACGGGTTCGACGAGGTGGACCGCCGGCTGCTGCGCACGATCATCGAGAAGTTCGGCGGCGGGCCGGTCGGCGTCGGCGAGCCTGGCGGCCGCGCTCGAGCGAGGAGCGCGACGCGCTCGAGGACATCCACGAGCCGTTTCTGATCCAGGCGGGATTCCTGGATCGCACGCCGCGCGGCGCGCGTCGCGACCGCGCGCGCCTACGACTATTTCGGCCTGACGGCCCCATCAGACGGACACGAGCTCTGGTAAGGCGCCATAGATCAGACCAGCATGACCGATGCATGGGTCGCCTCACGGTCCGGCAACATCGCGCGCCCGTCCGAATCGCGGGCTCTCGACCTGCGTGCCGCCGCGCGTGCTCACGAACGCGGATCTCGGAAAAGCTGGTGAAGACGACGCGACGAGTGGATCCTGCAGCGGACCGGGATCCGCGAGCGGCACATCGTCGAGCCGGGCGTGGCGACGTCGGACCTCGCCAAGGTGGCCGCCGAAGGCGCGATGCGCGAGGCCGGCATCACCGCCGCGATCAGCTCGGCTTCATCGTCGTCGGCACGACGACGCCCGGACACGATCTTTCCGAGCACGGCGTGCATGCTGCAGGACGAAGACTCGGCGCGCCGCCAACGCGTGGGGCTTCGACCTCGGCGCGGCGTGCTCGGGCTTCACGTATTCGCTGAACACGGCGGCGCAGATGGTGGCGACCGGCGCGGTGCGACTACGCGCTCGCGGTCGGCGCCGACGTCGATGTCGAGCATCATCGACTACACCGACCGCACGACCTGCGTGCTGTTCGGCGACGGCGCCGGCGCGGTCGTGCTGCGCCCGCGGCCGAGGGCGAGCCGCACATCATCGACTTCGCGCGACATGATCGACGGCAGCGGCGGCCCGCGCGCTGTGCATGCCGGCCGGCGGCAGCCGGATGCCGGCGTCGCACGAGACGGTCGAGCAGCGCCTGCACTACGTGAAGCAGGAAGGGGCGACGGTCTTCAAGTTCGCGGTGAAGAACACCGAGGAGATCGCGCGCCGGCTGCTCGAGCGCAACGGCCTCGAGCCGTCGCAGATCGATCTCTTCGTGTCGCACCAGGCGAACCGCCGCATCATCGAGGCGGCCGCCGAGCGCCTCGGCCTCGGCCCGCGACAAGGTCGATCATCAACCTCGAGATGTACGGCAACACGACCGCCGGCACGATCCCGCTGGCGCTCGCCGACGCGCGCGCGCCAGGGCACGGCTGAAGAAGGGCGATCTCGTGCTGCTCTGCCTCGGTCGGCGCCGGGTTCACCGTCGGCGCGGTGCTGCTGCGCTGGAGCCTGTAGCGAGGCGCGTGGTGCGAGGCGCGAGGCGCGCGAGCCCGGGTCTTCCTGCTCTCCGGCGAACTGTTCGGGCCGCCGGGCGAAGATCGTGCTCTCCGGAGCGGGCGCAGTTCGATCTCGCGGTGCGCCTGCGCGGCGATCAGCGGCGTCGCGATCGGCGAAGCGTTCGCGTTCATCAGCGGCCTCTATTTCAGGGCAAGCTCGCCTACGCGCTCGCGTTCGCGCGGGCCGCCGGAGCCGGGCGCGCCGACTCGCCGGCAGCGGCGCGCTCTGGTGATCACGCCGAACGCCGGCCTGCGCCCGGTCGAGACCGCGCGTCGTCGGCCGAGCCGTGCGCGGCTTCGCCGGCGTGGACATCGCCGCCAACGATCCCCGCTACCGCCGTCCGCTCGTCGCCAGCGCGCGCGCGCTGGCGGAGGAGATCGGCCCGACTGCGACGTCGTGCTGCTCGGCAGCATCGCGCTCCGCGAAATACGTCGACGTCCTGACGGAGGTGTTCGGCGCGCGGCTGCCGTTTCCGATCGACTTCGTCGGCCGCGGCGACATGAGCCGCGGCGGGCTGCTGCTGCGCTGCGCGCGCCGGGCGAGGAGCTGACCTACGCGCCGGTCCAGGGCGCCGTCCGCCACGGTCCGCGTACCGCCAAAGCTCGCGCCCGATCAAGGGATCTATTCGAGCAATCAGTGTAGAACAGTGCCTGCTAGCCATCCCCGAGTCCGGGATCGGCTGGAGTGGACGTCGCCGGCAGAGGCGGTCCAGCTCAACGAACCTCGACAAGCTCGTTCTGGCCCGAGCTCGGGATCACGAAGGGCAGACCTGATCCAGTACTACGCGGACGTCGCCCCGCTGCTGCTGCCGCACATCCGCGATCGCGCGATGGTCATGAAGCGCTATCCGCACGGCGCCGCCGGGCGAGTTCTTCTTCATGAAGCGCGCGCCCGTCGCCGCGGCCCGCACGTGGATTCAGACCTGCCGCGATCGAGCACGGCTCGGGCAACGTCATCGACTTTCCGATGATCCACGACCTGCGCGTCGCTGCTCTGGGTGATCAACCTCGGCTGCATCGATCTCAACCAGTGGTACGCGACGTGTGACGACGTCGACCGGCCCGACTACCTGCACTTCGATCTCGATCCGGTGCAGCGCCACGTTCGAGCAGGTGCTCGAGGCCGCGCTGCATCGTGCGCGACGGCGCTCGACGACGCTCGAGATGCCGGCGGTCGCCAAGACGACCGGATCGCAAGCGGCATCCACGTCTACGTCCCGATCGTCCGCGGGCCGACGCAGAAGCAGGTCTGGACGTTCGCGAAGGCAGCTGGCGCAGGAGCTCGCGACGCGTCATCCGGCGCTGATCACCGTCGGAGTACCGCGTCGCCAAGCGGCCGACGCGGCGCGTGCTCGTGGACTACAACCAGAACGCCTGGGGACGCACGCTCGCCTCGGTCTACTCCGTGCGCCCGCATCCGCGCGCCTGCGTCTCGACGCCCGGTCACCTGGAAGCGAAGTGGAGCGCGGCGTCGCGCATCGAGGACTTCCGCATCGACAACGTCCGCGCCCGCTTCAGAAGACACGGGCGATCTGTTCAAGCCGCTGCTGCAAGTCACACGGCCGGGCCGACCTCGAAAGTACCTAGACCGTTAGCGCCGCCGCGGCGTCCTGCTATTGTTGTTTTCCGGGAGGATGTATGTCCGTGCTGTTCGTCCGCGGCTGGCGGGGCCTCGCCGCCCTTGCGTGCGCCGCACGTCATGATGCTGTCCCCGGCGTCCGGTCCACCGCGCAGTCGTCGGCCGTGGCGCTGGCCGGACCGGGCCCGGTCGTGGACCCGAACTTCGATCTCGGCGCGCGGTGGACGTCCGCGCAAGGTCGGGAAGCTGGTGTTCGACACCGCCGTCACGCCGCGCTGGATGCAGAACGGCGATCGCTTCTGGTACGCACCACCAGACCCGCGACGACGCCGGTTCA
>ERZ1370068.11237-contig-9869_pt1 | contig 23010 bp, 25 predicted proteins | sample MGYA00561227_ERZ1370068 | MGnify/ENA primary metagenome ERZ1370068 (study PRJEB38410, sample SAMEA6850437) | metagenome | study: Metagenomic assessment of the ecological functions of the soil: analysis of the soil microbiota associated with the...
CCCTTCGTTGTAGTCGGTGTGCTCGCCGAGCAGGTTGACGCGCCCGGGCGCCTGCACGATCCAGGCGGGATCGCCGCCGAAGCGCTCGGCGAAAGCGCACGACGCGGGTCTCCGCGGTCAGCCCATTGGGTCCGGCCATCTCTCGCGACGAACGGCCGTCCACGGGCGAGCCTCACGAGGGCGCCCCACTGCCGCGACCTCCAGGTTCGCGGGAGGCACCTCGACGCCGGTCATGAGGTGGGCGACCGCTTCCTCCGTCGCCTCGCGCGCGCGATCTCGCCCACCACGCGTCCGCTCCGCGGGACCACGATCCCGCGTGGACAGGGCGAGCAGCTCCGGCATCTCGCTCGAGATCAGGAGGACGGCGCTGCCGTCCGCGGCCAGGCGGTCGATGAGGGCGTGGATCTCCGCCTTGGCCCCGACGTCGACGCCGCGCGTGGGCTCGTCGAGGATGAGGATCCGGCAGCGCGCGGCCAGCCAGCGGGCGAGGACGATCTTCTGCTGGTTGCCGCCGGAGAGGCCCGCCACCGGGAAGTCGATGCCCGGGGTGCGCACGCGCAGGCGGCGAACGTGGTCCGTCACCAGCGCCTCCTCCTCACGGCGCTGCACCCAGGTCAGGCGGGCCAGGCGCTCGAGGATCGGAAGCGTGGTGTTCGTGCGTCCGCCGAGCATGAGCACGAGCCCCTGCCGCTGCCGGTCCTCGGGCACCAGACCGAGCCCGAGGCGGAGCGCGGTCGTCGGATCCGCGCACCGTCACCGCGGCGCCGTCGACGGTGACGACGCCCGTGGCCGCCGGATCGAGGCCGAACAGCGCCTGCGCGACTCCGGAGCGGCCCGCGCCCACGAGACCCGCGAGCCCGACCACCTCGCCCGCGCGCACGGACGAGACCGATGCCTCCGAACCGGCCGCGGCTCGTGAGCCGCTCGACCTGAGGCAGCTCGGCGCCCGGCTCCTTCGCGAGGTGCTCGGGAGTGACCGACTCCGAGGTTGCGGCCGATCATCATCTGGACGAGCGCGCGCTCGTCGAGCGCCGGCCATGGGCCGCGTGGCCACGTGGGTCCCGTCACGGCAGCACGGTCACGGCATCGCAGAGATGGAAGATCTCCGCGCAGGCGATGCGAGACGTGCAGGCACGTCACGCCCTGGCGCGCGCACGCGGGCCGATGAGCGCGAACGAGGCTGGGCCGCCTCGTGCTCGCCGAGGCTGCTCGTGGGCTCGTCGAACAGGATCACGCGCGGCCCGCCGCCGGCGGCCGCCGCGATCTGCAGCAGCTGGCTGCTGCCCCGGCGTGAGGTGCTCGACGGGCCGGTCCACGTCGAGCGACGAGCCCCGACCGAGTCAGGATGGCCTGGGCGCGCGCACGCAGGGCGGCGCGGTCCACGATCGGGCCGCGCCGGGGCAGAGGCAGCCAGGCACAGGTTCTCGGCCACGGAGAGGTTGCGGCAGAAGGTCGGCTCCTGGTGCACGATCGCGATGCCGGCCGCGCGCGCATCGCCCGGGCGGGCGAAGCGCACGGGGCGACCGTCGAGCAGGATCTGCCCGTCGTCCGGCACGTAGAGGCCGGCCAGGATCTTCCCGAGCGTGCTCTTGCCCGCCCCGTTCTCGCCGCAGAGGGCGTGGCACGATCCCCGCGCGACCGCGAACGAGACGTCACTCAGCGCGACCACGCCGGGGAATCGCTTGAGATGCGATCGAACTGGACGATGGGCGGGGCGGGCGGGCCACCGGCCCCGCGCTCACTTCGCCGCGGCTCCCATCTGCAGGTATTTGTCCGGCACGTCCGTGAAGCCCCAGGCCTTGAGCTGCCGCGCCCAGTCGCCGAGGTTCTCCTTGGAGACGCGCACCAGCTCCATGGGGATGACCGTTCGGGATCGTCTTGTTCAGCACGAGCTTGTCGACGATGGTGGAGACGCTGACGTAGCCCCAGATGGTAGACGGGCTGGGCGAGGAGGACCGGGCGCCAGGCCCTTCTCGACGTAGGGCAGCTCCGCGGGCAGCGCGTCGACGGCGACGATCTTCACCTTCGCTTCGGATCGAGGTCTCGTCGAGCAGCGTCTGCGTGAAGAGCGGCCAGCCGCCGATCATCGCCCAGCCCTGGATCTGCGGATAGGCGTTCTGCACGCGGATGACTTCGGCCGCGCGCGTCCTGCGGCGTCTCGATGTGGTAGAACGTGCCGACGATCTTGATGTCCGGATATCTTCGCCGCTTCCTGCTGCACGCCCTGCGACGCGCTTGCGCAGGTTCGGCGCGTTCTGGTTGCCGGCGAGGATGGCGATCGTTGCCCTTGCTCGCCCATCTGCGCGGCCAGCTCGTCCATCACCGCCTGCGCCCGTCTTCGACGTCGTCCACGCCGTAGAACGCGAAGCGCTTCGACTGCGGCGCGTCGCTGTCGAACGTCATCACCGGCACGCCGCGCGCCGACGGCGTCGTTGATCGCGCCGGTGACCTTGCCGGCGTCCGAGCAGGAGATGAGCGACGGCGTTCGCGCCTTCGTTGACGGCCTGCGCGATGCGCTGCGCCTGCACCTGCCCGTCTTCCGGCGGCGGCGTCAGCCAGACGATCTCGATCGGCGATGCCGTGCTTCTGCGACGAGCTCCTTGCGCCGCGGCCTCGGCGCCGGTCCGCGCCGACAGGAACACCGGGTTGGTCGAGCTCTTGGCGATCATCGCGATCTTGATCTTGCTTCGCCGCCGGCGGGCGTTCCCGCCGCCGGGCTCTGCTTCCGCCGCCGACGGCGCGGGCGAGGGCAGGGCGCCGGACGCAGGCCGCGAGGACGGCGGTCAAGACGGCCAGGGTCAAGCGCACGGCACGTCGAGGCTCCGGTCATCCGCGAGTCACCTCCGGTCGTGCGCGCCACCAGGCGCCGCGCGGCCAGCGCGCGCGCTTCGCCTGGTCGAGCGACGACCGCGACGATGATCGCGCAGCCGATGATGATCCATTCGTAGTTCTGATCGAAGTGCAGCGTGCGGATGGACTGCCGGATCAGGACGATCAGCAGCGCGCCGAGCATCGCGCTGACCGCGCTGCCCTTGCCTCCCGACAGGCTCGCGCCGCCGACCACCGCCGACGCGATGACGTAGAGCTCGTAGCCGGTGGCGTCGCCGCAGGACGCCGAGCCGTAGAAGCTCGCGCCCAGGAAGGCGGCGATGCCGGCCGTCAGGCCCGAGACGACGAACACGCCGATCTGGATCCGCCCGAGCGCGCAGGCCGGAGAACCGGCTCGCCTCCGGGTTGCCGCCGAAGGCGAAGATGTGCCGGCCCATCACCGTGCGCTGCAGGTAGATCGCTCCGAGCGATCGTCGACCGCGATCATCACCAGCATCGGCACCGGATAGAGCGGCTCGGCGAGCCCGAGCGGACGCCTTGGCGATCGCGGTGAGCGGCGCCGGCACGCAGGATGCTCTCGGCGCTGCTGATGACGAAGGCGATGCCGCGCAGGATCCACATCGTGCCCAGCGTGATGATGAACGGGTGGACGCGGAGGCCGACGACCATCAGGCCGTTGAGCACGCCGCACAGCGAGCCCGACGCCGACGCAGATGCCGAGGCCGAGCACGCGCGGTCGCCACGCCGACGGCGGCCCCATGCGCGCGCAGCACCATCGCCATCGTCACGCCGGCCAGCGCGTAGATCGGATCCGACGGAGAGGTCGATGCCGCCGGAGATGATCACGATCGTCGCGCCGACGGCCATGATCGCGAAGAAGCTGGCGTCGGTGGCCGTCTGGATCAGCGTGTTGGAGTTGAGGAAGTTGTTGACGCTCTGGCCCGGTGACGCCGGTCCGCGTGCGATGCCGGCGAACAGGGGTGAGGATCGTGCCCAGGAGGAGGATCACCATGAGGAGGCCGGCCGCGGGTGAGGTTCAGCAGCCGCTGGACGAGAGCCTCATCGCCTGGACCGTCCCTCCGCCGCGCGGGCGGCCACGCGTCCGGCACGGGGACGTCCGAACGGAGCGGAGCCGGGCCGCGGCGTCCTCGGGCGTGAAGTCGCGCTGCGCCTCCGCGGCCAGCTCGTAGCCCACCACGAACTTAGCGGATGGTGGCCGAGCGCAGGAGGGGCGGGAAATACGAGGCGTGCAGGCGCCAATAGGGATGGCTCACGCCATCCGAGGGCTGGCCGTGCCAGGACATCGAATACGGGAACGACACGCCGAACAGGTTGTCGTAACGGCGATTCAGCCGCCCGAGGATGTCGGCGAGGCGTCCCGCTCGTCGGGGAACAGGCCGGACAGATGTCCCACCGTGCGCGCGGGATCAGCAGCGTCTCGAACGGCCAGGCCGCCCAGAACGGCACCAGCACGGCCCAGTGGTCGGTTGGCGCAGACGATGCGCTTGCCCTCGACGCGCTCGCGCGACAGGTAGTCGCCGAGGAGGTCCCGCCCGTTCTCCTGGAGGTAGCGCCGCAACGACTGCAGGCGCCTCTGCGCGCCCGTCGGGAGATGGCCGGTGGCCCACACCTGGCAGTGCGGGTGCGGGTTGCTGCAACCCATCATGGCGCCCTTGTTCTCGAAGACCTGAACGTGCGCGATCCCCGGCTGCTCGCCGAGGCGCGTGACCTCATCCGCCCAGGCATCGACCACGGCCCGGATCTCGTCGCTTGCCCATTCCCGCCAGCGTGAGGTCGTGGCGCGGCAGAGAAGCAGAGGACGCGACAGAGGCCCGGCTCCGGCTGGCTGCGGCAGGAGCACTTCCGGGCGGGCACCGCCGCTTCGACGGTGGGGGCTCGTGGGCCGGGAAGTCGTTGTTGAACGCGAACGTGCCCGTAGGCGGGATTGCGCTCTCCCTGGGCGCGGCGATTGCCGGGGCAGAGCGCGCACTTCGGGATCGTAGGCGGGCAGCTCGTCCGTGCGCACCACCGCCTCCGTCTGCCCTGCCAGGGCCGATCGAGGCGGCCGGGAGGCAGAGCACCCATTCGTCCAGGAGCGGGTTGTACCGTCGGTGGGAATGGCGCTCTGTCGACAACGATGGCCCCCGCGCACCGGCGGGCGATCCGGCGTAAACGCTGTAAACGCTACACCTTCGCCCCGCGGCCCGGAACGCTAGCCCGACCCGGCGCCGTTGTCAAAGACCAGCGTGGACACCGTTCGCCCGCGAACCTAACCTCTCCTCTTCGCATGCCCGCCTTCCGCGCGAGAACGAGAGACACACGCGCGCGGGCGCGGACGGCCAAGTCTCCCACGCGTCCGGTGACGTGGCGCGGCTGGCCCGCGTTTCCACGGCCACGGTCTCCCGGGCCATCAACGAGACGGGTGCGGTCTCCGAAGCCACTCGCCGGAAAGTCCTGCGCGCGGTCCAGAAGCTGCACTACTACCCGAACGCTCATGCCCGATCGTCGCGCTTGGCCGCAGCGACCAGATCGGCCTCCTCGTCTCGGACATCGCGAACCCGTTCTTTCCCGAGCTGGTGAAGGCCATCGAGCGCGACGCCTTCCAGCGCGGGTTCGAGGTCATCCTCGCCGAGACGGACTACGACCACGAACGCCTGGCCAAATCGGTCCGCCGCTTCCTCGAGCGCGACGTCGCCGGGGTCATCATCATGGCCAGCGAGGTGGACATGCCGCTGGTCGCCGGCCTCGCGCGCCGCCGCGTGCCGCTCGTCTTCCTCGACCTCCGAGGTGACGGGGCAGGAGCACGAGCACGGTGTCCGTGGACTACGGCCGCGGGATCGACGAAGCGGTGCATCACCTCGCGGAGCTCGGCCACCGCGAGCTCGCGTACGTCAGCGGTCCGGCGAACCTCAGCAGCGCGGCCAAGCGCCTCCAGGCCTTCCGGGCCGCGGTCACGCGCCACATCGGGCCCCGCGCCCGTCCCAGCGTCCACGACGGAGACTTCCGGCTCGAGAGCGGGCTCCGCGCCGGACGCGAGATCCTGGCCGCGCGCCCGAGGCCCACCGCGATCCCCGGCCGCCAACGACCTCATGGCTCCTCGGCGTCATGAAGGCCTCCCGGGCCGAAGGCCTTCTCCATACCGCGCGACCTCTCCCGTCGTCGGGCCTCGACGAGCATCGCATTCGCGAGCTCTGGCCGATCCCCGCTCTCCACGGTCTGCCTGCCGCGCGACGCCCTGGCCCGCGGCGCGACCGCCGCCCTGCTCAACAGCCTCGACGACGGCTCCCCTGTCGTGACGCCGGGGATGGTCCCCACCTATTTCGTGGCGCGCGGCTCCACCGGGCCCGCGCCCAAGCGAGCGTGCTGCCATGAAGACGACTTCCCTTCGTCCCGAGGACCTCCGCGGCGTGTTCGCCGCGCCTCCTCTGGCGCGCCGCGGCGACAAGCGCCGCGCCATCGATCTGGAGCAGAACGGCAAGGGTCCTGCGTCGATGGCCGCGGGCGGGCTGCGGCCGCTTTCCTCTACGGAGGAAACGCGTTCCTGTATCACGTGACCTCGCCGAATACGAAGAGACTGCTCGGCATGGATGGCGGGGTTCCCGGACGACCATTGGGCGATCCCGAGCGTCGGCCCCTCGTTCGGCCGCGCCCTGGACCAGGCGCCGCCGCTGCGCCGCCATCGATTTCCAGTGGCGATGGCGCTGCCGTGCAGCGATCCGCGCGATGCCGCCGGCCTCGAAGCCGGGATGCGCGAGATCGCGGAAGCGGCGGGGATCGGGCTGATCCTCTATCTCGAGCGAGGAGGGCTCGTTCGGATCCGATCGGATGGGGCCTCGACGCCGTCGCGCGACTCGTCGACTCCGGCGTGTGCGTGGGCATCAAATACGCGGTGGTGCGCCCCGACCCCGTGGACGATCCGTATCTCAAGGCGCTGCTCGAGCGCGTGGATCGCCGCTTCGTGATCAGCGGCATGGGCGAGCGGCCGGCGGTGGCGCACCTGGAAGGCCTCGACCTTCCCGGGTTCACCACCGGCTCCGGCTGTCTGGCCCCCGCCCTGAGCCAGGCCCTGTTCGCGGCTTGTGGTCGCGAAAGACTGGACGGCGGCGGAAAGACCTGCGCCGGCCGTTCCTTCCCCTCGAAGACCAGCGCGACGCCTGGGGTCCCGCGCGCGTGCTGCACGCGGCCCTGGAGCTGGCCGGTCGTGGCCACCACCGGCGGCATCCCGCCCCTTCGTGACCGCGATCTCGGACAGGCAGCGCGCGGAGCTGGAGCCGACCGCAAGCACTCTGCTCGCACGCGAGCCGCGAGCGCACAGGCGCGGCGGCGCCGGCTCAGGGCGCCCGGCGTTGACGGCGGCACGCAAGACGCCCCGAAGACCTGCGGAGCGCCCGCTGGTTCGCCCGCCCGGACCTGCGCTCCTTCACCCACCGCTCGCGCACCAAGCAGGCCGGATTCTGCGCCGAGACGGAGTGGGCGGGCCGTCCCGTGATCGCGATCCTCAACACCTGGAGCGACGCGAACTCCTGCCACGCGCACTTCCGCCTGCGCGCCGAGGAGGTGAAGCGCGGCGTCTGGCAGGCCGGCGGCTTCCCGCTGGAGATGCCCGTCCTCTCCGTGGGCGAGACGTACATGAAGCCGACGACGATGCTCTACCGCAACCTGCTCGCGATGGAAGACGGAGGAGATCACTGCGCGCCAACCCCGTGGACGGCGCGGTGCTGCTCGGCGGCTGCGACAAGACGGTGCCCGGCGCTGCATCATGGGCGCGACCAGCGCGAACCTCCCCGGCCATCTTCGTGCCTGCTGGCCCCATGCTGCGCGGCAACTGGCGCGGCGAGGTCGCTGGGCAGCGGCAGCGACGTCTGGAAGTACTGGGCGGAGAAGCGCGCGGGCAACCTCGACGACTGCGCCTGGAGCGAGATCGAAGACGGCATCGCGCGCTCTGTTCGGGACCTGCATGACGATGGGCACGGCGTCCACGATGGCGGCGGCGGCGGAAGCGCTCGGCCTCACGTTGCCCGGCGGCTCCTCGATCCCGGCCGCCGACTCGAACCATCCGCGCCTCGCCTCGGCCAGCGGGCGGCGCATCGTCGAGATGGTCTGGGAAGACCTGCAAGCCGCGCGACATCATGACCGACCAAGCGCCTTCGAGAACGCGGTCACGGTGGCGATGGCCCTCGGCGGGTCGACCAACGCGATCATCCACCTCATCGCGATGGCCGGACGCGCGGGCGTCGCCTCGACCTCGACCGCTTCGACGCGCTCTCGCGGCGCACGCCCGTGGTCGGCGAACATCCGGCCGTCGGGCAAGTACCTGATGGAGGACTTCTTCTACGCGGGCGGCCTGCGCGCGGCCTGATGGCGCGGATCGCCGACCTCCTGCACACGGACGCCCTCACCGTGAACGGCCGCACGCTCGGCGAGAACATCGCGGGCGCGCAGCGTCTACGAACGAGGACGTGATCCTGCCGCGCGAGAAGCCCATCGAGCCCGGAAGGCGGAGTCGCCGTGCTGCGCGGCAACCTCGCGCCCCAGGGCGCCGTCATCAAGCACACGGCGCTGCAGAGCCGCGCCTGTTGCGCCACACCGGGCCGGCGGTCGTCTTCAGCGAACTACAACGACCTCGAGCGCGCGCATCGACGATCCCGCGCTGCCGGTCACCGCCGATTCGCGTGCTGGTGCTGCAGAAGGCGGGTCCGCTGGGCGGCGCCCGGGCATGCCGGAGTGGGGCATGCTGCCGATCCCGAAGAAGCTGCTCGAGCAGGGCGTGCGCGACATGGTGCGCATCTCGGACGCGCGCATGAGCGGAACGAGCTACGGCGCGTGCGTGCTGCACGTCGCGCCGGAGTCGTTCGTCGGCGGACCGCTCGCCTTCGTGCGCGACGGCGACCTCATCGAGCTGGACGTGCCCGCGCGCAGGCTGAGCCTCCGGGTCTCCGACGAGGAGCTGGCGCGCCGGCGCGCGGCCTGGAAGCCGCGCGAGTCGCCTACCACGCGCGGCTGGACCGCTCTGCTACACGCAGCACGTGACGCCAGGCCGACAAGGGCTGCGACTTCGATTTCCTGGAAGGCACCTTCCCGACGCCCGAGCCCGAGATCCACTGATGGCCGACGCTCCGGCTTCCCGTCAACGCCTTCAAGCGCGCGCTGGCCGGAGGGCGCACGCAGATCGGGCTCTGGACCAGCCTCGGCACCGGTCTGGCTGGCCGGAGGTCCTCGGAGGCGCCGGCTTCGACTGGCTGCTGATCGACACCGAGCACTCGCCCACCGAGGTGCCGATGCGTCCGTCGATCAGCTCCGCACGGCTCGGAGGCCTTCCGGCCACCACCTCGATCGTGCGGCCGGCCTGGAACGACCTCGTGCCTCATCAAGCGGATCCTCGACCTCGGCGTGCAGACGCTGCTCGTCCCGTACGTCCAGAGCGCGGAGGAGGCGCGGCGCGCGGTGGCGGCCACCCGCTACCCGCCGGAGGGCGTGCGCGGCATCGCCGCCACCATCCGCGCCAACCGCTATGGCAGCGGATCACGGACTACCACGCCCAGGCCAATCGCGAGATTTGCGTGCTCGTGCAGCTTGAGACGCGGCGCGCGTTGTCCGAGCTCGGAAGCCGATCGCGGCCGTGGACGGCGTGGATGGCGTTTTCATCGGCCTGTCCGACCTGGCACGGCGACCTCGGCTACCTGGGGAACAACCGCCACCCCGAGGCCAAGTGGCCGTGTTCGCGGACGCCTGCGCCCGCGCGAAGAAGGCGGGCAAGCCGATCGGGATCCTCGCTCCTGTCGAGGAAGACGTCCCGCCGCTATCCTGGAGATGGGCTTCACGTACGTGGCCGTGGGCAGCGACATCGGCGTGCTGCGAGGACGCGGCGGGAGCAACTGCGCGCGCGGTTCGCCGGGAAATAGGGCCTATACTCCGCCGATGTCCGCGGCCGATCGGAACCGGTCGATCCACAGCGCCGGAAAGCTGTCGCCCAAGGAGACCGGAAAGACGGTCCGGCAGCAGCTGGATCGGATGCTGGCCAGCCCGACCTTCCAGCAGGTCGATCGGCTCAAGCGCTTCCTCAGCTTCATCGTCACGGAGACCATCGCCGGCCGCGGCGACCAGCTCAAGGAATACGTGGTCGGCGTGCAGGTCTTCGGCAAGGAGACGTCCTTCGACCCGCGCACGGATCCGATCGTCCGGGTTCAGGCGCGGCGCCTCCGCGCGCGCATGGCGCGCTACTACCACGGCGGAGGGTCAGGCACGACGAGACCATCATCGACCTTCCCAAGGGTGGATACCTCCCCGTCTTCAAGCGGCGGGAAGGCGGCGGGACGGCCAGACGCTTCATCGGCGCGGCCTCGGCCAGCCGGAACGCCGTCGCCGTCATGCCCGTTCAGCGATCACAGTCCCAACGCAGGCTTCGAGTACGTCTGCAAGGGCGTGCGGCGGAGAGATCATCCACGGCCTGGCGAAGGTCGCCGCCCTCCGGGTGATCGCCTGGGATCCCGCCGGACCTCATGCCCGACGGGGAGAACGCCGAGACCGGGCGCACGCTGGCCGCGGCCATGATCGTCACCGGGAGCGTCCAGAGCTCGGGAGAGCGCCTTCGCGTCACCACCCAGCCTCGTCGACGCGGCCAGTGGTCGCTACTGGTGGTCGGAGTCGTTCGACGGCCATGCCCAGGACATCTTCGCCCTGCAGGAGCGGGTGGCCGAGACCGTGATCGCGAAGCTGCGTCCCGAGCTCCTGGAGTCGGCAGACGGCGGCGAGTCCCGCGCCGGCCGCACGGAGAACCTGGCCGCGCACAACCTCTATCTCCAGGGCCGCTACCACCTGAATCAGCGCACCGAGGAGGGACTGCAGAAGGCGGTGGACTTCTTCGAAGGGCGATCGTCGAGGACGCCGCAATACGCGCTGGCTCACAGCGGGCCTGGCCGACGCCTTCGGCCTGCTCGCCCACTACAGGTGCTGGGGCCGGCGCGAGGTGTGGGACCAAGTCTGCCTCGCTGCGGCGCCACGGCCGGTGATGCTGGACGGCCAGTCCGCGGAGGCCCACACCTCGCTCGCCCACGTGAGAGTCGACGCAGGACTGGGACTGGGCCGGGCGCGGAGAGGGAGTTCCAGCGCGCGATCAGCCTCGATCCCCACTACCCGACCGCGCATCACTGGTACGCGATGTCGTGCCTGGCCCCGCATGCGGCCGGCTCGACGAGGCGCGCGATCGAGATGCAGCTCGCGCAGTCGCTCGATCCCGTGTCCGCCATCATCGCCCGCGACCTCGCGATGGTCCATTACTACCGGCGCGACTTCGAGGCGGCCCTCGACCAGTGCGACCACACCATCGAGCTCAACCCGCACTTCGCGCCCGCCTACTGGACGCTCGGCCTGATCCAGGAGCAGCGAAAGGACTTCGACGAGTCCGCGGCCGCCTTCCAGCGCGCCGGTCCATCTCTCGCCGCACGATCCCGCGCATGCACGGCGCGCTCGGGCGCACCTTCGCCCTCTCCGGCAAGCGCAAGATGGCCTTCGGCATCCTGAGGAAGCTGCGCGATCTGGCCAAGCGCCGCTACGTGTCGCCGTTCGAGTTCGCGTCCATCCACCTCGCCCTCGGGCAGGCCGACCGTGGGATTCCGCTGGCTGACCCAGGCCCGCCAGCATCGGGCGTTCGAGCTCACCGCCATCAAGGTGGACCCGCGGTTCGACCTCTTGAAGGACGACCGCAGGTTTGCCGAGAGCTCGCGCGCGAGGTCGGCCTTGAGTAGCGCTCCTCGTAACCGTAACAACACCGTTACGTCCCGTCGCCCAGCCCGCCGTCCCCACTATCATCCGTCGTCCCCATGGCCCTGCACTCAGCCGCTCGTGGTGCCGAAGCTACGGCGACCGCTTCCTCCGACCCACGTGCGCTGGTTCCCGATCCTGACCATGGTGGCCGTGGGGACAATGATCAACTACCTCGACCGGACCGTCCTCGGAATCGCCGCGCCCTTCATGACCCGGGACCTCGGCCTCGAGCGCCGCGCAACTGGGTCTCGTGTTCTCCGCCTTCTCCTGGAGCCTACGCCGCCCTGCAGATCCCGGGGGGGATCTTCCTGGACCGGTTCGGAACGCGGGTCACCGTACTTCCTCGCGGTCGTGATGTCGGTCGTTGTTCACCGGGCTTGATGGCGGCCACGCGCTCCTGCCCGGGCTCATCCTGACCCGCATCGGCGTGGGCATCTTCGAAGCCCCGTGCTTCCCTGCCAACAGCGCGCATCCTCGCCACCTGGTTTCCCGCGCAAGAGCGGGCCCGCGCCAACGGGATCTATCTCGTTCGGACAATACGTCGGCCTCGGCTTCCTGAGGCGTGCCCCTCTTCTGGATCGCGCAGCGGTATGGATGGCGCGAGCTCTTCGTCGTCGTGGGCGCCTTCGGGGTGGCCTTCGGGCTCGTCTGGTGGACGCTCTATCGCAGTCCCGGCGACAGCCAGGCCGCCAACCGTGCCGAGCTCGACTACATCGAGGCGGGCGGCGGGCGGCGACTACAGGGGCGATCCCGTGCGATTCCGCTGGAGACACATCCGCACGTTGCTGCGGCGGCGGCAAGTCCTGGGCGCCTCTCTCGGGCAGTTCGGCGGCAACTCGACGCAGGTCTTCTTCGTCACCTGGTTCCCGACGTACCTGGTCCGGGCCCGCGGGATGACGTTCCTCCAGGCGGGGCTGATGACCTCGCTCCCGTACATCGGGGCCTCGATCGGCGTGCTCGTTGGCGGCCTCCTCTCCGACCGGCTCCTCAAGAAGACGGGGTCGCCGAACCTCGCCCGCAAGCTGCCGATCGTGGGCGGGATGCTGCTGGCCTCGACGATCGTGGCCGCCAATTACGTGCCGCGCGGGCAACGACGCACTCGTCATCCTGATCATGTCGGTCGCCTTCTTCGGCCAGGGCATGACCAACCTGGGCTGGACCGTCATTTCCGACGTCGCGCCGCAAGAGGCTCATCAGGCTGACCAGCGGCATCTTCAATTTCAGCGCGAACCTGGCCGGCATCGTCACGCCGCTGGTGATCGGCGTCGCCTTCCAGATCACCGGCTCCTTCGTGGGACCGCTCGTCTACATCGGCGTGGTCGCCTTGATCGGGGCTTTCTCGTACAGCGTGATCCTCGGCGACATCCATCGCCTGGACGCGGAGACCGCGGACTGCCTGTAGACGGACTCTCCGGCTAGGGGGCGGAGGAGGGCGAGGGCATCGGTCGCGGGGTGTGCATCCCCGGGGTCAGGCCGAGGGACCATTTGATGGCCTCGAAGTACATCTGGGCGATGTCGCGGTTGTCCCACGTCTCCGTGGCGTGCCCGAGCGAAGAGTAGAAGACGCGGCCCTTGCCGTACGTCTTGGCCCAGGCCAACGGAAGTCGCCATCCGTTCGCCGCAGGCGTGGGTTGGGCGGCATCTTCGAGACGTCCAGCCGCAACAGGACGCGCGCAGCTTGTCGCGCGAGAACTCCTTCGTCTGATAGAACTCGTCGACGAACGGGAACGACGCCGGGAAGTGCCGGGTGGCCGGGAAAGACGTGTCCTCGTTGACGACTGGTGCCGCTGGCCACGTTCCAGGGATGGTCGTCGTAGCGGCCGCCGAGCAGCTCGCCGAACTCCGGGCCAGGACTCGAAGGCGCCGAGCGCCGTGTGCGCGGCCACGAACCCTTTCCCCTCGTCGCGCACGAAAGCCGCCAGCTCGGTGCGCTGCGCCGGTTCCAGCGGCACCTCGCGGTGGCCGAGGAAGAAGATGGCGTCGACACTGGCGTGAGGCTCGGCCCGCCGCTGGCCGGTGTGCCCGTGTGGTGGTCAACGGTTGCCTGGCCACGACGTTCGAATCGGTGCGGATGTAGGTGTCGTACGCGCCGGATTCGTAACCGAGGCGTTCGATGACGGCCAGCGCGTGAGACACGGAGTCGTGCTGCGCGATGCCGTTCCGCGTGTCCGGCCCAGGCCAGGACGACTTTCCGAGTGCGCACCCGAGGCGGACCACCACCTGGGCGACCGCCGGGCGGCGCGTCCTGGGCGCGGGCGCCCAGGCCGAGGAAGAAGAACCGCGCCAGCGCTGGTGACGCCGAAGCGAGTACATGGCTAGCTGCCCTTGCGATAGATGTCGTTGATGTTCCAGTGTCCGGGCGTGGGGTGGGGGCGTTCTCCATCGGCACCTGAATGACGGTCGGGACGCTCGCGGCCAGCGCCTCTATCGAAGCGCTGCCCGGAGCTCCGCGGCCGCGGTGATCATCTGCCCTCGCGCGCCCATGGCCCGCGCCATGGCCGCGCAAGTCCACCGGTACGGCTTGCCATTCGCACTCGAACATGCAGCCAAAGTCGTAGCCGTAGTGCATCGACTCGAGGCCGGCGATGGTGCCGAAGCCCGCGTTGTCCATCACCACCCAGACCACGGCGCAGGCCGGCTTCCATGGCCGTGGCCACCACGGAAGGATTCGCGCCGAAACCGCCGTCGCCGATCGAGCGCCACCGCCGCGCGGTGCGGCTGCGCGAGCTTCACGCCGAGCACGGCCGAGGGGCCGAAGCCCATGGTGGCCAGCCCGCTCGGCGTGATGAAGGTGCCGGGAACCGTGATCGGAACTGCTGGCCGACGCCGTTCTTGTTCCAGCCCACGTCGGTCACGATGAAGCCGTCCTCGGGCACGCGCCTTGCGCAGCTCGCTGAGGATGCGCTCCGGCCGGAGCGGGAACTGGTCGGACTCCACTGATCGCCCAGTTGGCGGCGAAGGCCCGCGCGCGCCGCGCGCGATCTCCTCGCCGCAGGCCGTCCGCGTCGCGGCGCGCGACCGGCCGCGCGCCGCAGCGGCGAGCGCGCCGAGCGCGAGCTTGGCGTCGGCGACGACGCCCGAGCTCGGTCGGGAAGTTGCGGCCGATCTCCGCGGCGTCGGCGTCGATGTGGATGAGCCGGCGTCGGCGGAATCGCGAACGTGTAACCGCGGATCCCACGAGCTCGAGTTCGCTTCCGCGAGGCGCGTGCCCACGGCGAGGATCACATCCGCGGTCCGGCACTTCTCGTTGCGCGATCGGGGTGCCCCAGAAGCCGGTCATGCCCGAGCAGCAGCGGATGGTCCTCGCGCAGGCACCCCTTGCCCATCAGGCGTGTGAGCGACCGGCACCTCGAGCGCCTCCGCCAGGCCGGCCAGCTCCGCCGTCGCGCCCGGCCGAGATCACGCCGCCGCCGCGCGTAGATCAGCGGCCGCTCCGCGCGCGGCCAGCGCGTCCGACGATCCGTGGACGGCGAGCGTCGCCGAGGGCCGGCGCGCCATCGGCGTCGGCATCTGGTGGAACGCGTCGACGGGAGATCGGCGGAGAAGATGTCCATCGGCACGTCGACCAGGACGGGTCCCGGACGCCCGGCCTGCGCCAGATGGAACGCGCGCTCGATCGTGCGCGGCAGGTCCTCGGCGCGGTCGACCCGGTACACGCGCTTGCAGAACGGCCGGAAGATCTGGAACTGATCGGCGTCCTGATGCAGGTTGCACTTCCTGATGCGGATGGCGGCCGTAGTAGTGCGACGGCACGTCGCCGGCGATCACGACCATCGGGATGGAGTCGAGCGCGGCGTTGGCGACGCCGGTGGCCGCGTTGGTCAGCCCGGGCCGAGGTGCGTCGAGCAGCACGCCCGGCTTGCCGCGAGCGCGCGCGTAGCCGTCGGCGGCGTGGGCCGCCACCTGCTCGTGGCGCGCGGTGACGAACCGGATCCGGCTCTTGCCCAGCGCGTCGAGGAACGCGATGATCGGTGTGGCCGCACAGGCCGAAGATGACCTCGACGCCGAGGCGCTCCAGGTACTCGACCAGCAGATACGAGGCGATGCGCGTTTCCGCGCCTGGCCCGGCCGGTCCGATCGACGTGTAGGTCAGCCGTGGTCGTCATACGTGTCGTCCTCCGCGTCCGAGCGGCTACAAGGCCTCGGTGCCGTAGAACTCGCCGAACAGCTCCTGCTCCGAGGGCTGGTCTTCCGCGAATCGGCCGGCTCACCCAGGTCACGTTCATGTAGTGCTTCAGCGAGATGTTCTCGTTCGTGATGTTGCCGCCCCACACGCCGCAGCCCATGCTCGACGTCATCGGCATGCCGTTGGTGAACGTGCCGGCGTTCGAGCTCGATTGCACCTGCCGCACCATGATCCGGCTGACCGGGCGCGATCAGCGCCAGGCGATGGATGTGGTCGTCGTCGAACGAGTAGATGCCGCAGGAGTGGCCCCTTGCCGCCGGTCTCGAAGATCCGCCGCACCATGTCGAGCGCCGTCGTCGAACCCGTTGTACTTGAAGATCGGCGAGCACCGTGCCCGAGCTTCTCGGTCGAGAAGCGGTGCTGCCTTGCCGATGTGCCTGCTCGGCACGATGAGGAACGTCTTGTCGGCGGGAATCGCGAAGCCCGCGCGCTCTGCCGACCGACGCTCGCGGCGCCGCGCGATGGTGTCGGCGTGCGGTGGCCCTCGGCGTCCCAGTAGGCGGCCTGCAGCAGCGCTTCTTCTGCGCTCGTCGACCGAGGTAGCCGCCTTCGGCCTGCAGCTGGTCGAGGAACGCGTCGTAGATCGGACGCGTCCACGAGCAGGTTGCCGTCGGCCGAGCAGCCCGATCCGTTGTCGTTCGTCTTGCTGATGCGGCGTGTTGCGCGCGGCCTCGGCGACGTCCGCCGTCTCGTCGATCACCATGGTGGCGTTGCCGGCGCCGACGCCGTAGGCCGGCTTCCCGGAGCCGTAGGCGGCCTTGACCATCGGCCGGGTCCGCCGGTGGCGATCGGTCAGATCGCAGATCGACATCAGCTCCTTGCGCGAGGGGGATGCTCGGCCGCTCGACGCACTGCAGCAGATCGTCCGGCGCGCCCAGCTTCGCCGAGCGCGCGCGCGCATGACGCGAACGGTCTCGTCCGTCGTCTTCCGGCTTGCCGGGATGCGGCGAGAAGATCGACCGCGTCCTTGCACTTGATCGCGTAGATCGCGATGCCGATCGGGCGTGACGTACGGGCTGGTGACCGGGAATCGAGCGACGGCGATGACGCCCGCGGGCTTCGCGTACTTGACGATGCCCTTTTCCGGGATCTCCTCGATGACGCCCATGCTCTTCTGGCGCAGGGCGTCGCGCAGGATGCCCAGCACCTTGGCGCGCCGGCTGCGGCTCGCGGCTGCCCATGCCGCTTTCGTCGACGCTCATGTTCGCGAGCGCGGATGGCCGTCTGCTCGTTGCCGCCCGCCCACGCGACGGCCCGGCACAGGCGGTCGACCGTCGCCTGGTCGTAGCGCCTCGATGGCCTCGCATCGCCGGCCGCGCGCTGCTCCAGGCAGCGCCGCCGCCGTTCCTTCTCCGACGGTGTGATCGCGCGCGTGGCCGTGACTGTGCTCACGTGACTCACTCGATCGGACGGGGCGGGCACGCCGTCGTAGTCGACCGGGATGCGGATGCGCATCGGCTGCTCCCGCGCGTACTCTTCGGCGACCTCCGCCGTGAGCCCGGCGACGCGGCCGATCGATGAAGATGAACTTGCCCGCAGCCGGCGGAAAGCCGAGGTCGTAGAGCACGGCGGCCAGCGCCCCGTCGACGTTGATGGGAAGGGGCTTGATCTTGCCGCGTGCAGCGCCGCCTCCAGCGCCCGCACGAAGGCGATGCCATCGCCGGCGAGCCCGGCTCTCGCGCGCCATCTCGAACAGCACGTCCACCCGCGGGTCCGTCGGTGTGCACGCGATGCCCGAGGCCCGGGCAGCGCGCCCGCCGCCGACCGCGGCCGTCGACGCGCCTGGCCGCGCCGCAACCGAGATGGACCGACTCGCTTCGGGCGCCGCTCGACGCCGGCCGCGATCATCTCCATGCAGGCCGGAGCCGGCGCCGCCGTGCTCGTCGCCGATGGCCAGCAGCACCCGGCGGCGACCGCCGCGGACAGCGATTCGCGATTGCCCGACGCGGCCAGTCGGGCGCGCCGCGCACGAACGGCGCGCCTGCGCCGTGATCCGCAACGGCGATCAGGATCGCGTCCAGCAGCCGCGCGCTCCCGCGCGTCGGCAGCCGGGCGCTGATGGAGCAGGAACACGAGGTCGGCGAACGTGGCCCGCTCGCATCAGGACGCGCGATGTCGTAGCCCGCGGATCCAGATGTTGGTCTCGTCCGAGTTCGCGATCGCCGGTGCGCCAGGGTTCCATCGAGTGTCGGTGATTATGGCCTCAGGCCGCTCGGGCCGAGACCGCTGTTACGGTATCCCGCACCGTTACGTTCCTTGCTGCGCCGCGTTCGCGCGGTGTTAGTCAATGCGCCACAACGACCTCAGACGAGACGTCGACGACAGTCGCGACGGCACGCGCGACCGGAGACGGTGCGCGGAGCGCAGGCGCATCCGTGAAGGTGCGGCAGCATGACCAAGGTCGAGAGCGTGGCAGACGCTCCTCGGGGTGCTCGTGGTCTGGCTCCTCGCCGCGGCCCCGCGCCGGGCGCAGGCGGTCGCCGGCTCCCAGCTCTCGGCGTGGTGCGCGACGCGAGCGGCGCGCGCGCTGCCCGGGGCGCACGGTCACCGGTCACCAAGACCGACACCGGGCAGGTCGCGCACGGTCGTGAGCGCCGCGCGACGGCTCCTACGCCTTTCCCAACCTGCCCGTCGGCCCTACCAGCTCAAGGTCGACGCTGCAGGGCTTCAACACCTCACGTCCAGAGACGGCATCGTGCTCGCAGGTCGGCACCAACCCCGTCGTCAACGTGACTCTCACGCGTCGGCAACGCTGGGCGAGACGGTGACCGTGACCGGCAGACGCGCAGCCTGATCGGAGACGCACAGCACCGGCGTCGGGCAGGTGATCGACCACCAGCGCGTGACCGAGCTGCCCCTCAACGGCCGCCAGGTCACGGAGCTGATCTTCCTGTCCGGCCTCGCCACGTCGGCGCCGGCCGCCGACCTCAACACGAACAAGAACTTCCCGACCAGTCACCATCTCGGTGGCCGGGCGGCCAGGCGAACGGCATCAGCTTCATCATGGACGGCGGCGACGCACAACGATCCGTTCAACAACCTGAACCTGCCGACGCCGTTCCCGGATGCGATCCAGGAGTTCAAGGTCGAGACGAGCGCGCTGCCCGCGCGCTACGGCCACCACGCGGCGTCGACCGTCAACGTGGTGACGAAGTCGGGCTCGAACAAGGTGACGGCGACGTCTTCGAGTTCCTCCGGAACTACCGCTTCAACGCGCAGCAACTTCTTCGCGCCCGCGCGCGACAGCCTCAACCGCAACCAGTTCGGCGGGACGCTCGGGCGCTCCGATCGATGAAGAACAAGCTGTTCTTCTTCGGCGGCTACCAGGGCCGGATCGAGAAGAGCAACCCGGCCGAGAGCGCTCAGCTACGTGCCGACCGCAGGCCATGCGCAACGGCGACTTCACGAGCCTTCGCGTCGCCGGCCGTGCAACGGCGGCCGCCAGGTCACGCTCGGCCGCGCCGCTTCGTCAACAACCGCGATCGATCCGTCGCGCTTGAACAACGTCGCCGTGAACTTCCTGAAGTACGTGCCGGTGCCGGCGATCCGTGCGGCGCGCTTCCGCTACGGCATTCCCGAACAACAGCACCGAGCATCAGGGCCTGGCCAAGCTCGACTACACGATCAACGAGCAGCAGAGCGCGTTCGTCGCGCTACTTCTACGCGGTGTACGACAACCCGGCGACCTACGACGGCCAGAACGTGCTGACCTCAGTCTCGCACCGGCCAGAACAACCAGGCGCACTCGGTCGTGGCCGGCCACAACTGGGCGCTGTCGCCGATCACGTTCAACGCGCTCCACGTGACCTTCAACCAGCACGCTGAACGATCGCGCCGCTGCCGGAGTACTTCACCGCCGACCGACCTGGGCAGCAAGATCTCGTCAGCCCGTAGCCCGGCTACGTGGGCGTCAGCGTGACCGGCAACGGCTTCAGCGTCGGCGTTCGGCGGCACCAATCCCGGGTACTTCAACTCGAAGTCGCTTGCAGGTCGCCGACGATCTCGACCTCATCCGCGGCAAACACCAGATCTCGGTCGGCGGCAACTGGATCCACACCAAGCATCGAGACGCTGCAACAACCGGCCCACGAACGGGGCCGTTCACGTTCAACGGCCAGAGCACGGGCCTCTCGCTCGCCGACTTCATGGTCGGCGTCGATCAGCGGCGGTTCCTGCAGGGCAACCCGGTCTACGACTACGACCACAGCGACTACATCGCGCGCCTACGTCCAGGACAACTGGACGCGTGCGCTCGAACCTGCTGCTGAACCTCGGCCTGCGCTGGGAGCCGTTCCGTCCGATCCAGAACACCTACGGCTGGGTGAGCCACTTCGACCAGTCGGCGCTTCGACGCAGGAACGCACAGCACGGCGTATCCCGCAGGCCCCCGCCGGCCTGATCTTTCCCGGGCGACGCCGGGCTATCCGGACAACGGCACGACCTTCGGCAAGATCGGCGAACTTCGCGCCGCGCGTCGGCTCGTCTGGACGCCCGGCAGCGACGGCAAGACCAGCGTCCGCGCGCTCGTGGGGCGTGTTCCTACGACACGCCGCACCTGTTCTTCAACACGCGCTTCGCGAACAACCCGCCGTGGGGCGCGCAGATCACGATCTCGAACCCGCCGGGCGGCTTCACCGATCCCTACCTCGGCTACCCCGGCGGCAACCCGTTCCCGGCGCTCAACACGGACTGGCACACCGCGGCCGTTCCCGGCGTTCGGCGTCTACGTCGAACACGCCGCTCCACATCGAGCCGACGCCGCTGCAGCAGTGGAACGTCAGCGTGCAGCGCCAGGTCGGCGAGTGGCTGTTCGCCGCGAGCTACCTCGGGCAACCACTCGACTCACCTGTGGAGAGCCACCGAGCTGAACCCGGCGGTCTTCGGTCCGGGCGCGACCACCGGCAACACGCAACCAGCGTCGCGTGCTGTTCCTGCAGAATCCCGATCAGGGTCAGTTCTACGGCACCATCGGCCAGCTCGACGACACCGGCCGCGGCAACTACCATGCGCCTGTTCCTGCAGGTCGCAGCGCCGGCTGAAGAACGACCTCAGCGTGCTCACGAACTGGACGCTGTCCAAGTGCATGAGCGATCCGGCGACGACCGGAGATCACCGGACCGACGATCGTCGATCCGAACAATCCGGACCTCGACTATTCGTACTGCGCGTCCGATCGACGGCACGTCGTCAACGTCTCGGTCGTCTGGACGCACGCCGCGGTTCGGCGAACGGCGCTGCTCAAGCGCGTGTTCAGCAACTGGCAGGTCTCGCCGCTCGTGCGCTGGCAGAGCGGCAACCGTTCGACGCGTGACCACCGGCGTCGACAACGCGCTGCACCCGGCACTGCGGCGGGGCAGCGGGCGCGTGCAGATCCTCGACGATCCCTACGGCGACGGCACGCCGAACAACTACCTGAATCGAGCCGCCTTCACCTCGCCCGCGCCCGGCACCTACAGCACGCTGGCGCCGTTCTCGATCGTGAACCCGTCGAGCCTGCAGAACGACATCGCGGTGAGCCGCACGTTCAAGCTTCGGCAGAGTCAGATCCGTGCAGTTCCGGTGGGAGAGTCTTCAACGTGCCTCAATCACGGCCAACTTCAACGCGCCGGTGACGGCTCTGAACAGCGCGAGCTTCGGCAAGATCCAGACCGCCGGCGATCCCGCGGATCATGCAGTTCGGCTTGAAGTTCAGGTTCAACTGACCGCGCGCGAAGGCGGCCAGCGGCGGAGCGCGATAATCACCTCATGAACGGGCACCTGCCCCGCGCTGGGACTGGCCGTGTGCCTGCTGCCGATTTCGATCGCGGCGGACGACAACGATTGGCCCTCCCACGACCGCGACCTCGGCGGCCAGCGCTTCTCTCACGCTGAAGCAGATCACGCCCAAGAACGTCGCGGCCCTGGAGAAGGCGTGGACCGTCGACACGGGCGCGACCGAACATCAGGTCACTCCGCTCGTCGTGGACGGCAGGATGTTCGTCGCCGCGGGCAAGAGACGTGCATGGCGCTGGAGCCGGAGACGGGAAAGGAGCTCTGGCGGTTCACTGCGCCGCGCTGTTCGTGAGCCGTCGCGGCGTCGCCTACTGGCCCGGCGATGCACGACACGCCGCCACGGCTCTTCAGCGGCGCGGGCGACCGGTTGCGGCGCCTGATGCGAAGACGGGACAGCCGGCGACGGGCTTCGGCGAGCGGCGGCTACGTCGACCTCAAGGCCAGCATCCGCGGCGACGTCGACGGCGCGTTCAGCCTCGTCTCGCCGCCGATCGGTCTACAAGGACATCGTCATCACCGGCGGCAACAACGGCGAAGCAGTCGCCCAGCTACGGGCTCTACGGCGACATCCGCGGCTGGGACGCCCACACGGGCAAGCTGCTCTGGTCGTTCCACACGGTGCCGCGCGCCGGGGAGCCGGGCGTGGAGACGTGGGAAGGCCAGAGCTGGAAGAACCGCTCCGGGCACGAACATGTGGTCGTTCTTCACCGTCGACGTCGAGCGCGGCCTCGTCTACGCCCCGCTCGGATCGCCCACGTCGGACTACTACGGCGGCGATCGCAAGGGGCGAACCTCTACGGCAACGCGATGGTGGCCCTCGATGCGACGCACCGGCCGGTTGAAGTGGCATCATGCAGCTCGTCCACCACGACCTGTGGGACTTCGACCTGCCCGCCGCGCCCACCTCTGATCGACGTCGAGCGCGGCGGCCGCACGATTCCGGCCGTAGCCGTGATGACCAAGGTCACGCACCCTGTTCGTCTTCGATCGCGTGACCGGCGAGCCCATCTACGGAATCGAGGAGCGGCCGGTGCCGAAGAGCACCGTGCCCGGCGAGGCCGCCTGGCCGACTCAACCGTTCCCCGGAAGCCCGAGCCGCTGGGCCGCACCACGTTCGATCCGGCCAAGGACTTCTACGGCCTCACTCCGGACCACGCGGCCTTCTGCACGGACCTCTGGGGACAAGAACGGGATGTACACGCAAGGGGCCATTCACGCCGCCCGGCCTCGGAGGCTACGACGGTGACGTTCCCGAAGCACGCTCGGCGGCGGCAACTGGAACGGCCTCTCCTACGACCGCGCGCAAGGACTCGTCTTCACCAACGTGATGAACCTGGGACAGGTCGCGCGGATGGTCCAGGGTGTTCCCCGCGGCGGCGGCCGAGCAGACCTGGATGCGGACCACTCCCTGGGGCGGCGTCGTGGGCCGGTTCTGGAAGCAATACGCACCAAACGAAGTA
>ERZ1370068.4403-contig-3478_pt1 | contig 23007 bp, 28 predicted proteins | sample MGYA00561227_ERZ1370068 | MGnify/ENA primary metagenome ERZ1370068 (study PRJEB38410, sample SAMEA6850437) | metagenome | study: Metagenomic assessment of the ecological functions of the soil: analysis of the soil microbiota associated with the...
AAGGTACCTGGGCCTGCGAGGGCGCCTTCAGGGGCGGCATAAAAATTAGCCTGCACGAACAAGTCCTTATAGGTTCTACGAAAGCGCCACTCGACTGGCGACTGTTTTGGAGCCCGCCGACTATCGTCTGTACGCTCCTTGCGGTGCCATCCGTTAGTGATCTCGGTCCGCCCGTGCCGGGTCGTCCGCGAGCTGATGACGCACCCACACGATGCCCAAGTGATCGCGCACGATGAACGACGTCGCTGGGTCGGAGTCTTCTCGAGGTCCAGAGCGCCGCCGGAGCTCGGCATGGAGAGTCCGGTCTCTTCGAGGCTGAGCGGTTCGAGGAACAGCTTGAAGAGCCCGGGCAAGTTGGGAGAACGAGCCTGTTCGCAAGGCGACCAGGTCAGCCTGGCGTTCGGCGGAGCTGCGGAAGTCGGGCGAGCTCCCCACATGGCGACGCGGGTCGCACGCCTTCCGGCGCGGGCATCTACGCCCCGGTAACGTTAAGAGGCATTGTCTGTTCGGCGGGACAGTTGGCCTTAGCGTTACGGGCTCTCCACGCCTGGATGCGGCACTGCTCGAGCACGTCACTTCGCGTCCGGCGCTGCGCCGTCGGTCACGGTGATGGTGCGCGCATCTGAGACCTGTCGCGCCGCCTTTCGCAGCCTGGCGACGAGCCTGCGCGCTGCGCCCAGCGCCGCCGGCTGACGTCATGGCAGTCCACACAGGTGAAGGCGCCGTCATAGCGCGGAATGTACCGGGCCACCCGGGCCTCGCTCCTTATCTCCGCCGACGCGATGCCACGCCTGCTGATTGCTTGACACCGCCGCGTCCAGCGATCCACCCCGCCGCGAGGCAGGAGGCGAGGCCACCGCGCCGCCTTCACGATCGCGAGCGCCCTGCTGCGTGTTTGGTCTGCTCGCACCTGCGCCAGCTACTATGAGACGCTCGTGGTGGAAGCGCACGACGCCAGCAAGCTTCAAAGCAATGGCATCGACGATCCGCCTTCGCCATTCTGTAGACGGTCCTGATGGAGACTCCGAAGCATCGCCGCGACTTGCTCGGGCGTAAGCCGCATGTCGGGGTTTCGACCTGACCTCGGCCCGGGCGCACGCGGTTCACGCGGAGCGCTCCTCCGAGGCGTAAACGCGCTCGAGGCGCGGCGCACGCCTTCCACATCGAAGAGCGGTCGACCGCGAGTCGTGTAGGCAATGATCTCGAGGGGACCTCGATCGAACTCAATCCTCGACAGCTTCGGTGTTAGGCAGTTGCAGGATTCGTGCGACGTCGGCCTTCGTGAACGTGATCCCTGCCATGCTGCGACCGTACCTGAGCAAGGCGAGGGACACACCGGACGGTGTGTCCAACTATTTTCGGGGGCGCTTCTTTAGCGATGCCGGCGGCAACATGGCGACGCATCGTCTTCGCCGAGGGCAAGGTCCGATCGCGGCGCCGGAGTTCCGTGATGATCGAAGTCACCGACCACTTCATGATTCTTGCGGAGCTTCCTGGCCTTCGAGAGGTACCGCTTGGCCTCGGCGGCTCGCCTGAGTTGCTTGGCCTTGCCGCGCCGCTGCCGTTGAGCCCGCTTCGTCTCCCGCGCCGACGCGTCGAGCTCCGCCCGATGGCCGCTGGATCCAGAGGTCGACATTGACGGCCAAGCGCTGGCCTCTTTCATAGGCGCGCCGGGCCTCCACCCACCGATCACGTGCGGCATAGCCGGTGCAGTCCGCCACTAGCTCGCCGAGCGCCGGGTCAGACGCCGTTGAATTCCCCGGCGAACGGTGCGCCCGGCAGCTGGACTCGCTGGCGTGTCGACGAGGTCCGCCGCCGAGCGAGCCTTTGTCGGCCAACCCGCCCAGGTAGCGTGTCCGGGCGAGGATCTGATCCCGGTAGAGGACGTAGCGCGGCGCCGGCTCGCTCTTGTCGCTCTTGGGGCCGGCGGATGCTGCGGCGGCAAGGAACCTGAGCGGATCGGCCTCGGTGGTGGGCTGTCGGGTGCCTTGATGATGGCTCGCCTCCACGAGTCTCCTCCACGTCGAGGGGGCGGCGAGGCTGGGAGCCGTGGAGGCGACTCCCCGTCGCCGGTGATCAGGCCGGCGCTGTGCCCCGCGAGCCGTAGTCTACGCCACCGTGAGAAAGACGCCTGCGATGTCGCGCATGTTCCTGACAGGCGCCTTTTTATGCTGATTTGCGCTGAAACCTCCGCTCGGCATGTGCACGGCTGACGCTGAGCGGTACGGTTGGCAACGATGACACGCGCAACCCCGCGCGAGAATACGAGGTCACCGGCAAGTACCAAAATGACGTGGCCCCCTTACTTGACCAGGAAGGAGAAGCCCCCTTCCTCTTGCCCGTCCCACGCGATCACTTTCCAGAACGCGATAGCGGCCGGCCGCCAGCCGCGCAGCCCCACTCGACCAGGGTGTCGTTCTCGGGTTCAAGCGGGCGTCCTTCTTGTCCACGCGGCGCTTGTCCTCGGTCTCGACGCGCACCTCGAGGTACATCTTCTCGACCGGGCCGTCGAACCAGATGCGCACCTGCGAGGGCGATTCGGCGAGGTTGGCCGATTGACGGGGCTCGGTGCGGCTGACGAACGCGTGCGCTCCTGCCTGGACCGGCAGGAGCGCAAGCGCCGCCGCGAGGGCGCCGGCCAGAACGGCGCGGCGCCCCACCTCATGACTCTCTAGCCATGCGAAGTCGGCGGAGTCCGTAGGCCTCAGCCTACAACATCGTAGGGCCTCATCATGTCATTGTCCTCGTGCTCCAGGATGTGGCAGTGGAACACGTAGCGGAACTTGTCGCCCCGGCGGACGGGCGTGCCACTCGGCAGGTCGAAGCTCGCGATCACGCGCGCGACCTCGCCCGGCATCGATTTGATGGTGTCCTTGAAGGCCGGGCGCTCGTTCGCCGGCGGCGTCACCCGCGGGCCGGTAAAGACGAGGCGACCCGGGAACTGCTCGGGATCGAACGGCTGGCGATCGAGGATCTGGAACTGGACGAGGTGGATGTGGATCGGATGGGCGTCGCCCGTGGTGTTGATGATCCGCCAGATCTCGACCGAGCCGGCCCGCGGCGTCTCAGTGACCGGATCGGCCCACGGCGCGTTGATCAGCGCGATGATCGGGTTCTCGAACTTGCGGGAGTCGAGCTCGCTGAGCACGAGATCGCGGGTCTTGACCGAGGTGCGCGGATCGATCAGGGGCACCGGCGCCAGCGACCGCGGCAGCGAGCTGTCGTCCCGCCCGCTGAGGCGCTTGGTGACCTTGAACAGCATCACGTTGGCCGGGATGATGTCGTCGCCGTCCGGGAACGGCGCCTTCGCGTCGTTGTTGAGCACGAACGACTTGCCTTCGGCGCCGCTGAAGTCGATGACGACGTCGAAGCGCTCGGCCACGCCGATCGTGAGGTCGGTCAGCCGCACCGGCGCCGGCAGAGAACCCGCCGTCGGTGCCGATCTGGATGAAGCCGGGCCCGGGCGCCCGTTCGGCGTGCCGTCGGCGCCGCGCCTCGTTCAGCGTGAGGTGATAGAACCGCGCGTTCGACGCGTTCAGGATGCGGAAGCGGTACTTCCTCGGCTCGACCTCGAGGAACGGCCAGACCTTGCCGTTGACCAGCACCGTGTCGCCGAAGAACTCCGGGAATCCACACGGGCGGCACGCGCGGATCCGGATCGTCGCCGTTGTCCTCCTTCGGATAGAGCAGCGAGCCGTCCGGGTTGAAAAACTTGATCCTGGATGATCAGCGGGATCTCGAACGAGCCCGTCGGGAAGATTGAGGTTGTCCTCGACGCGATCGCGGAGCAGATAGACGCCCTGGAGCCCGGCGTAGTTGTTCGATGCGCGTGGCGCCGAGCGCGTGGTCGTGATACCAAAGCTGTGTGGCCCGCCTGATCGTTCGGATAGTGATAGGTCCGCTGCTCGAAGAACGGCCCGGTCCGCGCGAAGTTGTTCGTGAACCACGCCTCGGGATAGCCGTCGCTCTCCGGCAGCACCTTTATGTCCGTGCAGGTGGACGACCGTCCGCACCTCCGGCTCTCCCGGCGCGTCGCCGTGCAGCGTGTTGTCGATCGGCAGCATGTGCCGGTTCGGCAGGTTGTTCATCCAGCGCACCGCGATCGGCTGACCGCGCCGCGCCTCGAACGTGGGGCCGGGATACTGGCCGTTGTAGCCCCAGAGCGTCGGTCGGCGGCAAGTCGCGATGGAGCTCTGCCTGAAGACCTGCATCGTGACCTGGAAGAACGGATCGCCGTCGAGCCGGCCGTCAGGGCGATCACCCTCGGAATCGGAAGCGCGTCGACGAAGGGCTTCAGGCTCGCCTGCGCTTCCGCACGCCGCGCCCGCACGAACGCGCCGCCGCTGCCGAGCGCCACGGCCCCTCCCGCCGCGCCGCCCCACGAGCTTGAGGAACTTCCGCCGATCGATCGTTCTGCATACAGTGACCTCCTCACCTCGTCCGCGCGCTTCGCGGACCGTTCTGCAGGACGGAACCGTCGATCACTCGATGCAGCGCTCGGGAGAATCCTCGATGAGGTGGAGGAGTCAATGGAGTGAAATACCTGAAAACGAATCCTTCGCTGTTTTGAAATGAACATTCCGCTCCGGAGAACGGAATGTCATGCGGGCGAAACTGGACGATGCGCTCTTCAGCGCGGGCTTACGAGCGCGGCGGGACCACCCAGAGGAACACGTTCGACATGCGATCGCGCCACATGACCTGAATCGTCTGATTCGGCAGCCAGTCCACACCCATGTCGAAATCGTGCGAGACGATGCGCGCACCGGGCCGCAGCTCGCTGCAGGAGCTTCGGACGCAGCCGCAGATTCATGCTGTACGACAGATAGAGCGTCACGACCGTGGCGTCCGAGAGGTTTGTCTCCAACAGGTCGTCGGAGCGAAACGTCACCCGGTCGCCGACGCCAGCCTTCTGTGCCAACTCTCTGCTGTACGCCACCAGTCCGGGATCGATCTCGATGCCGACCCCGCGCGCGCCGAAATCGCGCGCGGCCGCGATCACGATGCGCCCGTCGCCGGAGCCCAGGTCGTAGACGACGTCGTCGGCCTTGACGCGCGGCGAAGCTTCAGCATCTCGGTGACGACGTCGGTCGGGGTCTGGACGTACGGGACATCGGCGCCGGAGAGAGAGACAACCGGCAGCGCTAACGAGCAAGAGCGCAATCAGCCGAACGAGTCGGCTCGGCCGCTGCCGTTTCGATGGACGGGTCATGGTCACCGGAGCGTGATCTCGTGCTCGGGCGCCGTCACGCCGAGTTCTTGAAAGCGACTCTGCTCTGCCGGCAGATAGTCACGCCGGAATCGTAGCTCGGGAAGCTCGGGCGCGACAGGTTGTTCCACAGCCGGCGGCGTACAGGCGTTAGGCGGGCTTTCGCACGCCAACCAGATTACCGAAACTCACGGAAAACTCGTCCTTAATCCAGACCGGCCCCGCGGCCGAGGACTGGGCGAAGATATTGATGGTGCTGGGCGAGCATGACGCGGCGGGCGTACACGTGCTGAAGCAACTCGGATAGGGCGCTCTGCAGCACGGCTCCCACGCCGTAGCCGGCGACCACGCCGATCGGAACGAAGCCGACGGACGTATGCGGCACGGTCATCGGCAGGCGCTGCCCGGACGAGGTCGTATCGCGCCCTTCACCATTCCCGTCGCCGAAGAACACGAGCCCAGCGGCAGAACCGTACTGGTACTGGTCACCTCTTCACACTGGAGCTCGGATGGACACGGGGTCACGGACTGGCGTCCTCCCCTGGCCTCGGTGAACGACGAGGCGCTCCCGCCACCACAAGAGCGGGGTCCTGATGGTGATTCCTCCATGGTCTCGACCGCCAGGAACCGCGGGGCGTTCGGCACAAGGCCACCCCCACCACCGGCACCACCAAAGAACGCCGGCAAGTCGATTCGAATCTCCCATCTGCTGGGATTCTCGACGACGGAGGCTCCCGGCTCCAGGCGACACCGACATCGATGCCATCGAGGAGCAGCTGGGCGGCCGGTGTGCCCACGGCTCGAGAATCGAACTCCAGTGCTACTCGCTTCAGATGCTGGCCCGGGTCGCTCGCAGTAGCGGAGAAAACGTTCCCTCGCCCGCTGTTGCCGCGCTCGTCCTTCGAGCGTCTCTCATCACGATGAGGCTCGCCGCGTTGTCAACCTCCGTCACGGTCGTGCGCTGCTCTTCGCCCGCGAACTCGGCCGCCGCCTGACAGCGAAGACGAGCGGGCCCATCGGCCTGACCTTACCAGTAACGGCCCCCTGCTCATTGCCCAGTTTGCCTCGAAAGACGAGCACGTACGCGCGCACTCCGGCAACGGGTGTGAAGATGGTCTGGGCAAGACGCCTCTGAAGAGCGCCGTCGTGATGGATGCTCCCGCGACGGGCCCACGAAGACCGTTGCCGTCCTCGGCATACAGGGTGAAGGTCCCGTCCATGGTCTCCGCGGAGACCTCGGGCGGGATACTGATCGTCAAGAGACGCTTGCTCGGGTCGGCGGTGCTCACGTTGACCGTGAAATCGAAATTGCTCCGGAAAAAGTAGTTCAGAAGGCCGGCCGAATAGCCGACGGCTCGAGGAACCAACTGCGCGGCGTAGTCCTCATAGACCTTGTCGTCGAGAATGAACCCACCGGCCAGCTGTCCCCGAACAGGAGGCGCTCGTAGAGCGCTCCTTCGGCGACGAAGTGGCCGATCGCGTCCCCATCGGTCGTCTTCGGAAAGTAGCGCCGCGCACCAGGCGTGTCCGCGGGCGGATCGAAGACCGCGGGCCCAGGCTCTCGCGCCGAGGAAGCGCGAATCCCAGGAAGATCGTGTCGTCGCTCACGTAGCCGCCGCTCGTGTACTCGGCCAGACCGGTCTGGGCTCCGGTCGCGTACGATTGGGCGGTTCCTCCGTACGTGTCGCTGTCGACCAGCCTCGCGACCGGGGCCGGCGCCTGCGGATCACCTGTCAGCGTGAAGATCGTGGCAGCCGGCGAGGTCGACTGGTGCCGCCAGAAGCGCCTGGAAGCGGGCCTCGAGCGTGGCATCGCGGCTCGCCTGAAGCTCCTCGATCCGCGCTTCATACCCGTCGCGGATCAGGTGCGGATCGTCCCGCGTGTGCGCCGGCGACGCCGCGTCCTGAACCATATGCATCACTTGGCCGAGGGCCTGAGCGGTGTGGGCAAGCGCCTGCTCGCGCGCCGCCGGCGCCGGCAACGTCAGAAACTCGAACAGGCGCCGCCGAGCCACCGGCCATGACCATGTGCCACCTAAGCCCTGATCCGGGTTCTGTTGCCAGTAGACGGACGACTGTCCGAGGAGTCCACCCGCATCTGGCCCAAGCCTTGAGCGGATTGTGGAAGTGATTGAGAGAGCGGATCCCGGGGAAATCCTCGCGTGCAGCGCCGTTCGCGATCCAGGTTTGAACGGTCTCTCCGTTGATGAAGAAGGTCGCACCTCCATCCACGCGGTATCGGTTTTCAGAATCGTGTCCAGATCCGGATCGATCGACCGCGGCAGCGCCGATCTCTCGATGAGTGGCGGGCGCGTACGACTGCGCTGGCTCTGTCACCCAGAGCAAGCCCAAGCGCACTGGCCACATATGGCGTCGGTACGAGCCTGTTGGGCTGCTTCACGGGACCTCCCTACGATGGAGCACCGGCTGCGGTATCCGAGTGCTCGGCGCTCCTCAACGACTGCGCTTTGCATCAGCGGCCGTCTGTCGAGTGGAACGCCTGAGATCTGAACTCGACAGATACTTCAGGTACTCCTTCGCTGCGCGGCGCTGAGCAACGCCGGCATCTCCAGCACGATGCCTTCGAGCTGCAGCAGCCCGCGCCGCCGTTTTGAAGCGACTCACGCTTCTCCTTGGGCCAACTCTCCGATCCCGCGTAGCCCGGCCACCTGAAGTCCCCGTACCCTGACTTGAACATCGCGAAAAACGGCCCGCGGAAAAACACCAGCGGGTTCAAGCTGAAGAACCATCGCGACCTCGATCGTGAAGCGGCCGTCCTTGTTGGTCAGGACTTCCTGAGAATCGCGATACTCCTCGCCTGGGCCTCCGAAGCTGCGGACGTGGCGAGTCCACCAGGCCAGCACCACGACGCCCTCGAGGGGCTGCTTCGTCTCGGCGCTGACGACCTGCGCCTGCCACGGCCCGGCCGCCTCGGCGCTCGGGAGCGCCCCGAGCTGGAACACCAAAGACATCAACGAAACCAGGGCGACGCGAGCGGCGTATCGCATTGGCATTCAGAACGACCGGACGCGCCAGAAACCGTCGGCGTCCACCTGAAATCTCACCTCGAAGGACTTTGAGCACGCCGGCGTCCGTGCGCCCCATCCTCGAAGATCGCCTCGAGACCTCGCGTGCGAACGAACCTCGACATCGGTGAGGATCGCATCGATCGCGGGCAGGTCGGGGGTGAGCGCCGTGAACGCTTGCTGATATCGGCCGCGCGAACGTTCTGCGATCTGGGTGAGGGCTTGCGCGATGTCACCGCGGCGCAACGCATCCCGCAGTGCGGTCCACTTGACCGGAGAAGCGCGTCCAGGCCGGCGCGATCGAAGACCTGGACGATGCTCGGGGCGGTCGTTCGTTGCCCTGAGCATCGGTGACATTCACGAGAGCAACGTACAACCCGGGCTGGGCGTACGTGAATGCCTGCCCATCCAGACGGGGCCCGTGAAGTCGATCGTGCCGTTGCCGTCGAAATCGGCCTCGACGGTCGCCAGAGCCGGCACGCCGAGCAGCGCGAATGCGGCGGTGAACGGTGCCACGCCGCTCTGCGGACTGGCCACGAGGAGGACCGGTGAGTCCGGCGCGTCCGTGACGATGATGGGCACATCCTGGTGGCCGCAACGCCTCGAGGCCGTCGTGGCGACGACCTGAAGGCGAGTCGTACCCGGAGCCAACGGAACGAGCGCGGCGAAGCTCTCTCCGTGGATGGCAGCCGCGATGCCGTTGATGGTTACCGCGACCTCGTGGCCACCCGCCGCCACCACGCCACGAACGAGCCGCAGCCCCGCAGACAGCGGACTCCTGCTTCGGCTCGACCAGCACAATCCGGGACGGGCTCACCGCAAAGGTCTTCGTCGCGGGCGTCGGATCGACGTTCCCAGCTCGGATCGCGCGCCACGACCTCGAATGTGTGCGCCCCGTCGGCGAGGTCGGTGAGCGTCACTGATCGCGTGCCCGAGAATCTCGCCGAAGCGGTCGGCCGTCGAGGCGCCACGCGAATCTCAAGTCTTCCGGGAGGTGACGTCATCTGAGCCGATGAACGAGAACGCCGCCGTCGTCTCGTCGGTGGGGCTGGCCGGCCCGATGGTCAGAGTCGGTCTCGCGGCGGATAGTCGTCATGCTCTCACGGTGGCTTCAGCGGGCGCGCCCGTGAGGCCATCGCCACGGTGAGCGGTCGTGAAGATCTCGATCGTGTTCTCGGCGTTCAGGGTCAATGGGATCGTCAGCGCGAATCCTCCATCGGTCCGTCACCCTGAGTCGTGAACAGACTGCCGCCTCCATCGACGCGCGTCCGTCGAGTCGTGACTGGAAGCGTGGTACCACGCACGCGGATCGGGCGCCGTTCGTGATCGTCGCGAGCGGATCGCAGCTCGGGCGCGGGCGGGCGCGAGGAATTTGAGGATCCGGCCGGGCCGATCCGTCGGCGACATACAGGCTGCCGGCCGAGTCGACTGCAAGCCCCTGGGGATGATCGAGCCCTCCCGCGAAGACGCTCACCCGTCCGTCCGGATGGAGCTTCGGCGATGGCGCGCCGGATCTGCCGGCCCTCCACGCTGAGCTCCTGGGTAGTCACGTGAACAACGCCCCAAGTCGATCATTGCGTCAGCGCGATCGGTTTGCGCGAAGCTGCCCGGAGCTCCCAGCCGCGTCGGCGCGCCGCCCGCGCGCACGCCCGGCAGGACCGGAATGCGGAGCACGACGCTGTTCCGCCCTCGTATCGCCTCGACGACCATCGGTCGCGGCATAAGCGACTCCATCGCCGGCCACGATGCCCCGCAGAGCGCGGAATCCGTCGGCGAAGACGCGTGAGCGCGCCGGTCGCGGTCAAGCGCCAAGACCACCTCGGGCTCGGCGGATTCGTCGTCGGGCTCTGGGATCCGGTGCCGCGCGTGATCCGGCGGGCGGCAATGAACTACGGTGGCGTCTTCGCCGACGTCGAGCCAGCGAGGCCGCTTGATCCCCGACACCAGCGCGGTGCATGAGCCGTCCGCTTCGCGTCTGGTGATCCGACCAGCCCGCTCCTCAGGCGACAAGCAGGCGCCCTCGAGATCGAAGGCGAGGCCGATCGGCCGTTCGAGCCCCCGCATCACGACAGTCGTGGACTGGTCCGCGCGGCGATGCGCGCGACCGTGCCGGCCGATCGCGGTCGCCCACGCAGACCGCGCCCTGAGAATCCACGGCGACGCCGCGCGGCTCGAGAAACCCTCGAGCCCAGACGCTCGTCGGCGCCAGAGCCGATGGCGAATCGCCGGCGTTCGGGACGGGGCCGCCGCTGGGAGGAGCACCAGGAGGTTGACGAGCACGCCCGCGATGTGAGCATGCGCCGAGCAGATTGCTGCGCGACGATGCCAGGCGACGCGCCAGGCGGCGGAGCCAGAAGCGAGCGAGATTCGCGATCGTCATCTCGTACGGAGCCTCGTGCTCCGCCCAGCCTCATGGGCAGTGCCCAGCGCGCGAGAGCGCCGAGAAGTGCGAACGTGCTAGGCTAGCTCGTGCTCCAGCAAAATCCGTCGCCAAGACGACGAGATCTCGGAACGCGCTGGGCTCCATACAAGCCGGCGTTGCGCCTCGCGAATTCGCGCGGCCCCAGGCAGGAGGACGCGGTTGATCTCCGTGAGCTCTTCGGATCGTCGGCTGGCGATCCGCCCTGACCAGCGCATTGGTCGAGCTCCCACCAGCACCTGGCGCGGCTGGGCGCGATGGATATAGGGATCGGTCCCGCTGGAGATCGCTCCAGCGAGCGTTGCAGCCGACATCGACGCGCCTCGAACACGAACCATTCGTGCCGAGGCCTCCGGCGCTGCGTCGCCGATCGCCAGGCTGAGCTCGAGGGCATCGTTGAAGCGTGGCGCCCCATGCGCCTGACCTCCGATCAGGCTCAGGTCGTGGAAGCGAGTACCGGCACGCCGCGATTAGCTCGAGGATGCGATCGAGTCGCGGATTGGGGCCCGGGAGCTCCAGAGTCGCGCGCGGTCTGAGGCCGAAACCGCACAGTCCGGCAATGAGAGCCAGGAAGAGCTGCCTCGTAGCGCGGATCGTAGGGAACGTTCAGGAAGGCGTTGTAGCGAGAGTAGCGTTCGGCGATGTGGCGACTGCGCCACTCGCGCGAAGAGTCGCGCCCGCCGTCGCGGGGCCGCCCTTCTTCGCGTTGATGGAATGGCCTCGCGCGGCGGCTTTGGCTTCCGGATACTCGCCGCTTTGCGGGCCTCCTTGCCGCCCTTGCCGAGCAAGATGTCCAGGAGCGCCGCGAGCTGCCGCATGCGCTCCTTCGTGACACACCGAGGGCCTTGTCGCCGTCGAGCGCGGGTCGTGGGATATGGCGTCTGATCCTGACCTTCTTCACAGACCCACGCTACGCCGCCATCAACAGCCTTGTCAATTCACCGCGGCCGCCGCGAGCCATCTGCCCCGGGTCCATCCCGTAGGAAGAGCTGCGGCCCGCCGTCCCCGGCCGCGGCCAGGGGTGCTCGCGCAGCACGCGCTCGTCGATGTCGGCGCCCCAGCCCGGGCGCGTCGGTCAGCCAGATGTGGCCGTCGCTGGATCACCGGGCGCGCGCGTGACGAGCGTGCGCCTTCCACGGCACGTCGTCGATGTCGATCTCCATGATCCGCACGTTCGGCAGCACCGCGCAGAGGTGCAGCGAGTGCAGATCGGCCAGGTGGCTGTAGTAGTTGTGCGGCGCGATGTTGATCTCGTACGCCTCCGCCAGCCGGCCGATCTGCACCGGCCTGCGAGAAGCCGTTCCACGGCACGTCGATGATCGCCACGTCGACCGCGTGGCGCTCGAGGAACGGGCCGGTACTGGCGCGTGGTCACCAGGCTCTCGCACGAGGCCAGGCGCGTGGACGTCGACTGCTTGATCTGCAGGAGCGCCTGCGGGTCCCAGTTGTCGTACTCGACCCACTGCATGTCGAACTGCTCGAGCAGCTTGGCGATGCGCAGCACGCCCTCGGTGCGGAAGTTGTAGTTGCAGGTCGAGGCACGAGCCCACGCTGCGGGCCGACCGCGTCGCGGAACGTGCCGATCAGGCGCTCGATCGCCTCGAGGATCTCCGACGCTCGGCGCGCCGTCGGTCGTGTTGATGCCGCTGGCGAAGCCCGGGAAGTACACGGTGGCCGGTTCGCCCGGGATGACCGATGTTGGTCTTGAGCGCGGTGAAGCCGCGCGCGACCACCTCGCGCCCGAGCGCCGCGATGTCGTCGTAGGTCTTGCAGCGGCGGCGTCCCGAGCACGTGGCCCATGCGCGCGCGCGTCGTGCCGCAGTGCGACCAGTAGAGGCGCACGCGATCGCGCATCGGGACCGCCGAAGAGCTCGTAGACGGGCACGCCGAGCGCCTTGGCCTTGATGTCCCAGAGCGCCAGCTCGATGCCGGCCATCGCCTTGTGCGTACACGCCGCCGAGGTTCTGCCGCGTGCGGCGCAGCATGTCCCAGTAGAGGCGCTCGATCGGGCCGCGGGTCCTGCCCGATCAGGAGATCGGCCATGTCGCGGACGACCCGGCGATGCCGTACGGGCTCCGGTTGTCGCTGCACTCGCCCCAGCCGACCAGGCCGTCAGTCGGTCTCGATGCGCACGAACGTCCACGGCCGCCAGCCGCCGTCACAGTGAAGCGCTTCGACTCGAGCGATTTTCATGCGGAGCCTCACGCGGCCGGAAGGCCGAGGCGCGCGCCCGGTCTCGGCGGCGAAGCGCTCGAGCGCTGCGGCGTCCATCTCCGGGGCGCTGGCCTCAGGATCAGCCGATCGACGCCGGCCGCCGCGTAGGCGTCGATGCGTCGCCTTGTCGGGCACGTCGTAGCCGGGCGGCGTGATGCTGATCTCGAGCCGGCCGAGCTCCGCCGGCCGCGCGTGCTTCTTGGCCGTCTCGCGCAGCGCGGCGACGACCTTCTGCGTGTCGTCCACGCTCGAGTGCCGAAGCCGTACCAGCCGTGGCCCTGGGTGACCGCGCGGCGGAAGGCCGGCGGCGTCGCGGCCGCCCACCGACGATCGGCACCGGCGTCTGCACCGGGCGCGGCATCGCCTGCACGCCGTCGAACGACACGTACGGGCCGCGGTATGACGGCTTCGGCTGCGTCCACACCGCGCGCATCGCCGCCAGGTAGTCGTCGGCGACGCGGCCGCGCTCGGCGAACGGCGCGCCGACCGAGCGCATCTCGGGCTCGCACCAGCCCACGCCGAGCCCGAAGATCAGCCGGCCGTTCGAGAGCACGTCGAGCGAGGCGAGCTGCTTGGCCAGGACGAGCGCCTGGCGCTGCGGCAGGATGATCACGCCGGTGGCCGAGCAGGATGCGCTGGGTGTGCGCGGCCAGGAACGTCAGCGAGACGATCGGATCGAGCAGCCGCTGATCCGGCGCGCATCGGCCGGCCGGCCACCGGCGGATCAGGCAGCACCACGTGGTCGGCCACCCAGAGCGATTCGAATCCCGCCGCCTCGGCCGCGCGGCCGATGCGCGCCGGCGGCATCAGGGTAGCCACATGGTATGCAGATTCACGGAATGCAGTCCGAATTTCATCGCATGTCCCTTTCGGTCGCAGAGCCTCGTCGCGCGCAGCGCGTGGCCCGTCGCGTGCGGGACGTAGCTCTATCAGGCGGCAGTGCGCGGCGCAGGTCGTCGCGGGGCCGGGAGGCGCGCGGGTTACTCGAGCAGAGCGGATCTTCAGGCGGACCTCGGCTGATGTGCAAAAAACGGCAGCGCCGCCAGGAGCGATCGCGCGCGGTCAGCGCCGCGAGCGTACGTCGTCATCGCGACGGACTCTCGGCGACGAACGTCACCGAATCGTCAGCTCTGGGGAGCGTGACCAGGTGGAAGGGCTGGGTCACACCTGCATCTGCATGGCCGAGGGGTCGGGGCGCGTGGTCCGATAGTGAACCGCAAGCCCCGCGTCGGTCCGCTCGATCCGGGTGACCTCGATCGCGTAGCCCCCGTCGGGCGCTCGCCCATGAAGGGGGCGACGACCATGTCGCGCGAGAAGTCGACCGACGGCGGCGGGGGAGGCGCGATCTGTGTCCGCATGTGGCGGCTCCAGAGCGCGGCCCAGTCGCCTTCTGGCTGCGAACCACGATCTGGGTCGGCTGACCGACGCCGCTGGCGAGCCCCTTCGCCAGCGTCGAAAGGGCACCGCCACTGCGACTGCCGCGCAGGCGGTGCACGAAGCGAGCAACAGCAGGAAGCTCGCGACGCAGCGCATGGCCTACATCCATTGTAGGGCGCGGGGACGTGCGATCCGTATGGGGCGTGTGGTAGTGGCTCAGCCGGGCCGAGCGCACTACCCGACGGTGCGCCCGACGCGCGCGAGCTCTAGGCGATCGCGCCGGCGGTCGCTGGGGTGGCGATCGTCGACGAGTCGTAGCCGAGCACGCTCGCGATGATCTCCGTCCGTGTGCTGGCCCGGCGTGGGCACGCGGTCCGATCCGGCCCGGCGTCTTCGACATCTTGATCGTGGCCCCGGGCACGTACATCTCGCCCGCGACCGGGTCGTCCATCTTCACCAGCATCTCGCGATCCCACAGGTGCGGATCGCTGCGCCACCTCGGGGATCGTCCGCACCGGCGCCGACCGGGATGCCGGCGTCCGACAGCGCGGCGCAGATCTCCTCGACCGTGTGGGCCGCGCACCAGCGCTCGATCGAACGCGCGCGACGCGCGTCAGGCCCACGCTGCTTCCGACGAGCGGCGTCGTCGTCCTTCCGCGGCGCCGCCGTCGACGCGCATCAGGCGCGCCGCCATCTCGCGCGCCGCCGGCGCTGATGACGACGCAGCCGTCCTTCGCCCTGTACGGCGGGCGCCCGCCCTCGCCGCCCTCCTCGCCGGTGGCCAGGTAGTAGGAGGTCGGAATCTCGACCATCGTCAGCGCCGAGTCGAGCAGGCAGCACGTCGACCACCTGGCCCTCGCCGGTGCGCTCGCGGTGCCGGAGCGCCGCGAGCGTGCCGATCGTCGCGTGCAGCGCGGTGTAGCGGTCGACCACCGACGACGCGGTGCCGAGCGGCTGGCCGACCGGCTGACCGGTCAGCGTCATCAGCCCGCTCATCGCCTGGCCGAGCGGATCGAAGGCCGGCCGCTCGGTGTAGGGCCCGTACTGCCCGAAGCCGGAGACGGACACGAGGATGATGCCGGGGTTGAGCTCGCGCAGCCGCTCGTAGCCGAAGCCCATCGCTCGCATGACGCCCGGGCGGAAGTTCTCGAGCACGATGTCGGACTTCTGACGAGCGCGGCGAAGACCTCCTTGCCGCGCTCGGATCGCGCATGTCGAGGCAGACGCTCTTCTTGCCGCGGTTGTAGACCGAGAAGTAGACGCTCTGGCCGCGCACCATCGGCGGGTGCGCGCGGGTCTCCTCGCCGCCGGGCGGCTCGATCTTGATGACCTCGGCGCCGAGGTCGGACAGGATCATCCCGCCGCGCGGCCCGGCCTGGTATCGCGCCAGCTCGAGCACGCGCACGCCGTCGAGCGGTCTCGCCGTCGTCGTCATGGCTCCCTCAGCCTTTCACCGCGCCCGCCGTCAGCCCCTGCACCATGTACTTGTGCAGATAGATATACACGACGATCACCGGCAGCGACGCCAGGGCGGCCGCCGCCATCAGCTGGCCCCAGAACGCGAAGTCGGACACGACGAACTCCGAGAGCCCGACCGGGCAAGGTCTTCAGGCTGTCGTCGGCGATGAAGATCAACGCATAGAGGAACTCGTTCCAGGACAGGGTGAAGCAGAACAGGCCGGCCGCCAGGAGGCCCGGCGCGGCCAGCGGCAGCACCACGCGCACCATCGCCTGCACTCGCGTGGCGCCGTCGACCAGCGCCGCCTCCTCCAGCTCGCGCGGGATCGAGCGAAAGAACCCCATCAAGAGCCACGTCACGAACGGGACCAGGAAGGTCGGGTACGCGAGGATCAGGGTGCCGAGCGAGTTCGTGTAGCCGAGGCTGATGAAGGTCCGGTAGAGCGGGATGAACATCAGCCCGGGCGGGACGAGATAGGTGATGAGGACGATGCGCGCCGAAGGTCCGGCGTCCCGAGAACGAGAGCCGCGTCAGCGAGTAGGCGCCGGCCGTGCCGATGGCGAGCGAGAGCAGGGTGCTCGCGAGGGCGGTGACGGCGCTGTTGCGAGATCCACAGCGCGAAGCGGCTCTCCTCGAAGAGGTAGACGTAGTTGCTCGATCGTGAACGGCTGCGGCACGTAGACGCTCTGCGAGAGGAGGATCTGCCGCCCGGTCTTGAACGAGGTCACGACGATCCAGTACATGCGGCACGGAGACGATGGCGAGGATCAGCGCGAGCACGAGTCCAGCGCGCGAGCTGCGCCGCGCATCGACTCCTCCTCCCGGTGCAGATACCTGCACGACCCCGACGATGAGCAGTGCCACCAGCGGCAGCGAGTACCATGCGACGCGGCCATGGCCATGACCCCAGCGCTGCGACTGATGCCGAGCTCGTAGCTGTAGGTGGCGAAGATGTGCGTCGCCGCGCCCGGCCCACCGCGCGTCATGATGTACACGATGTTGAAGTCGTTCAGGGTGCACAGATCGTGCTGGAGCAGGGTCACGACCGCGACCACGCCCCTTGATGCTGGGCAAGGTGATGCGCCAGAACTTCTCGCCAGCTCGCGGCGCCGTCCACGGCGGCGCGCGTCGTAGAGCTCCTGCGGCACCGTCTGCATGGCGGCGCAGGAACGACACCCCGAAGAACGGAAAGCCGCGCCAGACGTTGGCCGTGATGACCGACGCCATCGCCAGCGTGGGATCGCCGAGCCAGTGCACGCCGCTCTTCACCACCCCGACGTCGATCAGCGCCGACGTTGATGAGCCCGCGGTAGAGGTCCATCAGCCACTTCCACGTGAGCGCGATGACGACCGTGGGAATCACCCAGGGCAGCAACAGGATGCCCCGGATGAACTGGTTGCCGCGCACGACGTTGTGCAGCGCGAGCGCCATCGCCATGCCGATGATCAGCTTCACCACGATCGAGCCGACGGTGTAGGCGGCGCTGTTCCAGGCGACGATGCGAAAGCGCGCGCGCTCTCGAGGAGCGTCTCGTAGTTCCGGAGCCCTACGAAATGCGCGGGGTAGCCGACGGTCTTCTCGGTGAGGCTCAGGTAGATCGCGCGGACAGGAACGGATACGCGACGAGCGCGCCGAGGAAGATCGCGACGGGAGCGATGAGCAGCATAGCCCAGGAGGCGCCTCCCGGTGGCGATCGGTCAGCACATTCACTTCACCGGCAGGCGGTCGTAGATCTCCTTGATCCGCTTGTTGGCCTCGTCGATGGCCGCCTCGGGCGTCACCTTGTCAACGATCACCCGCGTGATCATGTCCGTGAGCACGTTGCCGGAGACGACCTCTGCCGCCGCCGGGCGTCGTCGGCCCGGCCAGCCGCACCGGATGGCCCTGCTTCACCGTGTCGATGATGATCTTGCCGCCGGGCGTTGTTCCAGTAGTCGGATCGTCGAGCAGGCTCTGCGAAGAGCGGCACCATCTGGCTGGAACGAGCCCATCATGTACTTCGACGAAGTTCTCGCTGGGCCATCATGCACGCCGACCGAGCGCCTTGGCCTCTTTCTGCGACTTGCCGTCCGATCGGCACCGCCCAGTTCATCACGAAGGTGAGCGCGAGATTACGGCCGGCCGGGCCGCGTGGGCATCGACCTTGATCGCCGTGTCCTTGAGGCAGCGGGTGCTTGGTCGACTCCTCCTGGAAGAGGATGCTCGGCCCGTTCGGCGTGAACGTGATCTTGCCGGCCATGAACGCCTCGTTGTTCGTCGCGCCGGACCACGAGAGATAGTCGAACGCCGCGGTCTTGTCGGCGAGATACGCCGCGCGTCACGACCTTGAGCGCTTCCACTCCCGCCGTCCTTCGGGATGCCCGATGAACTTACCGCTCTTGTCGACCCAGGCGGCGCCGTACGACTCACAGAGCAGGCTCATCGCCGGGTCGTAGCCGTCGCCCGTCCGGTTCCACGGGAAGCCGTTGCGGGAAGTCCTGCACGCCGCGCCTTCTTGACCTTCTCGGAGACCTTCGTGGATGTCCTTCCCACGTATCGGGCGGCTCCGCGCCCACCTTGGTCGAGAATGTCCGGGTCGGTAGAAGAGGACGAGCGGGATCGCGTAGTGGGGCACCGCGTAGTACTTCCCGCCGAACTTCACCGCGCCATCGGCGTTGGGCAGGATCGCTTCCGAGCTCCTTCGTGGCCGCCGCCGACCAGCGTCCGACACGTCGGCGAGCCGTCCGAGGTTCGCCAGACGCGCGGCCCGACCGCGTCGAGCTCCGCGATGTCCGGCAGGCGTCTTGACCTCGATGGCCGCCGTGAATTTCGTCCACATGTCGTCGAAGGTGTAGGTCTGGATCCGCGAGCTCGACGCCGGCCTTCTTCGCGCACTCCTGCGCCGTCGGTGTCGAGGATCTTGTCGGCCGGCGGAATGTAGCGTCTTGCAGCCGCCAGAGGCTCAGCTTGCCCGCCGCTGCTGGTGCGTCGGGCATCGGCACGAGGAGCGGCGGTCGAAGGCGATCAGGACGACGAGCTTCTTGCGAGCGTCCCCATGCGCTCCTCCTCTGATAGGGTGTTGCACACTGCAGGCCGTGACGGCGGTGGCCCAGCGTCTAAGCAGCGCGGTCACGAAGGTGTCAAGGCAAAAAGGGAGGGCGCCCGTGCGCACCGATCGACATCCACGCGCATCTGATGCCGCAGTGCTCGTGGCGCACGGTGGACGCCGGCGACGCCTGGTTCGGGACACGCTTCGAGCCGGGTGCAGGCCTCGGCGCCACTGTGACGAACGGCCGGCGCAGCCACGTCCCGAAGCCAAGGTGCGCTTCACGCCCGAGGCGCCTGCGCGACATGGACGCCCAGGGCGTCGATGCGCCAGGTCGTCTCGCTGCACACGCCGCTCTTCGGCTACGACCTCGAGCTCGCGCAGGGCCGCCGGCTCGCGCGCGACGTCAGCGTCGAGATCGCCGCCATGACCCGCCACTGGCCCCGACGCTGCGGGCTGGCCACCTGCCGCTCAGGAGGTCACCGCCGCGATCTGACGAGCTCGAGCGCACGGTGAACGATTCTGCAGCCCCAAAGGGCGCCGAGCTCGACACGGTGGTGAACGGCGCCGGCTGGGACGAGCCGCGGTTTCGGCGCTCTTCAGGCGAAGAGCGAGCCGAGGCGATGGGCGCCGTACTGTTCTTCCATCCGCAGCTCCCAGCACGATCTCCTGTTCAAGGAGACGGATCGCTTCGGCATCGCCAACAACCTGGGCGTCATCGCCGAGGACGCGCTGATCGTCGCGACTCCTCATCTTGGGCGGAGCACTCGACGCGTGCCCCGATCTGGAAGATCTACCTGCATCGCTCACGGTGGCGGGCCGGCGTGTGCTTCGGCATGGGGCGCCTCGGATCATGGATGGAAGGTTCGCGCCGAGGCTCGCGAGCAACATCCGGAAAGCCGCCGAGCGCGCGTATCAGCGCCGGCTCTACTATGACTGCGTCACGCCGCAGCGAGGCCGGACTGCGGCTCCTGCTCGGATCACGTCGGCGCCGATCGCGCGGTCCTCCGGCAGCGATTGGCCGTTTCGTCGCCTGGCATCCCTTTCGCCCGTCGCGTGGGTGCAGGGGTTGCCGAACCTCGAGCCAGGACGACAAGGCGACAAGATCCTCTGGCTCAACTCTCGAAAAGCTCCTGGTTCTCTGGGGCCCCGCCGGACCCCTCGCTCGTACTTCTTACACGGTAGTTGTTATGGAGAGTGGACGCGGCGGACGCAATGCCGCCGCCCCCGGCTCTCCGAGAGGTCAAAACCCGTGAATTCCGCGCCGCGTTCCCCATCCGCGGCGGCATGGGCGTTGCACTTTTTTCAAAAGTGCAGCGCGGAGACGACGAGGACCTTCTAAATGCCGCGGGGAGCGGATCGGGGCGAAGCGATGAGGTTCCGTGGCCGTCGCGGAACCAGCGGCGCGATGGTCGGCGCGGCGACGCGTGCCGCGACGGCTCCGGCCAGGCAGCAGATTATCAGGAAGAGCAGCGCTCCCGCTGTTCCGGCGAGAACCTGTCCGGCGTGGGCGATCCCAGCAAGCCCTGTCGGTGCGACGCCACCGACGAGACCGAGCACGATCAACCCGATTGTGGCTCTCATGAGAACCCTCCCGACCAACACATCGCAATCCCAATGCCATCGTGTCGCGCTACCGAGAGGTTGCACCGCGAACTTCGCGAAATCTCGTCGTTCGTGATCATCCCGCGCCGATGCACCGACGGGCCGGGCCGGATCGAGGAATCTTTTTACCCTGGTAACTCTTACCATGTCACTCTGCGTCACGAGTGGGCGGACGCGCCCGGATTCCCGATGACTTCTTTCGGGCGGGAGCCGATTTCTGCGGCGAGCTCCTGAGCGTCGAGCGGCTCGAGGGGAGCTGGCCGCGACGCCATCGCGCGGCATCGCGTCTCGCGCCAAGCCGGCAGCGGCCGAGCCCCGGGCTGCTGTCGAGGACTCCGCGAAAACGGTCGCGTGCCGCTTCGCTGCTTACCGCCGCAGCTCGCCGCCGTCATCAACGAGGGCGCGCGACGACCCCGGCGGCCGAGTGGCTGGTGGACAAAACTTCCGCTTCGTCTGAAGCAAGTGCTGAACGAGATTCGCACCGATCTGCCGCCGGGCTTCTATCGCCAGCTGCCGACGCTCGAGGAGGGGGCCGCTCGCCGGGGCGCCGCGCGCGAGCTCGAGCTGCGGACATTCGTCGCCCATACGGACAGCCGCTTCGATCCGGCGACCCTGCAGCGCTTCGTCCTGGCCTTTCAGCGCGCCGAAGCGCTGCGCATCAGCGAGCTGTGGGCGGTCGCCCATCGCGCTCCGCCAGACCCTGATCGAGAACCTCCGCCGGCTCGCCGGTCGAGATCGTCGAGAGCCGCGCGCGCCCGCCTCGAGGCCGACCGCTCTCGCGAATCTCCTGCTGGGGCAGACCGGATGTTCCCGCCGATCCACAGCGTTCCGCGCGCTCGACGACGCGGCGCTGACGCCTCGTTCGCGGTGCGGCTCGCCCAGCGCCTGCGCGATCAGACCCGACGACCACGCCGGCCGCCGCTGGCTCGACGCGACGCCTGGCCGCGCGCGGCACCTCCGACGCACGATCTCGTCCGCGCCGAGCATCACCGCCAGGCCGCCGCCAACGTGACCGTGCGCAACGTGATCACGAGCCTTCGCATCATGGCGACGTTCGACTGGCGCGACTTCGTCGAGAAGGTGAGCCTGATCGACCGCCTCTTCCGCGCCGAGAGCGAGTTCGGCGCGATGGACTTCGCGACCCGCGACCGATACCGCCACGCCGTCGAGGATCTGGCGCGCGGGTCGGGGCGCTCGGAGATCCAACGTGGCCCGGCAGGCGCTGAGCCTGGCGGGCAGCCGCGACGGCAGCACCGCAGATCTCGGCTACTACCTAGATCCCGAAGGGGCGCCCGAGCCTCGAGCACGCGCTCGGCTACCGGGTCTCACTGCGCCAGCGCCTGACCCGCGCCTGGCACGGCCTCGGCGACGCGGAGCTATCTGCCGGGGTCAGATCGCGATCGTGGACGGTGGCTTCTTCCTGTGCCTGCCGATCCTGTACACGCACGCCCTCGGCGTGAGCCTGGATCAGATCGTCCTCGCCGTCGCCGCGCTTTCGGCGACTGCCGCCTCGGACGCGGCGACCGCGCTCGCGTCAACCGCGCCGTCGTCGAGTTGCTGCCGCCGCGCGCGTTGCCCCGGCTCCGAAGCTGGCCGACGGCGTGCCGCCCGAGCTGAAGACGCTCGTCGTGGGTGCGCGACGCTCCTCACCGGCCCGGCCCAGATCGCCGAGCAGATCGCGCGGCTCGGCGCTCCACTATCTCGCCAACGACGACTGGCGAGCTTCGCTTCGCGCGCTCCCAGCGTCGGACTGGACGGACGCAGCTCGAGGAGCACGCGCCGGACGACGCGCCGCTGCTGGCTGGCCGCCGCGCGTCGCCGGGCATCGCGGAGCTCAACCCGGCGGCACGGGCGCGATGGGCGGTCGGTGAGCGCGGCCCTATCTCTTCCACCGCCGGCGCCTCTGGAGCGAGAGCGAGGGCGCTGGATGGGCTGGGGCGCAAGCGCGGGAAGCTGCACAGAGCTCAATCGCCTGCTGCGCGGGGCGAGCGACACCTCGTTCATCGTCGGCCAAGCTCGACGTGCCGTCGGCGATTCTGCTTCGTGATCACGCCTCGACGCCGACACGCAGCTTCCACGCGCGGCGCCGCGGCGCGGCTCGTCGGCACCCTGGCGCACCCGCCGAACCGGCCCCGGCTCGAGCCAGTGCGCGAAGGCCGTGCGTCGTCGAGGGCTACGGGATCCTCCAGTAGCCGCGGATCGCCCCGACCTCTGCCGACCGAGCGTGAGGGCGCAAGCTTTCTTCGGCGCGTAAGCCCTTCTCCGGCCCGGCCAGGCATCGATCCCTATGCCGCCGCCGGTGTCGGACGTGTACCAGGTCCCGTTTGGCGAGGCTCAGTAGCACCGGCAAGGGCGGGCTTCTACGAGGTCGACGCGCGTTTCGAGCGCGCGCTCTCGAGGGGCGGAGTGCCGAGAACACGCTCCTCAGCCACGACCTTCTTCGCAGGAGCTCTTCGCCCGGGCCGCGCTCGTCACCGCACATCGAGCTCTTCGAAGACTCCCCCTGCCCGCTACGAGAGGTCGCGGCGGCGCGCCAGCACCGCCGGGCGCGCGGCGGCTGGCAGCTCCCTGCCTGTGGCTGGATCCGCGGCGGCGGCGGGGGCAGTGCGTCGCGGGCGCGGATCCCGACGATCGGCCGATGGAAAGCAATACGTGTAACTGAACGAAGCATAA
>ERZ1370068.8842-contig-7664_pt1 | contig 22997 bp, 21 predicted proteins | sample MGYA00561227_ERZ1370068 | MGnify/ENA primary metagenome ERZ1370068 (study PRJEB38410, sample SAMEA6850437) | metagenome | study: Metagenomic assessment of the ecological functions of the soil: analysis of the soil microbiota associated with the...
GGTAGTACTTCGTTCAGTTACGCGATTCCCAGTCAAAGCGGCTGGGCGTAAAGGCATACGGCGGCGAGCGGGTCAACGCAGGGCAGATCCTCGTCCGGCAGCGCGGCACCGTGGTGCATCCCGGAGACAACGTCGGCATGGGGCGCGACCACACGCTCTTCGCCAGGATCGACGGCAAGGTCGAGTACCGGCTCGGCGGCGCGAACGGCAACAAGACAGTGCGGATCGTGCCGGCATAGCCCGACCACATCGACTCCGTGAAAGCCCTATCGGAGTCGGTAGGGCTTTTTCATTTCTGATGACCATGAAATTCATCGACGAAGCGACGATCCAGGTCCATGCCGGCAAGGGCGGCAACGGCTCGGCGTCGTTTCGGCGCGAGAAATTCGTGCCGCGCAGGCGGGCCGAACGGCGGCGACGGCGGGCGCGGAGGGCAGCATCTGGGCGGTTGCGGACCGGAACATCAACACGCTGCGTCGACTACGCGCTTCGCGCGCATCCATCGCGCCTGCAAGCGGAGAGAACGGCCGGGGCGCCGACCAGTACGGGCACTCGGGAGGATATCGAGCTGAGGATGCCGGTCGGCACGATCATCCGCGATGCCGAAGGCGGCGATCCGATCGCCGACCTTGCCGCGGACGGGCGCGCGCGCGCTCATTGCGAAGAGGCGGACGCGGCGGACTACGGCAACCTTCACTTCAAGTCGAGCGTGAACCGCTCTCCGCGCCAGTTCACGCGCGGCGAGCCTGGAGAAAGCCGCGCGCTCGCGCTCGAGCTGCGCGTGCTCGCCGACGTCGGATTGCTCGGGCTTCCGAATGCCGGCAAATCGACGTTCGTGCGCGCGCGGTCTCCGCGCGCGCGGCCAAAGGTGGCGGACTATCCGTTCACGACGCTCGATCCGTCACTCGGGGTCGTCGCGATCGGACCTTCGGCGAGCTTCGTCGTGGCCGACATCCCGGGCCTGATCGAAGGCGCCGCCGAAGGTGCCGGGCTCGGCCACCAGTTCCCTGCGCCACCTCGGCCGCACCCGGCTGCTGCTGCACTTGATCGATGTCGCGCCGCTCGACGAGCGAGGCCGACCCGGCGCGACGACGCGCGCGATCGCCGAGGAGTTGAGGAAGTTCGACCCGGCGCTCTATCGGAAGCCGCGCTGGCTCGTATTCAACAAGGTCGACCTCGCTCCCGGACGCGGCAAGGCGGATCGCGCGCGATCGTTCGCGCGCTGCGCTGGAAACGTCCCTGGTTCCAGGTCTCCGCCATCTCGGGCGAGGGTTGCCGCACAGTCTGCGCCGAGGCGTATCGCTTCATCACCACGGGGAAGGAGCGCGCGCCGCGTTCCCGAAGCGGGTCTGCGCGCGCGCCGGCAGCGTCGTGAAGCCCGGTCCTGTCGAAGCAGCCCGTACGCTGGTCGTCAAGGTCGGGTCTTCGCTCGTCACGAACGACGGCCGCGGGCTCGATGTGCAGGCGATCGCCCGGTGGGCGGCACAGAGTCGCCAGCCTGCAGCAAGGCGGCAAGCGATGCATCCTCGTATCGTCAGGCGCGATCGCCGCGGGCATGCAGCGCCTCGGCTGGACGCGACAGGCCGCATGCGATGCACGAGCTGCAGGCCGCGGCGGCGGTCGGGCAGATGGGCCTCGCGCAGTGCTACGAGATCGTGCTTCCGCGAGCACGGCCTGCGTCACCGCGCAGGTGCTGCTGACGCACGCCGACATGGCCGACCGGCAGCGCTACCTCAACGCGCGCTCGACCTCGCGCACGCTGCTCGGGCTCGGCGTCATCCCGGTGATCAACGAGAACGATACCGTGGTCACCGACGAGATCCGGTTCGGCGACAACGACACGCTCGGCCGCGCTGGTCACGAACCTGGTCGAAGCCGATGCGCTCGTCATCCTGACCGACCAGGAGGGGCTGTTCGAGGCCGACCCGCGCCGCAATCCCGGCGCGAAGCTCGTCGAAGAAGCGCTTCGCCGGCGAGCCGCGGCTCGAGGAGATCGCGGGAGGCGCCGGAAGCGGAATCTCGCCAGGGGCGGCATGCTCACCAAGGTGCTCGCGGCCGAAGCGCGGCCGCGCGCAGCGGCGCGCACACCGTCGATCGCTTCGGGCCGCGAGCCTGACGTGCTGCTGCGGCTTGCGCGCGGCGAGCGGCGTCGGCACGCTTCTCGTCGCGCAGACCGCAGCCGCTCGCTCGCGCGCAAGCAGTGGGTCGCCGACCACCTCAACGTCGCGGGTCGCCTGCGGCTCGACGCCGGGGCGCGTGAAGGCGCTCGTCCGGAACGGCAAAAGCCTGCTGCCGATCGGCGTGACCGAGGTCGAGGGCGAGTTCGTGCGGGGCGAGGTCGTCGCGTGCGAGATCCGGACGGCAGGGAGGTGGCGCGCGGCCTGGTGAACTATTCCGCCGGCGAGAGACCCGGCGGATCATGCGCCGGCCTTCGAGCGAGATCGAAGCGATCGCTGGGCTACGTGGACGAGCCGGAGCTCATCCACCGGGATAACCTGGTGCTGCTGCTAAGTCCGCCTTAGTACCGCCGCCCGCGCCGCCGCTGCAATCCCGCCGGCATTCGGGTGCCCGCCGCGCCGCAGCGCGTCGAGTCCCTCGGCAGGATCGACGACCGGGACGCGCTGCGGGCAGAAGTACTCGCGCAATAGCGCGTTATGCCAGCGCCGCGTCGACTTGCGGCTCGATCGCGCGCCATTCGGAATCGCGTTCGCTCCAGCTCCCGCCCGGCGGCCGTACGCGTACACGCGGCCAGTTCCCGTCGGAGCAGCGGATGCCCTCGTAGGTCACGTTCTCGGCGCCGGAAGGGCTGCGCGCGAGCAGCGTGTAGCGCACCACGCCGTCCTTGCCGACCGACAGCGACTGCCGATCGACGAAGAACCGGAAATCGGTCGTCGCGCTGACGTAGAACTCGATGAGCGTTCTCGCGGGCTTCGGCAGGCGCCGGAGGCTTGTATTCGCCTTCCTTCCCAGCCGCGCGCCGCTCGGCCTCCGATCTCCCAGTCGCTACTTCGGCTGCGCCAACGCCAGTACGGCAAGCGCGCCAGCGCGAAGCGCGAGCGAGGCGCTTCAAGCGAGGTCTTCCGCGAGCGCGCTCCGCGGTCTGCCGGCGTCGATCTTGCACGCTCGCCTGATAAGCGCGGGTGATCTACGCCGATGCCGTCAAGCCGGCGTCGCGCCGCAGCGCCTCGCATCATGTCGCGGCCGCAGCTCGAATCGCAGGAAATGCACCGCCGAGGTCTTTCTCGTCGTTCTCGCGCTCGAGGTCCTCGTCCGCGATCGCGTGGACACGCGTCCGCAGCCTTCGAGCCTGCACCCAGACGCCGGCGTCGATGCCCTTCGAGCTCGGCCAGCGCTGCGCGCGCCGCTCGTCGGCATCCGGGTACTCGAGCAGCATCGTGGCCTTCCAGGTTGCCGCCGTCGCGGAACCAGCGGGTTGTGTGGCATCGAGCTCGCCGCGGATGCCCTCCTCCTCGAAGATGCGCTCGATCCGCAGCATCTCCTGGATCTGGTAGCGGACCGTCAGCTCGTCCTCGAATTGCAGCGTCAGGTGCTCGCCGACGTGCACCGTGCGACGCTGCTTGTGGTCGATCGCGCGCGCGCGGAACTCGGCTGCGCGATCGCGCATAGGCTTCGAGCGAGAGCAGGCTCTCGCGCGCAATCGGCGGCATCGGCAACCCTGCGACGGCGAAACCGTCAGTCGACCAGCGCGTCGAGCGCCTTCTGGAAGCGGTTGGCGTGCGAGCGCTCGGCCTTGGCCAGCGTCTCGAACCAGTCGGCGATCTCGGCGAAGCCCTTCCGCGCGCGCCGTCTTCGCCATGCCCGGGTACATGTCGGTGTACTCGTGGGTCTCGCCGGCGATCGCGGCCGCGAGGTTCAGCGCGCGTCTTGCCGATCGGCTTGTCGGTCGCCGGGATCGCCCACCGGCTCCATGTACTCGAGGTGGCCGTGCGCGTGCCCGGTCTCGCCTTCCGCGGTCGAGCGGAACAGCGCCGCGACGTCGTTCTGGCCCTCGACGTCCGCCTTCGCCGCGAAGTACAGGTAGCGGCGGTTCGCCTGCGATTCGCCGGCGAACGCGGCCTTCAGGTTGTCGTGGGTCTTCGTGCCTTTGAGTTGCATGGTGCCTCCTCTATCGGTTCCAGCTGCGGACGGGAAAGTCCGCCTAGCCGCCCGAGCGCGATTGATCAAATTGAATCTTGCAATACTTTTGATTGGCAGGCGCTATGCTGCGCTATCGGCCGATCGCGCTTTCGATCTCGGCGAACGTGCGCGCCACCTCGCCGCTGGTCTGCACCGCGACGCCGAGCTGCCGCGCGATCTGCGACAGCGAGAAGATGCCGCGCACCATCGCGCGGCGCAGCGGCTTGTCGAGCAGCGCGCCGCGCGCCGGGAGCACGTCCTGCTCGACGACCAGCGCGTGCTGGCGTCCCGAGCGCCGGAGCGTCTCGAGCACGTGGCCGACGCGCGCGCCCTGCGACGTCGGCCAGCGCGAGCACCTCGACATCCGCTCGCCGGCGTCATCAGATCGGCGACGCTGAGATCGTCGCGCTCAGGCATGCCGCTCGATCGACGCCTGGCAGCCCGCGTTCGCCGAGGATGTCGGTCGCCGTCAGCACACGCCGAGCACCGTCTCGCGATCGTCGACCACGAGCAGCAGCCGCACGCCGCGCGCGATCATGAACTGGTTGGCGCCGCCGACCGGCGCCTGCGGACGGATCGTCGCCGGGCTGGTCGCGCGTCAGATCGGTCATCGCGTCGAGCGCCGGCGACTCGGCGATCGACGCGCGCCGCCTGCGGTTGCGTCGGGCGGCGAAAGCCGGCGCCGTCGCCGAGCTCACGGATCGGCAGCGGCGGGTACTGTCGGTCCACTCGTTGCAGTCTCGGTGCTCGCGCGGGCGCGCGTACGCCGGTCGGCGCCGAGGTAGCGGTGCAGCTCGGTGAGCGCCTGGCGGTAGACCTCGCGCTTGAATTCGATCACCGCATCGAGCGGCACCCAGTAGTCGTGCCAGCGCCATGCGTCGAATTCCGGATGGCCGCTCGCCGCGCAGCTTGACGTCGCAGTCGCGCCCGGTCAGGCGCAGCAGGTACCAGATCTGCTTCTGGCCGCGGTACGTGCCGCGCCAGTCGCGCCGGATCCACTGCGCCGGCACCTCGTAGCGCAGCCATTGGCGCGTGCGCCCGAGGATCCGCACGTGCTCGCGGCTTGCAGGCCGATCTCCTCCTCCGAGCTCGCGGTACATCGCGCTGCTCCGGGGTCTCGCCGTGCTTGATGCCGCCCTGCGGAAACTGCCACGCGTGCTGGTGCACGCGCTTGCCCCAGAACACCTCGATTGCGCGGGTTCAGCGAGGACGATGCCGACGTTGGGCCGGTAGCCGTCCCTGTCGAGCATGGCTGCACCACCTAAGCTAGAATTCCATCTGCATTTTTCCACAGCCACGCACCAAAGACAACGCTTCGGAGCGCGCAGCGCTGAGGCAGACCCATAACGCGATGCGCGCGTCGCGATTCTTCATCGCAACGCATCAAGGAGGCGCCCGCCGAGGCCGAGCTGGCGAGCCATAAGCTGCATGCTGCGCGCGGGCTTGATCCGCGCGGCTCGGCGCGGGGCTTTACACCTGGATGCCTATCGGCCTGCGCGTGCGTGCGCAAGATCGAGGCCGTCGTGCGCGAGGAGATGAACCGCGCCGGCGCGCTCGAGATGCTGGCGCCGCCGGTGCAGCCCGCCGAGCTGTGGCAGGAGACCGGACGCTGGGACCTGTACGGGCCCGCTGATGCTGCGCATCAAGGACCGCGCCGAGCGCGAATTCTGCTACGCGCCGACCGCCGAAGAAGTGATCTGCGACATCGTGCGCGCGGAGATCCGCAGCTACCGCCAGCTGCCGGTGAACTTCTACCAGATCCAGACCAAGTTCCGCGACGAGATCCGCCCGCGCTTCGGCGTGATGCGCGCGCGCGAGTTCACGATGAAGGACGCGTACTCGTTCGACGCCGACTTCGAAGGCCTGCAGAAGAGCTACCAGCGCGATGTACGACGCGTACACGCGCATCTTCACGCGCGCTGGGCCTCGAGTTTCGCGCGGTGGCCGCCGACACCGGGCGAGATCGGCGGCACCGGCTCGCACGAGTTCCAGGTGATCGCCGAGCTCGGGCGAGGATGCCATCGCATATTCGCCGGGTCGGACTACGCGGCGAACGTCGAGCTCGCCGAGGCGCTCGCGCCTTCGCAGCCGCGCGCGGCCGCGGCGCAACCGATGAGCAAGGTCGCCACGCCGGGCAAGCACACGTGCGAGGAGGTCGCCGCGTTCCTGCACATCCCGATCGAGAAGACGGTGAAGTCCATCGTCGTGATGCACGACGACGAGATGGTCGATGCTGCTCGTGCGCGGCGACCACTGGCTGAACGAGGTGAAGACGTCGAAGGTACCCGGACTGAAGCCGTTCCGGTTCGCGAGCGACGCGCGAGATCCGCGAGCGCCTGAAGGCGTCAGCCGGGCTCGCTCGGCCCGGTGGGCCACGAGCTGCGCGTCGTCGCCGATCGCACCGTGGCGGCGATCGAGCGACTTCGTCTGCGGCGCGAACGAGGACGGCTTCCACCTCGCGGGCGTCAACTTCGGGCGCGACCTGCCCGAGCCCGAGGTCGCCGACATTGCGCAACGTCGTCGCGGGCGATCCGTCGCCCGACGGCAAGGGCACGCTCGAGATCGCGCGCGGCATCGAGGTGGGCCACGTGTTCCAGCTGCGCACCGACGTACACGCGCAAGATGGGCGTGAACTACCATCGACGAGAAGGGCGAGACGCAGCCGATGGAGATGGGCTGCTACGGCATCGGCATCACGCGCATCGTCGCCGCGGCGATCGAGCAGAACCACGACGAGCGCGGCATCGTGTTCCCGCGCCGATCGCGCCTTTCGCGCGTTTGCATCGTGCCGATCGGCTACCACAAGAACGCCGCCGTGCGCGAAGCGGCCGAGCGGCTGTATGCAGAGCTCTCCGCGACCGGCGTCGACGTACTTCTCGAGGACCGGGACGCGCGGCCGGGCGTACTGTTCGCCGACATGGACCTGATCGGCGTGCCGCACCGCGTCGGTGCTGTCGGAGCGCGGGCTTGCGGCGGGGAGCGTCGAATACAAGGGGCGGCGCGACGCCGAGCCTGCGGCGGTGCCCATCGCCACGGCGGTGCACTTCCTGCAGGAGCGGCTGTCCGTCGGAATGAGGCGCGCGCGTCGCGCTCGCAGTGCTGCTCGCCGCTGCTGCTCGCGCTCGCGGGCGACGCAGCGCGAGCAGCCGCTCGACCCAGCCGTGCTCGCGACGCTGACCGCGCATGGTCGCCGACCGCGCCGCGCCCTATTCAATTTCAAGAGCCCGGTCGACGGTCATCGCTGGGTGCACGAGATGTCCGAGCGGCTGCGCGAGCGCATCCCCGATCGCAAGGAGCGCGTCGAGCTGTTGAAGACCGTGCAGTACGAGGCGACGCGCGCCGGGCCTCGATCCGCAACTCGTGCTCGGCGTGATGGAGGTCGAGTCGGGCTTCCGCAAGTACGCCGTGTCGCACGGCCGGCGCGCGCGGCTACATGCAGGTGATGCCGTTCTGACCGGCGTACTGATCGAGCGAGCCGCAGCGACAACCTGTTCAGCCTGCGCACCAACCTGCGCTACGGCTGCGTGATCCTGCGCTACTACCTGAACGTCGAGAAGGGCGACTACTTCCGCGCGCTCGGCCGTTATAACGGCAGCCTCGGCCAGGCCGAGTATCCGAACGCGGTGCTCACGCGACGTGGCGCGGGCGCTGGAAGTACGACGGGCCGACCGGCTGATGCGCGCGCTGCGCGAGCGGACCCGCGCTGGCGGAACTGGTTCTACGGCTTTACGCCGCCCGAGCGCGGCACGATCCATGCTCGGGCACCGGCGCGTTTACATCGTGCCGGCCCGGCTCGGGCTGGATGTTCGGCGCGACGCTCGCTGATCCTGCTGCTCGGCTCGATCAACTACGCGCTCGCGCTCGGCTTTCGCGCTCACCTTCCTGCTCGCCGGCCTCGGGCTCGCGGGCATGGTGCATACCGCGCGCAACCTTGCGCGCCTCGCGGTGCAGTGCCGGCACGCGCCGAGCCGGTGTTCGCCGGCGAGGCAGCGCAGTTCCGGCTGCTGCTCGAGAATCCGTCGCGCTTCGACCGGCCGTCGATCCTCGCGCGCCATGTCGGCTCAGGCGCGCAAATGGTCGTCGATATCGGCGCGGACTCGCTCGCGGAAGCGGTGCTCGCGGTGCCTGCCGAGCGCCGCGGCTGGCAGCGCTCGGCCGCGTGATGCTCGAGACGCGCTTTCCGCTCGACCTGTTCCGCGCCTGGAGCTATGTCGAGCCCGATGCCGCATGGTCTCGTCTACCCGCGGCCGCTGTTCAGCGCGCTGCCCGCCGCACCGGCGCGCAAGCTGGCAGCCGGCAGGCGCGCGCACGCGCACGGGCAACGACGATTTCCCGGGCTGCGCGCCTATCAGGCGTCCGGACTCGCCGCGACGCATCGCGTGGAAGACCGTTGCGCGCACCGGCGACCTGCTGACCAAGCAGTTCTCCGGAGGATGCGGCGCCGGAGTTGTGGCTCGATTGGGAACAGCGCGACTGCCGGCGCTTGACTACGAAGCAGCGCCTGTCGCTGCTCGCCGGCTGGGTGCTCGCCGCAGAGCGCGCCGGATCGCGCACTACGGGCTGCGGATTGCCCGGCACCGAGATCGCGCCCGGCGCGCGGCGACGCGCACCGCGCGGCGTGCCTGCAAGCGCTCGCCCTGCTACGAAGTTCGATGAGCACGCCGCACCCGCTCACGCCGGAAGCGCGCGCGCTCAGCGCGCGCGGATCTCGCGTGGCTGGTCCTCGCCCTGGCGATCGTCGTGCGCGCCGCACGCGCTGCGCGCGCCGTGGTGGCTGACGCTGCTCACCGTCGGCGCTTATCGGCTGGCGCGCGCTCGTGCTCGCACGGCGCCAGCCGCTGCCGGCACGCTGGCTGCTCCTTGCGATTGCGCTGGTTGCGATGACTCGGCGTCTGGCTCGAGTACCGCGACGATGTTCGGCCGCATCGCCGGGAATCGTGCTGCTGGTGCTGTTCTCCGGCCTGAAGCTGATGGAAACGCGCACGCCACCGCGACGCGGCCGCGGTCGTGTTCCTCGTGCTACTTCCTCGCTGATCACCAACTTCCTCTATACCCAGGCCGATCGCCGACCGCGCTGGTCATGTGCGCTGCGCTCGCCGTAATCACCGCCGACGCTCGTCGGCTTCAGCGCGCCGCAGCGCGCGCGCCGCGCTCGAACCTGCGCAGTCGGCGGCGATGCTGCTTGCGCACGCCGCGCCCGCCGCGCTGCTGCTGTTCTCTGCTGTTCCCGCGCGTCCAGGGACCGCTCTGGGGTCTGCCGCAGGACGCCTACAGCAGGCGATTACGGGTCTGTAACGGACACGATGACACCGGGCAACCGTCGCGGATCTCGCGCAGTCGGACGCGCATCGCGTTCCGCGCCGAATTCTCAGGGCGATGCCGCCGCCGCGGCACGCGCTACTGGCGCGGACCGGTGCTGTCGGAATTCGACGGGCGAACCTGGAGCGCCGGGCCGGCGCTCACTGCGCCGCGCGACCCGCACCTGCGCGGCGGAACGACACGTGCGCTATAGCGTGCTGCTCGAAGCCGCATCAACCGTCCATGGCTGTTCGCGCTCGAATCTCCGGCGCAGCTGCCCGCCGCGGGCGCAACTTCCTCGTCCGACGGCCATCTGCTGTCGATCACTCCCGTGCGCACTCGGCTGCGCTACGAGATGACGTCGGTCGCTGACGCCGAGGCCCGATGGAGCCGAAGACGCACCGGCTGCTGCGCCGCGCGCTCAGCCTGCCCGCCGGCTTCAACCCGAAGCGCAGAGCGCGCTGGCCGACGAATGGCGCCGCGGCTTCGGCGAACGATGCCGAGGTCGTCGCGCGCGCGGTCGACTTCTTTCGCCGCAGCAGCCTGCAGCTACACGCTCGAGCCGCCGCCGCTCGGGCAGCGACTCGGTCGACGAGTTCCTGTCCTCGACCCGCGCCGAGGGCTTCTGCGAGCATTTCTCCTCGGCGTTCGTGTTCCTGATGCGCGCGGCCGGGCTGCCGGCGCGCGTCGACCGGCTACCAGGGCGGCGACCCGAACCCGGTCGACGGGATCCTCACCGTGCGCCAGTCCGACGCGCACGCCTGGGCCGAAGTGTTTCTCGCCGGCCGCGGCTGGATGCGCGTCGACCCGACCGCGGCTGTCGGTGCCGCCGCGCCTGGACGATCGGGCCTCGCGCGCGTCGGTCCCGGACGCGAGCGCGCTGCCGCTGCTGATGCGGACCGCAGCTGGAATGGCTGCGCGCGCATGCGCTACAACTGGGAGGCGCTCGCGCACCAGTGGAACGTGCTGGGTGCTCGGCTACAACCCGGAGCGGCAGCGCGAGCTGATGTCCTGGTTCGGCATGCGCGACGCCGACTGGCTGGAGCTCGCCGCCGACGCTGCTCGGCGCGATGCTGGGCGTGTTCGCCGCTGCGCTGCTCGCCTGGTGCTGCGCCGCTTCGCGCGGCCGGACCCGGTGCAGGCGGCCTGGCGCGCGTTCTGCCGCAAGCTGGGCGCGCGCGGCGTGGCGCGCGCGCCGCACGAGGGGCCGCGCGACTATGCGCGAGCGCGCGCGGCGCGCGGCCTGCCCGGCGTCGGGAGCGCGCGATCCGGCGCATCGCCGCGCCGTCACATCGCGCTGCGCTACGGCAAGCGGCCGCGCCGCGAGCGGACGTCGCAGAGCTGCGGCGCACTCGTGCGCGCGTTCAGGCCCGCATGAGGATTCTCGCTCTCTTGCTTTGCGTGCTCTCGCTGTCGCGAGCAGGCGCCGGCGGCAAAGCAGCCGCAGGCGCCCTACGCCAAGTCGCCCGAGAAGTGCGCGGCGTTCATCCAGCGAGATGGTGCGAGCAGCACGCCTTCGTCGAGCGCGAGCTGGCGTTCCTGATCTCGCGCGCGCGCGCCGGCTCGATGCTGGCGCTGAAAGCAATCGCGCACGCCGGCGAGCGCGCGAGCGTGGGCGGAGTACCGCGCGAACTTCGTCAACGACCGCCAGATCAGCCGGCGGCGTCGATTTCTGGCGCCGCAACGCCGCGGCGCTCGAGCGCGCCGCGAAGGAGTACGGCGTGCCCGAGGAGATCATCGTCGCCATCATCGGCGTCGAGACGGTCTACGGGCGCCAGACCGGGCGCTGGCGCGTGATCGACGCGCTCACGACGCTCGCCTTCGACTACCCGCCGCGCGCGCCGTATTCTTCCGCGGCGAGCTGGAGCAGTACCTGCTGCTCGCGCGCGACGCAGGGCATCGACGTCTTCAGCGTGCGCGGCTCCTACGCCGGCGCGATCGGCATCCCGCAGTTCATGCCGGGCAGCTACCGGCGCTTCGCCGTCGACTTCGACGGCGACGGGCGCGCCGACCTGCGCGGCAACTCCTGCGGACGCGATCGGCAGCGTCGCCAACTTCCTGCAAGCAGCACGGCTGGCAGCGCGGGCGAGCGATCGTGCTCGCCGCCGAAGTGCAGGCGACGCGTGTCGCGCCGTACGCGGACGGCATCGCGTCCTGACCGGCGCTGGACGATCGAAGAGCTAGCCGGGCGGGCGTCACGCGCTAGCGGCGGCCGCGCCGACCTGCGGCGACACCGGTCGCGCTGATCGAGCTGGAAACGCCGGGGCGTCCGAGCGAATTACCGGCTGGGGTTGCGACAATTTCTACGTGATCACGCGCTACAACCGCAGCGAGCTTCTACGCCGTCCGCGGTTTCGACCTCGCGGCTGCGGTTCAGCGCGCGCTACCCCGGCGGCAAGTAGCGCAGCGGATCGACCGGCTTGCCGGACTTGCGGATCTCGAAGTGCAGCTTCGGCGCGTCGGCGTCGCTGTCGCCGAGTCTCGGCGCAATCTTCTGGCCGCGCGTCGACGTTCTGGCCCTTCCTTCACCAGGATCTCGCGGTTGTGCGCGTAGACGCGTGTTGAAGCCGTTGTCGTGCTTGATGACGATCAGCTTGCCGCAGGCCGCGGATGCCGGTGCCGGTGTACATCACCTCTGCCCGCGCGGCGGCGACGACCGGGTCGCCGATCTTGCCGGCGATGTCGACGCCCTTGCTGCGTCGGCTCGGAAAACCCGGCGAGCACCCGGCCCCTCACCGGCCAGATGAAATCGATCGCGTCCGGTCGCGTTCCCGGGCTTTGCCGGCCTGCGGGACGCGGCTCGATCGCGACCGGAACCGGCGCCGGCTTCACCGCCGCGACCGGCGTCATCGCCCTTCGATAGCATCGCGAGGTTCTGCTCCGGAATACGGCATGCGCAACGCCTTGGGCGAGGTCTTCATCGCAGCGTCGCTCCTTGCCGACGGCGCGGCGAGCAGCGCTGGCCCGTCGAGCGGCGCGCGGATTCGAGCGCGCCCGTGCCGCGCGCCGTGCCGATCTGCACGGCCGGAGTCTTCCGCGCCCGGCACGATCCGCAGCGCCTGCCCGACGCGGATCTTGGTCGGATCGTCGAGCTTGTTCCAGCGCGCGAGCTCGCGGATAGATCGACCCCGACTTCGAGCGCGATGCTGTAGAGTCGTATCGCCGCGCTTGACGACGTACGTCTCCGGCGCGGCGCGGCTGGCGTCGCGCGAGGCGCCGGTTCGACGGCTTGCGCGCCGGACGCTGTCGGACGCCGGTCGTCCACCGGCGCGCGCGCGCTTCTGGGTCATGCAGCCGGACGCAGCCAGCGACCAGCGCAGCAGCCGCGATTGCGATTCTCATCATGCCTTTCCCGCCTCCAGCGGAACGAAGCGCACCGGATCGTAGCGCCGTCTCGGCGATAGCCGCGCGCGCTGCGCTCGATGAGCACCAGCCGCTGCGCAGGTCCGGATCCGCTCTCGCACCGGGATGGCCATTCTGCCACCCTGCGGCGAGCTGGCGTAAGAGGGCCGGTGGCGGCATGCGCCGCGCCGCGGCCGCGACGATGATCGAGTCGAACGGCGCCGCCTTTTCCAGGCCCGGCGTTGCCGTCGCCGTGCACGAGGCGCAGGTTGCGTCAGCCGCAGCTCGCGCAGGTTCGGCGCGCGCGCTCGAGCAGCTCCCTGATGCGCTCGATCGAGTACACCTCGGTCGCGAGCCTGCGCGAGCACCGCCGCCTGGTAGCCGCAGCCGGTGCCGACCTCGAGCACTTTGCCGAGGCTCCGCCGCGTCGCCGAGCAGCTCGATCATCCGCGCGACGACGTAACGGCTGCGAGATCGTCTGCCCGAAGCCGATCGGCAGCGCGGTGTCCTCGTACGCGCGGCTGGCGAGCGCCTCATCGACGAAGAGGTGGCGCGGCACGCCGGCCATCGCCGCGAGCACGCGCTCGTCGCGGATGCCCTGCTCGCGCAGCCGCTCGACCATGCGCGCACGCGTGCGCTGCGACGTCATGCCGATGCCGTGCAGGCTTCGCGTGGGCGGCTGCGCTCATCTCGCGAGCCAATCCTTCGACCAGCGGCAGCTGGGCGGTGATGCGTCAGGTCGACCTGCAGCGGCGTGATCGAGACGCGCCGCTGCTCGACCGCGTGGAAATCGGTTCCGGGCCCGGCGTCCTGCGCGCCTCCGGCCGGCGCCGATCCAGTACGCGGTCTCGCCGCGCGGCGTGCGCAGCTTGACGACCGGCTCGGCCTTATGGCGCTTGCCGAGCCGCGTGACCTCGACGCCGCCGCAGCTCGGCGTAGCGGCGACGCTCGGGCACGTTGACGTTGAGCAGCACCGGCTGCCGGATCGGAGCGCGCTGGAAGCGCTCGACCAGCTCGCGCGCGATCGCGCGCCGCGGTCTCGTAAGTGCCGTCCCGTCTTGGTCGCGAGCGACACCGCGATCGACGGAATGCCGAGCAGGTAGCCTCTCGGTCGCGGCCGCGACGGTGCCCGAATAGATCGTGTCGTCGCCCATGTTCGCGCCGTAGTTGATGCCGGAGACGACCATGTCGGGCACGAAGTCGAGCAGCCCGGTCACCGCGATGTGCACGCAGTCGGTCGGCGTGCCGTTCACGGAGAAGAAGCCGTTCGCCGCCTGGCGCACCGACGAGCGGCCGGTCGAGCGTGAGCGAGTTGGATGCGCCCGACGCGGTCGCGCTCGGGCGCGACCACGGTCACCTCGCCCGAGCTCGGCGAGGCGCTCGGCGAGCAGCGCGGATGCCCGGCGAGAAATACCCGTCGTCGTTCGAGACCAGGATGCGCATCGCGGCGGATTCTATCCGACGAGGCGCTCGATAGAATCGGGCGGCGTGCGTCGCATCGTGCTGCTCGTCAATCCGTCCGCCGGGCGCGGCGCGGGAGGGCGGCTCGCGCCCGAAGTCCGCGAGCAGCGCTGCGCCAGGACCGGCATGGCGTGCGATATTGAGATTCACGAGTGCGCCCGGCGAGATGCGTGCGCTCGTCGTTGCAGCGCTGCGCAATCTGCGCCGACTGCGTCGCGATCGCAGGCGGCGACGGATCGGTGAACGAAGCGGTGAACGGCTACATCGGCATCGCGCGCAACCGACCGTGACGTTCGCGGTCGTTCCGCTCGGGACCGGGCAACGATTTCGCGAAGATGCTCGGCGTCGGAAAGAGACTGGCAGCTCGCTTGCGAGCGCATTGCGAGCGGCGCGCGAAGACGCGTCGACGCAGGACGCCGCAACGGCCACGCATTCGCGAACGGCATCGGCGCCGGGTTCGACGCGCAGGTCGCGATCGAAGCGAACGGGATTCGCTGGTTACGCGGAAACGCGGTGTACGGCGTGGCGCTCGCGCGCACCCTGCTGCTGAATTATTCGACACCCCAATGCGCGCGTCGTCCATGACGGCGGCTCGATCGAGGGCCGCATCACGATGCTCGCTGCGTGGCGAACGGTAGCGACCTACGGCGGCGCGTTCCGGATCGCGCCGGGCGCGGACATCGCCGACGGAATGCTCGACCTGATGGTCGCCGACTGGGTTGTCCCGCGCAGGAATCATCGGCTTCATTCCGCACGTGCTGCGCGGGACGCACGTCGGGCGCAAGGGCGTGACGATGGTCCGCACACGGCGGCTCGTCGTAGAGACCGACGAGCCGCTCGCCGTTCATGCCGATGGAGAGATCGTATCGACCGCGCGGCGAGGCGGCTCGAGGTAAGAGGTGTTGCCGGGCGCGCTGCTCGCTGTTTGCTGACTTACTCGCCGCGACCTGGTCGCGGCGACCGATGACTGACCACGCGCGGAATCCGGATTCTCGCAACCTGTCGGCGTCAACCGCCTGCCGGCTCGCGCGTAATCACGACTCGCGGAATTTCCGCCTTCTGAGCGCGGCGACTTCGTCGGGTTGACTATCGCCGTGCGTGATCGCTGCGGTTGCAACGCCGGCGGCCAGCGTAAGCAAGAGGACCAGACTCAGGTGCTTTGTCGTGTTCATCGTCGTTCTCCTGTTGTGCGTGCGGTTCATGGGCGCACTTTGCAGGCAAGCGCAGGGGTCTGCTCCATCGGTTTGCGACGAACCGGCTTAAACGGCTGGATGGACCGCCAGGACAGGGATAAGCGGGATGAAGGTGACGAACGGGTCGGCCGGGGCGGTGATTTGCCGCGCCACCGACACCCCGCTGCCGTCATTTATCAAGCTCAATCATTGACGGGAGTTGAAAGACAATTCAGGTCATAGAGAAGCTAGGACTCCGTGACGACGAGGAAGCCGGTCATGCGGTCGTGTCCCTCGCCGCAGAAGTTGTCGCAGAGGAAGACGAAGCGCCCGGCGCGGTCCGGCGTGAAGGTCAGCTCCACCGTCTTGCCCGGAACGAGATCCACCCGCGCGTTGAAATCCGGGAATGGAGAAGCCGTGCGCGAAGTCGTGCGCTGGTGAGCACCAGAGTCACCGGCCGGCCTCTTTTCGACGCGGATCTCCGGTCGCGCTGAATTCGAACTTCGGCTGCGCTGACGGCGATGCGCTGCGCGGTCCGGCGCCGCCGGCGGCGGCGTAGTAGCGCCGCTGGCACCGACACACCGCCGCGACCAGCAGAGCCTTCCGGCGAACCGCGGCATCATGCCTGCGTCGGCGACAGTTCGCGCAGTCGCGGCGCGGCGCCCGATCGCGCTCGCCTTGACGCCGCGGAAACCGAGTCCGTCGTAAGGCTGGGCGGGATCCCACGGCAGCTGCGTCTTCTGCGGCGCGGTACCCGACCGGAGACAGCGGAAACATCACCGCCTTCGCCGCAGTGGTGCTCGATGTGCCCGGTCGCGATGATGGTGCTCGTGGTGGATGTGGCCGTAGAACACCGTCGACATTGCTGATACGGCATCAGCGCGTCGACCGCCGCCATGCCGTCGCGCGTCGCCCAGTCCCATTGCGGCAGCAGGGCGAAGAGCGGCCGGTGCGTGAGCACGACGATCGGCGCGTCCGGCTTCTGCTTGCGCGAGATCGCGCCTTCAGCCACGTCGATCTGCTGCGTCGCCGAGGATCGGGCGCGGGATCGGAGGTGTTGTCGAGCACGATGAAGTGCACGCCCTTGTGGTCGAACGTGTAGTGCAGCGGCCGCCGATGACTTCCTGGTAGGCCTCGCCGCGGTCGAGCGAGGCATCGTGCTCGCCGGCGAAGTAGTACACCGTCGGCACCTTCGAGCGCCGGCGGCCTGCTCGCGGAACTCGGCGAGGCGCTGGCGGCGCACCTTCGGGTCGTCGGTGGTCTGCGTGAGGTCGCCGGTGAAGACGACGAAATCGGGCTTTTCCTCGAGGCCGTTCACCGCGGCGATCGCGCTGCCGCAGCGTGCCTCTCGCTTCCGGGGTTCACCTTGGGATTGTTGTAGCCCCAGTGCACGTCGGAGAGCTGCACGAAGAAGAAATCGCTGCTCGCTGCCCGGCCTGCCCGCAGCTCGCGCACCCGGGCAAGCCTGAGGCGAACACCAGGCCGCCGAGACCCGCCATCTTCATGAAATCCGCCGCCTGCTATAGCGTTCGCCGTCCATGCCGCCTCCTTCTCGTGAGGTTGAACTGCAGTGCACTTCCCCTAGACTGACAGGCGCGATGCGCTTATTCCGGGAATAATCGGCCGCGCGCAGCAGTCCTAGATCTGTCACAGAGACAGGAGCACGGTTGGCCGACGAGGCGACGACGGCGCGATTCCAGCGCGAGGTGCTTGACATCTCGATGCGGCGTACAACCTCGGCGCGCTGGCTGACGGGCGAAGACGCGACCGCCGAGGATGCCGTGCAGGAGGCGTGCCTGCGCGCGTTCCGCTTTTTCGAAGGCCAGCCGGGCGAGAGCCCGAAGGCGTGGTTCATGACGATGGTGCGCAACGCGTGCCTCGATTCGCTCAAGTCGGGCAGCCCGGAGCGCGCACCGACGAGGAATACGACGATGAGATTCATGGCGCGAGCGCGCGTCGATGAACCGGACATTGCCGTCGCGCGCGGCACAGCGACGCGCGCTCGGCTGCGCGCGTGCATTGCCGAGCTGCCGCGCGAGTACCGGGAGGTGACTCGTGCTGCGCGAGCTCGAGGAGTCTTGCCTACAAGGAAATCGGCGCGATCGTCGGCGTGCCGATCGGCACCGTCATGTCGCGCCTCGGCGCGCGGGCGCGACCTGCTGCAGCGCCGCCTGCTGGCGCAGCACCGGAAGCTCGCTCCATGAACTGCGCCCGGCTTTCGCAAGTGCTCGATGCCTGGCTCGACGGTGAGCTCGACTCCGCGACCGGCGCGGAGATCGAACAGCACCTGCGCGGCTGTGCAGCGTTGCACTGGAGCTGCGCGACGCGCGCGCTGCGCTCGCCGGGCGGCTGCGCGACGTGAGGCGCTCGCGTACCCTGCACCACCGCACCTGAAGTCCGCCGTGCAAAAGAGCGATCGCCGCGAAGGCCGTCCCACCGTCCGTGCGCGGTCCCGTTGGTGGCAAGCGGCCGCGGCGCTCGGCGCGGCGAGCGCGCTGAGCCTCGCCGTGGGCTACTGGATGGGCAAGCCGCTGCCCGAAAGCTCACCCGCCGAGCAGGTAGTCGCGAGCCACGTCGCTTCGCTCGGGCCCTCGCATCGGCTCGTCGAAGTCGCATCCACCGACCGCCATAGTGGTGAAGCCCTGGTTCCAGGGCAAGGTCGATTTTGCGCCGGTGGTACGCGATCTCTCGGCCGAGGGCTACGCGCTGCTCGGCGGTCGGCTCGATCACGTCGCGGAGGGTCACGCGGTCGCGATCGTCTACAAAGTGCGCGAGCACGTCGTCAGCCTGTTCGTGTGGCGCGCCGCGAACTCGCGCGACGAGCCGCTCGCGCTTTCCTCCGCACGCGGCTTCAGCGTCGCGAGCTGGTCGGAAGCGGGCCTGCGCTTCGCAGCGGTCTTCCGATGCGGAAGCGCGGAAATCGAGCGCTTTGCGCGCCTCGTGCAGGCGCAGCGCTAGGCGATCACTTCCCCCGGCCAGCAGTCAGCAAGACCGGAACGCCAAGCACGGTACAACCGCACCACTGGACCTGCGTTGCCGGGTCGTACGGCGTGGCACGATGCAGCATGCAGCGGTTGTCCCAGACGATCAGCTCGCCGCGGCGTCCAGCGGTGCTCGTAGGTCAGGTCCGGATGGATGCGCGACGCGCGTTGAGCTCCTCGATCAGCGCGCGGCCCTCGTCGTAGGGCATGCCGACGATGGATTCGGCGTGATCGCCGAGGTACAGGCACTTGCGGCCGGTCTCCGGATGCGTGCGCACGACCGGATGGTCGACCGGCGGCGTCGCGCGCCGCTGCTCGCTCGGTCATCGGGTCCTCGCCGTGGCGGCGCGTGCGCGAGAAATCGAGGTTGTGCACGGCGCGCAGGCCGGCGATGCGCGCACTTCCATGCCGGCGTCCAGCCGCTCGTAGGCGCCGTACATGTCGCAGAAATGCGTCTCGCCGCCCGCTCTCCGACACCACTTCGCCGTAGATGATCGTCGCCTGGCCGGTGACGCGCGACCACGAGCCGTCGGTGTGCCACGCGAGGCGTGCCCTTGTCCGGATGGCGGCCGTTGGAGAAACTTGCCGTGCGCGTCGAGGAGTTCGGCAGCCGGTAGAGCTCGGGATGGCCGTCGGCGTGGTACTGGCTCATCACGTGGATCTGCACTTCGCCGAAATGCGTCGCGGCGATGGCTCACCTGGCGCGCCGGGCGGCAGCGTCCTGCGGCGGAAAGAGCAGGACCTGGTACGCGGCGAACGCGCCGGTAGAGCGCTGCGAGAAGCGTCCGCTCCGGCACGTCCCCGGCGAGGTTCGACGCCCGCGAATCTCGGCGCCGAGCGCGGGGGTGAGCCGACGCGCGGCGAGTCGTTCCGCTGCGGTGCGTCCTGCTCGTAGCCGCGCTCGCGCTCAACCCTCGACCTCCCCTGTCCCGAAACTGTCCGCCGTGCCAGCATCCGCCTCGCCGCGTGCCGGCCGTCAATGGCCACCGCGTCCCCGCTGCGCGCGATACCGCTTCGCAGGCCCGCAAGTGCGGCACCCCGGGTGCGCCAGTGAGTACATTTCGGTCCGCTTCGGCGAGGAGGAAGCGTGCTTTTGAGGAGGAGTCATGCGCGCGGCGTCGGGCTTCGCTCGCCCTGGTCGGCTTGGTCGGCCGCTAGCGTGGTCAGCCGGCAGGATGGAGCCAGGAAGCCCGGCACTACCGATTCGCCTACGACCAGCCGCGCAACACCGGGTACAGCATCGCCGGCGACATCTTCGCCGACAAGCTCAAGGAGCTGAGCAAGGGCACGATGATCATCGACCAGTATCCCGGCGCGCAGCTCGGGCAGGAGCCGCAGGTGCTGCAGCTGATGAAGGCCGGCGACATCGAGTTCTGCATCAGCGCGGCGGCGAACGCCGCGACGCTCTCGCCGCAGGCCGGCGTGATGTCGCTGCACTTCCTGTTCCGCTCCGAAGACCACCTGAAGAAGGCGCTCGCCGATCCGAAGGTCGTCGCAGGCGGTCAAGGACATGATCGAGGACACCGTGCAGGGCGGGCATGTCGCTCGCGCTCATCACGCTCGGCCTGCGCAACATGTACAGCAAGAAGGAGATCCGCAAGGTCGAGGACATGAAGGGCCTGAAGGTTCGCGTCCAGGCGACGGCGACCGAGGACACGATGTTCCCGGCCTACGGCGCGCAGACCGTGCACATGCCGTTCGGCAGCGTCTACACGTCGCTGCAGACCGGGCGTGGTGGACGTCGCCGAGAACGGCGTCAACGTCTATCTCGTCAACAAGCACTACGAGGTCGCGCCGGTGCTGTCGATGACCGAGCACGAAGCCAACAACAACTTCATCTGGATCAGCGACAAGCTGTGGAAGAGCCTGAGCGACGAGCAGAAGAAGTGGGTGACGACGGCGGCCGACGAGGTCGGCAGGACTCAGCCCGCCAAGTCGCTCGATCTCGAGCATCAGTCGGCCGACAAGCTGAAAGCGATCGGCGTCAAGGTCGTGACCGACGTCGACAAGTCGGGCTTCATCAAGATCGCCGCGCCGTACAAGGACAAGCTCGCTAAGGAGCTCGGGCCCGCACGCGGTCAAGATCAAGGACCTGATCGGCGCCGTCAAATAGCCGTCGGCCGGACCCGGAGGCCGCCGCAGCCGGCCTCTCGCGTCCTGTGCTCTCGATCGCGGTGGCCGATGCGTATCGCCGACAAACTGGTGCTGCAAGCGGCAGCGTCATCTGAAGTGGCGCGCGTTCGATCGCGCTCGAGCTGATCCTGATGATGCTCTGCGGCCTGCTGCTGTTCGGCTTCTCGACGACGGTGATGTTCGACATCGTCACGCGGACGATCGGCCACCCGTGGCTCTGGCTGCAGGAAGTCACCCAGACCTTCTTCATCTACGCGATCTTCATCGGCGCGGCGGTGGCGACGCGGCGCAACGACCATCTCTACCTCGACGGCCGTCGCCGAGGCGCTGCACGGTACGCCGCGCCTCGGTCGCCGAGATCGTCATCCGCCTGGTGGTGCTCGGCGTCGCGTTCTGCCTCGTCTACTTCGGCTATCTCAACTTCCTGCGCGGCTTCTCGAGCTTCCGCATGCCGTCGATGACGCCGATCGCCTCGCTGTACGCGGCGATCCCCATCGCCGGTGCGCTGATCGCCCTGTTCACCATCGAGCAGCTGGTCAACGGCTGCCGCAAGCGGCTTCGATCATCCGGAGCCGCGGGACGAGCCTTCGCCGTCGATCACGCCGATCTGATGCCGCGCCTCGAGCGAGAGGCGGCCGTGAGCGCGCCGCTCGATCCTCGGCCTGATGACGTCTTGCTTCCTGTGCTTCGGCTACCTGGGCGTGCCGGTCGCGTTCTCGCTGATGGCCGGCGTATTCATCGGCGCCGCGTTCACCGACGTGACCTTCCCGGCGATCGTCCAGAAGATGTTCGACGGCATGGACTCCGAGGCGCTGCTGGCGATCCCGTTCTTCCTGCTGGTCGGCGAGCTCATGAGCTCGGCGAACGTGGTCAGCCGGATCACCAATCTTCTCGCTGGCGCTGGTCGGACACATTCGCGGCGGCCTGTCGCAGGTCGTGACCGTCGTTCAGCATGTTCTTCTCGGAGATGTCGGGATCGACGACCGCCGACGTCGCGGTGATCAGCCGCGCGCTCGGCGGTCCGATGAAGAAGGAGGGCTACAGCGCCGGCGTTCACCGCCGCCATCATCGCCGCGGCGTCCACCATCGCGGCGCTGGTGCCGCCCAGCATCACCGCGGTGGTCTACGGCGCGGTGGGCAACGTCTCGATCGCCGGCCTCTTCATGGCGGGCGTCGTGCCCGGCTTCATGATCGGCTTCGGCCTGATGCTCTATTGCTACTTCTTCGGGCCCGCGGGCATGCGGCGCCCGCGCGCGCCGTTTCGCGACGTCGCGCACGCGTTCAAGGGACGCGTCGCTGCCGCTGATGATTCCGTTCATCCTGCTCGGCGGCATCCTCACCGGCTGGTTCACGCCGACCGAGGCGGGCGTCGTCGCCGCGATCTGGATCCTCGTCGTGATCATTCCGGCGCTCAACCGCGCCGCATCTCAGGCTGCTGCCGTACGATTTCTGCCTGGCGGGTCTGATCTTCTCGCTGCCGCTGATCACCATCGGCGCCGCCAACGCGTTCGGCTGGATGCTCGCCTATCTGCGCGGCGCGATCGTGATCGCCGAATGGATCACCGGCATCGCCGGCAACGATCCGCACCTCGATCATGCTGATGATGGTGCTGCTCTTCACCGATCATCGGCGATTTCATCGAGCCGGTGCCGACGATCATCATCTTCATGCCGCTCGTGAACGCGCTGACGGCGGCGGGCGACATCAATCCCGTGCACATGGGCGTCGTGCTGATCGCGACGCTGGCGTTCGGCCTCATCACGCCGCCCTACGGCCTCGGTGCTGCTGATGGCGTCGAAATTCATCGGCGTCGCGCTTCTCGCAGGCGCTGCGCGCGGCGTTGCCCATCTACGTCGTGTTCCTCGGCACGATCGCGTTCGCGATCTACTTTCCCGAAAGTCGTGCTGTGGCTGCCGAAGCAGGTCATTCCCGAATCCGGTCGGATGCTTCAAGAATCCGAGCGGCGCCGGATACATCTGTCCGCCGTGAGCGACGGTTACAGAAAGAAAGGGATGCGCCTCGCAAGTCCCTTATCTGTTGGTCGGGGCGGCGAGATTTGAACTCGCGACCACCCGCACCCCATGCAGGTACGCTACCAGGCTGCGCTACGCCCCGACGCCGCGAATTTTAGCGGGAGGGGGTTACGAGCTCTGCAGGGAATCGAGCACGTCGCGCAGCTCGCGCTTGACGCTGGCGAGGTCCGACCGGGCCGGCAGCTCACGCGCCCGCGGGCGGCGCTCCGGGCTTGTCGCCGTTCGTGAACGAATGGTCCAGGCGGTTGCGCGCGCGCCGCTGATCGTGAAGCCTTCCTCGTAGAGGAGCTCGCGGATGCGGCGGATCAGCAGCACTTCGTGATGCTGGTAGTAGCGCCGGTTGCCGCGGCGCTTCACCGGCTTGAGCTGCGTGAACTCCTGCTCCCAATAGCGCAGCACGTGCGGCTTCACGCCGCACAGCTCGCTCACTTCACCGATG
>ERZ1370068.10342-contig-9050_pt1 | contig 22992 bp, 27 predicted proteins | sample MGYA00561227_ERZ1370068 | MGnify/ENA primary metagenome ERZ1370068 (study PRJEB38410, sample SAMEA6850437) | metagenome | study: Metagenomic assessment of the ecological functions of the soil: analysis of the soil microbiota associated with the...
CTGGGTCCACACTGGGCGACCCCGGCGCGCCCGACGCCGAGGATTCTCCACCGTGGACGCCGCAGGAAGCGATCCGCAGCGGCGGCGAGAACACCTCCCGGTCGAGATCGAACGCCTGCTCATGCGCCACCCGCAGATCCCCGGCGAGGTCAGCGTCGTCGGCGTGCCCGACGACCAGCGGGGCGAAGCCGCCGCCGCCGCGATCGTCCTGCGCGAAGGCGCGCGGCGTTGAACGCGGACGACGCGGATCGCCTCACCTGCGCCAGCACCTCGCCGCCTACAAGAAGCCTGCGGCACGTTCTTATTTTCTGCCCGAGCCGCCGCAAGCATTCCGCCGCGTCGCCGCAGCAGGTGCAGCAAACCGCTGCCGCGCGAGATGCTTGATCGCGAGACTCTCTTCCGGCTAGCCCGGCGTCTCCGCCGGGGCGGCTCCGCAGGGCCGCCAGCATGGCGCAATGCGACGTTCTGCAGAGTTCAGAACGGCGGTCCTTCTGCGCTGCCACCGGCGCGCAGGCCGGTGCCACCCGGGGAAGTGGAACCGGGTCCGGGCGAACGTGGCGCCGAGGACGCCGTGGCGGAATCGCTCGTGGCAGGTTGCGGACGATCGCGCGTGCAGCAGCTCGTCGTTGATCACGTAGCGGTGCGACGGCGTCGCGCGCCGCGATCGTAGAGCTCGTCGACGTTCGACAGCCCGCCGCCGAGCACGACGTCGTCGGGATCGAGAATCGCGATCGGATTGGCCAGCGCACGGTCCGAAATGGTCGAGGAACTCGTCGAACACCGCGCGCGCTGCCGCGTCGCCGCGCTGCGCGCGCGGGTGACGATGTCGTTCATCGGCAGCGGCGGAACCGACGGTCGCTGGCATAGCGGCGCCTCGACCGCCGGGACCGATGAGGAACGCCCCTGACGCAGCCGCGCTGGCCGCAGTAGCAGTGCGGGACCGTGTCGGATCGAGGCACGTGGTGGCCCCACCGCCGGCGATGTGCTGCGAGCCCGACCAGAGCCGTCCGTCGCATCACCAGTGCCGCCGCCGACACCGGTGCCCATGGATCACGCCGAACACCACGCTGGCGCCCCGTGCCGGCGCCGCTGGTGGCCTCGGCGAGCGCGAAGCAGTTGGCGTCGTTCTCGATCACCACCGGCAGACCGATGCGCCGCGCCAGGTCAGCGGGGCAGGTCGCGGCCGTTCAGGCATCCCGTATTCGAGTTCTTCATCAGGCCGGTGCGCGCTCGAGATGCGCTCCGGGCGTACCGATGCCGATCGCGTGGCGCAGTCGGGCGCGACGGCGGCGCAGCGCGCTCGGCGAGCCGGCCGGTGGCCTCGGACGACGTGCTCGTAGCCGCGCTCCTGCCTCGGTCGGGACGCGCCGGCGCGCGCAGCGTCGCGCCCAGTCGGCTGTCGAGCACCACCCCTCGATCTTCGTGCCGCCGAGGTCGATGCCGATACGCTGCGGCGGGGCCACGGCGGCGCGTGCGGCAAGTTCGCGCGCCCCAGGCACCCACGATACAGCAGCCGGTCGTTCCTGTGGAGCCGCCGGACCCGCTCCGCTATATTGCTGGCACTTCAGTCGGCCCAGGACCATCCAGGGAGGCAATATCGGATGCCGCGCACCCTGCTCATCGTTCTGATCTCTGTTGTTTGCCGTCTCTGCTCGCGGCGGCAACGTCGTTGCGCCACGCGCTGGTGGTCCAGAGCTGACCGGCGTCGCCCCGCCGACCGGACCTGCGTCCTGTCGGCTTCGTCCACGCGGTCGCACAGACCCTTGCACAGCGGTCGCAATTCGTCTGGTTCTTCACCGGTGGCACCGCTGCTCATCGGCATCATCCTCGCGCTCCTGGTGGCGTTCATGCGCCCGACAACTCGCCGACGCGAGCGCAGCCACGTCGGTCGACGGCGACCATCGTTCACCGACGGCGCGCTGCGGCCGCTCAGCCCTGCTGCAGCAGGAGGGCCGCCTGATCGACTTTCCTCGAAGAGGACATCGAGCCGTACAACGACGCCGCAGGTGGGCGCCGCCGTGCGCGCCATTCACGCCGGCTGCCGCAGCGCCCTGCACCAGCGCATGCGCATCCGAGCGCGTATCTACCGCGCAGGAGGACGGCAGCAGCGGTCGAGGTCGAGCGGCCGGCTTCGACGCCGGCGGAGGTGCGCCTCACCGGCAACGTACACGGCGTCCCCGCCCTTCCACGGCGTCGCTGCAGCACGGCGGCTGGCGCGCCTCCGAGGTTGCGCTGCCGCGCGGGCAGCGGCGTCGATCCCGCCGTGCTGGCCCCGGCCGAGGTAGAGGTATCGACAGGGATCAATCGCCGCATTTCGGCCGCCAGGCACCGCGACGGCGCCTCCTTTCGCGGCGGACTCCGAGCGCGCGGCGTGAAGTACGTCGTCGGCATCGATCTCGGCACCACCAACAGCGTCGTCGCCTACGTTCCCGTCGACGAGGGGACGCGCGAGCGATCGCCGGTGCTGCCGATCACGCAGCTCACCGCGCCGGGCGCGGTCGAGGAGCGGCCGGTGCTGCCGTCGTTCCTCTACCTGCCGGCGAGCGGCGAGCTGCCGGACAAGGCGCTGACGCAGCTGCCGTGGGGCGGTGCGGGCAGACGCCGTGGTCGGCGCTCTTCGCGCAGCAGCGCGGCAGCGAGGTGCCCGACCGCGTCATCGCCTCGGCGAAGTCGTGGCTGTCGTACGGCGGCGGCCGATCGCACCGGCGCCGATCCTGCCCTGGGGCAGTCCCGACGATGTGCCGCAAGCTCTCGCCGGTCGACGTCGTCGGCGCGCTACCTCGCGCACATCCGCGGCGGCCTGGGACGCGCAGCTTCCCCGACGCCGCCGCTCGCCGAGCAGGACGTGCTGCATCACCGTCCCGGCGTCGTTCGATCCGGCGCGCGCGAGCTCACCGTGCGGCGCCGCGCGCGACGCCGGGCTGCCGCCGCGTGTACTGTGCTCGAGGAGCCGCAGGCGGCGCTGCTACGCGTGGATCGACGCGCAGCGGCGACGCGCTGGCGCGAGGCGGTGCAGGTCGGCGACGTGATCCTGGTCTGCGACGTCGGCGGCGGCACCACCGACTTCAGCCTGATCGCCGTGCGCGAGGACGGGCGACGCGTCGCAGCTCGAGCGCATCGCGGTCGGCGATCACATCCTGCTCGGCGGCGACAACATGGATCTCGCGCTCGCCTACCACGTGCGCGAGCGCCTGGCGCAGCAGGGCACAGCGCTCGACGCCTGGCAGTTCCGCGCGCTGGTCGCGAGCTGCCGCGACGCCGAAGGAGCGGCTGCTCGCCGACGGCGGCGATACCGGCGCTGCCGATCGCCATCCTCGGCCGCGGCCGCAAGGTGGTCGGCGGCGCGCTGCGCACCGAGCGTCGCGCGCGCCGACGTCGAGCGGCGCTGGTCGACGGATTCTTTCCGCGCTGCGCGCTCGGCGATCGCCCGCAGGCGCCGCGCCGCGCCGGCCTGCAGGAGCTCGGCCTGCCCTACGCCGCCGATCCCGCGGTCACCCGCCACCTGGCGCATTTCCTCCGCCGCCAGGCCGACGCGAGCGGCGCGGCGACCGACCGCGGTGCTCGTTCAACGGCGGCGTCATGCGCGCCGGCAGCGCTGCGCAGCGCGCTGGTCGACGTGCTCGGCAGCTGGTTCGCGCGGCGGCGCCGGCGTGCGCGTGCTGGCCGGCGGCGATCCGGAGCACGCCGTGCGCGCGCGGCGCGGCCTACTACGGCCTGCGCGCGGCGCGGCCGCGGCGTGCGCATCCGCGGCGGCGTGGCGCGCGACGTACTACCTCGGCATCGAGACGCGCGATGCCCGCCGTGCCCGGCGTCCGCCCGCCGATCAAGGCGCTGTGCGTCGTGCCGCACGGCCTCGAGGAAGGCAGCGAGGTCGAGCTGCCGGCGCGCGAGTTCGGCCTGGTCGTCGGCGAGCCGACCGAGTTCCGCTTCCTCGAGCTCGTCGACCCGCCGCGACGATCACGTCGGCACGCTGCTCGACACGTGGGACGACGACGAGGTGCGAGGAGCTGCCGCCGCTCGGCACGCGACGCTCGAGTGGCAGGGCCACGAGGCGCCGACCGTGCCGGTCCACCTGCAGGCGCGCGTCAACGAGGTCGGCGTGCTCGAGCTGTGGTTCGTCAGCCGCGACGAGCGCGCAACGCTGGAAGCTCGAATTCAACGCGCGCGGCGAAGCGTAAGATTTCACCGCGTGAGGCACGAGGCGCAGAGACGAGTCGGTCGAGAATTGGTCCGTTTGCTCAGCAAGCGTCCCTGGAAAGGAAGCTAATTTTCAAAGTCTGTCTCCGTCGCCCGCGCGTCTCCGCGGTGTCTGAACTCCTACTCATGGCTTCTGCTCGCTTTATCGTCGGCATCGACCTCGGCACCACCAACTCGGCGGTGGCCTACGTCGACCACGACGGCTGCGCGAACGGCGCATCCACTCGTTCGCCGGTTCCGCAGCTGGTCGGCGAGGGCACGGTCGCGGAGCGGCCGACGCTGCCGTCGTTCCTCTACGTCGGCGGCGAGCACGACGTGGCGCCCGGCGCGCTGGCGCTGCCGTGGGACGCGACAGCGCGGCTATGCGGTCGGCGAGTTCGCCCGCGGCGCAGGGCGCGCGCGTGCCCGGGTCGGCTGGTCACCTCGGCGAAGTCGTGGCTCTGCCACGGCGGCGTCGACCGCGAGGCCGCGATCCTGCCGTGGGCTGCGCCCGAGGACGTGACGCAAGCTGTCGCCGGTCGAGGCGTCGGCGCGCTACCTGGCGCACATCCGCGAGGCCTGGGCGCAGCGCTTCCCCGACGCGCCGCTCGAGGCGCAGGACGTCGTGCTCACCGTGCCGGCCTCGTTCGACGAGGTGGCGCGCGAGCTCACCGTCGCCGCCGCGGCGCGCGCCGGGCTGCCGCGCGTCGTGCTGCTCGAGGAGCCGCAGGCCGCGTTCTACGCCTGGATCGACGCGCACGCGGCGACGTGGCAGGCAGCGCTCGGCGAGCGTGCAGCTGGCGCTGGTCGATCGACGTCGGCGGCGGCACCACCGACTTCAGCCTGATCCGCGTCGCGGCGCGACGGCGAGCGCGTCGGCGCTCGAACGCGCTCGCGGTCGGCGATCACATCCTGCTCGGCGGCGACAACATCGACGTCGCGCTGGCACGCCTGCTCGAGCCGCGCCTCGGCGAGAAGCTCGACAGCCAGCGCTGGCACGCGCTCACCAATCTGTGCCGCGCCGCCAAGGAGACGCTGCTTCGGTCCCGACTGCGCCGGCGGACGTGCCGATCCGCCTGGCCGGACGCGGGCGCAGCGTCGTCGGCGGCACGCGTCAGCGCCACGCTGACGCGCGAGTGAGGTCGAGCGCGCTGGTGCTCGACGGCTTCTTCCCGCTCACGCCGGCCGACGCCGCTGCCGCGCAAGACGCCGCGCGCCGGCCTGCAGGAATGGGGCCTGCCGTTCGCCGCCGAGCCCGAGGTCTCGCGCCATCTCGCGGCGTTCCTCGCCAGCAGCATGACGCCGGCCGGCGCCGAAGCAGGGCTCGGCTTCCCGATGCGGTGCCTGTTCAACGGCGGCGCGCTGACCGCCGCCGCTGATCCGCGACCGCCTGTGCGCGCTGCTGGCGAGCTGGAACGGCGGTCGCCGCGCCGACGGTGCTCGAGAGCGCGCAGCCTCGATCTCGCGGTGTCGCGCGGCGCCGCCTACTACGGCCTCGTGCGGCGCGGGCTCGGCGTGCGCATCGGCTGGCGGCAGCGCGCGCGCCTACTTCCTCGGCCTCGCCGGCCGCGCGCGACACGTCATCGGCCGACCGTCGACGCCGCTCTGCCTGGTGCAGCGCGGCATGCACGAGGGCGACGGAGATCGAGATCACGACGCCCGGAGTTCACGCGTGCTCGCCAACCAGCCGGTGAGCTTCCCGCTGCTACGCGTCGAGCACGCGCCTCGGCGACCAGGCCGGCGCCGTCGGTCCAGCGCCGAGCGCGACTCGCTCAGCGAGCTGCCGCGCGATCCGCACCGTGCTGCGCTTCGGCAAGAAGCTCGCCGCGACGGCGCTGCCGGTGCACGTCTGATCGGCAGACTCACCGAGGTCGGCACGCTCGAAGTCTGGTGCCGCTCGCTGACCACCGACCATCGCTGGCGGCTGCAGTTCAACCTGCGCGACGGCGCCGGCCGCCGGCGACGAAGAGCCGGCGCCGCCGAGTCGGCGCGGCGAGCTGGCGCGTCAGCCGACGAGCGGCTGAGCGCGCGGCGAACGACGCCCTGCGCGCGGTGTTCCCAGCCGACGGCGGCGCGCGGCGGCGACCCGCGTCGACGTTGATGCGCGGCCCTCGAAGCGGCGCTCGATGCCGGCAAGGACGCCTGGCCGCTGGCCGCGATCCGCGCGCTGTGGAGACGCTCTTCGCCGGCCAGGCGGCGCGCGGCACGAGCCAGGCGCACGAGGCGCGCTGGCTCAACCTGTGCGGCTTTCTGCTGCGCCCCGGCTTCGGTCACGCGCTCGACGACTGGCGCATCCAGCAGCTGTGGAAGCTCTACTCGCAGGGGCTGCGCTTCCCGCGCGCGACGCAGTGTCGGGTCGAGTGGTGGGGCTGTGGAAGCGCATCGCCGGCGGCCTCAGCCGCGCCGCAACAGACCGGAGCTCTTCAACCAGACGGCGCCGTATCTGCTGCCGCGCCTGCAAGGCGCGCTGAAGGATCAGCCGCTCGATGTCGGTCCGCAGGAGGTGCGCGAGTACTGGCAGCTGCTGGCGAGCTGCGAGCAGCCTCGCGCCGGCGACCAAGGCCGAGCTCGGCGCGGCGCTGCTGCCGCTGGTCGTGAAGGACAAGGCGAGCGAGGCGGAGATCTGGGCGCTCGGCCGTCTCGGCGCGCGCGCGCCGTTCGCCGGACCGCTCAACTGCGCGCTGCCGCGCGCAGACCGTCGAGGAGTGGGTCGCGGCGCTGCTCGATCGACCGGAGTGGTCGCGGCCGGGCCGACGAGCTTCGCGCCTCGTTCAACTGGCGCGCTGCGTCGGCGACCGCGAGCGCGATCTCGACGACGGGCTTGCGCCACCGCCTTGCGGCGCGCCTGCGCTCGACTGCCGCACGGCGAGCGCGCCGCGCGGCTGGTCAGCGAGCCGATTCCGCTCGAGAGCCAGGAGCGCGCCCGCATCTTCGACGAATCGCTCCCGTCGGCCTGCACGTCCGCGACGAATCGTAGCGTCGTCCTCGGTAGCACCGGTCTCCGTGCCGGTGGCGCGCGCAGCGCGCCAGCTAGACGCGCACGGCATGGCCTTCCACTCGGCGGCCCTCCGGGCCGCACCGGTAGGGACGCCGGTGCTACCCACGATTCGCGTCGTCGGTCTTGGGTAGCACCGGCCTTCTGTGCCGGTGGCGCGCACAGCGCGCCAGTGCGACGCGCACGGCGATTGCTTTCTACACGGCGGTTAGTTCGGGCCGCACCCGGCAGGGACGCCGGTGCCACCCAAAAACGGCATCCGTGCCGGCGGCGCGCAGCGCGCCACCGGCACGCGCACGACAGTTACGTGTTCAGCGCCGCGTTCACCGCTTTGATCAGCTCGTCGACCGAGACGCGGCCGTTGAAGTCGGTGTCGAACGCCAGGCAATCGGTGATCGGACGCAGGCCGAGCGAGATGTTGACGCCGAGCACCAGCTCGTCGACCGACACCGCTGCCGTCGCCGCTGCAATCGCCCGGCAGCAGCGACTGGACGAAGACCCTCGCCGTCGTTGCACGTGACGGCAACGTTCTGTCCCTCGCGAGTTGATTTTGGCACTGTTCGGTCCGCCGCAGGCCAGTGGGTACCTGCCCAGAGCGGTGGTCGTCGGGATGGCGACGCGGCAGCTGTACAACATCGAATTGTCGGGAATCGGCGGCGAGAAGACCGACCTGTAATTACGGCGCACATCGCCGAGCACGTCGTGGCCGGATCGCACCGCAGGTGCGAAGACGAATATACTGTCGGTCTTCTGTAGGGCGGGGTTGACGTCGCAGTCCGGGCGCTTGACGCCCGCGACGTTCACCGAGGCGATCGGTACCAGCGCATTGATTGTGAGACAGGTGTGACCGCGCGATCGAGAAGTCGTTGTCGGATACCAGCGTCACCGCGAATCCCGGCGTGCCGCCCGGCTGGCCGACCGCCGTCCTGACTTGAATGGTGATCGAACCACCGGGGATCGGTGTCTGCAACGGCCGTCGACGTCGCGGCGCTGGTGGCGGTCGACGTCGGTTGTCCGGTGAAGGTAGCGGTCGCTGTCGCCTGGCCGGTGCGCGTCGAGGTCGCTGTCGCCTGGCCGGTGCGCGTCGAGGTCGCCGTCGCCTGGCCGGTGCGCGTCGAGGTCGCCGTCGCCTGGCCGGTGCGTCGAGGTCGCCGTCGCCTGGCTGGTGCGCGTCGAGCGTCGCCGTCGCCTGGCCGGTGTGTTGCAGTCGCCGTCACCCGTCCGGTGGCGGTGGAGGTCGCGGTCGCCGCTCCCGTGACAGTCCTCGTCGCGGTCGCCGCACGGTGGCGGTCGATGTCGCCGTCGCCTGACCGGTCGCGGTGGAAGTAGCTGTCGCCCGGGCCGGTGGCAGTCGAGGTTGCCGCCGCCCGCCCTGTCGCGGTGGAGGTGGCCGTTGCCTGACCGGTCGCAGTTGCCGTCGCGGTCGCGGCAGTCGTACCGGTGGCGGTCGCCGTCGCCGTCACCGGCGGCGTCGACGTCTGGGTGGCAGTCGCTGCGCCGGTGTTGGTTTGCGTGCCGGGCGCCCTGATCGTGGGCGTCTCGGTCGGCGTCACCGTTGTGGCGGCGGTGCCGACCGGAGTGCCGGTCGGCGTCAACGTCGGAAGGTTCGAGCCGCCGCAACCGTCGGCGCAGGACTCGACGTCATCGAAGACGATGTTGTCGCAGACGAAGCCCGTGCAGAGGTCCGAGCAAGCAACCGGGTTGGTCACGCCGTCGACGCAGAACCCAGACGCTTCGCAACCGGTGCATGCGCAGCACTCGGCTGCGGCGCGCAACGCCGGCTGCGAGATGAACAGAAGCACCGCCGCCAACAACCAGAGCGTGCTGCGTCGGCGCCCACTTTCCCTGTGCAGACAACCACGCATGCGTCCTCCCCAATTCCGCCTGTCAATTTGGTGGCACATCGCCAGCCACTTGTCGACAGGGGGAGCGCACCGGCACGCGGCCGTTCGGCGCACCACGGTCGGCGCGGTGCTCGCATTTCACCCGGCGGCCCTGCTATCCGGGCAGCGGATGGCGTTGTCGGTGGTCACCCGCTGTCGGGTACCCGAGGATCTCGAATCGGTCACCTCGATCAACCGGGCCGAGGAGGTCAATCCACGCTCCGTCGGTGTCGATGCGGGCGCCGTGGACGGCGATCTGGGACGCGGTTCAGCGCCTCTATCGCAGCGGCATCCATCCGGCCATCCAACTCTGCGTGCGACGCCACGGCGAAGTGCTCATCGACCGCGCCATCGGGCACGCCGTCGGCAACGGGCCCGACGATCCGCGTCACGGCCGCAAGGTGCCGGCGACGCACCGAAACGCCCTTCAACATCTATTCGGCCTCGAAGGCCGATCACGGCGATGGTCATCCATCTGCTCGACCAGCGCCGGCTGCTGCACCTGAACGACCCGGTGAGCGAGTACATCCCCGAGTTCGGCTGCCAGGGCAAAGACACGATCACGATCCAGCACGTGCTCACGCACCGCGCCGGCATGCCCAACCTGCCGCCGGAGGTGATGCGGCTCGAGACGCTCGAGGACGACGAGGAGGTCGTGCGCATCATGTGCGCCGCGACGCCGGCCTGGCGCGCCCGGCCGCCGCCTCGCGTATCACGCCATCACCGGCGGGTTCATTCTCGCCGAGATCGTCAGGCGCGTCACCGGCAAGAACATCCGCACCGTCCTCGAAACAGGAGATCCTGCAGCCGCTCGGGCTTGCGCTGGACGAACTACGGCGTGGCGCCGCGCGACGTCTCCAAGGTCGCGCTGGCGTACTTCACCGGACCGCCGCTCCTGCCGCCGCTGTCGACCCTGCTCGAGCGCGCGCTCGGCGTGCCGATGCGATCGCGCCATCGCGCTCAGCAACGATCCGCGCTTCCTCACCGCGCGTCGTGCCGGCCGGCAACGTCGTCTCGACCGCCAACGAGCTCAGCCGCTTCTACCAGCTGCTGCTGAACGGCGGCACGTTGGACGGCGCCGAGGTGTTCGAGCCGCGCACCATCCGGCGCGCGACGCAGGAACATTCCTATCTCGAGTTCGACCTGCACGCTCGTCCTGCCGCTGCGCTACGGCATGGGCTTCATGCTCGGCGGCAAGTGGCCTCAGCCTGTACGGCCCGGACACGCCGACACGCGTTCGGCCACCTCGGCTTCACCAACATCATCGTCGTGGGCCGATCCCGACCGCGCAGGTGGCCGGCGACGCTGATGACCAGCGGCAAGCCGGTGGTCTACCCGGAGATGTACTATCTGCACGATCATCATGTGGCGCATCGGCAGCGCGTGCAAAAGACGGGGCGGCGCGCTGCCGTACGCCAGGCCGTACGCCGCGCCGGAATGCCGCGCCGGCCGCGCGGCCAGCGCCGCGCCGGCGCCGCACACTGATCCGCGCCGTGCCGGGACCGTCGCTCGCCGAGCTGTTCCGCGTCGCGCCGCTGCCCGCGCTGGCGCGCGGTCTTCGCCGTTGATCTGTGCCGCAGCGGCGTTCCTGTCGATCGGCGGCACGTTGGAGTACGGCACCGGCAGTCCGGAAACGAGCGGCAGCGTCGCAGCCTCGTACTGGGCGCTGCTGTTCGCGCTACACGTCGTCGCCTTCGGCGGCGCCGGCCTGATGCGCCGCGTTCCCGGCGCTGGCGCGCCTGCCGATCAAGCTCGGTTGGATCGCTGCCGTGGCCGCTGGTGTACGCGCTGGCGTTCGTCGCCTGGTATCGTCACCAACCGGAACACGCCGCCTCGCTGGGCAGTGGCTGGCGCGCTGGCCGGCGTATTCCCGCTGCGCTCGCGGTGCTCGTCGGTCTGGTGCTGCCGGTCGCGTGGCTCGAAGACGACGAGAGCGGGGACGGTGGCGCAGGATCCAGTTCTCCCCGCCGCTGATGCCGTTGCAGTATCCTTAGCGCCGCACCTGTTGCTATTCTGACGGCGCAATCGTGGAGGTGACGCCATGGACGACGCTCGTGCAGAGATCATCGAGAGGCCTGAATGTCTTCCGCGCGCTGGAGAGCCGGGGCGCTGACGCCGTACGCCGCGCTGGGCCGAGCGCGAGCCCGATGCGCGCCTGCGCGCCGGCCATCTGATCATCGCCGAGCGCGAGGCCAACCATGCCCGCCTGCTGGCCGAGACGCATGCGCGCGCTCGGCGTGGATCCGCGGCCCGCCTGTGTCGACGAGATCATTGCGGCGCAGCTCGCCGAGCCGAGAGGACATCGACGGCTTCTGTGGCGCAGCTCGGCGCCTTGCGGACCTGCACCGAGCGCGATGCGCCGCGCATGGTCGCGTGCCACAGCAGGCGCTCGATCGCGGCCTGGCCGCGGCCAAGGAGAGCGACGCGGTGACGCATCGCCTGCTCACACAGCTCTACAGCGAGGAGAAGGTCAGCGCCGCCTGGTACCGCCATACCCTTACAGCGAGCAATCGGGCCGACGCCCGCACAGCACCCTCCTGCCCGTCCTCGACCCCGGCCAGATCGATCGGCGCGCCGCCAGCACCGCGCCCGCCCGCCGGCGAGCTGGCGGCATGCGGTGCAGTGGCGCCTCAGCCCGGCGCGTGCTGTTGGAAGGAAGAAAACTGACCACCGATCGCACGGATGGCACGGATCAAAGCCGGCTTGATCCGTGCCATCCGTGGTCACTCTTCGCGATCGAGGAGCATGCATGGCGGTACGGCTGCGCAAGTTCTGGGGCTGGGGATACGAGGGCGAGGGGCCGACGGCCGAGCAGCAGGAGAAGATCGCCGCGCTCCTGGCGGCGCGCTTCGGCATCGCGGCGCCGACCGTACAAGCCGCGCCGCGCATCGAAGAGATCGACCTGCGCGCCGCCGCGCGTCGAGCCGCCGACGGCACTGCAGCCGTTCTGCTCGACCAGCGCCGCTCGACCGCGCCGGCCATACCTACGGCAAGTCGTTTCGCGACGTCGTGCGCGCCTTCGCGCGCGACTTCTCCAACCCGCCCGACTTCGTCGCCTATCCGCGCAACGAAGCCGAGGTGACGGCGCTGCTGGATTGGGCGACTGCGGCGCAGCGTCGTCGCGATCCCCTACGGCGGCGGCTCGAGCGTCGTCGGCGGTGTCGAGGTCGCCGGTCGGCGGCGACTACCGCGGCGCGATCAGCATCGATCTCGGCCGTCTCGATCGCGTGCTCGAGATCGATCGCAGCTCGCGCGCGGCGCGCATTCAGGCCGGCGTGCTCGGTCCGGCGCTCGAGGACCAGCTGCGCCCGCACGGCCTCACGCTGCGCCATTTTCCGCAGTCGTTCGAGTTCTCGTCGCTCGGCGGCTGGATCGCCACCCGCTCGGGCGGCCACTTCGCGACGCTGTACACGCACATCGACGACTTCGTCGAATCGCTGCGCGTCGTCACGCCGAGCGGCGTGGTCGAGTCGCGCCGCCTGCCCGGCTCCGGCGCCGGCCCGAGTCCCGACCGACTGTTCATCGGCTCCGAAGGCATTCTCGGCATCATCACCGAAGCGTGGATGCGCCTGCAGGATCGCCCACCTGGCGCACGTCGGCCGCCGGTGACCTTCCCCGATTTCGTCGCCGGCGCGCAGCGCGGTGCGCGCCATCAGCCAGGCCGGACTCTATCCCGTCCAACTGCCGCCTGCTCGATGCCGGGCGAAGCGCTGGTCGCGGGCGCGGGCAGCGGTGCGGAAGCGATTCTGCTGATCGCCTTCGAATCCGCCGACCACGAGCTCGACGCCGTGGATGGAACGCGCGCTCGCCTGCGCGCGCGATCACGGCGGCACCGTTCCCGCTGGGGCGGGAGCGACACGCCGCGAAGGCGAAGGCGCGCGCGACGGCGCCGCCGGCGCCTGGCGGCAGTCCTTTCTCGGTGCGCCGTATCTGCGCGACGCGATCGTCGGCATGGGCATGATCAGCGAGACGTTCGAGACCGCGATCACCTGGGATCGCTTCGAGCGTTCCACGCCGCCGTGATGGGTGCCGCCAATGACGCCGTGCAACGCGTCTGCGGCGGCGGCACGGTGACGGTGCGATTCACGCACGCGTACCCGGACGGCCCAGCGCCGTACTACAGCATCATCGCCCCCAGCCGCGTCGGCGAGTCAGGTCGCGCAGTGGACAGAGATCAAGGCCGCGGCGTCCGACGCGCTCATCGCGCAGGGCGGCACCATCACGCACCACCACGCCGTCGGTCGCGATCACCGGCCCTGGTACGACCGCCAGCGCCCGGATGGATTCGCCGCCGCGCTCGGCGCCGCGAAACGCGCCCTCGATCCGGCGGTCGATCCTGAACCCCGGCGTGCTGATCGACCCGTAGCGATTGCACCAGCATCCTCTGACTTAGCATCTCGTCCACGTGGAGGCGGGCGTCTGCCCGCCCCGTCCGCTCAGCGGACGGTCTTTCCGGAGTGCGCTCCGCGCACGGGCGGGCGAGACGCCCGCCTCCACTGATCAAATCTCCATTGATCAAGTCTTCACCGATCAAGGCTACAAGTCGCAGGTGGGATTCCTACTACTCGGTGGGCGCGGTACAGTCGTGGACGATCCGGAACGTTGCGATCGCGACACCGGAGACATCCGTTACGTGCGCTGCTGCGTACGCATCTGGGGAGGAGGCAGCGCATGCAGTCGCTACCCGGAAGGACTTGGGCCGCCGGCGCCGCCGGTCTCAGCACTGTGTGCGGTCGTGCTGGCAACCCCGCGCGCATCGTACCGGTCAGCGCCGCGCGTGCATCGGCGATTGCAACGGCAACGGTCAGGTCAACATCACCGACCTGGTCCTCGGCGTCAACATCGCCCTCGGCCTGCGGCCCCTGTCGGCATGCCCCGCGTTCGACGACGGCAGCGGCAAGTCACCATCGCCGTGCTGGTCACGGCAGTGAACAACTCGCCTCGACGGATGTCCGCGCGACGCCGACCGCCACGCGGACGAACACCGCCGCGGTGACGGCAACGGCGACCGTCAGTGCCACGGCGACGACCACCGCGACGCTCTCCCCTACCGGTACGCAGACGGCGACCCCAACCGGGACGGCTTCCGCCACGGTCACCGATACGCCGGGACCGAGCGCCACGCCGACCGAAACGCTGACGCCATCGATGACGCCGACGCCGACCGAAGCGCCGTTCCTCGACGCGCGCGTCGAAATCGGGACCGATCGCCGTCTCCGACAACGAGTTCGTCGTCGCGCTGGTCAACCCGGACAGCGGCACGCTCTCGATCTTCGCCGCCGCGACCAACCTGCGCCTCGCCGAGGTGCCGGTCGGCAACCAGCCGGTCGCGGTCGTCATTCTGCCGAATAACAAGACCGCCTTCGTCGCCAACCGCGCCGACGCGACTGTCGTGCGCGTCGACGACATCGACACGCCGAGTCCCGACCGTCGTCCGCGGCCATCGCGGTCGGCTCCGAGCCGATCGGCCTCGCGCTCTCGCCCTCCGGCGCGCACGCTCTTCGTCGCCGAGTTCGCCGAGAGCAGCGTCTCGGTGATCGACACCGCGACCGATGCACCGTCGTCGGCGGCATCGAGAACCGTGCGCAACCCGCGCGCGCGTCGCCGTGACCAACGACGGCGACCGCAACGACGACGATGAGACGCTGATCGTCACCGAGTTCTACCGGCGAGCCCGAATCCGACACGACCGGCTGCGCCGGCGACAGCCCGGAGGTGCTGCGACACCGGCCGCATCGGCCGCGTGCGGCGCTTACAACGTCAGCGACCTGGCGCCGCACGAGCGCGATCGTCTTTCAGCCGATCGACAGCGGCTTCGCCCCAGCACCGATCCGCCGGACGCGCCGACCGTGATGACCGCGCCGAACCAGCTCTACGCGGCCGCCGTGCAGGCCGGCAGCGTCTACGTCACCTCCGTCTCCGCCTCGCCGGAGCCGCCGATCGACTTCCAGCCGAACGTCTTCCCGGTGCTCTACGTCGGCGACCTCGCCACCGGGCATGGAGGATCGTCCAACGTCGGCATCCGCCAACCTCGCGCGGCTGGTCGTTCGACCAGATCCCGGCCGACGAGACGCGCCGCTTCCTGCAGGAGATCGTCGACCTCGCCTTCGACGGCGACTCGAACGTCGCCGTACGTCGTCTCGCGCGCCGCGCGACACCGTGCAGCGCGCTCACCTACGATCCGGCCACGGGCATCATCGCTCGGCACCGACGACGATCTAGCAGACGTCGACATCGCTCGCCCGACTGCCAGAACCCGATCGGCGATCGCCGTCGCGCCGACGCGCCGGCGCGCCTACGTCAACTGTTGGATCAACGCGGCGCCTGGGCGTGATCGACTCTCGACCGCGCAGGTCGCTCGACCGCAGCGCCGCAATCGGCGGCGCTGCCGACGCCCGGCGACGCCGGACGACGTCCGCGCTCGGCGAACGCTTCTACTTCACCGGACGCGGCGCGCTGGTCGAAGGACGGCAGACGGCTTGCTCCGTCGTGCGGCTCCTGCCATCCCGACGGCCTGACCGACAACATCACCTGGATCGTTCGGCACCGGCCCGCGCCAGACCACGTCGATGGACGGCTCGTTCTCGCACGCGCGCACCGGCGCCGCAGAAGCAGCGCCAGTCTTCAACTGGACCGGCATCTTCGACGAGATCCACGACTTCGAGCGCAACACGCGCACGGTGTCCGGTCGGCCTCCGGCGCGATCACCGCGTCGCCCAGCCGGCATGTGCGGCGACCTCAACGCCGGAGGTACCGGTGCCGCTGCCTGCCGACGGGCTCGGCCTGCCGCGTCGAAGGTCGTGCAGGACACCGCTCCCCGGCGTCTGCACGCACGACTGGGACATGATCGACGACTTCGTCAGTGAAGACCATCCGGCCGCCGCGCGCGCACGCCGCGGACTCGATCCCGACGCCGTGGCGCGCGGCGCGGCGCTGTTCAGCGGCGACGCCGCCTGCCAGCCACCTGCGTCACGCCGGCGCGGCTTCACCGCCGCACATCGCTTCTGGACCCCGTCGGTCATCAACAACGACGCGCTGATGCTGACGCCGTTCGAGCCGCCGACGCGACGATCCGTTCTGGTCGCTCAATCCATTCCAGATCAGTGGCGAGGTCCCGACACCGGGCGTGCATGGCGACCGGCCCGAACGAGATCAGCTGCGGCCTGCGCAACGTCGGCACCTACGGCGTGCCCGGCGGCACCACGGCAACGGAAGCGATCGAGCGGCGCGCCAACGGCACGCCGGCGCAGGGCCAGCGGCGGTTTCAACACTCCCGTCGCTGTACGGGTCTGTCGGTGGGCGCGCCCTATTTCCATCATGGCCAGGCCGCGACGCTCGCGGCGGTGCTGACCGATCCGTTGTGGCCGCGCACCGCACCGCCGGCAATGCGAGCTGCACGCACGAGCGCCGTTCAGGTCGCCGATCTGATCAGCTATCTGTACTGATCGACGCCGATGCGACGTCGGTGCCGGCGCTGCGCGAGGGCCTCGACGGCTGCCCGTCCGAGTTCCCCAACCTACGATGCGCATCTCAGCGGAGCTCAGAGGTGCCGCCGGTCGTCACCAACGCCAGCGCCGAAGCGGTCTTCCGAGCCCAACGCCGACGAGACGGCGCTGGTATACGAGGTGCGGATCACCGGCATCGATCCGGCAGACATCACGCAGGCGCATCTGCACGTCGGACCGAGCGGCTTCAACGGACCGTAGTCCTCTTCCTCGTCAACGGCCGCCGCCGGAGCCGGTGCTGCATGGCACGCTGACCGCGGCGGACCTGATGCCCAACGCGGACGTCGGCGTCACGACGTATCGCCGACTTCGTCGCGGCACTGAAGGCCGGCGACGTACGCCAACGTCGCACACCATGGATCATCCGGGCGGCGAGATCCGCGGGCCAGGTGCGGGCGCCGATCCCGCCTCGCAGTCGACGCTCAACGGCAACTTCGAAGTTCCGCCCGGCGTGAGCAAGCCGGCGATCGGCGACGGCGACGTGCCCGAGCTCAACGCCGATCAGCACGAAGCTGCGCTACACGGTCGACATCACCGGCCTTGCGCGCGCCGACCAGATCGTCGCCTCGCACCTGCATCGTCGCGCCGCAGGGCGTCAAACAACGGACCGTGGTCGTGCTCTTTCCCCACCGCCGGACCGCCGCCATCGCTGCCGCTGCGCGGCGAGCTCAGCGCGGCGGATCTGATCCCCAACGCCGATAAGATCGGCGTCCTCGACTTCGGACGACTTCGTCAACCGCCTCTCCTGGCGGGAGACGTGTACGTCAACGTGCACCACGATGGCGCATCCGGTAAGGCAGGATCCGCGGCCGCGCTCGCGGCGCCGCAACCGTTCCCATCGTCGCTCAGCGGGACAGGAAGAGGTGCCGCCGGTCGTCACCGGCGCCACCGGCCGAGCGCGCGTTTCACGCTCAACGCGGAATCCTGCACTGCAACTGCGCTTCGCTCCTCACCACCACCGGCATCGCGCCGGCCGACATTCTGCAGGCGCACCTGCACGCCGCACCGCGCGGCTTCAACGGCCCGGTGGTGCTGTTCCTCGCCAACGGCAGTCTTCGGCATGCTGCGCATGGGCACGCTGACCGCTGCCGATCTGATCCCCAACGCCGACGCCGGGATCGAAACGTTCGACGAAGTTCCTCTCAGCGCTGGTCCGACGGCGACATCTACGCCAACGTTCACACCACCGCGCACATGAACGGCGAGATACGCGGGCGGGTGCTGGCGCCGACCGAGTTCACCGCCGTCCTTTCGGGCGGCGAGGATACGCCAGCCGGTCAGAACGACAGCAACCGGCGCTAGCGCAGATGGTGATCGTGAACACCGATGCGCAGTCGTTCCGCGCGCTGGTGGCGACCGATCTGACCGAGCGAGGAGACGACGCAGGCACGCATCGATATAGGCCAGCCCGGGCGCAGAACGGACCGGTGGCGTTCTTCCTCTCCGCATCCAGCTTCGGCAGTCCGTTGCTCGTCACGCTGACGACCGGCGGAGTTCCCCGCCTCCCCCGCAAGCGCCGACCTATCCGGCCACTGACTCCCTCCGCACGAACTGCGCGCCGGGAACACGTACATCAACGTGCCGACGGTCGCGCATCGCCAGCGGGCGAGCTGCGGCGCGGCCAGGTGCACGCGCGCCGGTCACATTGCAGGCGACGCTGACGTGGTGCCTGCAGGAAGTGCCGATGGTCGTCGTACGACCGCCACCGGGGCGCGGACAGGTCGTCATCAACGCCGACCGGGCGACCGCATGCGGTTCGCCCTCACCACCGACCTGACGGCAGCACAGATCACCTCGCGGCGCACATCTATCGTTGCGCCGGCGGGCATGAACGGCGGCGTCGCGTTCTTCCTCGCCGGCAGCGGCTTCACCAGCCCACGCCTCGGCACGCTTCACCGCAGCGGACTTCCCCGCCACGCCTGAGCGCCGATCGCCCGCCGATTTCGTCACCGCGTTGTCTCGACGGCGGGACGTACATGAACATCCACACGATGATGCACATGGACGGTGAGATCCGCGGCCAACTGCTTCCACACAGGATTGAACGGATCGGGTATAACGGATTCCACGGATTGAACGGAACGGGATCGGAGGTCTCCTCCGGAGCTTCCGTTAATCCGTGGAATCCGTGTCGTCATGTCCGTGGAATTCCGTTTTGCCTGAATCCGTGGGAATCCGTTGTCACTATCCGGTAAGCCACGGCGATGGACGCGCGCACCTCGGCGCAACGTTGCCTCTGAGCTTGGTTACGGTCAGCGCGCCGGGTTCCTCTACCCTCGCCTCTCCCGCAACGTCGCTCGTCCGAGCTCATGGCCGCATCTGGAAGGGTCTCGGGCTGGAGCTGGCTGGTCGCGGTCGGCGTGAGCTTGGTGCTGATGGCATTCCCGCGCCTGGCGCTGGCAGCCTCGAGCTGCGCCCGCTCGAGCATCGCCGTTTGCCCGCCTGTGGGCGGTGACCGCGGTCGCGTATATGGCGATCAACCTGTTCCCGGCTCGACTGGGCGAAGGTGGTGCGGCCCTGGCTGCTGTCGCGTCGCTCGTCGGTGTCATTCTCCAACGTCGTCGGCAACCTCGTGGTCGAGAAGACCGATCGACTCGCTAGTCATTCTCTTCTATATCCTCGCCGGCCTTTGACGGTGGAGAATCTGCCCGCCGTGGGTGCGGCACGGCGCAATTTTCCCGGCGGTGGGCGCCGCTCATCCTCCTCGTGCTCGTGTTGCTGCTCTATTGGCGCGGCGAGGCATTCGTCGATCGCTGGGTGCTGCATCGCTTGCCAGAGCGATTCGCTGCGCGCCGGTGAAGCGCATCAGCGCGATTGTCGCCGGCATGCAGGTGTTGCCCAACACCGGACTCCTGCTCACCGTCTTCGTCGTCCCCGTCGCGCTGTGAGTCCTGCCGATCCTCTCACGAGCTACATCATGATCCGCGCTCGACTTCGCCGTCCCTTCGGCGCCGCCATGGTGGTGTTCATCTTCATCGGCTTCGGCACGGCGCTGCCCAATGCGCCGGGTATGATCGGGCTCTACCAATACGCGCATGTGTTCTGGCGCTCGGGCTGTTCAATGTGAATGAGGCCGATGCCGGCGCATACGGAATCGTTCTCAACGCTGTGCAGCAGTTGTTGACGATTGTCGCGCAGGGTTTGATCGGGCCCGCATGGCCGGCGTGACCTGGTCTGACTTCCGTGCTCGCGCAGAAGGATCGGCATTTGCATGCCGGCCCGTGGCCGGTCGATGACGATCTCCCTGAGCACGTCAGCCGCAACCGCGCGCTGTGAATGAGACTCTGGCGGTAGTTCGTCGCGCGTCCGGCGAGCACAATTGGGCGATGGGCCGATGCGACCTGGGGGATCTGGGACGTGCCCGAATCGCAGGTCGGTGCGCTGGCCGTCGATCGGTGGGTAAGGGACGCGATCGAGCTCGGCTGCGGCACGGCGTATGTCTCCCTCGTGGCTCGCGCGACGGGTGCCCGCGTAGTCGGCATCGACAACTCCGAGCAGCAGCTCGCGACCGCGCGGCGCCTCCAACAACAGCACGAAGCTCGAGTTCCCGCTCGTCCACGGCAACGCGGAATCGGTCCCCTGCCCCGACAGGTCGCTTCGACTTCGCGATTCTCGGGTATGGCGCGTGCCTGTGGGTGGATCCGAAGAAATGAGGTCGCAGAGGCGGCACGGCTGCTTCGCCCGGGCGGACGTCTCCACTTCCTCGACGAACGCGTTTCTGCTCATGCTCTGCGCGGACGAAGACGAGACGAAGCCGGCCACCGATCGCCTCCTGCGTCCCGCGTTCGGGGTCTATCGGATGGAATAGGCCGGGAGTCCGGGCGTCGGAGTTCCATCTCTCGCACGGCGACTGGATCGAGCTGCTGCGCCGCTCGCGGGGTTCGCGATCGAGGACTCCGGTCGACGTTGCGCCCGGCCGGAAGGACGCGACCACGCGCTATCCGTTCGTCACCCGAGAGTGGGCTCGACAGTGGCCGTGCGGAGGAAGTGTGGAAGGCGCGCCGCGTCTGACGCGCATCGACTGACGCAGTCGCTGAGCTGTGACGCAGAGCAGTGGAGGCGGGCGTCTCGCCTGCCCGGCACGCGCAGCGCGCCTCTGTGCCAGCAAACGGGCAGCTTCTGCCGCCGGGCGGGCGAGACGCCTCTCCACAGCCGCGCTCCCAGAAACTCCGCTAGCCAACCGACGCCGCGAGGAGAACAGCCGGCTGACGCCGACGCCGGCCAGCCCGCTGGCGCTGTACCAGTGGGCTGTCGCGCCAGAACACGAACCAGCTCAACCATGCCGAGCCGAGCGGTCCTGCGTTTCATCGAAGCTCGCCTCTCTTCCAGACGATCTCGCCGCTGCTGACGTGCACCAGACTCACAATTCGAACCACACCGAGGCCGGATGACGACAGGCGGTGCCGACGCGCTTCTCGAAGCGGAACACGCGTGGCCGAAGATGACGTCGTCGGCGCCGACCTCCTTTGCCGAGCGCGATCGCGCGCTCGACGACACCTTCGCGCGCCGCACGTCCGGCGTCGTCAGCACGTCCACCACGGTGAGGTCGGGCACGACGCGGAATTCCGTCTGATCGGCGAGCACGCGGTGTGGATCTGCGCGGCGTCGCCAGACCTCGCGTCTCAGCTGGTAGCGCCGCGCCCTTGCCTGTCGTTTCGGCGGCGTCGCCGCTTCGAGCGGCAAACACGGCGACTAACGCCTGGACGGGAAGGCGCCGCCGGCGCGTCCGACTCCCCGGTGTCGACGTCGCCGACGTGTCGGCGGGAGGCGTCTGCTTCTGCCCCACAGCTGGCAGCAGGAAGAGCCTGAGCACGGCGAGCGCGGCGACCGCACTGCGTCGAGGGGACGCATCGCAATCGACGCCATGGCGATCACCCACGACGCGCGGATGAGCTCGCTGCGCAGTTGGCGTGATCGATTTTGTGCTCGGCGCTTCGGTCATCAGGCACGTCGGCCGTTCGCGTCCTCGGGAAGGCGCATCGCCGCGCGGATCGAGCTGGCGCCGGCAGAGCACCATCGCGCATAAGCGGTCGAGGCCGAGGGCGATGCCGCCGTGCGGCGGCGCGCCGTAGGCCGAGGGCGTCGAGGAGGGAAGCCGAACTTGGCGCGCGCTGACTCTCCTCGGCGCTCGATGCCGAGCTGTCGGGTAAAGACCCGGGCTCCTGCACGATCGCGCGGCGGTGGATTCGAATGCCGCCGCCGCCGAGCTCTCGAGTGCCGTTCCACACCACGCGCGTCGTAGGCGCGCGGCGCGCTGCGCGGCGTAGGGGCGCGGCGTCTCGGAGGCGCGTCGAGATGCTCCTCGGCCGGCGGCGGTGAACGGATGGTTGACCGGCGACCGCGCGCTCGTCTTCCCGCCGAGTACTGAACGACGCCGGGACTCGGTGACCCAGTGGAGCGCTGTTGGCGCCGCCGGGATCATGCCGAGCTGGGCGCCGAGTTTGAGCGCGGGCGCAGAGTGCGGCAGCGAGTCGTTCACCACCTTGGCGCGTGTCGGCGAGGGAAGAGGATGACGCCGCCCATCTCGGCGCCGGTGGCGCGCTCGATGGCGGTGCGCTGCGTCGGCGCTCGAGGAACTTGGCGATCGGGGACTGCCAGCATCCTTCCGGCGGTGAGTGCGCGCCCAGGGCCACGCCTCTTCGGCACCGATAGGGCGCGACCGCGTCGGGCAGCGCGTCGAGATCCTGCGCGTCAGGCTGATCCGCCGCCGGGAATGGCCGAGCGCCTTGACGAGTCCGCCGCGTCTCCGCGGCCTCGCGGAAGACGCGCAGCTCGGCGCGTGCGCACGATCGTCGGTCACCTCGGCGAGCTCGAGGCCGAAGCGCATGTCGGGCTTGTCGCTGCCGAAGCGCGCATCGCCTCCGCCCAGGTCAGGCGCGGGAACGGCGTCGGCACGCCGAGCTCCTTGAGAGCACGACCGCGGCCAGCATGCCCTCGATCAGCGTAGATGACCTCCGGCTGAATGAACGACATCTCGATGTCGATCTGCGTGAACTCCAGCTGGCGGTCGGCGCGCAGGTCCTCGTCGCGGAAGCAGCGCGCGATCTGGAAGTAGCGGTCGAAGCCCGACCATCAGGATCTGCTTGAAGAGCTGCGGCGACTGCGGCAGCGCGTAGAACGCCGATGGTTGACGCGCGGCTCGCACCAGGTAGTCGCGCGCCCTTCGGGCGTGCTGCGCGTCAGCATCGGCGTCTCGACCTCGAAGAAGCCCTGCTCGTCGAGATAGTTGCACAGATTCTCCCCAGGCGGCCGGGCGGCGCAGGTCGAGGTAGCGATATTTACTGCGCCGCTTCGGCGACGTCGGTCTCGTCGTCGATCGCAAAATGGCGCGTTCTGGGCCCGTTGAGACACGCACCTCGGCGGGCCATCACTTCTGACTTCACTGGTGCGAACGGTTGACCGCCCCGCCGGCTGGCGCGGATCGCGCCGCAAG
>ERZ1370068.524-contig-10477_pt1 | contig 22992 bp, 39 predicted proteins | sample MGYA00561227_ERZ1370068 | MGnify/ENA primary metagenome ERZ1370068 (study PRJEB38410, sample SAMEA6850437) | metagenome | study: Metagenomic assessment of the ecological functions of the soil: analysis of the soil microbiota associated with the...
AACGAATCGGGATCTTCACCTTGTGGGCAACGAGGCGACCACGGACCTCCAGGCCGCAGCCCAATAGGGCGGGCAGTGAACGGCCGATCGCCTTTTGGCCTGCCTGGTCAGAGTCAAAACAAAGGATAACCGTTTCAACGAATCTTCGGGCAGGCGGGCTTGCTCGGAAGTAAAGGCCGTGCCTTGCGGCGCGATGATCATTTTGAATGCCGGCTTCGAAAGCGCTGATCACATCAATCTGGCCCTCGCAAACAATGGCGGTGCTTGCCTCGATCAAAGGCTCGCTTCGACTTGTCGAGCCCGTAGAGCACGCGGCCCTTGTTGAAGAGGGTGTGTTGCGAGCTGAGTTGACGTATTTTGCCGTTTTGGCCGTCGGGTCAAGAACTCGGCCGCTGAACGCAATTACCTTCGCCATAATCGTTGCGAACCGGAAAACATCAGCCTCCCACGGAACCGTCGAGAACAACCGGCCGCCAGACACGCCAGCTTCGGATTCGCGTTCTTCCTCACTTGCCGAGGCCAACCCGCTTTTGCGTGATCTCCTCGCTTGGAGAATTGCTGGCCGCGCAGATGGTCGAGCAAAGAGAATTTCGAGATTCTGGGAGCATAGCCAAGCAGCCACGCGACCCTGCAGCAGTTTCCGCCGAAATTTTCCGGGATTGGAGATACGTTCGGGCGGTCTCGGCGTTGGGGGACTTGAGAAGATTTTCGCGTGAAACCAAGAGGCGGCCCTCAGCGTGCGAGGCAAGCAGGCGCTTGCGCAGCAAAACCGTTCGATCATCCGGGCCGCTTCCGCCGCCTCCTCGATGACAGGAACACCGGCGCGTTGGGCGAGCCGGCGAACGGCTGACGGGAAGTCCACATGTTCGTATTCCATTACGAATCGGAAGACGGTCCCCTGCACCGCACGCCGAAGCAGTGATAAGATTGGCGCTGGGGATTCACATGGAAGGAAGGTGTTTTTCCCGATGGAAGGGACAGAGCGCCCGCCAGCTGCTTCCCCGGCACGCGCTTTAGCGGAAAATACGAGGCTAATTACTTCGACGATATCATTGGCTTCGGCAACGCGCTGGATAGTTTCCTCCGAGGATGCAGGCCACAATGATCCAAATTACCTTGCGACCGAAATTGACGCGAGGAGATTCTGCTCGTACGACTAGTTTTCTTCACGGCTTTCGTGATCCTTGCATCGACGCTCTTCCCTGAGCGCGGCTCAGTCTCAGGAAATCCGGAAGGATTCAGTCGTCGTGGTGCCGCTGTCGGGCGAGGTCACTGAGGCGCAGTTCTTTTTTCCTCCGTCGCATCCTGAAGAGGTCTGAAGCCGCCCGGCGCTTCCGCCTTGATTATTGATATGGATACCTACGGTGGAAGCCTGAAAGCGGCCGTGGGGATGCTCGGAGCCTTGATGAAGTCAACGGTTCCGACCTTGACTTATGTGAACACGAATGCCGGCTCGGCTGGGGGCACTGATCGCGCTCTCGACCAAGCGAGTTTACATGGCGCCAGTCAGTGCGATCGGTGCGGCTGCCCCGATTAAGCGCGGGAGGAGCGAATGACCGATGCGGCAAGCTCTAATCAGAAGGGTGGCTCTCTTATTTTTCCGGCTATTTCCGCAGCGCCGCCGAGAAGAACGGCTACAACCTCGAGCTTGCCGGGCATTTATTAACAAAGGAAAAGAGGTTAAGATCGGGGACAAAGTCATCAACCCCAAGGGCTCACTTTTGACACTGAGTGCGCAGGAGGCAGTCAGGAATATGATGGCAAGCCTCTCCTGCGCGCAAGGTGTCGCTTCTAATCTCGAGGAGCTTTGCGAGAAGGCGGGGTTACGGGCAAAGGACATCGTTCGTGTCGAGCCAACTGGATTCGAACGCCTGGCGCAATGGATTACCGTTTTGGCCCCGCTGTTTCTCGTCGGCGGAATGATCGGAGCGTATCTGGAATTTAAGTCTCCGGGATTCGGAGTGGCCGGCATTCTCTACTCAGGCCTTTGTTTTCTGTTGTTCTTCGCCGGACACTATATCGCGGGTCTGACTGGTTTCGAGGTGGTGGCGGTTTTTATTCTCGGCACACTTCTCGTCCTGACGGAACTTCTCTTTTCCGGGTGTCACCCTTCTTGCGCTTCTTGGCACGGCATTGATGGCCGGTTCTCTTCTCTTCGCGATGGTGGACTTCTGCCCAAGCCAACCTCTCGATTCTCTCTCGATCTCTTGTTTCGTCCCTCTGGTCAACCTTGGCATTGCCGTCGCACTATTCGTCTTGGCGGTTTCTCTTCTCGGCGCGCTTTCTACCTGAACTTCCGCTTTTCAACCGGCTGGTGCTGGCGACGCAAAGCCCGACTGGTCCGTCGTTGCAAATGCGGACGCCCTCGATGTTCGAATCCTCCGTCAAAGTCGGCGAGGAAGGGTGGCCCGGACTATTTTGCGTCCGCGGGGAAGGCCGAGTTCGGCGCCGCACTGGTACGACGTGGTCACTGATGGTGAGTTTCTCGATGCCCGGCGCGAGGTTCGTGTCACGATGGTGGAAGGCGACCGAGTGGTGGTCGAGGGACTCGATGGTATCCCGGGCAGTTCTCCTTCGGCCTGGCTTGCTGGAGAGGACAAGGCGAAGAGCGCCGAGCAGCGAAAGCACGATCATCAGCCATTCGAAGACCGCCTGGTTGATTTTGCCAAGCAGCCAGCGCCCGAGCAAAATGCCGCCAATCACTGCCGGTGCCAGCCAGGATTCATCTTGCGAGACTGGCAGAGTTGATCAAGCCCGAGCGATGCGCTGAAAGGCACCTTCAGAGAGATTGATCGCAAAGAAGAACCATGCGGACCGTGCCGACGAACTCCGAATTTCGGGGAGCCGACAAGCGAGAGTAGGTAGATGGTCATCACCGGCCCGGCGGCGTTGGCGATCATGAGTAGTTGAGCCGCGCGAGCCATCCGAAGGGCGCAGGCGATACCTGGATGTTCGACAGCGAGATTCATCACGCGCGGGGCGAACTTTTGCACGAGCACGAGAACCACGAGAGCCAGGGTCAGCCAGCCGATGAACGGGCCAAAGTTCTTCGCCGGAATATGCGGCATCAACAGCCATCCGCGAGATAATCCCAACGAGGCGGGCAGCAGCATCCGGAGAACAGAGCACTGCCTTTGGCGGTGTGCCCGATACGTATAAACGGCAAAGACGTCAGCTAGAATCAGCATGGGAAGGATAGCACCGGTGGATTCACGCGCGGGAAGCACTCGCGCCATGATCAGAATCGCGACCATACCCAATCCGCCGAAGCCTGCTTTCGCCATGCCGATTCCCACCGCGGCTGCGGCGAGAAGCCCCAATCGACCGGTGTGAGGTCGTGCATCTGTTCACTCAGTAGAGCAGAGATAGGATCGATCTTGAAGCAGTGCTTTCAGGAAAATCTTTGCTTCGATGAAACCATTGGCAACCACTCCGGCCTCCATGAAGATCGTCGTCGCTTATTCCGGTGGGCTCGATACCCCTCCGTAATATTGAACTGGCTGAAGAAGCATATTCTGCCGAGGTCATTGCCTTCCCTGCGCCAATATCGGCCAGGAAGAAGAGCTCGTTGGCCTCGAGGAGAGAGGCCCTGCAAACGGGCGCAAGCAAATGTGCTTCATCGACGACCTCTGCGAAGAGTTCGCTCGAGACTTTATTTTTCCGATGATGCAGGCAGCAGCGCTCTGAAGGCCAGTATCTGCTGGGGACGAGCATCGCGCGTCCGTTGATGCATAAGCGCATGGTGCAGATCGCCGAAGGCAGAGGTGCAGATGCGGCGCTCACGGAGACCACCGGCAGGAACGACCAGGTCCGCTTTGAATTGACCGTCGCCGCGCTCGCCCCCGCGTCTCCAGGTGATTGCCCCGTGGCGGCGATGACCGCTTTCGCAGCAAGTTCCCAGCCGTGCGGAAATGATTGCCTATTGCGAGGAGAGAAAAATTCCCGTGCAGGCCTCAGCCCAAAAGCCGATGCTCGATGGACCGCAATCTGCTTCATATTAGCTTCGAGAGCGGCATGCTCGAAAGATCCGTGGTTTGACGCCTCCGCGCCCGCGCAGCTCGAGTGTATAAGCAGTGTCTCGCCCGAAGACGCGCCGGACCGCCCGGAATACGCTGCAGATTGCTGTTTGAGAAGGAATTTGCGTGGAGCTTCTCCACCCTGAACTCGAACCGAAATCTTGAGCCAGCTAAACTGCCACGGTCGCGCCGACAAGCTCAGTCCGCTTTGGGTTATGCGCGTTTTGAACTTTAATTGGCGGACGCAATGGGGTGGGACGTGTCGACATTGTGCGAGAATCGGTTTGTTGGCATGAAGAGTCGTGGCGTTTATGAGACACCGGGAGGTGCGATCCTCCATTTCGCGCACCGTCAAATGAGTCTCTGACGATGGATCGGGGAGGTGATGCACCTGCGTGATAGTCTCATTCCACTACAGCGCCCTCGTTTACAATGGATTCTGGTTTTGCGCCGAACGTGAGGCGCTCCAAGCGCTCGTCACCGAATCCACAAAAGAATGTGACCGGCACAGTCCGCCTCAAGCCTACAAAGGGGGAACATCATTGCGGCGGGAAGAAGGGAGTCGATCAGCCTCTACAATCCCCAAATCCGCAACGATGAGGCCGACTCCGCCGAGGCCTACAATCAGGATGACGCCACCGGATTCATTCGGCTGAATGCGTTGCGACTCAAGGTCGCAGCGGAAGTCAGAGCGAAGGCCGAGAAGGACATTAACTAAGCTGCGTCGTCGCGGCGATCGCTCAGAACTGTAGAGGCGTTTGTGCCAAGCGCCCTCGACTCATCCACTTCCGATTGATTTCTCAATTTGCCCGGAACGAACGTTCACGCTGGGCCGCAGCCGGCGTGGCCCGAGTTTTCGAGACGAGCTTTTTGGCGACCAGCTTTCACGGCTGAATTCGAAGCCAACTTTGCTGCCCTCGAGTTTGAGAAAAGCTGAAAATGGTTTTCCCTTTTTCGAGATGAAACGCGGAATCAGATCGGTCTTCCCTGTTTCAATGAGCTTCAGCACCTGCTCGCGGGGGACTTCGCGCTGACAAATGGTCTTTTCCATCCGGAATTTGCACTTTGGCGTGTTGCTGCACTGATACGCATTTCCCGTATCATGCACTGTGCCGGACTTGCGAGACCGGACAAGGAGCGATCGACGGAAGCGTGGAAAAATCGATGGCCGCTCCGTTGCCATCGGCCTCCTCGCCAAAGTCGAAGGCCTGCTTGAACTCTCCATCGATCTTGATCGACGCAGTGAACAGCCGGCCAAGCTTGCTGCGAAATCCCTCGAGGGGACCCACGCTGCCGGTCTCGAGCAGGCTTCGCACCTCATTGCGCTCGAGCTCTCGGCTAACCATGTTCTTCCAGATGAGCAACCCGCACCGCTTGCATTCATAGGCCTTATGCGACTCCTTAAGTGCAGGTGTGACCACACCTTGGACATTGGCCTCAAGTCGGTGAACCGGCCTTCGACGCTATCTCCGGAAAAGTTCTTGGCCTTCGCGACGATGTCCGCGGCGAAGCGGCGGATTCCATCCATAAATTCGGGACGCGGCATGGCGCCGTGTTCCATCTGCTTTCAGTTTGAATTCCCATTCGCCAGTCATCTCTGGTGAAGTCAGCGCCTGAATGCCGATTCCATGCGGGAGATTGATGAGCGAAAGACCCTTTTGCGTAACAAAGAGTTCCGCCCTTGACGGGTGATGTAGCCATCAAGAAGCCCCCTCGATGATTTGAGCGCGGGTGGCGGGCGTTCCCGGACCGCGCTGACTCATCGCTTCGCGAAGCTCTTCATCGTCGACTAATATTTCAGCTCCTTCCATTGCTGTGAGGCAATGTGCCTTCAGCAGGCTGGCGGCTTGGTCTGGTTTTCGGTGATCTCAACATTACGGGTCTGGGCGGACTCCCCGGTGCCACGCTGCAGAGCGTCTGCTCGCCTTCTCCGGCAGCCTGCTTCCCATAGACCGCTAGCCATCCTGCGTCACGGTGATGATCTTGCCTTCGCTTTTAAACGCTTCTCCTTCGACTCGGGTGATTCAGGTGGTCACTTCAAATTGCGCGGGCGGGTAGAAGGCGGCAATAAACCGCCTCGCCACCATGTCAAAAATCTTCATCTCGAGCTCATCGGAGGATTCTTCGTCGAAACTCGGTCGGAATGATGGCGTGGTCGGTCACGCTTGGAGTCGTTGAAGATACGCTTGTTCGGTTTCACCATCCTTTTGCGAGCGCCGTTTTGCGTGTCCCGCAAGGTCTGGTCTTCGAACTTTGTCAGCACTGCCTTGGCATTGCCGATGTAATCTTCAGGCAGATATCGTGAATCGGTGCGGGGGTAGGGTTAAGACCTTGTGCCGCTCATAGAGCGTCTGCACGATCTGGAGTGTGCGGCGCGCGCTGAGGGAAAAACGCGTGTTGGCCTCGCGCTGCAGGTGGTGAGATCGTAGAGGAGCGGCGCGACCTGAGTTGTCGGTTTCTTTTCCTCTTCGATGCTGCCGGCTTACCGCGCACACTTGGAGGCAATCGTCTCCGCGCGCTGCCGCTCCCAAATCCTCTCCGGGCCGGGAATCCTCGCGGTCGAATTCTTCTTGAAGTTCTCGTCGAACCAGCGCCCCCGATAGCTTCTCGCCTCCGGGACTGCAGGCGTGTCGTCTGCCGGCGATAACATCAAAATCGCCGAAGACCTCAAAATAAGTGCGAGGCACAAAATCGCGCATATGGTGATCTCCCTTTCAGCGAGGATCGCCAACGTGGGCGTTTGGAACGCGTCCGACCGGCGTGAGCTGAAAACCTCCGCCCTCGGGTGAAGCGGTCAGCGCACGGGTGCCATTTATCCCAACCAGCCAGTCGCTCTCGCTCCGGCAAACCGCGGCGTCAGCAAGAGGAATCATTTCGGCTTCTTCACGGAGATTGGCAAATCCGTCCCGAATGGCCTCCGGTGTCATGCTTTGGAGCCAAAGCCGCCGAGTGGGCTTTTTGTTTCCGGCGAGTTTCAGCAGATAGTAAAGATCAATTCGCCTTCGCGACCGGCGTCGCAGGCGTTGATGATCTCGGCAATGTCGGCGCGCTTGAGCAGGCGTTTGACCAAGTTGAAGCGCGCTTGAGTCTTCTCGATCGGCGAGGCCGAAGCGATCCGGAATGATCGGAAGATTGGCAAAGCTCCACTTGCCGCGCTTCTTGTCCATTTCGCCGGGCAGGCAAAGCTCGACCAGGTGACCGATGGCGGAGGTGATCACAAAATCATCATTCTCAAAGATATCGTTCTTTTTGGGAACTTTCCCGAGAGACGCGCGCGAGGTCAGCCGCGACACTCGGCTTTTCAGCGATAACGAGAGCTTTTGGGCATCTTACTGGATTTTCACAAAACGGCTACCGGGCAATTGCTTGACCAGTTTTCGCATCTCAAGGGCGAGCAAGGTAGAAGAGACCTCGTGGGTTGGCAACCCGCATTTGGCGATGATTGTGTCGATCGGGTGTCTCATCATCACCTATCGATTCGCGGCACGCGACGTTCGGTGGCGGTTAAAGTCAGCCCGCCTGTTGGACGCGCAAGTTCTGGTTTTCCGGAAAGAGCAGCCCAAAATCGTCAAGAATATCCTGAGCGCTTGTTACCAGCTTGGCGCCCTGCTGAATCAAGCGGTTTGAGCCGATCGCCTTTCGGGTGGTCGATTCGTCCGGGGACCGCATAGATCGAGCGCCCTTGATCCGCCGCCTGCGAGGCGCTGATCAATGCGCCGCTCGCCGCGCCCGGCTTCAACCACCAGCAGTCCCGCTGAAAGGCCGCTGATGATGCGATTGCGCATCGGAAAAGTTTGCCGATCCGCTACCGGTAGTCATCGGGAATTCGGAGATGACCGCACCCGCCTCGGAAATCCTTTCCGCGAGCTCGCGGTTCTCAGGAGGATAAAGAGCGTCTAATCCGCTGCCGAGGACGGCGACAGTTCGACCCTTCGCCGCGAGCGCAGCTCGGTGCGCCGCCGTATCGATTCCGCGAGCCAAGACCGCTCACCACGGTTAAGCCGGCATAGGCGAGTTGGTAGGCGAGCTTTTGGCGCATTCTGCCAGCATAGTGGGAGGGACTCCGTGTCCCGACGATGCCGATGGCGTGTGGGTCGCTCGAGGCTTCCCCATACATAGAGGACAATAGGAGGGTCGTGGATTTCTCGGAGCAGGGCGGGGTAGGCGGGATCTGCCTGCGCGATGACTGTAACTCCAAAGCTGCGCGACGCGCTCGATCTCTTCCTCGAGCTTGGCATGGGATCTCCACGACACAGATCGACTCGGCGACCTCGATTCCGATTCCCTGAACGTTGCGTAGATCGGCTGGTCTTCGCCTCGAGGATTCGGTCCGGGTGAGCCAAGACCTCAAGCAGCTTGCTAACGCGGACTGGACCGACGCCGCGGCAGCATGTTCAGAGCTATAAACGCCTCGGTTTGCGTCATGATCTCCGGCCCATATCATTCATGCCTGGGCCGATGCAACACCGGCTGATCGAGAAAACACCATGGCCCGCGCTCATTAACTTTCGCGCGTGATCGTTCCTATCCTTCAGACCGATGCTCAACGGCAGTCGGGGCGAATTCCATCCATTGCAGGGTGGTCGCGGTGACCAGCTTTTGCGCAGTGGACGGAAGTGCGGCCAAAGATTGTTGCGGCGAATCCGGATCGGAGCTCGCCGAAAACATCGTCAACAAGAAAAGCGGTGGGGCATCGGCGGCCCTTTTCAAGGTATGCCGTGCCTGTCCAAGTTTCAGTCGCCAGCGCCACTGATCGCTGTTGACCTTCGGAAGCAAACGCGCGCGGCGTCGCGGCCTTCCAGCAGGATCGCGATGTCGTCCCGATGGGGACCGACTACCGTCGTGCGCACGCGCATCTCGTCTGCGCGGCTTGCCTCTGAGGCTGGCGGGAAAAATCGTCCGGCGATCCTGGTTGATAAACCAGCTCAAGTTGCTCCGAGCCGCCCGAGATCAACCCAGAGGGCCGAGTTGGCCGCGAGCGGCGCCAGGTCGAGGCAGAGCTCTCGCCGAGCCGCCAGGAGGTGGCCACCTCGCTTCGAGCAACGGTTTGTCGAACGCTTCGATTTCGCGTCGGGGTCGGTCCTCTTTGGGGAGCGCATTTCGGAGAACGAAGCGCGCGTTCGTAGGCGCTCGGAGATGGCGCAGGTAGTTCGGAGCGACCTGCGCGCCCAGAAAATCGAGATACCTGCGGCGATGCGATCCTGATCCCCGCACAAGCAAGATGTCATCATTGGAGATCCATGAGACTCGGGCGACTGCCAGATAATCGGCTGTTCGCGACTGGGGCTTGGAATCGAGCGCGAAAGGCTTTTAGCGAATCGACAAACTTCACGCTCATGTGTCGATCGTTCCAATGGCCATCCAGAGCAAACCCCGGCTGGTTGAAACGCACCGCCTCGACCAGCGAGGCCGATCGCGGAGGACTGCAAGCCGCAGCAGGACGCAGGCCGCCTCGAGAAGCGACGACTTCCCTTGGGCGTTCGCACCTGTGATCAAATTTAGACCTGGAGCGGGCTCAAAGATGAGATGATCGAAGCAGCGAAAATGGTGCAGCCGGAGATCGCGGAGCATTGTTCTCCAGATACGCCGCAAATTCTACCTGAACCAACAAATATCTCGAAGCAGCTAGAAGCATGTTGGCCTTGTAGAGGGTCTTGCACGCTTTGCGCAGGGTCTGGCAAAATATCATCGCGTGCCCGGAAGGCTTCGCGTCATCGTGTTTCTTCGGCTGCGGGCTTGTCGTTGTCTGATGCTGTTTTTACGTTCTGACTTGATGAAACGTTTATATGCGCTCACGGCCATCGCCATTCTTAGATGTGGCCAATGCCTCGCAGCCGATGTGGCGGGTTCGAAGGACGATCCCTCACTCAAGCGGATCGAGGGATCAGAGATTCTCTACTACAAGGCCAGTAAGTTCGATACGGCGCTTTTTGCCCTGGAGAAAGTTCAATTCGACTCTAGTGCGCAAGCAATTAAGGAAACTAAGACTCTGCGAGCCGAGGGCCTCGCACGACGATCTATTATAAGCTTCCGCCGGAGACGACAACGCTTGAGGGCATTCGCCAGTATGAGGCAGAGCTGAAGGCGAAAGGTTATGAACGTTTATTTGAGGGGAATGGCGACGATTTGGACGACGGCTATAATCGTTTCGTCACGCCGCATCTATCCAGAAGTAAAAGGGAAATCAACCTTTATACTATGTCCATGATTTCAATCACGACGACAAACGATACGCCTTGTATAAGCTCACGGGAGCCGAAGGTGCGATTTACGTTTCTCTCTATGCTTTCGCGATAAACGACTATTCGGGGATTGGGGCAGACAGCCAAAAACTTAAGGGTGTAGAGGTGGGACGCGTTCTCCTCCGCGTCGACGTTCTTAGGGAAGGCGCGATGAAAGAACGAATGGTCGTCGTGAAGGCCGACGAAATCAGTTCAACCATTAGTAAGACGGGCAGGATCGCGATTTACGGGATCTTTTTTGACTTTGATAAAGCTGAAGTTAAGCCCGAATCGGCAGCGACTCTCCTCGAAATCGCGACGATGCTGAAGGAGACAAGGGGGAAGAAGTTCCTGATCGTTGGACATACAAGACAATCAGGGTGGACTCGAATACAACAGCTCACTGTCAAGCGTCGGGCCGAAGCGGTCGTCAACGCATTGAAGAAGCAGTATGGAGTAAACGGCGAGCTGATCGTTCCTGTCGGTGTGGGCATGGTCGCGCCAGTGGCCCCGAATACCGATGAATCAGGTCGCGCGAAAAATCGCCGCGTCGAAGTGGTGGCCATGTAGGGGCGGAACACCTATTGACCGTAGTACGACGCGCCGGGTCCGTGTTTCCGTAGGAAATGTTTGTCGAGTAGAGCCTGGGAAATTGGCTTTAGCCGCCGGGTTGATTTGGAGACGCTTTCCAAGCCATTTCCGCAACGATTTCCAGGGCCAGCGCATTTTCGACAGCCTTGGCGCCGGAAGGTCCCCACGCGAAAGGTCCGTGCCCCGCGACCAGGACTGCACAGACCTGTTCGGGATCGAGGTTTTCGAAGCGCTCGACGATGACATTGCCGGTTTCCCACTCGTAGGCGCTTTGGATCTCCGCTCGGAGTCATCGAGCGGGTAACCGGAACCTCGCCGTAGAAGTAATCAGCATGAGTCGTTCCGAAGCAGGGATCGGCTTTCTGGCTTGCGCGAAGGAAACAGCGTTGCGCGAGTGCGTATGGACGACCGAACGGATGCCCGAAAAGGCTTGGAACAACCGGCGATGAGTGGGTGTGTCGGATGAAGGTCGCAGCGCGCCGCTGACCTGGTTCCCTTCAAGATCGATCAACGGACAATGTCTTCCGGGCTTCAGCTTCACGTAGTCCACCCCGCTTGGGCTTTATTCCGAAGACTGCGCTTGCCCGGTCGACGACGCTGACATTGCCGAAGGTCAGGTCCACCAAGCCCAACTTCGGAAGTTGGAGATTCGCTTCGTAACACTCGTCTTGAATTGCTCGGTAGCTCATCGAGGCGGGGCGGAGATCGTCCCAGATTCCACGGGCGGCAGTGAGGATTGTCTGCGGCGAGTCAACCTAGAGTCCTCCGAGGCCAGGAGCCGAGGTGGTAGGTGATCTCGTTCTGGCGCAACTCCTGCTTGAAGGTGCGAATGGTTGTCGCGGCATCGATCAGAGCCAGCTCGATGCCGGCAATCTCGGCCAGATCTTCCATCTGCTCCGTCGTTACTGAATAGCTGAAAGCCCGTGTGATGGGCGCCTCCGGCGTAGATCCAAGCCGCAAGTGCGGTCTTGAAATCGGGCAGACACTCCCAGATGGCGCGGGCCACCGGGAGTTTCGGAAGTGGCTTTTGCGGCTTTACCACGTTGACCTCGTTGACAATCATCCGAAATCGATTTCCCAAGTCGACGATCGAGACATTAATGGCCGTCACCTGGCGGTGCATCGAAGACAAGCCGAACGGGATACTTCCTTCCCTCCGATGCCCAGAGGATGAATTTCCAGTTTCGGCTTGCCAGCGGCGATGGACTCACACACCTCCAGCATGTGGGAACCAAGCACCTGATGGCCTTGGGAGCGAGATGGTAGGTGTAGTCCTCCATGAATGAAGTGCCGCCCCTGAGATCGGCGGCGATGACTTTCATGGCGCGGACGAGAGCGGCGGTCTTCCAGTCGCCTTCGCCAGCAAAGCCGTAGCCATCCGCCATGAGGCGCTGAACGGCCAGCCAGGGAGCTGCTTGAGGCCATGGAGGTCCTGAAAGTTTGTGGTAAATCCCTTGAAGTTGCCGTCCTCGAGAAACGAGCGCAGGCCCAGCTCGATGCGGGCTCCATCTCGCAAAGAATCGTGACGGGCGCCGCCTTTACGAAGCGGCGTCGCGACCGCATAGCGCTCCTCGTAGTCCGCGCACAGCTTTGTTACTGCGGCATCGCTGGCCGCGTTCACGTGCTGGACCAAATCGCCAACGGCGTAGTGGTTGACCGAATAGCCAAAGCACGCCTCTGCGCTCACTTTGTCGCCTTCGGTGACCGCGACATACCGCATGTTGTCGGCAAAGCGCGCGAACTCCGCTCCCTGCCAGTCGTGCCATGCCGGGCCACGCGCATCCACCCACCGATGCGGTCCTGCACCTCCGGATCCGACCAATGACCGACGACGACCTTGCGATTGAGCCGCAGTCGCGTGTGGATGAAACCCGCCTCGCGGTCGCCATGTGCGGCTTGGTTCAGGTTCAGCGAAATCCATGTCGATCTCACTCCAAGGTAGATCCCGATTAAATTGCGTGTGCAGGTGCAGAAACGGCTTGCGGAGAGCCTTCCAGTCCGCCAATCCACATCTTCGAGGGCGAGAATGTGTGCATCAAAGGATCAGACCCGCGCAGTTTGTTTCGCTACCTGCCTGTTGGCAGACCTGCCGGATCTCCTCAGGCCGGGTGACGAGACGACTTAAAGACAAGAGGCAATGCCATGCGCTTGGAACCGTTCAACCCATCGACGACCTGCTGGGAGTTTGCGGCGACTTGCTTCAGCGGACCGGGCCCATAGAGGTGTTGCGAGCCGGTTATGAACCAGATTTCAGGGATAGGGAGTTTCATAGGTTACTTGCAAATTGATGGTTGTCGCGATCGAGCAGCACACCGCATGCGATGCTCTGTGACGCGGCTGGCAAGCCTCGCTCGGTTCCCACCATCCACAGTCAGCCTTCGGACTGACATTGCTTCGGTAGTGAATGCCAGAGGGAGGAGTGCATAGGAAGCTTGAGTATGCCCGGGCCTCAGCGGCGGTAAAGCGCAAGTTGCGTTCAAGATGGCTGGCCGATGCCGAAATCCGAAATTTGCGTCGGCCGACAACGTGGCAGCGGCAGAATGCGTGAAAGCGGAGGTGGGAAAGGCTGGAAGTACGCCCGCCCGTGTGCCACTCTCGAAAGCTTTGCCGCTCTGGCGGCGCGCGCCCGCAGGATCACCAGAAAGAAGCATGGTCAAGAAACCACGGCCAAAGTCCCTCGAGAAGAGAGCCACTGAAAATCCTGCCTTTCTTTTCGATCTCGATGGAACCCCTCATGGATACCGTCTATCAGCACGTGCTGGCGTGGAGGAGGCGCTGGAAATTGCAGGCATCGAGCTTTCGGTCTGGCGCATACATCGACGCATTGGCATGAGCGGTGGGCTCTTCGTAAATGCTCTCCTGCGCGAGACCGGCCACCAGCTCACAAAGGAGGAGAGGCGATCCAACTGCTGGCGGCTGCGTAAGCGTGAAAGCCTACGCCCGACTTGTCAACCAGGTCCGCCCTTGCCGGGCGCTCGGGGTTGCTCGCCTATTTGTCGGACGCGAAGGTTCCCTGGGCCATCGCGACAAGTGGAAGGATGGAGAGCGCCGGACCAGCGCTCTCGAAATTCTCGGTGTCGATCTGGAGAGAACAACTGTGATTACCAGAGACCTCGTCCAGTATGCCAAGCCGAACCCCGACCTCTTTATCGCGGCCGCCGACAAGCTCGGGGTGCACATTGGTTCATCGGTCGTCGTGGGTGACAGTGTCTGGGACTTGCTCGCCGCGAGACGAGCGGCAGCCCTTGGCATAGGCCTGCTTTGCAGGCGGCTACGGCAGGGATGAACTGGAAAAAGCGGGCGCTTATCGCGATCTACGAGGATCCTGCTGACATGTTGCAGCACTTGGACGAGGTGGGGGTTCGCAGGGCGGAATCGATTTAGACTTTTGCTTCGCCCGGGGAGTGGCGAGCGTCAGATCGTCTGGGACAGGAAACCGCCATCGACCCGCAGATCCGCGCCGGTGATGAATCCGCTGGCCGCGTCGCTCGCGAGAAAACCACTGCCCCGCGCCAGCTCGCGCGCGCTTCGCCGAAAGCGGCGCATTGGTGTATGGTCGAGAATCGAGACCGCCCGCGGAGTCGGAGTTCCATCTTCTTCAAAGAGCAGTCGTCGGTTTTGGACGGCAGGAAAGAATCCAGGTGTTATCGAATTCACTCGCACTCCATAACGGCCCCATTCGCGCGCAAGGAATTGTGTTAGACTCAGGACCGCCGCCTTGGCTGCTGAATTAGCGACGACGCGCGATAGGGGGACGTGGCCAGCGACACTGGCGATGTGTTATGATGCTTCCTTTGCCGGCACGCGCACAGAGCAGGCCCGAACTTCCTGACACGGCAGCAAGACGCTGCCGGAGACGTTGAGGTCAAAGCACGAGGACCAGCTTTGCAGCGAAATCTCCTCGAAGGGATTTTCCTGGGTTACGGTCGCACCGCGGATCGCTGCCGCCCGGCAGCGTTCACCAGGATCGTGGCGGGTCCAAGTCTTGAGGTGCGTTTTTCTTTAAGGCTGCTGAGACTTTGGCGTGAAGAAGCGTCCGCGGCGAAAGTGACTCGGCTGTTCCGCCGCAGCTGCGAATGGCCACGCAGCGAGCGTTGCCACGCTCCTCATTGCGGCCGGCGATCGCCACGGCAGCACCTGATGCGGCCGAGAGCCTCGGCAGGCGCTCCGCCGAGGACGCCGGTGCCACCGATAACGACCGCAACATTCCCCGGAGAGATCGAAAAGTCTTTCGCCCATCTGCTAGAACGCTCTGCAGCGAGGTGCTTCGCCGCGGATCTCTGCGGGCGGCGACGGGCCGTACTGCTCGTGGTACATCTTCGCGCTGGCGGACACACCACCGCTTCGTCAACGAATGAAGCATTGCAAGTCGGACCCGAGAGAAAAAGGTGTCCGAACGCTTGCAGCGACTGCGAGATCCCTTACTCAATCCGGAAGCTTTGGCACACGGAGTCTGAGCCGATGATAGTTCCCGGCAACACTCGAGCCAATGAGTGGGCGGCGGTAGTTTGTAAAAGGCGATCGGTCACGCCGTTAGCACCTCTGAGTTGATGAAATCGTCAGGCATGATCCGGGTCTTCCCGGCAACGTCAGCCAACGGCACAAGGTCGTAGGAGACGCTGTAGTTGTAGCACCGGCCGTCGAATGATCACGATTCGATCACGTCCACGTTGTCCACATCGCATATTGCACAGCGCGATCTCATCGACTTCGCGAGCTTCAGTGCGCATCCGGTCAGAGACAACCCCGAGAAACGTGACCTTTGCAAGTAACTCGAACGTATCGGCGCGAACACGCTGATCTTTCAGTTTCTGTCTTCACCTGATCGGCCAGCAAGATCGCCCACGATTCCGAGTCCCGGACAGCTAGAATATTTCCGTGCGCATCGCGTTCGATGGACGATGAAAGTGTCTGTGCGATGGGAGTCCCGTGCTCATCCTGAACACCTCCGAGACGGCCACCGGTGGCAGAGCCCATGTTCCTTGTAGACGCGATCGACGTCCGCCAGAAATTTCGGTCCGATCGAAAATGGGCGCTCCGGCAGATAGATGAGATGAGGGCCTTCATCGGACAGTTTTCGCGCCAGGCTGGAGGAAGCCGTCAGAAAACCTGCGTGCCGCTCCCCCATGACGACACCGGATCAACACCGGAGAGCGCCCGATTATCCAAATTCAGTCCGATGGAATGCCTGAGTGACAAAGCGGGCTGCGGACCCAAAGCCCGGGACAATGGTCGTTGAGCAGCAGATCGTTGTCGATCGTCTTCGAGGATATGAATGGCGCGGAAGTCGTAGCCAGCTTCCTCGGCATGTCGGTTGACAATTGTGCAACTGTGTCGGAGGAATCGTTCCCGCCGACATAGAAGAAATAACGGACGTCCGTGCTTGCGCATGACCTTGAACATCCGGGCGCAGTATTCTCATCTGGTTTGTCGCGTGTTGAGAGGAGCGCGGATGAGGAAGCGTTTCCGACTACTTGCTCCGAGGTTGTTGCGTCGTTTCACGCGTCAGATCACAGGAAGTCCTCCTGACAATCCCTGAACACCGTGGATCGCCCCGCCAGACCGCCTTCTTACCTGTGTGAACTTGCACGGGCTTCGAGCGTAACTCCAACAATACTTTGGTTGATGACGGCGGTCGGGCCACCGCCTTGTGCGACGAGGACCTTGCCTTCCAATCTACTCATACCGCGGGAGATCTGTAGCGTATTGGTTGCAGCGGTGCAAGACGACGCTTCCATCGAGCGACAAAATTGTGGCCGGGCGGACGCCCTTCCGGAATGTCGGCTCGCGCCGCAAGGCGAAGTCGCCAGGATTTGGTGCTTGCGGTGAACCGGTCGTATCGAGTTTACTGTCTTGCTGCCGCCACCCTCCCCATCGACATGGCCGCAAAACCCGATTTTGGACAACTGGATGCTTCATCCACAGCGAAGCAGGGGTTCGGTGCGTCGGGCGATTCGAAATCACCAAAATTCCCGGACGGATCCTTCGTCCGCACGTCCGTAGTCGTGGCAAGATTTCCCGGCGGCATCCTGACCGAGAACGAGGTCCGCCTACTTATGTTGGGCAACAAGCACCCGCAAAATGGCGTCAATCAGCAGGGGCTCTACTTGTCTGCTTCAAACGCGATGAAGCCTCAGCAAAGAAAAGGCTGTTCCTCGCGCGACTGCCGTCACCGCAGAAACGCTAAGTCCGCTGGGCCACGTCCCTGACCGCCTCAGGACGCAGGGAAATCGAGAACGAGCGGCTGCGCGCCGCAAATCCCCATCGACCTTGCGTTCTCCCAACCGTGCAAGCATAGCGGCGGGCTCAGATGTCCATGCAGCCAGAAGCGCGGCCGGGCTGCGTGTAGATAGGCGTCAAACGCATCGAAACCGCGGTGAATATAGTCGGTCGGGGACACCAGACCGCCGTTCATCGCTGCGCTTGGCGGCGGGGCATGCGAGATAAACAAATCGACCGGCGGCATTTTTCTGCAGAAATTTCGCAATCTGCCGCTCAGTGTAGTGATTCGGAAGTATCTTTCTTGTAGCGCGGTCCACCGCCACAGCCGCCGAGCCTCAGACCATGAAATGCGATCTGAACGCGCATGGAGATTCTCAAATCGATTTCCTGCGCTGGATCGTGGTTTCCAGAGAACGCCGAGCCACGGAATTCCATGGCTCATGTAGCCTATGTAATCGAGAGTCCCGTCATCGATATCTCCGCAGCGTGAGGACCAGGTCGTGCGTCTCGGCGAGGATTGCGCCATCCGAAAGCTGTCCGGAGAATGGATGTCAGCTATCGCGTAAATGCGAAGTTGCTGCGCGTTCATGGCAGTCAATTCAGCATCCGTTGAATGGCAAGAGGAACGCCAGAGATTTCTGACCGGGAGCGCCGGTCTTGCTGGATTCTCAATGGCAGGATCGCTTCTTGGACAGGTAGCCTGCGCCGGGAAATTCCAGTTGCGACCAGTCTGGACGGTTGTCCTAGCCTCTTCTGGTGCTCGGTGTTGCGCTGCGGGTCGAGCCTGCCTGTTCAGTCGTTCAGAAGGGTTGACTGCGTCTCCGCTGCAGGAATGCTCGCTCTGACAGGGCCAATCCGGCCGAAGCGGACGGGAGGTGCAACCTGCTTAGAAATCCGAAGCAGTCCCATAGGTATTTATGGCCCAGAGGAAAGAAGCAGCCATTGACGACTTCACGCGCGCGCGTCGTCGCGCCGATCTGGAGAGGACATCGTCGCTTCGTTGACGCGGCAAGTCGGCGGACCTTGCTATCCTTTTGAAAGAAGTCCGCAAGAAAGGTGCGGGGCATTCGCGGAGACCGGCGCATCCTCAAGGACGTTCCTCTGGATTCGATCGTGTGGGAAGTGCTGGTGACGTTACGATGACTTTACCCGCGACTTTCTGCCGCGACGCGATAGCGACGCTAGAGCGGTGGGCGCGGGTCGAGCGGCTCGCCTAGGATGAGGCAGGTCTGCCTCCGGTCGATCTGTTCCAGATTGGCGATGCGTATTTCGTTAACGATGGCAACCATCGTGTGTCGGTCGCGCGCCAGATGGGCCATAGCCACATCGAAGCCTACGTCACGCCTGTCCAGTCGAGGGTTCCGCTCTCGCCTGAGAGTGCAACCGAAGGATCTCATCCTGAAGGCGGAGCTTGCTGAGTTTCTCGAGTGCACTCGGATCGATTTCTTGCGGCCGGGCGTCGATATCACGGTGACCTCCCCGGGAGCTTATGCCGATCTACTGAAGCACATCAAAGTTGCACCACTATTTCATGGGCTCGATGAGAAGCGTGAAGTGCCCTGGGAGGAAGCGGTCAGTCCACTGGTGCGACACGGTGTTTTCTCGCCTGTGATCGAGGTTATCCGCAAGGGAGATATCCTGTACTGAGTTCCCCGGTCGGACGCACGCCGGATCTCATATCTGTGGATCCTGCGGCATCGTGCCGAGCTTGAGAAGCAGTTGAACTGGGAGATCCGGACTGAGGCGGCAGCGGCAGACCTCGCCGGCCAGCCGCAGCGCCGCTCCAGACCGTGTCATCACGCGCGTCGGTAAGAAACTTCTCGAGTCAATTGTCCCGTCGGCGCTGGATGCCGGGCCGCTGGTCGGAGAGTGGCGGCGCCATCGGTCTGGCCAGTCGCGAGGGCGGTGCAATGTTCATCGACCTGCTCATCGGCCGTCGAGGAGGGCACGAGCGGGTTGCATGGGCTCGAGCTGGGTCTTCAAATCGCGCGGCGTCGAGCGCGCCATTGTTCATGGCCTTCATCTGCGTACTCTTCTCCCGAGCAAATCGATGCTGAAGGTGTTGAGCGCGCTACGGGTTGCTATTCAACCGCACCTGCCATGCTGCGGGTGTTCCCGGCAGGCTGGCAGTCGAAGTGGGCAATCTGGCCGAGGCGGTTTGCGAGCGGGCCAGATGGAGCGACCTCGTGGTGCTCGAGCGTTCCGGGGATGAAGCAGCTTTGCATGACATTATTCAGCATGTCTCGCGGCCTGTCCTGCTGGTTCCGGGACCGGCACCGGAGATCAAGCGCGCGCTCCTCGTTTATGACGGAAGTCCGAAAGGCAAAGAGGCCCTCTACGTGGCCGACCTATCTCGGCTAGCCGTCATCAAGATCGCCTTGACGATTTTTGCGACCCGCGAGTGGAGACCAGCGCGCGATGCGAAAGACCGTCGACAGTGGCGATCCGGCACCTGCGTAAAAATGGGGTCGATGCGCGCGCCGGTCGAGGCATCAGGACCGATCGCGGAAGCCATCTCAGAAAGTGCGAGCGAAGTCGGGATCTGACCTGATCATCATCGGCGGCTATAATCAGCACCCGTTGTTCGCGCCCAAGACTTCCCTCGACCAGCTCGATGCGTATGAGCGAGCATCCACTTCTCATCTGCCGCTGACCTAGCGCCGGACCAGCTCTCCTACCGGCGGAGGCGGGCTTGTATCGCGCGATGTCCCCACCGGCGGCGTAAAAGCGGTCTCGCCGATCGGGACAGAGAGTGGGCGCTCCGCTTCTGCGCTCCTGCGACTTCGCCGGAAACTGACTATTTTCGAGGGTCCAAACTAGAACCGTTACGGCAGACTCGGTGCATCGGAGGAAGTTGTCGTGATTGTTACGTCTTTGACTTGCGAGTTTGCTACGATGCATTCCGAGCCGAGATTGTGACTGTGGTTCTCCTTCTGAGCGATTGGCAAAGCCGAGGTATTGTTTGTCCACATCGGAAAATCTTTGTCCGGCAGAGTGAGTTGTTATTGGCTGCACTGTTTGGACTGGCGGGAATGTCCCCGCTCCAGTTCCACTGCCAAGCGGGAGACAGTGATATAGTTCGCTGTAATGGTTGCCGCTCTAGCGGGCACGTCACCGTGGTGGTTGCCGAAACTGGGATTTTCAGAGCGACGTCCGCGCCGCCCCCATCGCTAACCGTTTGCCCGCCGAAGCGCTGTTTGCGCTTACCGAAATTAGCGTGCCGCTGGTGTAGTCTCCGCTGCCGGTTGGTTGATCCACCGAAAGTGCATAGTGCACTAAATCCGAGTAGATTGCGCTAGTTGTTACATCTCAGGAGGAACGGTCGCTCTGTGAGTTAACCTGGTCCATTTTGTTTGACGGCGCGAATGGCGTGCCCTTAGCTGGTTCGGCCGGCAACTACCGGCATCTCCAAAGAGAGTTCTGTGAAAAGCTATCGTCTTAATCGCCTTTTTAACGCGAAGTCCGGCCGATGTTTTGATGTCGCGGTCGACCATGGATTCTTCAACGAGTATGGCTTTCTGGCGGGAATTGAGGACCTCGCCAGCGCTGTGAAGAACGCTGGTCGCGGCCGCCCCCGATGCCATCCAACTTACAGTCGGCCAGGCACGGCTGCTCCAGTCGATTCCAGGAAGGAAAAGCCGTCACTGGTGCTCCGCACCGACGTCGCGAACGTTTACGGAAAGGACCTGCCGCGGACACTGTTTAGCCGGATGATTGAGGATCCGGTCGAGCAGGCACTCCGGCTGGATGCCGCTTGCGTGGTCGTGAATCTCTTTCTCATCCCCAACGAGCCGGAGGTCACCGATCAGTGCGTGCGGAATATCCTCAAGATCAAACCAGAATGCGACCGCTATGGAATGCCACTGATGATTGAGCCGCTTGTTTTTCGCCCGAACGCGGTCGCGGGCGGTTACATGGTTGATGGTGATGAAATCAAGATCCTCCCGCTGGTGCGACAGGCCGTCGAGTTGGGCGCCGATGTCATCAAAGCGGATCCCGACGGACGACGTGAGCTTATATCACAAAGTCATTGAAATTGCCGCAGGGATACCGGTGCTGGTTCGAGGCGGCGGTAAGGCCCCGGATCAGGAAATCCTCGAGCGCACCGAAACGCTCATTCAACAAGGCGCGGCCGGGGATCGTCTACGGGCTGCAATGTCATCCAGCATCAGAATCCGGCGGGCATGACCAAAGCGCTCATGGCGATTGTCCACGACGGAGCGAGTGCTGCGGACGCCGGGAGGCTTCTGGCGCAAAGAATTCATGAGCGTCGCGAGTTGGGGTCATCGGCGGCGGGCTGATGGGACGTGAAGTTGCCAGCGCATTCGGGCGCTGGTTCGTTCTGGATGGTTATCCCGTTAAGGCCGAGTTGATGGCAGTTTGTGATCTGGTTGAGAAACAAGCGCGAATGGTTTCGCCAAGTCCCCACCGTCCGTTTGATCACAGCCAACCACCATGAACTATTGGCGAGTCCGGAAGTGGACGTAGTCTATGTCGCCGTCCCGCACAATCTCCACGAGACAATTTATCTCGGACGTGCTGAAGGCAGGGAAGGATCTGCTGGCTGAAAAGCCGTTTGGAATCGACCTCAATGCAGCGCGGACGATTGCCGCCGCGGCGCAGTCCTCCGGGCCGCTTTGTTCGCTGCAGTTCAGAATTTCCCTTTTTTCCGGGAGCGCAACGCGCATTTCGCGCGCAGTCAGAGCAGGGACGTCTGGGCAAGCTGCTGGAGATTCATTCAGGCTTCCACCACAGCAGCGATCTCGATCCCAACAAACCCGTAAATTGGAAGCGCCAGGTAAAGACCTGCGGTGAGATCGGTGTGATGGGGGATCTCGGCATGCACACGGTGCACGTTCCCATTCCGGCTCGGCTGGAATCCGGTGCGGGTCTACGCTCAGCTGCAGAAGATCTATCATGAGCGGCCCGGATGGGAAGGAGCGGCATGGCTCCCTGCGACACCGTGGGACAATGCCCTCCTGCACACAGATGTGAGAATCGAAGACGCTGACGTTCCGCTTCGCCTTGGAAATGAAGCGACTGGCGCCCGGCGAAAGAAATTCCTGGTTTATCGAAATACTCGGAACCGAAGGGGGAGTGAAGTTCAGCACCAAGGAGCCAAAAACCCTCTGGACTTTTCAACGCGGCAAGGATCAGCTCTGGCAGCGCGCGGATGTCAGCTTTCAAGCGGAGTTCCCAACCATCACCGGCGACATCTTCGAGGCGGGTTTCCCGGACTGCTTTCTGCAGATGTGGGCTGCCTTCCTGGCCGAGCGCGCCGGAAAGCTCGACGGCAAGTTCGGCTGTGTTACGCCGGAAGAAGCTGTCCGAAGTCATGAACTCTTTGCGGCGGCGCTTCGTTCTCATGCCGAGAAGAGAGCTGTTGATTTGAACACTCCGTGATAGTGGCAATTCTTCCTCGATGAAACGCAGCGAGATCAACTCCCTGCTCCGTTCAGCCTCCCGACTGTTATCGGGCGCACGGTTGGGCTCTCCCGCCAAACCCGCGCTGGGATATCACAGATTTCGGATTGGGAGATTGGCGTCGTTATGGGCTTGTTCTCGTGAACTTGGCGGAAGAGCCGGAGTATTGCGAAAAGCTGATGTACGCCCAAAAGGGATGACGACTCCTGCACATGCGCACGCTAAGAAGAAGGAGGATATCATCTGCCGATGGGGCAAGTTGGCGGTGCAGGTTTGGGCGAACAAGCCTCCTCTCGGCGAGAACAAAGCCGTTTGGCATCCCGATTAATCATGAAGAGCAGACCGTCTCTTCTGGATCGGTCGTCGAACTCGACGCAGGCTGGCGCGTGACGCTCGTCCCCGGGGTCTACCATGAGTTTTACCCCTCTCAGACGAGTGCATCATTGGGGAGGTCTCCACGGCGAACGATGACCTCCACGACAATTTTTTCGTCGACCCGCGCGTCGGACGTTATCCCG
>ERZ1370068.4257-contig-3340_pt1 | contig 22990 bp, 25 predicted proteins | sample MGYA00561227_ERZ1370068 | MGnify/ENA primary metagenome ERZ1370068 (study PRJEB38410, sample SAMEA6850437) | metagenome | study: Metagenomic assessment of the ecological functions of the soil: analysis of the soil microbiota associated with the...
ATTGTGCTTCAGTTCCGTTCCCGTGACGCTGATCGCGCCGCCCTACGAGGACGACTGGGTGCGGCGACGGTTTCTCAGAACGACTGATGGTCTGCTGCACTCCGGAACCGTCCGACTGTCCAGGCTCCGCGCGCGCGGGGCCTATGACGTCACCGGAGGAGTCCGGCGAGCTGCTGGCCGTGGCCGAGGCGGTCCTCCTCAGCTCGATCGCGCTCAGAAACGAGGCCGGACATACCGGCGCCCGTCGGGCCGTGCGTGAGGCAGGCCCGCGCCCGAGCCCGCAGGAGGATCCGCTCAATGCGATCGTGCGCCGCTGTCGGCGTGCGCGCGCAAAGGACACGAGGATCCTCCTCAGGGCAACATCGCCAGCTGAAGGACTCGTCGCGATCGCCAGCATCCCGCTGACCTGGCTCGGCCATTCTGCGGGCTTCATTGCGAAATTCACGCGCGACCGTGATCGACGGATCACCTGCGTTGGCGGCGGGATCGATATGCACATCTGTTCCGCCGGACAACCTCGCGATTCCTCGGGCGCGGCGGCAGTCAGTGGTGAGGCGACTTACGGCGTTCGTCCGAACGATCGCCGGCGGCTCATCAGGCGGCGCGGCGGCGGCGCTCCTGGCGCGGATCAACCCCAGCGTGAAGCTGCCGATCCAGGGCAGCTCGATCCGCGCACCCGCCGCGTGGTGCAGCTGATCAGGCTCAAACAGACGCACTACTGGATACCAGACACCAGCATCGCCGGCATCGACCACGCGCTCAACCACCGCGGCCTGGCCCGGCAGCCGCCGCCACACTGCTCTGCGACGTCGCAGGTTCGACCCGGCGATCCGCGCCGAGCGCGAGGTCGCCGGAGGCCGACTGCGTCGGGGCGGTCGACGCGGGCGAGCGGCGATCTCCGGGGTACTCCCGCATCACGGCGTCGTCCGAGGAGGGCTTCTCCGAGCGTGGGCGCGGAAGCCCGCGATCCGTGCGCGGCGGTGCGCGTGGCATGCCGCGACCGGCTCGGCGACCTGGCGCGCGCCTATGGTGCAGGAGGTGTCGGTTCCACCGGCACCTCGAGGCGGGCGGCATCGCGTTCGCCAGCCTCGATCGACGGCGCTGACGGCGCTGATGAGCGAGCGGCGGCAACGGCTTCGGCTGGTCGAACCGCTACTGGGAAGAGATCTCGCGCCGGCGATCGTCGCGGGCGTGCCGCAGAGCGCGCCGACGAGCTGTCTGCCGCAGGTCAGGCAGTGCTCGCAGCCGGCGGCGTTCACCTGCGCGACCGCCTCGGCCTGGCGCGCCGTACGCGTTCGCGCGCGGCGACGCGCCTGCGGCCGTGGCTGCCAGGCGCGGCCTACGACCGGGCGCTCGGCGACGCCGACGTCACCGCTGTTCCCGAACCACGCCGTTCCGCGTTTCGGCCTGGACGACGAGCTGCGCACGAGCGACGGCGCGTCACCGCAGCGGCTGGGCGAACACTCGCGCAGGCACCCTATCCGGCCGACATGTCGGGGCAGCCGCGATCGCGCTCACCCTGGCCGAGGCGGACGGCCGCGCCGGTCGGCGGCAGTGATGCTGAGTCGGGCATGGCGAAAGCTGCGACGACGCCCGCCTGCTCCGCGATCGCCGCGACGATGCAGAGCGACGCGCTCGGCTGGGCGCCGGCAGAAAGGGCACCTGACGCACAGGCGGCGACGGCTGCGAAGCCCGTTCCACCGTCGAGATCTGCGTCAAAGGAAGAAGCTGCACGCTGACGGCCGACGGTGATCGGGCGTCGATGCTCTGCGCGCACGACGCATGAGCCCGATCGTCTGCAAGTCGCTCGGCTTGCGCGTCGCGGCGATCACCGACGCGGACGCACAGGTCGTCGCCCAGGTGAACGGCCTCACGCTCTTCACCGGCACGTTCGGGCCGCAGATCGGAGAGCATCCTGCGCAAGCACGGCGCGTGGCTGGCATGCGCGCGGCGACGACGTCTTCGCCACCAGCGCTCCGTGCGAGGACGGCTTTTCTACCTGCGACGTCTGCCTGGTGAAGCCGATTCTCGTGCAGGGGCGCGTGATCGCGCGCCGGCGTGAGCGTCACGCACTGGATCAGATCAGCGGTGCGCGTGCCGGGAGCATCTCCCCGGAGGCGACGGAGATCTGCCAGGAGGGGCTCAAGCTGCCCGGCGTGCGGATCGTCGAGCAGGCGCGCCCAGACGAGCGATCGTCGACCTGATCGAGGCCAACATCCGGCTGCCGCGCACCGGCATCGGCGACCTCAACGCGGGGTCGCGGCCGCGGCGATCGGCGAGCGCGCGTCGCTGGAGGCCTGCGAGCGCTACGGCGTCGGAGCTCGTGCTCGCGCGTTCGCGCGAGTGCTCGACCACGGCGAGCAGATCGCACGCGCCGAGCTCGCGCACGATCCCGAACGGCGTCTACCGCGCCGAGCGGCGTGATCGACGGCGACGGCGTGACCGACGCGACATCCCCGATCGTCGGTTGCCGTCGACGGTCGGCGACGACTGGCTGCACGCCGACTTCACGGGCTGCGCGCCGCAGACGCGCGGGCCCGGTCAACTGCCTCGACCGGCGCGCTGCTCTCGGCCTCCGCAAGACGGTCGTCCGCGCGATCACGGCGCCCGGCGCGCGCTCGAACGACGGCTTCTTCCGCGCCGTTCCAGCCTGACCGTCCCGCCCGGCACGGTCTTCAGCGCCGAGCCACCCGCGCCGACGGGCTGGTACTACGAGGGCGCCGGCGTTCGCGAACGACCTGATCTGGAAGGCGCTCGCGCCGGTCGTCCCGAGCGGCTCGGCGCCAGGCAGCTACGCGAGCCTCTGCTGCTCGTACGTCGTCGGCACGCGACGAGGCGGGCGAGCTGTTCGTGCTGGCGGAGCCGAACGTCGGCGGCTGGGGCGGCAGCGCGCTCGGCGACTGGCGCCTCGGCGCTGATCGCGACGACCGACGGCGACACCTACAACTTCCCGGTCGAGGTGGTCGAGAGCGCGCTACCCGGTGCTCGTCGAGCGCGTACGCGCTCAACGTCGAGGCGGCGGCGGCGGCGCCGGGCGTCACCGCGAGCGGCTTCGGCGTCGTGCGCACGCTACCGCGATGCACGGCGCGCAGGTGACGCCTACGGCTACGGCGCATCGGCGGCTTCGGGCGCGTGCTCGTGGGCGCTGGCGAGCGGCTCGCCCGGCACCGAGAACTTCCTCGAGTACACGACGCGCGATCTCCGCCTGCCGGCACGCAGCGGCGCGTGCGCGCAGTGCAGCTGGCCGACGGCGCCGTCGTCAGCTCCGTGACCGGGCAACGGCGGCGGCTTCGGCGATCCCGCTCGAGCGCGAGCCCGAGCGCGTGCGCGAGGACGTGCTCGACGGCTACGTGACGCGTCGACGAGAGCGCGCGAGGTCTACGGCGTCGCGCTCGACCCGGTCTCGCTCGACCTGGAGCGCGGCGCGGAGACGGCCAGGCTGCGAGCGCAGATGACGCTGCGCGTCGCGACCGACATCGGCGGCACGTTCACCGACCTCGTCGTGGTCGATTCCGAGAGCGGCGACGTGCGCATCGCGAAGGTCTCGACGACTCCGCACGACCTCGCCGCAGGGCGTGCTCGACGCGATCGCCGCCGGCGAGCGTCAGAGCCGTCGGCGATCGAGGAGCTCGTGCACGGCACGACCGTCGTGATCAACGCGCTCACCGAGCGGCGCGGGGCGCGCACGGCGCTGGTCACGACGAGCGGCTTCCGCGACGTGCTCGAGATCGGCCGCGGCAACCGGCCCGACATGTACCAACCTCGTCTCGCTGCGAAGCCGCCGCCGTTCGTGCCGCGGCGCCACCGCTTCGAGGTGCGCAGAGCGCGTCGACCGGCACGGCACCGTCCTCGTCCCGCTCGACCTCGGCGGACGTCGAGCCGATCGCGGCGGCCTGCGAGGCGCGACGGGATCGAGGCCGTGGCCGTCTGCCTGCTGCACTCAGCTACGCCTATCCCGAGCACGAGCAGGCGCGTCTGCTGCGGCGCTGCGGGAGCGGCTCGCCCGGCGTCGCCGTGACGGCCTCGTCCGGAGTCACGCGCGAGTGGCGCGAGTACGAGCGCACGAGCACCGCCGTGCTCAACGCCATACGTGCAGCCCGTGGTCGACAGCTACCTCGGCGAGCTGCGAGACGCGCTCCGCACGGCGCAGGCCTGCGCGGACCGCTGCTCGTGATGCAGTCCAGCGCCGGCACGGGCTCGCCGGCCGCGACGCGGCGCGGCCGATCGCGCTCGTCGAGTCGGGCCCCGCGGGAGGCGTCGCCGGGCGCGGCGCGGATCGGCGAGCGCATCGGCGAGCCGAACCTCATCTACCTCGACATCGGCGGCACGACGGCGAAGTGCTCGCTGGTCGAGGACGCGACGGTGCCGATCACGACCGGAGTACCGCATCGAGTGGCGTCCCGACTGGGCGGGCTATCCGGTGATGGTGCCCGTCGTCGACATCGTCGAGATCGGCGCCGGCGGCGGCTCGATCGCGCGGCGTCGACGCCGGCGGCTCGATCGTCGTCGGCCCGCAGAGCGCGGGCGCCGATCCGGGCCCCGCCAGCTACGGGCGCGGAGGCACCGAGCCGACCGTCACCGACGCCAAGCTCGTCGCCGGAGTGCTCGCGCCCGGACTACTTCCTGGGCGGCCGGCTGACGGTGTGCCCCGAGCTTGGCGCGCGAGGCGCTGCGAGCGCTCGGCGAGCCGCTCGGCCACGGCGTCGAGGCGCTCGCCAGCGGCATCATCCGGCTGGCGGACGCGAACATGATCAGCGCGCTGAAGCTGGTCTCGGTGCGGCGCGGTCGCGATCCGCGCGACTTCGCGCTGCTCGTCGGCGGCGGAGGCGGCGGCATGCACGGTGCGGCGCTCGGCGCCGAGCTCGAGGTGCGCAAGGTGATCGTCCCGCCGCTCTCGGGCGTCTTCCGGCCTGGGGCATGTGCATGAGCGCGCCGCGCGCCGACGTCGATGCGGACGCACATCCTGAGCGCCGGCCAGGCCTCCGATGGCGCACTCGCGGCGCTCTTCGCGGAGCTCGAGGACGCCGCGGTCGCGACGCTCGAGCGCGACGGCACTCTGCGGCGGGCGAGGCCGTCCGCACCCGTGCGGTAGACGCGCGCTACTGCGGCCAGGAGCACACGGTGCGCGTGCCCGTGGCGGCGGGCCGATCTCGGCGGCGGCCCTGGAAGCGGATTTCCACGAGCTCCACCGCCGCACAGTACACCGTTCGACCTGGAGGGCGACCTCCGAAGTCGAGCTCGTCACCTTCCACGTCTCGGCGTACGGCCGCGCTCCGCGGCGAGGCGGCGCTTCCCGCCCGTCGGCGCCACGCGGGGATCGACTCCCCGCTCCAAGCGCCCGCGCGTCGTCGACTTCGACGTGCGACGGCACGCACGAGACCGCGGTCTACGAGCGCCAGCGACCTGCCGATCGGCTTCTCGACCCCCGGGCCCGGTCGTGATCGAGGAGCCGACGACGACGACGCTGGTCCACCCCGGGCAGACGCTCGAGGTCGACGACTTCCGGCAACCTCGTGATCTGGCTGCGCTGACAGACGGACTTCGCGAGGCTAGTTGGTCGCGCACGGCGAGCTTGTGGATGGCTGCGGGCACGTGATTTCCGGGAGCCTTGAGATCGCCTGTCTTACCGAAACTGCTCGAGCTGAGCAGCTGCCCGGGCCCACCCGCTCACGTCGCTCGGCGACCCGGCCGGTGACCGGATGTTGACGGCCGCACCGTCGCGGCCGATGATGCAACTCCATGTCACCGGTTGAGGGGGAGCGATGCCGAGAGAGACCGGCTTCACCTGTGCGCACGCGTCGGTAAGCGAATGAGGCTCGCGACATTCGAGCACGAGGGCCGGCGGGCGCTCGGCGCGGTCGACGGCGAACGTGTCGTCGACCTTCGTTTCCCCGGCGACATGATCGCGTTCGTCGCCGGTGGCGACCAGGCGTTGGCGTGGGCCGCGAGCAAGCTCGCAGATCCCGGCGAGGACACGTGCCGGCTCGGCTCGGTGCGGCTGCCTGGCACCGCTGCTCCCCCCGGTCATCCTCAACTCCGGCCAGAACTACTGGGACCATCGAGACGAGAAGCCCGAGGTCGACCAGAAGGAACCCGAGTTCTTCCTCAAGACGCCGTTTGCGGTGATCGGACCCGACGAGCCGGTGCTCTACGACTCGATCGTGACACGAAGAAGCTCGACTACGAGGTCGAGCTGGCGGTCGTGATCGGCAAGCCCGGGCCGCCACATCCCGGTCGCAGACGCGCTCGACCACGTCTTCGGCTACACGGTGGCCGAACGATGTGACGGCCCGCGACAGACAGGCCGTGCCGCACCCGCAGGGCGGCTGGCGAGTACCGCCCGGGGCCGGGAAGAACTTCGACACCTGCGGCGCCTCGGCCCGCTGGATCGTGACGCGCGACGAGATCCCCGACCCGCAGGAGCTCCGAGCTGCGCACCGTACGTCAACGACGAGCTGCGCCAGTCGAACTCGACCGCGAAGATGATCTGGAGACGTCGCCGAGATCGTGGCGTTCTTCTCGCAGTTCTACACGCTGCAACCCGGATTCCTGCTCGAGACGGGCACCCGGGCGGCACCGCGTGGGCCACCGATCCCGAGATCGGCGGCAAGCCGTTCGACCGCGACGACGTCGTCCGCCGAGGCTACCTGCGAGGTCGGGCGACGTCGTCACGCGTCGAGATCGACGGCATCGGATCGCTCTCGAACCCGATCGTCGCGGCACCATCGCCCGCACGCCTAAGGCGAGCGACCGCAGTGAGCCTAGCTGCATCCCGCGACCCGCCAACGCTGTTTCTCAACTGCCGCCTGATCGACGGTTACGGCGGTGAGCCGGTCGAGAACGCCGCCGTGACGCGTCGAGGGCAACCGTGATCACCGCACGTCGGCCGCACGCCGGACTTCGGCGAGAACCCCAACGGCAACATGCGCGTCGTCGACCTCGGGGGAAGACCCTCATGCCCGGGCTGATCGAGGGTCACTTCCACATCTCGTTCTGGGGCGTCCGCGAGCTCCCGGATCTCGACCTGAAGCTCCCGGCCGAGCTGGACGACCGTCTACGCGGTCAAGAACGCCGAGCTCGCGCTGCGCTGCGGCTACACCGGCGTCGCCAGCGCGGGGCGCTCCACCGCGTCGACGTGACGATCCGCGACGCTGGTCGAGGAAGGCGTGATCGCCGGGCCTCGGCATGGCCGCCTCGGGGCGCGACATCTGCGCGACCACCGGGATGCTCGACTGGAACCCGTCGTTCTGGAAGCTCGGGATGGACGGGCTCGCGATCTTCGCCGACGGTGTCGACAGAGGTGCGCAAGGCCGTCCGCGCAGGAACATCGGGAGGCTGCGGACGTCGATCAAGCTGTATGTCACCGGCGAGGGCCTGCTGCGCGCCGCCGGGACCGCCGCCCGAGGAGACGATGTACTCCTTCGAGGAGATCGCAGGTGGCGGTCGCGGAGGCGCACACGCGCAACCGCCAGATCGCCGCGCACGTCCGCGGCAACGACGGCGTCAAGCTCTGCGTCGAGGCGGGCATCGACGTGATCGAGCACGCGACCTACGCCGACGACGAGGCGATCGACATGATCGCCGAGCGGAAGGATGACGATCTTCGTCGTCCCGGGCCTCGGCTACCACTGGGGCATCCTCCAGTCAACGGCCTCGGCCTGCGGCATCACGCCGGAGCACCTGATCGACGCACCGAGCTACCAGGACGAGTGGGAGCTCGGCTGCGTCGGCGATGAGACAAGCTGCGCGAGCGCCGGCGTCCGGGTCATCCCCGGCGGCGACTACGGCTTCGTCTGGTGCCCGCACGGCGAGTACGCGAAGGACATCGAGCTGTTCGTCACCGACATGGGCTTCTCGCCGATGGAGGCGATCGTCGCCGCGACGAAGCACGGCTCGCGAGCTGCTGCGGCTGGAGCACGAGATGCGGCACGGTCGAGGAGGGCAAGTGCGCCGACCTGCTCGTCGTCGACGGCGACCCGCTCGACGGACATCGCGATCCTGCAGGACCGCTCGCGGCTCGCCATGGTGATGGCGGACGGCAAGGTGATGGTGAACACGCTCGGGCTGCGCTCAGAGCTACCAACATCCCGGGCTACCATGATGGACATCGAGCGCATCCAGAACGCGAACGCCGCCGTGCCGACCGATGCCGACGGCGGCCGAGGTGCAGCACTGAACCTCGAGCTGAACGGCTACCGCGCGCACGTCGAGGAGTTCGGCTCCGGTTCGCCGATCGTGCTGGTACACGGCCTCGGCGGCACCGGCACCCGGATCTGGGGGAGTCAGATCGCCGACCTGGCGGCGGAGGCCCGCGTGATCGCTCTACGACCTGCGCGGATCGGGCGAGAGCGAGATCACGCCAGGCCCGTACACGATCGACTTGCTTCGCCGACGATCTCCGCTCCCCTCGTCGATGCGGCTCCAGCTCGGGCGCGGTCGCCCTGCTGGCCCACTCGTGCTGGGCGGGTCGATCGCGCTCGCGGCGTACGCCGCTCGCTCTCCCGCGAGTGTGGCGTGCTCTGGTCGGGGTCGGCGCTCCGGTGGACTTCCCTGACCAGGCAGCGGGCCGGATTGGCGGCGAGGGCCGAGACCGTCGCGAGCAGACGGCATGGCCGCGGTCGCCGGGACGGTCGCGACGAACGGCGTCTCTCGCGACCTTCCGGGAGCAGAACCCCGAGCGGTTCCAGGAGCTCGTGGCCATGCTCGCGGCGAACGATCCAGCTGGCTACGCGGCCCAGTGCCGCGCCCCTGGTGGACCTCGATCTCGCAGGCCGGCTGCGCAACGTCAAGGCTCCCGTGCTGCTTCATCGCGGGTGACCGAGACGGCGTCTCACCGCCCGCGGTCAACGAGGCCAACGCCGCCCCCTCGTGCAGGATGGCAGGCGCGTGCTGGTCGAGGACTGCGGCCACATCCTGCCCTGGGAAAACCCCGAGGCTCTGCGCGCGCGGCCTGGCCGTTTCTGCGCGAGCATCGCTGACGCGCCCGGTTGACATGCTCGGCGGAACCCGCGAATGTTGCCGCTGCTTGCACCTCACCCCACGCAGGAGGCACCTGTGTTCACGGCGACGAAGGACCTGATGCTCCCGGCCACCGTGACCGGATCGTGGCCGCGACCGCGCTGGTACACCGAGAACATGTGGGGTCGACCGCTCGACTACGGCGATGATGAACCCCTGGTACCGCGAGCAGTTCACGCGACGCCCACGCCGTCGTCGTCTCGGATCAGGAGCGGATCAGGGCTCGACATCCTGACGACCGGCGACTACCACCTCGACGAGGACGTCGCCGGCCGCTCGTGGCACCACTATCCGCTCCAGCGCTGGAAGGGCCTCGAGCACGAGGAGCTGCAGACGCAGCAACACCCGCTCGCCTGCTCTCCTATCCGGTCGGCACGATGCTCGACTCGATCTACAAGACGTGGCGCTGGCCGCGCGTCGTCGAGCAAGGTCGAGGCACGACCCGAAGAACCCGCTCGAGTACGCCAAGATCTGGCGGATCGCGCAGCAGAGCGCGGCGTCCGGCAAGCCGGTCAAGTTCGGCACGTGCTCGGCGCAGGTGCTGGCGTTCTTCCTCGACAGTCACACGACCGACGTACGACCTCGACGACAAGAAGCAGCTGACCTGGGACATGGCCGAGGCGATGAACCTCGAGCTGCGCCAGCTCGCCGCCGCGGGCTGCAAGGTGATCCAGATCGAGGAGCCGACGCTCCACTTCATCGCCCGTTACTACCCGGACGATGACAGAGCTGCTCGACTTCCTGGTCGACTGCTTCAACCGCGAGATCGAGGGCTCGGACGACGTCGAGGTCTGGATCCACACCTGCTGGGGCAACCCGAACATGCAGAAGGTCTTCAGCGACGAGTCGTACGCGAACTCGGTCGAGATCTACCTCGACCGCCTGAAGGGCGACGTCTGGACGATCGAGGCGACCGAGAACGACCTCGAAGGAGCTACCGCTCTTCAGGCCGCACGCGCGACTCGCTGAGCAAGAAGATCGCGGTCGGCGTGATCAGCCACCGCACGCTGCAGGCGGACTTCCCGGACGTCGTCGCGGGCACGGGTGCGGCAGGCGCTTCGAGTACATCCCGGCGGACAAGCTCGTCCTCTCGACCGACTGCGGCTTCGGGCGGCAGGGCTTCAACCGTCACCTCGCGTTCTACAAGGCGGCGGCGATCCGCAGGCGCGCAACATCGTGCTCAGGAGCTCGGCGTCGAGCAGCGGCACATGCGCGGCCTGACGGACGAGCAGCCTGGCCTGGGACCAGCTCCCCGACGACGAGCCGTTCACGCACATGTAAACCGCTGCGCTGACGCGATGACTCGCGGCGGGACGGGACGATGCGGCTCTCCTGCGGAGATCACTCGTTCCCGTCCTGCCGCACGAGCAAACGGTCGAGCTCGTACGGATGCTCGGCTTCGATGCCTTCGACCTGGCCGTCATGGGCAACCGGCGTCGCACGTGCGGCCCGAGGGGATCCGCGAGGACATCCCCGGCTGGGCGGGCCGGCTGGAGGAGCGCATCCGAGGGCGCGGGCTCTGACATTGCGGACGTCTTCTCATCCCACTGACCGACTTCGCGACGATGGCGCCGAACAACCCGGACGCGGCGCGAACGCGACCGTGGGACGGCGCTCTTCCGCGACATGCTTCCGAGCTGACCGTGCGGCTCGGGCGCGCCCGGCCTCACGATGGTGCCGGGGATCGACTGGCCGCACTGAGCACCGCGACTCTGCTCGAGCGGGCCGCGCAGGAGCTTGGCCGGCGCGCCGCCGAGTCCCGCGCCGCCGGCGTCCAGCTTCCTCGATCGAGCCGCACGTCGGGTCGGTCTGCGGCACGCCGGAGGACGTCGCCGGCTCGTCGAGCTCGCGCCCGGGCTCGAGCTGACTCTCGACTACACCCACTACGTCTCGCAGGGCTTCAGCGAGGATCAGCTCGACTGCTGCGTCCGCCATGCCCGCCATGTGCACGCCCGCGGTGGCGCCCCGGCCGAGTCCAGTGCGCTCCAAGGACAGCACCGATCGACTACGGCCGTCCGTCGACGCGCTGCGCGATCCGGCTACGACGGCGCCGTCGCGCTCGAATACGTCTGGATCGACTGGGAGCGCTTGCAACGAGTGCGACAACGTCTCCGGAGACGCCGCTGTTGCGCGACCGGCTGAGGGCGGGCGATAGCGGGTGAGCAGTGAGTCGTACCCGATCTCACCGACGTAGCGTGCCCTCTTCGATCTGATATTGGCTCAGACCCTATGCACCAGCCGTTTGCGCTGTGATAGCGTCGGCGCCGGTCGGGGGCGAACGCTGCCTTCGAAGAAGCGGTCGACGAGGCAACCACGTGGGCAAGACGGCGAAGGTCTGTCGAGGAAGCTGGTGCATGGCATTCGGCTTCGAGAAGATCGCGACGTTCGAGCAGGTCGCCAAGGTGCTCTCGGCGTTCGACTATGACGGCATCGAGGTGGGGGCTTCTTCGACCACGTCACGGTCGAGCGCTTCCCGGACAAGGCGAGTCGAACGAAGCTCAAGCGGTGGCTCAACGACGATCTCGGCCTCGAGATCGCCGGCATCGCCCCCGGCCCCTACGGCGACCTCCTTCCGGCTGCCCTGGGCAACCGGCTCGCAAGACGTCTACGACGAGTATCTCAAGTTCTTCGAGAGCTGACATCGAGCTCGCCGCGGACATGGAGATCGCGGGCATGCGCGTCGACCCCGGTGCGCGCGGGCCGATCCTCATACGACGCCGACTACGACGAGATCTGGGACCGCGTCGTGCGCACGTTCCAGCACCACGCCGACAAGGGCAAGGAGGTCGGCTGCACGATGCTCTGGGAGCTCGAGTCGCTGCAGCCGTTCAACCACCCGACCGAGATCGTCAAGATGCTCAACGACGTCGGGCACTCGCACTTCAAGCTGATGTACGACACCGGCCACTTCCAGGCCTGCAGCGTGATCGGCCACAACCAGGTGCAGCCCGGCGAGGTGTTCCCGAACCAGATCGAGTTCATCAACATGCTGCCTGCCGGCTGCATCGGCCACATGCATCTCTGCGACACGACCATGGAGACGAGCCTCGACATGTTCGGCAAGAAGGTCGATTTCGGCGAGGGCATCATCGACTTCGACGAGCTCATGCCCGTGCTCGCCAAGGCCTATGACGGCGAGTGGTGGGCGGTCGACTCGATCCCGATGGGGCCGATGGCCTGGAAGGACACCTACACCGGGGTCTCCCTGGCTGAACGAGGCTCTCGACAAGCACGTCCGCTAGGGAGACGATGCGAGCAGCAGTCTTTTACGACGTCAAGGACATCCGCCTCGAGGACGTGCCGGAGCCTCAGATCGGCGACGAGGATGTGCTCGTCGAGGTCACGGCCTGCGGGATCTGCGGTTCGGACCTCGAGTACTACATGGGACGCAGTCCTGGTCGGGACGGCTGACGGCAAGGGCCCGCTCATCCTGGGGCACGAGTTCGCAGGCCGCGTCGTCGCGCGCGGCAAGGACGCCCAGGGCGTGCAGGGAGGGAGACCGCGTCGCGGTCAATCCCATCCAGTCGAGCTCGTCCGGCGACTTCTCCCGCTCCGGAAATCCGCACTTCGACCTCTCGGTCGTGCTCGGTGTGACCACGAACGGCGCCTTTGCGAAATACGTGCGCACGAAGGCTGAGCACGCCTACAAGCTGCCCGACTCGATGAGCGACGAGCAGGGTGCGTTCGTCGAGATGCTCGCCGCCTCGCTGAACGCGGTCGAGAAGGCGCAGATCCGGCTCGGCGACCTCGTGGTCATCTACGGCCCGGGGCCGGTCGGGCTCTGATGGTGCAGCTCGCCAAGGCGAGCGGCGGGCGCGTCGTGATCGTCGGGACGCGGGACTACCGGCTCGAGCTTGCGAAGGGCATGGGAGCCGAGCACGCGTTCAATATCGCCGACTCGTCCTCGCCGTACTACACCGCCGACCTGGCCACCGCGATCCGCAATGTCAACGCGGGCGAGCTCGCCGAGCGGGCGATCGTGGCGACGGCCTCCGAGGACGCCACGCAGGGGCGTTGGACGTCACCGGCAACGGCTCCACGATCGTCTACATGGGCCTCGCGGGCCCGGACGACGATGCGTCAAGCTGCCGATGCTCTCCAGCCTCGCGATGGACAAGACGATCCGCTTCTCGTGGCTCTATCCCAACCAGTGGCCAAACACGATCCGGCTTGCTGCGCGAGGGGGTCGTCGACACCTCGAAGATCATCACCCACTTCGATCGAGCTCGACCGCATCGACGAGGGCATCCGGCAGGTCGTCGCGCGCGACGACGGCGTCATCAAGATCATCGTCAAGCCTTAGGGACGCCGCAGATGGCCAAGCCGAAATTCTCCATCTCCGAGATCACGACCTTCCACCAGACCTACGACGAGGATCTCGAGAGCTACGCCGCGGCAGGTGTCGAGGGGGTGGGCATCTGGGAGTTCTAGCTGCCCGGAGGGCGAGGACGCCGAGAGCGTCGCGCAAAGCTCAAGGCGAGCGGACTCACGGCGACGACGATGATCCCGAGCACGCTTCTCGATCTATCCGGTGCCGTTCCTGGACCGGACGATCCGGCCGAGCGCACGGCCGAGCTGTGCGCCACCATCCGCCGCTTCGCGGGCTTCGAGCCCGAGGTCGTGCTCGCCTCCCGGCGCGCTCCTCGCCGACGTCGACCTGGACGAGGCGCGCGCGCGTGATCGTCGCCGGGATTCAAGCAGGCCGCGAGGACCGCGGCCGAGCACGGCCTCACGATCGGCGATGGAGCCGCTCCACCGCGCGATCTACGGCACGTGGACGACGGTCTTCTCGATCCCGGAGACGATCGCCTTGATGGACGACATCGACGAGCCGAACGTGAAGCTCCTGTACGACGTCTACCACCTGCACGACACCGACAACGTGATCGCCGATACGGTCGCGTACGGCAGGCGGATCTCGCCCTCCGTGCACATCTGCGACTGGCGCGAGGAGACCCGCAACGACTTCGATCGCGTGCTGCCCGGGCGACGGGATCATCGATCTGCCCGGGATCTTCGGCGCGCTCGATGCCGCGGCTCACCCGAAAATGGGTCGACCTCGAGATCTTCTCCGACGACGGCTCGTTCAGCGAGATGGACTTCGAGGACTCGATCTGGAAGCTCGAGGCGGCCGACGTGATCGCGCGGGCGAAGGCGGGCTTCGACGCCGCCTGGGACGCGCGGAGGACCCCCGCCTGATGCGGCTCGCGGGCAGGTCGCGCTCGTCACCGGCGCCGCGCGTCAGCCGCGGCATCGGCCGCGGCATGGTGCAGGCGCTCGGCCGACGAGGGGGCGGTGGTCGCTGTCAACGACATCGCCGCAGCCGAGGCCGAGGGCCGGGAGTTCGTCGACGAGCTGCAGGCGAAGGGCGTTCGCGCAGGCGCTTCTACGTCGCCGACGTGTCCGGACCGCAGCGCGGTGGACGCGCTGGTCGGCTCCGTGCAGGCCGACCTCGGCGGCCTCGACGTCGTCTGCTCGAACGCCGGCGTCGCCGATTGGAAGACTGTCGCCGAGACGGACGCGGCGACGTTCGACCGCATCGTCGCGGTCAACCTGACCGGGCGCCTTCAACGTCACGGGCAGGCGGCCGCGCAGGCCATGGTCCGACGCGGGCCGGGGCGGGCGCATCATCTTTACCTCCTCGGTGCACGCGCAGATGGGCTTCCCGATGATGTCCGTCTGCGGGCGACGAAGTCGGGCATTCGGGCGCTCTGCGAGTCCATGGCGATCGAGCTCGCGCCGCACGGGATCCGCGTCAACCACATCGGCCCCGGCTGGGTGCTTTCGCAGCTCAACGACCTCTCCCCGCGCTCGCCACCGAGGAGATCACGCGCACCAACCTGGCAACGATCCCGATCGAGGGCCGTGCTGCCGACCCCTACGAGCTCGGGCGCAGCCGTCGTCTACTTCGCGTCCTCCGACGGCGATTACGTGACGGGCGCGTACCTGCGCGTCGACGGCGGCTTCGTGGTGGGGAAGTACTGATGGCGCGCGTCACCGATCAGCGGCGTCCCCGGCGCCACGGGCGAGGCGATCCGCCGACGCTCGAGGGGCGCGCGCACGCTCGACACGGCGGTCGCCGGTAGCGGCGAGCATCCCCAGAAGCCGTCCCTCGACGTCACGCAATCCGAGTGGGACGCGACGGTCGCCGGGCTCAGAGAGGCCTTTCCGCAACGCAGGCCGCGTGCCCGCCAGGAGTGACGAGCGGATCGTCCTGATCTCGTCGGCTGCCGCCGTGCGCCGTGCACGGCGCGTCGCTCGCGGCGCCGCGGCGCCTTCCTGCACGATCGGCCAGGTCGCGCGCGGCCGAGCTCGGCCCGGCCGGAGCGACGGTGAACGTCGTCGCTCCCGGCTTCGCCGTCGGCGACGCGCGCTTCGACTCCGGCGTGCCGCTCGGCCGCCCACCTGAGCCGCAGGACGTCGCCGAGGCGTGCGCGTTCTTCGCCTCCGAGGCGGCCGGCTTACGTGATGCGGTGCGATCCTTCCGGTCGATGGCGCGTTCACCGTCACGCAGCAGCCGAGGGCGGAAGCCCGATCCTTTCCTGAGATGGCGATCCGTGGAGTGCTCCACCGTCGGGCTGACGGTCGCCGACGCGGATCGCCCGATCGTCCTCTACTGCGACAACTTCGGCTTCGAGCTGGCTGACCGAGCGCGCGTGGCCGAGCGCGGCTGGGTCGAGAGCAGGGGCCACGCGGCGTCGAGAACCCCAGGTTGCGCATCGTCCATCTGCACAGGTCACGGCTGGAACCTCGAGCTGCTCGGAGTCACGAGAATCAGCGCGGCGCAGCGCGCGCCGCGGCGTCAACGATGCCGGCGAGCGCATCTCTGCTTCGTGACGGATCGACGTCGATGCCGATGTCGCGCGCCTCATCGCGAACGGCGACGAGCGCGATCGCAACCCGCCGGTGACCGTCGTCGGGCGGCCCGAACCACGGCGGGCGCATGACCTACGTCAAGGACCCTGACGGCAACGGCGTCGAGCTCCACCAGCTCGTGAGACCCCGGCCCGTCTGATGCAGACCGGACTCGACGGCATGGTCGCGATCGTCACCGGCGGCTCGGCGGATCGGCTTCGCCTGCGCCCGCGCCTGGCCGCCGAGGGAGCCGCGCGTCGTGCTCGGCGACCTCAACGCCGACGCTGTCGCGGCGCGCGGCCGAGCTGGGTGCAGGCGTCGCGCTGCGGCGACCGTCGACGTGCGCATGCCTGACGACGCGCAGCGCCTCGTCGACGTCGCGCTCGAGCGCTTCGGGCGGCTCGACGTGCTGGTGGCGAGCGCGCGGCACGCACCGCGCGACGCGCCTCGACGAGCTTGCGCCGGAGGAGTGGGACCTGCTGCTCGCGGTCAACCTGCGCGGCGTCTACCTGCACGGCTCAGGCAGCGTCACGCGTGCTCGTCCCGCAGCGCAGCGGCCGCATCATCACGCTGGGCTCGCTGGCCGGCCAGGTCGGCGGGCTCGCTGCGAAGCGCCGCCTACGCAGCCTCAAGGGCGGCGTGATCGCGCTGACGAAGTCGATCGCCACGCTACTCCGGACCCACGGCATCACGGCCAACTGCGTCAACCCCGGAATCATCGACAGCCTGATGACCGCCGGCTGGTCGCCCGACGACCTCGCGCGCCTGACGGCCGGTACCCCACTGGGCCGCATCGGCACGATCGACGAGGTCGCCGGCCGTGGTGGTCTTCCTCGCCTCCGAAGCCGCCTCCTTCCGTCCACGGCGCGCACATCGACGTCAACGGCGGCTCATGATTGACTGCGCAGATCGGGGTCTGACCCCGATCTGCGCATCAGTGGTGGCTATTCGCTCGCGGACTGCTGCCAGGCCTGCGAGCGTGTTGTGCAGCGTCAGCCGGCTCAGCCGTGGCGCTCCTCGCCAGGGCGAGGATCACCAGCGTTCCTTCTTCACGCGCGCGCGCGACCCTCGATTGGCAGGTTGCCTGGCTCGAGGCCGACGACGTAGTTCTGATCGCCATCACGCGCCACTGGAAGAGGCGAGGGACGTCTCGTGGCTCCAGGCCAGCTCGACGCCGAGCGGGCGGCCGTCGCCGATGTCGGGGTTGAGCACCGCGGCGCGGCCGAGGCCCTCCGCATCGGGTCTGCGGCGCAGCTCCCAGAACCTGCTCCTCGGCCGGGAAGCGCGGCGACCTCGATCGGTGCGCCAGTCGGCTGCCTGCGGCTGCCGGCGTGGCGAAGCGGGGCTCGCTGACGCCCGCGACGACCTCGGCGGACTCCCGAGCAGCGGCCAGCCGACGTTGACGTGGTAGAGGATCATGTGCGGGGTCGGCGCGAAGCCGTCGTTCCGCACCACGTCGTCGAGCTGGATCGTCGCGCCGCCGAGGCCAATGCGGATCTCGCGCTCCAGGTCAGCGATTCGCCGAAGACCATCGCCTGGCGGACGTCGCCGCGGCAGAACACGCACTCGCGCTCCCAGTCGATGCCGTAGCCGAGCAGGCGGGCGGGCGTGACGGAGAAGCGGCCGTGCAGCGGGAAGCTGTGACTCGCGCGCCCGGGTAGCGAACTGCGTCGCGTCGTCCTCGGCGGGCCCGAGCGTGTGCTCGAGGCCGCAGGTCGTGAGCAGGCCACCGAAGAACGTCCGAACGACTCAGCCGGTCGGTACGGCGAGGCCGGGCGCGGCCAGGCCCGTGGGCGAGATCCAGGCGACGGGCACGCCGCCGACGGTCGCCTGCGCCAGGTCGAGCGCGCGGTCGACGACGGCCTCGAGCTCGATCGCGCCCGAGCGCAGCAGGACGCAGCGCACCCGGCGCTCGCTAGCTGTCGGCGCGCTCGACGAGCTTCGGCTCCGAGCAGCTGCTCTGCTCCGCCCCGTGCGCCAGGCAGTCCTCGCGAGTCAGCCGGATGCCGTAGAGGCTGCTCAATGAAACGCCCACCGCTGCACACCTGCAGCATCTGCCCGGTGATGAAGGAGGCCTCGTTCCGAGGCGAGGAACGCGACGGCGTCGGCGAGGTCGTCGGGTGCCGCGGCGCTTCAGCGATTGCTGCCGATCACGAAGCGGAGTAGCCCTCGGACGAGGTGAATCCGTCTCGCCTCCCGGTCGGAGAACGCACCCGGCGAGATGTTGTTGACGCGGATGTTCTGCGCGCCGACCTCGCGGGCGAGCGCGCGTGAAGCCGACAGTTGCCCACCCTTCGACGGACGTAGGAAGAATGTTCGCCATCCCGATCGCGAACGTGATCGAGCCGATGTTGACGATCGACCGCCTCCGCGCGCAGCGATGCGCGGAACCGTGAAGCGCTTGCTCATCGGGAAGAGCGAGCGGAGGTTGGTGTCCGATGGTCTTGTCCCACTCGGCGACCGTGTACTCGTTCCACGGATGCGAGGGATGGGTCGCGGCGTTGTTGACCACGATGTCGATGCCGCCGAAGGCCGCCAGCGTGGCCTCGAAGCGAGCGGTTCCGCGAAGTCGTCGGTCGAGACGTCCGCGCCGTGCCCATACCTCGCCGCGTGGCGCGAGCCGGGCGGCCGGCTTCGGCATTCCCGCCTGGCGCGTGGCGATCGGCGACCATGACGCGGCACCCCCTCTTCCGAGCAGCCGGGCCGCCGTAATCTCGCCAGGAGTCCGCCCGACGCGCCGCCCGTGACGATCGCCACCTTGCCGCCGAGCTTGAGATCCATGCGCCTCCTTGCCGGGTGACCTGCCGGGGGCCCGATATTATCGGAGAAAGTCAGCCTCAGCATCGTCCGGTAGAACTCGCGGTGGCGCACTCACTCGAGGCGCGGGATCGCATCGCCGCAGCCGATCTCCTTGAAGTGCGCCGACTCGCCGTGCGCCTGGTAGCCGTCCTCGTCGACGTACTGCTCGTAGAAGCAGAAGACGCGCGGGTTCTCCGGGTCGCGCGTGCGGCTGGTAGAGCAGGACGTTCCGGGCTTCGGCGCGCGACGGCTCGACCGTCGCGTCTGATCGCGGCGCGCGACCGACGGCCTCCTCGCCGGGCCTTCGCGGTCCACTCTGGCCACAGACGACGTACGGCATGCGTGCTCTCCCTCCGTTGCTGATGCCGGCTGGTCCTAGCGCGCGGCGACGCGGTTGCGCAGCGTGCCGATGCCCTCGATCTCCATCTCGATCAGGTCGCGGTGCAGGTACTGCCCCGCTCTCGATGCACGGCGCCGCCCGGCGCCGTCCGCGAGCCGAGCACCTCGCCCGGCGCGCAGCGTGCAGGCCCAGCGAGGCGTAGGCGATGAGGTCGCCGAAGGCGTGGTGCATCTGGCGACGGGCGCGCGCAGGGTGCGCTGCTCGCCGTTGACGCAGCAGGGCCATCTCGAGGTCCGGCCCCGTCTTGCAGCTCGTCGGCGGTCGCGATGCACGGGCCCGAGCACGTTCGCGCCGTCCCAGTCCTTGGCCTTGCCGGGGCCCATGCCGATGCGGTAGCTCGCGACGCCTGCGCGTCGCGCGCCGACATGTCGTTCCAGATCGTCCAGCCGAAGACATGCTCGCGCCAGTCGCCACGCGCGATGTCGCGACCGCGCCGGCCGATCACGCAGGCGATCTCCAGTTCCTGGTCGAGCTGATCCTGAGTACGACGGCCACGGGATCTCCTCCTCCGGGCCGATGACGGTGTCGGGCAGGCCTTTGTAGTACGCGGCACCTCGTACCAGAGCTGCGGGATCGGCCCGAGGCCGAGCGCCGCACGCGAGCGTTCCGTGTGCTCGGGAAGGTCAGGAAGTCGCGCAGCGTGCGCGGCCGATCGGCGCGCGCAGGCGTGCCGCCGGACGGCCCCGCCTGCGGCCAGCGCCGTCGCGGGCGGCTGCGAGCGCAGCGTCACCGGCCTCGACGAGTGCCACCATGTCGCCGTCGAAGCGCGCAGTCGATGACCGCGTCCTCGCGCAGGACGCCGAGGCGCTCGGGCGTGCCGGCACCGGTGTCGTAGGTCACGAGTCTCACGTGGTCTCCTCGCTCAGCGCCCGCGCTGCCTCGCGCGATCGCCGCCTCGATTCGGGGGTAGCGACCCGCAGCGGCATGTGGTTGCCGCCGGAGATGCTCGCGGACGCGTCTCGTTGCTCGGGTTCGGCTCCTGCGCAAGCAGATGGCGCGCAGTCGAGGATCATGCCCGGCGTGCAGTAGCCGCATTGGAACGCGCCGAAGCTCGATCGAATGCGCTGCTGAACTGGGATCGTCTCACGAGACCCTCGACCGTCCGACGACGGCGCCGTCGGCAAGCGGTGCGAGCAGCAGGCAGGTCGACACGGGCTCGCCATCGAGCAGGCACGTGCAGGCGCCACAGACGCCGACGCCGCAGGACAGCCGCACGGAGCACAGGCCGGCCCTGCGCAGCGTCGAGCAGCATCTCGTCGCTGCGGGCTGCGAGCTCCCGCGTTCGCGCCGTTGAGCGTGAGCGGTGATCATCATAGCGTCCCGCCGATCGAGCGCCTCGAGCACGCGCTCGGGATGGATCGGCATCTCCGTCTGCCCCAGGCCGAGGCTCTGCAGCGCATTCCCGAGCGCGGGCGGGATCAACGGCAGCGCGGTCTCACCCAGTCCGTGGATCTCGCCGCCCGCCGATTCGCGCAGCTCGGCCGAGAAGGCGGGGATGTCGCGGAAGGCGGGCACCTGGTAGTCGCCCATGTTCGCATTCGTGATGTAGCCGTCCGAGAACTGGATCGACTCGTAGAGCGCCGCGCCGATGCCCATCACGACGGAGCCGTCGTTCTGCAGCGCGGCGCGCGAGGCATCGACGACGCGACCGGCGTAGACCGAGGCCGCGATGTCGACGATCTCGACGACACCCGTCTCCTCGTCGACCGCGACACGCACCGCCGCGGCTCCCTGGTGCCAGTGCGCGGAGGCGATGCCCTGGCCCGTGTCGGGATCGAGCCCGCCGCCGATCGCGTGCTCGGCCTGCCCTCGAGGCTCGGCAGCTCGCCGAGGGCCCGCCGCGACGCGGGCGTCCCGACGACCTCGACTCCGCCATCGGGCGTGAAGCGGAGGTCGTCGGGCGCGGCCTGAGCTCGTCCGCCAGGGCCTGGCGCAGCGACAGCGCGGCGGCCCGAGCGCCGCGGCCATCATGTGCGGTCGAGCGGCTCGAGGTCGTGCGGGTGTCGAACGGCGTGACGTCCGTGTCGATCGCAGCAGTGCCGACAAGTCGCGGGTCGGCGCCCAGCGCCTCGGCGGCGAGCTGCGAGAGCACGGCCGTCGCCCCTGACCGATCTCCGCCGTCGCCGCATGCACGGTGAAACGGCCCCCGGCGAGTTCGATCCTGGCTCCGGCCCGGCTCGGCGTCTGCATGCCCTTCATCAGCGCGCAGAGACCTGCGCCCCGCCGCCCCGCCGCCCAGCCGATCTGCCGCGCGGCGGACTCGAGGCACTCGGCGACGCGAAAGTCGTGCATGACCTCGCCGGTCGCGAAGCGGTCGCCGTCGCGCAGCACGTTCTGCAGGCGCAGCTCGAGCGGGTCGGCGCCGAGCCGCTCGGCCAGCAGGTCGACGCACTGCTCCGACGCCCAGGCGGCCTGCGTGGCCGCGTAGCCGCGAAACGCTCCGTTGCTCGGCCGGTTGGTGTAGACGCAGTCGGCCTCGATCTCGACGTGGTCGAATCGGTAGGGCCCGACCGCGGCCCAGCCGCCCTTCGCCGCAACGTTCGGACCGGTGTCCGCATACGCGCCCGGTGTCCCACTGCGACCACACGCGGCGGGCCACGAAACGGCCGTCGCGGGTGGCCCCGAGGCGCACGCGCGACCGCGTCGGATGGCGGTTGAGCGTGAGAAAGAGCTCGTCGCGCGCAAGCACGAGCACTGACCGGACGCCCGGCGCGGCGGGCGAGCGCGGCCGCGATGGCCTCGATGCGAGTGAACGTCTTGGCCCGAACGAGCCGCCCATCGGGAGCGCGACGATGCGCACGTCGCTTTCCGCCAGGCGGAACGTGCCGGCGAGCTCGCGGCGGACGTTGAACGGCGTCTGCGTCCCGGTCCAGATCGTCAGGCGACCGTCGTTCCACTCCGCGAGGCACGGCGTGGGGTTCCATCGGCGCGTGCTGCGCGGACGCCGTCGTCCATTCGCCCTCGACGACGACCTCCGCCTCGTCGAAGCCCGCCTCCCGCGACCGCACACGAGGCGGCGCGGTGGGACACGTTCGTGCCGGCGAGCGGGCGCATGCCGGCCCAGGCACCCGCTCGCGCCGCGACCTCCTGGACGTCGTGGATCAGGGGTGCGCCCTCGGCCAGGGCGGCCTCGAGGTCCAGTCGCCGCGGGAAGATCGCTCCATGTGACCTCGACGGCCCGCGCAAGGCGCGCGGCCAGATGCGGGTCGGGCGCGGCCACGGCGGCCACCGGATCCCCGGCGTAGCGCGCGTCGCTGCGAGCACCGGCGTGTCGGGAACGAGACACCCGTAGGGCGCGCAATCGGCGACGCCGGCCCCGGTCAGCAGGACGCAGCCCTCGGGCGGTCCGCCCGGCAGCTCCACACCCGTGATCACGGCGTGCGGGCTGTGCGAGCGCACGATCGCGCCGTGCAGCATGCCGGGGAGCTCGAGGTCGAGGCTGTAACGCATGCGCCCGCTGACGCGCTCGTTCATGCCACGGCCTCGAGCGCGCGACGCACCAGGACCCGCGTCACACGACGGCGGTAGCCCGCAGAGCCACGCAGATCGCCGAGCGCATCGATGCCCCTCGCCGTAGCGCGCCGCGATCTCGTCGCGCAGCTCGGGGCCGAGCTCGCGATCCGTCGGCCAGCGCGCACACCTCGGGCAGGATCTGGGGGCGATCCGCCACGGCGCCGACGACGACGCGCAGGGCACTGCCGCGGGCGACCGCGACGCCGACGCACGGGCGATCCTCGCTGCCTCGCGAGCGGAACTTCAGGTAGATCGCACGCACCGGCGGCGGCGGCTCGACGCGCTACGAGCAGCTCGTCGGGCTCGATCGCGGTGCGGTAGTAGCCGAGGATCAGATCCTCGATGGAAAGCCGCCGCTCTCCTCGCTCCGAGGCGAGCACGACACAGGCCTCCAGCGCGCAGGCA
>ERZ1370068.8229-contig-7100_pt1 | contig 22979 bp, 27 predicted proteins | sample MGYA00561227_ERZ1370068 | MGnify/ENA primary metagenome ERZ1370068 (study PRJEB38410, sample SAMEA6850437) | metagenome | study: Metagenomic assessment of the ecological functions of the soil: analysis of the soil microbiota associated with the...
GTGTACGCTTTGATTCGATTGCCAGCCGCTTTCCTACGTGATGGCGCTTCCCGTGTGCAAGCTCAGGCCAGCGGCGATCCTGCCCGAACTGCAGCAACCTCGTGCTGGAGGGGCTCGCGCGCAGGACCTCTTCCGCCGTCAATCCACGACGGGTGCGGACGGACACGGCGGATTACGCGAGGATCTGCTCTTCGGCGACCACCAGCATGGGCACGGACGTCTACCGGTCGTTCGGCCGCCTGTATCATTTGGCCGACCGGTGATCGCCCTTGCGGGGAAGCCCGGACGAACTGGGACGTCGCTGGCGATCTGGCCCACGCCGGCAGGATGCCGACCGCGCCACTTTGCGGGCACCTCCGGACCTCGTCGACAGCGCTTTACCGGCGCGGGGCGGTCGCGAGATGGCATTACCACGACCGGCTCCTCGCCGAGCGCTCGAAGCGCGAGATCGACCGCTGTTGCCGCAAGCCACCGATTCGACCGTTCGCGGACGGGCGCCCGAGCACGCCATCGGGAGCGGTGGAATTCTACGCCGAGGCACTCCTGGGGCAGGGCTCTGCTGCCGCCGGCGGCGTCCCCGCTTCGCGGTCTGGACGACCCCGCCATCAGCTCGCGCGCACCCTCCGCTGCCACGTGCCGCCCGGAACCGGTTCTTCCCTCAACTCATCGTTCAGCCAGTCGGCGCTCGCCGAGCGCTGGCAGGGGGGACCGACGGCTTTACTCATCCCGACGACGCGCGGCCAGGAGATCGGCGGGGGACACTGCTCAGCTGTTCAGCGACGCAGGCGGGCGCTGTTCCCGGCCATCGTGTCGGAGGACACGCGGCCGGGCAGATCGTCGTCGAAAGGATCGGTGGCGCAGTTCAGCGCCGGGCGGCCGCGGCGTCAGCGATGCTGACCTCAGACGGCCTGGCTGACATGGGCGGGGGCCCCACGCGTTTCACTCGACGATGGTGGAGTGGCGCGGGCCTGGCTTCCTCCGGGCAACCTTCACCGGTCACGCCAGCGGAGCGCACCCAGGGTAGCCGAGCGTCAGGGACCATTCCGGAGCGCGACGAAATCCCCCTGACGCGGCCCCGGTCTCTGGTCAAGGTGACGTCACGCAAGTCGATAGAGTTAAAGTATTGGCGAAAGATGCTGCCAAAATAATTCTTGCTGAATCATCCTATCTGTACGCCGCCACAGCACAGCGCCATTTCTGACAGGAGGGGCTGCAGGGTCTTCTGCAGGTGATGAGCGACCGGACGTTCGAAGCGCTGATGTCCGACCACCATGCGGGAAATCTATCGGTACGTCCCCGGGTGACGGGCGGCGGCAGGGACGCCGACGACCTCGCGCAGGAAACGTTCCTCCGGGCCTTCCGGGCGCACCGGATGCTGCCGCCCGACGCGAACGCGCGGGCCTGGCTCTTCGCGACATCGCGACGAACCTCGCCAGGAATCACTTCCGGTCGCAGAAGCGCCGGCGGCTCGCGTACGCGGCGGTGGGACGGAGGCGCGGGAAGCCGACGATGAGCGCCCGGACGCGGTCACCGTCTCTCAGGAGTCAGGCACCGCGGTCGACCAGGTGGTGACCGCGCTGCCGCTCAAGCAGCGCGCTGGCCTTCCTCCCAGCGGAAGGTTCACGGGCCGACTACGACGCGATCGGCCGAGTCTCGCCTGTCTTCCGGCGGAGACAGCTCAAGCCCACGTGTTTCAGGCTCTTCGGAAGGTCCGCCGCGCCCTGGAGGGGCGCGAGCTGATCGGGAAGAGTTCGCACGTGCGTGAAGCGCAGGGGGCGAGCTGCATCGAGATCGAGGCGGGGCTGATGGCCGCGGCGATCGGCGAGGCGGACGCCGTCGCCGAGGGTCGCGTGGCCGAGCACGTCGCGGAGTGCGAACGCCCGTGCCGAACGGAGCACGCCGAGCTACCGGGCGATCGAGCGGGAGCTGGGAGCGATCCGGGAGGCGGCGCCGTGGCACGCCGGGCGCGGCGCGGTCGCGCGAGCGGCTCGAGGCGCGGCTCGGCGATCTCCGGAGCCGCATCGGTGGCTACCGGGTGTTCGACTCCCGCTCGGGCCTTCCCCTCGCTGCGCACTCGAGCAGGGCGTCGTGCTCCTCGGAGTACCTCCAGGGCCAGCGCGATCCTGCGGACGGCTGCGCCTCCGCGCGGCATGCCACGGGATCGAGGCGGTGCCGAGACGGTGGCGAGTGCCGAGGGCCTGCTACCGGGAGTTCCGCGCCTATCGTCGAGGGCGCGGAGCCCGGCAGCTCCAGTGGCCGCTCGACCTCCGGCTCGCCAGGAGCGCGTTCCAGCGGAAGGTGCTCGAGCGACCGCCAGCATTCCGTACGGCGCGGTCGATGTCGTACAAGCGGCTGCGCCAGCGACCTCGGGGCAGCCAGCGCGCCGTGCGGGCGGTGGCGCAGGCCGCTCCGCTGGAATCCGGTCCCGATCGCGATCCCGTGCCACCGGGTGGTCGGGCGCCTCGGGTCTCCTGACCGGATTATGCCGGCGGCGAGACCGACGCGGAAGCGGCAGCTGCTCGCGACCGAAGCGGGTACCGGTGGTGCCGGCGCATCGACGACTTCGCGATCGCGCGCGAGCGCGATATACATGCTCGCGCCCGGTGACAGCGAGTACTGCCTCCCGAGCTGCCCGTCGCACGGAAGCTGCTCCGAGTCGGGATTCATGACCTACTTCGGCTCTCGCGAACCGCGCCGAAGCGGTGGGGCTTCGACCCTGCACGAGGCTGCCGCCCCGATCTCCACCCGCTGCACGAGGTCAATTGAGCGGGATCGGTCCCCGCGCGCTCGGCGGATGCGGCGCTCTTCCCGGATTCCGCTCGGAACGGCTCCGGACGACGCGAGACGGGAGATCCACGCCGTCGTCGGGGCCGAGGGCCCCCGGTGCTCCTGCTCCACGGATATCCACGAGACCCACGCGTGCTGGCATCGGGTAGCCCCTCGCGCTGGCCGAGCGCTTCACCGTGGTCTGCCCGGACCTCCGGCGGCTACGGAGACAGCAGCCGCCCGCCGTCGGATCCCGGCGCACCAGCGCCTACTCGAAGCGGACCATGGCGCGAGGATCAGCGCCAGGTCATGGCGCGGCTCGGGTTCGAGCGCTGTTCGCGGTGGTGGGCCACGATCGGGGCGGCGCGCGTGGCCTACCGGCTGGCGCTCGATCACCCCGGACCGCGTGACGCGGCTCTGCGGTGCTCGACATCGTGCCGACCATTGAGACCTGGGCGCGGATGGACCGTCAGGTCGGGCTCGACACGTATCATTGGCTCTTCCTCGCGCAGCCGCGCGGATCTGCCGGAGCGTCTGATCGGCGCCGACCCCGGACTACTTCCTCGCTGGACCCTCGGAGAGCTGGGCCGGACGGCGCTGACGCCTTCGACCCGCGGGCTCGCAGGAGTACCGCCGCGCCTTCCGGGATCCCGGAGGTGATCCACGCGACCTGCGAGGATTACCGCGCCGGCAGCCACCGTCGACGTCGAGCGACGACGCCGCCGACCAGTGGACGCCGCCGGATCTCGGTGCCCCGTCCTCGCCCTCTGGGCGGATGACGGCCGGGCGAGGGACGCCTGGGACTCGCTCGGCATCTGGCGCGTCCTGGGCCCCCGAGGTCCGCGGCGCAGCCGGTCGTCCGGCGGCCACTTCCTCCCGGAGAAGCCTCCCAGCGAGTCCCTGGCCGCCCTCCAGCCTCCTTCCTGGCTCCCCTAGCGTCCCCGCGTTTCGTTCGTCCGCCCGCTTTTCACGCCGCCGCCCGCGCGGTGTCTCAAGGGGCAAGAGAGGAGGTTCGCCGAACATGATGACCACCGCGATCCGTGATCCTGACGATGTCCTCGCCGATCCTCGTGGTAGCCGGACTGCTCGCGCTCGCCGCGTGGCGGATCACCGCCGGGAGGCGATGGTGGCCCGGCAGGTACGGCTGACCGACGCCCTTGCCGACGAGCTGGGCGCCGATCGTGGCCCCGCTGGTGGTGAAGCCACTGGGGGCCTGTGGCGCGTGGAGATCCGCGTTCCGGTGGGGCGTCCGGCGATCGTGAGCCGCATCGTGGCCATTACCCACGACACGCTGACGCGGTCGGGTGCGGCCCGGTAACGAGCTGGTCCTGACTCCCGGAGCCCGTGCAGAACCGCGTGATCGGCACTGGTGCGCTCGGCCCGCCGGCTGCAGGCTGCGTGAAGGAGGATGGTGGTCATGCTGGACTTGGTGCTCGCCGGAGGCGTGGTAGTGGCGATCGCGGGAGTCTTCCAGGCGGCGGCGCGGCGCAAGAGCCATCGGGCGACGCCCGAGTCGCTCCTTCGCGAGGGACATGGCGGGCTTCGACGGGTCCGACGCCGAGGCGTTCCCGCGCGGAGTTCCGGCGGAGCGGAGTGGCGCTCGCCCGAGCGGGAGCGACCGGTCGGGTTCGCCTGAACGCCCGCAGCCGGACTGGCTGGAGAAGGGGCGAGTCGCGACGCGCGGCTCGCCCCTCTCGCGTTTTGCGTCTCGCGGGCCGGCGGCGGCGCGGGGGTCCGGCGGAGAGTCTCGCTCAGGTCTGCCGTCGGGGCCTCGTCCGGCCTGGGAAGGACGTAGCGGAAGCGTCTTTCCCGCGTAGTTCCGCAGGACTGACTTCCCGGTTCGGTGACGGCCTGCACGTACTGCGGCAGGAGGGGGATCTTGCCGCCGCCGCCCGGGCGCGTCGATGACGAAGTGCGGAACGGCGAGCCCGGAGGTCCAGCCCTGGAGCGCCTCGATGATCTCGAGCCCCTTGGCGACCGAGGTCCGGAAGTGCTCCCCGCCCGCGACCAAGATCGGCCTGATAGATGTAGTACGGGCGGACCCGGCACCGGAGGAGCTCCTGCATGAGCCGCTTCATGATCGGCGGGATCGTCGTTCACGCCCTTCAGGAGGACGGTCTGGCTCCCGAGGGGCATCCCGGCGTCGGCCAGCCATCGCGAGGGCGTCCCGCGCTGCCGGCGTCGAGCTCGTCCGGATGGTTGAAGTGAACGTTGACGAACACCGGGTGGTGCTTCTTGATCATCTCGCACAGCGCCGGCGTGATGCGCTCCGGGAGCTGCGACGGGATCCGCGTATGGATACGCACGATTTCGACGTGGGGGATGGCGCGGAGCTTCCCGAGGAAGTACTCCACCCGGCGGTCCGACAGCATCAGCGGGTCGCCCCCGAGAGGCTGACATCCCGGACCTCGGTGTGCTGCCGGATGTAGTCGAAGGCGGCGTCGAACTGGCCGAGCGGGATCTTTTCCGGATCACCCACCTTGCGGCGCCGCGTACAGAATCGACAGTAGGCGGCGCAGACCGGGCTCACCGCGGAAGAGGACGCGATCCGGGTAGCGGTGGGTGATGTTCGGCACCGGCGAATCGGCGTCCTCGGCGAGCGAGTCCGACGATCCCGTCGACGACCTCGTTCTCCTGGGGCGAGGGCACGTACTGCCGCCAGATCGGGACCGTCCGGCTCCTTCACGAGGTTGAGCATCTCGGGGTGATCCGGAGATTGAAGCCGTCGACGGCTTCGCTGAACGGCTTCCTGGTCGATGTGGTCGACCCCGAAGCGCTTGATGAGCTCGTCGACCGTGGTCACCGACTCTCGGAGGGTCTCTTGCCAGTAGGTCACGTCGACCTCGTCCCCCTGGGCTCGCGCCGGCCCACGGCCGGTGCGAGGCGGTGCGTGTAGGGCATGCCTTCCGCGAGGCGCCGAGCACCTGCCAGCGCCGCCGGAGGAGGTCGGGCCCGGATCCGCCGGCTCGGTGGGCGCGGGCGAGCGCTTCCTCGACGATCCGGGCGATCAGGTCGAGGTAGTTCCACCCCGCGGCGGCCGCCTGGCGCGCCAGGCCCGCCTGGACCCCGAGGTCCGGGTTCGGATTCACGTCCGTGACGAACGTCGTGCCACGCCCGTCGACGCGGACATCGATCCGGCCGTATCCGACGCCGTCCACGGCCGCCCACACCTGCCTGGCGAGCTTGGTCAGGCGGCGCGGCCAGGCGGGCCGGCACATGGGCGGGGCACCGCGGTACCGTCCCCCGGTCCTCGGGGCTGCCGTGCTCCCCACTTCGCCGCGTACGTCACCACCGACGGCAGTCCCGGATCGAGGCGGCTGAAGTCGATTTCGGCGTGGGGGAGGACACGCTCACCCACGATCGCCAGGTTGAACTCCCGGCCAGTCACGAAACGCTGGACGAGCATGCGATCCCATTGCTGGCATCCGCGGGTCGCCACGGTCCCCGAGCGAGGCCCGGTCCGTGACCACGCAGTCGGAGCCGATTCCGAACGAGCCGTCCTCGGCTGCGGGCTTCACGATCGCGGGAAACCGGCGCCACCGTCCGGGCGGGCTTCGCCGGGCCGCGCGACGACCCAGTCCGGGACCGGGACACCGCCGGCGCGGAGCACGGCATTCGCCCGGTCCTTCCGGAGACACAGCGCCAGCATGTCCGAGGAGGCTCCAGTGAGAGGGATGCCGAGGAGCTCCACCAGGGCCGCGGCGACGGGCTCTCCGGCCGCTAGGTTGCTCATGCCCCTCGCAGAGGTTGAACACCAGCTGGAAGCGCCCGGTCGCGAGCTCCGCCAGCCACTCCACCAGGTCGCCATTGAAGGGAACCAGGATCGGGTCGTAGCCGAGAGTCCTGAGTGCCGTCACGACGGAGGCGGGGTTGCCGGGCGCGGACGGCGTGCCGACCGACTGCGCAGTGGCCTCCGACAGCGCATCGGTGATCACCGCGGCGCGGGGCCGCCCTCGCGCCCTCGAGGGGCGCCTAGACCGCAATTCCATGCCGCACCGCCCCAGCCCGGAGGGACGCCCCGGATCATGGAGCCATAGTCCATGCCGGCGGCCCGAGCGGCCTTGGGGAAGCAGGAGTTCATGGCCGGGTCCGGGAGGACCCCGGCAGGGGATTCACCTCGAGAATGTGGGGACCCCCGCGGCGCGTCCAGCCGGACGTCGATGCGCGCCCAGTCCCGGCAGCGCAACGGCGTGGTACGCGGCCAGGACCGTCTGCTCGATCTGCCGGGCGAGCCCGCGCGAGAGCGGGGCCGGGCACCGGAAGATCTCGAGAGGCTGCTCCGGCGTGTCCCACAGCCACTTGGCCTCGTACGAGTAGAGCCGCTCGGCGCCGCGGGGAGCGCGCTGAAGTCGACCTCGACCACAGGCAGGACGCGGGCCCCCGTGCCGTTGCCGAGGATCGCGCAGGTGAACTCGCGGCCCGGCAGCCAGCGCTCGACGAGGGCTGGCTGCCGGTACTGCTGCCATACGCGGCTGATGGCGCGGCCGGCCTCGGCCCGTGTTCGGCAGAGCGAGGCCTGGGTGATCCCCTTGCTGGACCCCTCGTGGACCGGCTTCACGATCACGGGCAGGCGCGGAACCGCGTCGCGCCGCCGCTCGCCGGCCGTCGCGACGACGAACTCCGCCGTCGGGATGCCGCGGTAGGCGAGGATCTCCTTGGTGCGGCCCTTGTCGAGGCAGGTGGCCAGGGTCCAGGGATCGCTGCCAGTGTAGGGAACCCCCAGAACTCGCAGAGGGCCGGGACGTGGGCCTCGCGGTTCGGTCCCCAGAGCCCTTCGGCCACGTTGAAGACGATGTCGGCCTTCGACTCCTTGAGGTGGAGCGGGAAGTCCTCCGTCGCCTCCAGGCGCACCACCTCTCCGGCCTCCCCGAGCGCCGCCTCGATCGCGGCGATCGTCACCTCGTCGTCCCATTCGGCGTAGAGGTCGGCGGCATTGCCGAGGCTCGACCGGTTCGAAGGGATGGCCGCCGGCGGACTGGCCTGATCCGGCTTCCTGTTGAAAGCGAACCTGATCCGGACCGCCGACCGGGGCCCGCCGTTGGGTTCTGACGCTTCGATCGCGACAGGCCGGCTGCCGGCGCGGCTCGCGCGACGGCCGGGGCAGGGACCCGGGTATCGGCACGTTGGGTCATCGGATGGCGGTCACTCCTGGCGGCCAGCCGGAGCTCCTCGAGCCCCTCGTTCCCGAGCACGTGGCGCAGCTCGGTCTCGCAGACGTCCACGACACGCCGCGTGCCCCGGGGGTGGGCCGGCAGCAGCGACGGGGGCCTCCAGGCACAGCTCGTCGATCCACAACTCCCCGTTGGCGATCGTGACGGGGAAGGCCGAGCAGAAGAACGGCTTGAGATTGAAGCCCGGCCGGGCCTCGGCGATCGTCACCGTCTGGAGCACGCACCGCCGCGCGCCGTCGAGGAACACGCATCCGGTCGGGCGCACCTGGGTGCCGACGCAGCGGCCGGACGGGAAGTCCGGATCGATCTCCTCCGTGTCCTCGAACCAGCCGCTCGGGTCCGCGTCCTGCTCCGGGCCCATGGCGTCCCGGACGAGATCGGCGTTGGCCAGGATCTGGTCCCGGAGGGCGATGTCGAGCTTGACGCCATTCCTGCAGCACATGCCGTCGCAGTGGGCCGGGAGGAGTCGGCGGCGTAGCGGGTGTCGAAGATGCTGGCGTTGACCTCGAGACCGGGGAGGTGGGATAGCGGGTGCCGTCGCAGGACGACCCGGCGCTCGGTGGCGCGCGGCTCGGTGCGCGGCCCAGCGTCAGGAGGGTCCGCTTCGCTGTCCACCGTCCTCCTAGCGCTCGAAGCGCCCGGGCGCGTGCTCGCTGGCCGATTCACACCAGCGGAGATGCTGCTGTGAACGCCGGCTCCCATATAGCCGCCAGCCGTGATCCGTCGTCGGGACAGCCGCGCGGGGCCATTGCCGAACGAGGGGAGCGATAGCACGCTTCATGGCTTGGACTTGGTCGGATCGGCCGAGCGAAGGGCCTTCTCGATCTTGGAGAGGCCGTCCGCCGTCTCGCGGCGAAGATCTTCGCGGAGGGACTCGACCTTCTTCGTGAGTGTCCTTGGCGCCTCCAGCCTCCTGGTAGGCGAGGATGGAAATTCCCAGTGCCACTAGCGAGATCAGGAAGGCGAGCTGCGCCATAGCCTGGGGTAGCTTCCTCCTAGCGGCAATCTAGCGTGTCATTCTTCCGCCGCAAGGAAGAAACCACGGGTCGGACGGTCGGGCGAGCGGGGTCAGCCGGGATCCGCGAGGGGACGACGTCGGATCCGACCCTCGCTCGACCACGTCGGAGCCCTCGATGATGGACGGCAGGGTGGACGGGTGGCGCGCTGAGGGTAGCCTGACGCCCAGGAGGATCGGTCATGGCCGAGCGCGAGTGGATCCTGCTGAACCCCGGCCCCGCTAACACCAGCCGTTCGGTGCGAGAGGCCTTGGTGATGCCGGACCTCTGCCACCGGGAGCCGGAGTTTTTCGAGATGATGCGCGAGTGCCGCGAGCGTCTCGTTCGGCTCGCCGGCTGCGCCGACGGCTTCGCGGCGGTGCTCTTCACGGGCTCCGGCACGGCCGCCGTGGAGGCCGCCGTCTGCTTCTGCGGTGCCGCGGGACCGGGCCGTCCTCATCGTCAACAACGGCGTGTATGGGGATCGTCTGGCCCGCATTGCGCGGGTCCACGGGATTCCCGCCGAGGTGCTCGAGTACGACGTCACGACCCCCGTGGCGCCGGCCGATGTCGAGGCCGCCCTCCGGCGCCGCCTTGACTCAGTCACGTCGCCGTCGTCCATCACGAGACCACCACGGGCCTCCTCAACCCGGTGATGGACGTCGCGCGCGGTGGCTGCGAGGGCGGCCGCCGCGTGCTGATCGACGCCATGAGCCCTCTTCGGGGAGCGGCTCGACGTGGATGCCGACGGCGTCGACTTCGTGATGGCCAGCGCCAACAAGTGCCTCCAGGGGGTGCCCGGCGTCGCCTTCGTGCTCGGCCGTCGCTCGGCGCTGGACGCCCTCGCTGCCCAGCCGCCCCGCAGCGTCTATCTGGATCTGCACGGCCACTACGTGACGCAGGAGCGGGACAACACGCCCTTCACCCCGGCCGTCCAGGTGCTCCACGCGATGCGGCAGGCCCTTCTGGAGCTGGAGGCCGAGGGCGTCCTGAGCCGCATCGCCCGGTACGCGGAGAACGCCCGTCCTGCGGCGGGGATGGCCGCGCTCGGCTTCGAAATCCTGGTGCCCGAGGAGCGCCCGCTCCAGCATCCTCACCACCTTCCGGCTCCTGCCCGGGCTGGCTTACGACCCTCTCACGACGCGATGAAGCGGCGGGGGTACGTCATCTACGCCGGCCAGGGGGACATCCGAACGTACGCGTTCCGGGTCTCCAACATGGGGACGCTCACGCCGCGGGACATGGAGGCGAGTGGTCGAGGCGTTCCGGGCGAGCCTCGCCGAGTTGAGGGTGGAGTGCGACTCTGACGCCCTGAGACCCGGCGACCGTTCAGTTGACCGAGGCGCGCCAGGCGGCACCCTACCTCGAGACCCACCTGAGACGTCAGGCGGCCAGACCCTGGTCCGGGAGGCTCTATCCATGACGCGACCGAAGCGTGTGCTGATGTTCCTGGTCGACGGGTTCGACCCGGGCTACGTGCAGCCGGCCCGGATGCCGCGGCTGGCCGCCCTCATGAAGGCCGGCGCCTCGACCCTCGACGGCCGGGGCGTGCTCCCGAGCCTCACGAACGTGAACCACATCTCGCTCCTGACCGGCACCTACCCGGCGCGCCACGGCCTGTCCACGAACTTCTACTACGACCGGGCCACGCGGACCGACGTCTTCATGGAACAGGTCTCGTTCGTCCAGGAGCCGCTGCTCTTCGAGCACTTCAAGAAGGCCGGCTGGTCGACCGCCCTCGTGACGGCGAAGGAGAAGCTGACCAAGCTCCTCCGGCGCGGCCTCGACGTGTGCGTCGACATGAAGACGCACCCGGAGGCTCACCGGGCGGCGGCCGGCCCCCGCCGGAGATCTTCTCGCTCGACATCAACCTGTGGGTGTTCCGGATGGCGCGGGAGGTCGCGCTCCGGGAGCGTCCCGACTTCCTCTACGTGGCCACGACGGACTACCCCCAGCACATGCTGGCTCCGGACGAGCCGGCCATGCAGCGGTACCTCGAGGCGAGCGACGAGGCGCTCGGCCGGCTCCTGACGTGTACGACCCGGGGAGACGGTCGTCGTGCTCACCGCGGATCATGGAATGAACGCGAAGCTCCGCTCCGTGTCCCCGGTGAAGGTGCTGGCGGAGGCCGGCATCGGGACCCACGGTGTGCCGCTCATCCGGGACGGCCTCTACGCGCACCACCGGGATCTCGGCGGGGCGCTGTACCTCTACTTCGAGGACCCGGGCCAGGTGCGGGAGGCGCGGGCCATCCTGGACCGGACGGCGGGGATCGACGAGGTCGTCCCGAACGGGGAGGCGCACCGCGACCACCTTCCGTCCGACCGGGTCGGCGACCTGATCTGCTGGGCCGCGCGAGGACGTCGCCCTGGGCGTCTGGGACGACGGGCCCGCGCATCGGTCAGAGGCGGGCCTGCGCTCCCACGGGTCCAAGCACGAGCAGCGGATCCCGATGCTCGTGACCGGGCCGGGCGTACGGCCGGGGAGCGAGATCCGGGGCGGGCGGACCATCGACCTCATGCCGACGCTCTGCCGCCTGACGGGCATGGACGCGGGGCGCGTCGACGGCCGCGTCCTCGAGGACGTTCTCGCCTGATGCGATTCCGGCCCCAGCCGCGGACGCGCAGCGGCCGATGCGTGGCGAGGCGGCGGTCGTCGTTGTTGGCGGCGGCATCATCGGCTGCAGCATCGCCTACCACCTGGCCGCCGCCGGATGTCGCGACGTCGTCCTCGTCGAGAAGGGTGAGCTCACCAGCGGGACGACCTTCCACTCGGTGGGGCTCGTGTCCCAGTTCCGCACGTCTCCGGCCGACATGCGGCTGATGGGCGACAGCATCCGCCTTTACCGCGCGCTGGCCGCCGAGGTCGGCGAGGCTGTCGGCTGGCGGCCGGTGGGGAGCCTCCGGCTCGCCTCGAGCCCGGCCATGCTGAAGACGCTCGAGCGGCGCGCGAGCCGGGCACGGGCGCTCGGGCTCGACGTCGACGTGATCGGACCGGCCGAGGCCCTCCGCCTCTGCCCCGTCATGAGCGGTGCCGGTCTCCACGGCGCCGTGCGTGTCCCGGACGACGGCTACATCGAGCCGAGCGGCATCACCCGAGAGCTGGCACGCCGGGCCGCCGCGGGTGGAGCGGAGATCGCCACCGGGACCCGGGTGACGGGGATCGAGCTCTGATCCGCGCGGTAGGGTTCGGAGCGTGGAGACCACCAGAGGGTCGATCCGCACCGAGCGCGTCGTCAACGCCGCCGGCCAGTGGGCGCCGCGGATCGCTGCGATGGTCGGCCTCGACCTGCCCATCGTTCCCCTCATGCATCAGTACCTTGATCACGCGGCCGGTCCCTGGACACGAGCTGCCCCGCCAGACCCCGGTGGTGCGCGATCCCGAGAACCTCGTGTACGTGCGCGAGGAGGTGGGCGGGTACCTGGTCGGCGGCTTCGAGCCGCATCCGAAGGTGTGGCGGCTCGACGACGTCCCCTGGGAGTTCACCCAGCAGCTGCTCCCGGCCGAGTGGGAGCTGTTCGAGCCCCTCCTGGCCGGAGCCATCCGGCGATTCCCCGCAGTAGAGAAGGCCGAGATCCTCCAGCTGAACAATGGCCCTGACGGCTTCACGCCCGACGGCCACTACGCACTGGGGCCGGCGCCGGGCCGGCCCGGCTTCTGGGTGGCGGCGGGGATGTCGATCAACGGGATCGCGGGCGCGGGCGGTGTCGGCCGCGTGATGGCCGAGTGGATCCTCGAGGGCGCGCCCTCGTTCGACGTCTCCGAGCTGGACGTCGCCCGGTTCGGTCTCTCGCTCCAGGACCGGCGGGTCGTCGCGGAGAAGGCCCGCGAGGTGTACCGGTACTACTATGCGCCCCGGCCCCCTCGGAGGAGGGCGAGCGTGCCGAAGGCTGAGCCGGAGCGCGCGCCGGACCCGCCCCAGTACCGGGGCAGCAAGCTCCAGTCCGCCGGGAGCGCTACGCGCTGCCCGATGGACGTCGCGTGACGCTGGACACGGTCCGGGTCCCCGCGGTCGCCTACATCGTGCCGTTGCTCGACGATGGCCGGGTCGTGCTGATCCGGCAGTACCGGCCCATCGTGGGCGCCGAGATCTGGGAGCTGCCCGCCGGGGACGATCGAGGCGGGGAGTCGCCCGAGGCGTGCGCTCGCCGCGAGCTCGTCGAAGAGGCAGGCTACGACGCGGGGCGTCTGGATCCACTGGGGGAGGCGCTCGCCGACCCCGGCCTCACCGACGAGCGGATCTTCCTGTTCGTCGCGCGCGACCTCCGGCCGGTCTCCCGCGAGCTCGATGCCGACGAGCAGATCGAGGTCGCGCCGGCGACGCTCGCGGAGGCGTACCGGATGGCGGACGCGGGGGACATCCTCGATGCGGGGACCCTCGTGGCGCTCTACCGGTTCAGGGGTCGCGCCGGCGGCTGAGGCGCGCGGGGCGGCGGCGTCAGGCCGGGTCCTGGAAGCGTGGCAGGACCTTGGTGCCGAGCAGCTCGATGGCGCGCATCACGTCGTCGTGAGACGTCTCGCCGGCCTGGATCATCAGGATGAGCTGGTCGACCCCGACGGTCGCCCACGCCTCGACCACGCGCGAGCAGGTGTCCGGATCGCCGCCGACCACCATCCGGTCGCGGACGAGCGCGTCGTCCGTGTACTTGGCGAATCGGCTGCGGTCGAAGTCGGGCCCGAAGCGCACGCGGTTGAGCGGCGCTTCGTTGTCCCCGAGGTACCAGCGCGCCGCGGCGCCCGCGATGGCGCGCCCCCGGCGGTCGTCCCGGTCGCAGTGCGCGGTCATGAACGCGGCCACCTGGAAGTTGGGTGCGGCGCCGTAGAAGCCCGCGGGATCGGCCTCCCGCTGAGCGGCGCGATAGGCGGCGACGGCGGGGCGAGCTCTTCGGGAGGCACCGCGGTGAACCCGAGCACGCCGAGCCCGGCGCGTGCGGCGCTGGCAAACGTGGCCTGGCTCGTCGCCGCAACCCAGAGCGGGGGATGCGGCCGCTGGACGGGCTTCGGGACCAGCTTCCGCTCGGGAATCTCGTAGTGCCGCCCCTTGTGCCCCGGGAAGGTGTCGTTGAGGAAGAGGCCGCAGATCACCCGGAGCGCCTCGTCCCAGACCTCGCGCGACTGCTCGATCGAGACGCCGAACGCCTCGGTGTGGTACTCAGGACGCACCTCGGCCCGTGCCGAGGTCCAGCCGCCCGTTGGAGAGGATGTCCAGCGTGGCCGCGCGCTCGGCGACCCGGATCGGATGGTTGCAGGGGAGCACGACCACGCCGTGCCCCAGGCGGATGCGAGTCGTCCTGGCCGCCAGCGCCGCCAGGAAGACTTCAGGCGCGGAGCTGTGGGCGATCTCCTCGTAGAAGTGATGCTCGGTCGCCCAGTAGTAGTCGAAGCCGACCTGCTCGGCGAGGACGGCCTCGGCGAGCGTGTCCCAGTGGATGCGATGGTCGACGTTCTCGCCGCGGGCCACGGCTTCGGCGCCTGCATCTGGGCGATCAGCCCGAACTTCACGGGCGGGCCTGCCGGGCCGTCGCATGGTCGCGGACGCGTTCGTTCGTCACCCGGGAACGCTAGCCCGCGACGGGCGGAACGTCAATCGGGGCGGCATGGCACCCTCGCTTGACAGCGGCGAACGCGGCGTCGCTAGAGTCACGCCCGTCGCAACTTCAGAGGAGCGACGAGGGCGTCTGACGGCGATCGCGCCCGCTGGCGCGCCGCCGGCGCCGGAACCGGAGGAATGCGACGCGATGTACTTCTCCCAGCTCGTCCCGTGCGATCGGCGCGAGGGTCAGTCGAGCCAGGAGCGCTACGAGCAGCAGCTGGCCGAGGTGCGCCTCATGGACCAGCTGGGCTATTGGGCCTGCTGGTTCGCCGAGCATCACTTCGCGGGGTACGCACTCGTGCCGGACTGCCTCATGATGGCGGCGGCGGCGGCCCGCGAGACGCGGCGCCTGCGGCTGGGGGCGGGAGTGGTCGTCCTCCCGTTCCAGCACCACCCGATCCGGGTCGTGGAGCAGGCGGCGATGGTCGACTGCCTGAGCGGCGGGCGGCTCGAGCTCGGCCTCGGACGCGGCTACCAGCCACACGAGTTCCTGGGCTTCGGGGTGAAGCTCGAGGAGAGCCAGGCGCGCTTCGACCAGTCGCTCGGCGTGGTCCGCCAGGCCCTGGCCCAGCTCGACGGGCTGAGCTACTCGACCCCGCTGTTTCAGGGACGGCAGGCGAGCATCTGGCCGAAGCCCGTGCAGAACCCGATCCCGTGCTGGGGCGCGTCGATCAGCGAGGCGTCGTTCGCCCGGTACGGGGCGCTCGGCTGGCCGATCCTGACCTTTCCGGCGAACCAGAAGCCGGAGACGCTCCGGTCCCAGATCGACACGTACCGGCGCGTGTACCGGGAGCACGGGCACGATCCGGCCCGGATGCGCGTCGGGCTCACGATGTTCTGCTACCTCGCCGAGAGCGCGGCCGAGGCGAACGAGACGCTTCGAGCGCGGCATGGAGAAGTACTTCGGCTTCCTGGACAGCATCACCCTGGACGCCGAGAAGCAGCAGCACTCGCTCTACGACCGGATCCCGACCCTCGCGCGCCTGTCGGGGTCTCCTGAGGACGCGGTCAAGCGTCTCCGCGAGCTGATCGACTACTTCGACGTCACGGACTTCCTGAACGTCGAGCCAGTTCGCCGGGTATCTGAGCCACGAGCAGGTCATGCGCTCGATGCGGCTCTTCGCCGAGCGCGTGATGCCGCACTTCCAGCCCGGCGCGCGCAACGGCAGGCCACTGATGCGAGCCCCGCCAGCGGGTGTCCTCCGGAGGGCGCTGGGAGCCGCTGGTCGGCTACTCGCGGGCCGTCCGGGTGGGCGACATGGCCTGGGTCTCGGGCTGCACGGCCGCGGGCCCGGGCGGCAGGTGGTCGGGCGGGGCGACGCGTACGCCCAGACCGTCGCAGGCGATCCGCACGATGGCGGAGGCGCTCGCGCAGCTCGGCCTCGGCCTCGGTCACGTCGTCAAGACGGGCGTCTACCTCGCCGACATGTCCCAGTGGGAGGCGGTGGCACGCGCCCACCGCGAGGCGTTCGGTGAGGTCCGGCCGGCCTGCACCTGGGTCGAGTGCGGCACGATGATCCATCCGGACATGCTGGTCGAGATCGACGCCGATCGCCGTCGACTGAGCCGGATGCCGGGACGTGACTCACCCGCGTCGGCGTTCGGATCCGGCGCGGTGGCCACCGCCGCCGCGGGAGCGCTCGCGGCGGCCCGCTCCGGGCTCGGGGTGAGGCGGACCGCGCTCTTCTGGCTCGGACGACGCCTCCGGGTCACCTCGCCTGCGTCGCCACGGCGGGCGCCGGCGGTCCGACGGGCTGGGTCGGCCAGACGCTCGCCGCCGGCCTCGGAATGGCGGGCCGCGCCGGTCGAGAGAGGCCGGCCGGTGTGGACGCCCGACCTCCTCGCCGACCCTCGCGTGCCCGATCGCGCCCTGGCTCCGTGAGCGGCTCGAGCAGGAGGAGCTGCGCGCGGTGGCGGCGACCCCGGTCAGGATGGCCGGGGTGGTCCGAGGTGCGCTCGGGTTCCTGGACGGACCCGGGCCGGACCTTCGACGATTCGGACCTTCAGCGGATTGCGGTCGTGGCAGAGGCGGTTGCCCAGAGCCTCGGCGGCGCGCGCACCGCCGGACAGTAGGCGGGGAACCGCTCCCGCGCGGGCAGGCCTAGCCGTCGCGTCCGGGAGATCTCGACACCAGGTGGAGGATCTTGTCGCCGCGAGTCGACTCCGGCGCGCGCCGCTCGACGGTCAAGATTCCGCCGGTCTGCCACGTCAACGCGGTGATCCGGTCGATCCCGGAGCCGCGGCTGACCGCCGCGAAGAAAGCCTCGGCGAGGGCGTCGTGGTCGACGGGCCCGACCACCGGATCCACCAGGAGGCGCAGCCGCGGCTGGCCGCCCGGACCCTGCTCCTCGATCAACTGATAGTGCGTGGGGCCGCCGCCGAACCGCGCGGGAAGCATCTCGTCGAGAATCCAGATCAGATCTGCGTCGAGAAGGTTCATTCCTCCGACGGTTAGCTTCTCGAAGCTCCGCACCGTGTGGAGCGCCGCGTCCAGCCGCTCCGCTCGACCTCGCAGCCGCACGTGCGCTCGACGAGCATGGCCTGGTCGCCGAGAGTGACGTTCACGAGGATGGTGGGGCGGCGGCGCCGAGTGAGGTGAAGAAGGGCGCCCGGGCCCATGCCTGGCGCAAGGCCGCCGGGTCCGGCTGGATCACGGCGAAGAGATCGTCGAAGAGGTGCATCTCGTCCGGCCACATCGGCCGAAGACATGCATGCGCCATGGCGGTGCCGGCGTGTCGCTGCTGCCGTAGCTTGGGACCGCCTGAATGCCCGCGCGCCGGAAGACGGCCAGGCGGGCTTCAGTGATCGGCTCGCCGCTGATCGTCAGCTCGAGACCGTCGAGCTCGGCTCCCGCCGCCCGCGCCGCCTCGACCAGGCGCAGGCCTGCGCTGACGGTCGTCACCAGGTGCGGGACGGCTCCGGCGCCGAGCTCGTCGGCCACCCAGCGAACCAGGGGGAGAGGGTTCGACAGCGGGCGTGGACCGGAGCGGGGATGGGGACGCCAGCGAGGAGGCTGCCCCACCGGAGGACGCGCGGCGCCCAACGATACCGCGGATGGAGACTGCCGCCCACGGGATCGATCTGGGAGAACCACCGGACCGGCGTGGCCCCGATCCCGGCGAGGCGCAGGACCCGAATGAGCGCGGCCCCGCCGGGCACGTCCCAGACCGCGTTGACCCACTTCTCACCGCCTCGTGCCGCGAGGCCCACGCGATGGTTCGCGTTCGTCTCCCGCATGAAAGCCAGGTCGACGACCATCGACACCGCGGCGCCCCGGCCTCCGCCGCTCCGGAGCGCGAGATGACCGCGGGCCCTGGGATTACGGAGGCGGTCCGGCCCCGCGTCGACGGTCAATCCGCTTCGCCGGATCGGGCGCCGGCCCTTTCAGCTCCTCCACCGTGAGATAGACGCCCTCTCGAGCCAACGTCTGGAGCGCGCCCTCCACGCCGTCGCTCTCGACGAGGCGCACGAGGTCGCCCTGGGCGCAGCCGGAATGGGCCAGCAACGCACAGGTAGGCTCGCCGGGTTTCCGTAGACGGCGCGCGCCATGATGGCCAGGAATCCTGGCGCCGCGGCGCTCGAGCCTTGCAGGACGGCGGCCCGCGCCTCGTCGAGCTGCCAAGGGTGCCTCAGGAAGCCGGGGAGTCCTCGGAGAAACCGCCCGCCGAGCCGCAGATCCTCGATCGAGAGGGCGGCGCCCTCGCGCGGCGTCACCGGGGTGGTCACGCCGCGCCGGCGTCCGGGACGGTCAGCGGGGCGCCCAGCGGTCGAAGCTGTCGATCTAGCTGCCGGTCCAGAAAGCGAGACTCCGGCCACGGAGCCTCGACTTCGCCCGCCGACACCGCGATGGACCAGAAGAGCGGCATGATTCCAGCGGGCAGGCGGCCGCGCTCGTCGAACCCTCCGACGCTCTCCTCCCAGGCGTGCGCCGATTCCGGGAGGTCGTACTTGAGCCAGCGCGAGAGAACCTGTATCCCGTAGGCGCGCTCGCTTCGGGCGAGCCGGAGCCCCCGGACGTGAGCTCGCAGGAAGGCTCGTACCGTCAGGGGGTTCGCCGCGAGGAACTCTTGTCGCGCGAACATGACGTTGGTGGGCCATGCGGGTCCGATCTCAGCCGATTGTGTTCCGAGGCGCACGAATCCCGCCGCGACGGCCTGGAGCTTGGGAGGGCCCTGGAGGACCGCGGCGTCCACTCGTCCCGAGCGGAGAGCCTGCCAGCGGACCACGGGGCTGCCGGTCGCCACCAGGTTGACCTCCTTCTCCAGTCCGTATCTCCGGAGCACGTGACGCGTGAGGAAGTCCGTGAGCAGAGCCCGCCGCGGAGATCGCGACCGTCCGTCCGCGCAGGCCTTCCACGTAAGCTCACGCCGGGGGCGGCAAACCACTCGAAGTCGGCGTGGTTGAAGCCACCGTAGAAGGCACGGATGCCGGGCTGCGCGCCCGCCGTCGAAACCAGGGTGTCCGCAACGACGCGAGGGCGATGTCGACTGAGCCGGAAATGAGCGCCGCCGAGGCCTGGGATCCGCCCGCGAACGCGACCAGCTCGATGTCGATCCCCGTCTCCGGGCGGTCCGCCTCGGGCGACGTGAGCGGAAGAGTAGCTCTTCGTGCAGGCCGGCGAGGCCGACGAGGAGGCAAGTGATTTCTCCGGGCTTGCTGTGTCGGCGGTGGTGGACCTGATGACGAGCGCGACACTCATGCAGACTGCCGTGAGACCCAGCAGGGCTCGCCCTCCCATCGTCTACAGCTCGATGTCGAGGCGCCCGGATGACCCGATGACGGACCCGGGCTGGGGTCTCTGGGGAGTCCGCCGCGGAGCACGATGCTGACGGGTGCGCGAGCTGCGTGGATCCGGGGCAGTACCTCGGTCTCCGCCGCGTGGAGGTCCTGCGGGAAGTCGATCTCGATCCAGGGAAGGCCGTCGGTCGGGCACATCGTGAACGGGTGCGTCGCCGAGGACGGAGTCGAGGCGACCTCGTAGTCCCCGTCGACGTGACCCTGCCGCACCATGGCGTCGAGCGTGCGCGCCGAGAGTGCCGTCCCGCCGCGCGTCCCACCTTCACGAAGCCGACCCACTCGGCTCGCGCCTCGTAGGATACGGCGGGCGGGCCGCTGACGCCGCGCCGGATGCACGACGACGCGCTCACCGGCCTGGTAGAGGTTGATCTCCTCGCCGGTGTCCAGGAACTCGGGCTCGCCCAGGAACACGTTCGGCTCCGCCGCTCGCACGACGCGCTCGAGGAGCGGCGGGGCGAAGCAGCACGTCACCGTCGGCCAGGACCACGTCGTCGCCGCAGGAACTCGGCTCGACCCGCCCAGAGCGACAGCCGCGGCCCCTTCTCGAAGTCCGGGATTGACGACGTAGCGGAGCGGCATGCCCCGGTGAGACGGCCCCAGCGCGGCCCGGATCATGTCCTGCCGGTACCCGACGACCAGGAGGGTCTCGTGCGACCCCGGCGGCCTGAGGCCGTCCAGCAGGCGCGCCAGGAGACTCCGCCCGCCGAGCTCGATCAGGCCCTTGGGTCGCTCCTCGGTCAGGGGAGCGAGGCGCTTGCCCAGGCCCGCGGCGAGGACGAGGCCCGGTCACGGCTTCTTGGCCTTCGTCGCGGCGCCGCTCGTCGAACTGGAGCTCCTCCTGCTTCGTCTTGAGGCGCTGCACGAGGTCGTTGAATCCCGACTGCTGGATGATCCGGTTGAACTGGGACCGGTAGTTGGCGACCAGGCCCACGTTCTCGATCTTCACGTCGTAGACGCGCCAGCGATCGCTCGATCTTCTGCATCTGGTAGTCGATCGGGATCTGAGTGCCGGTCTTCGTCACGAGCTTCGTTCGCACCGTGGCCTGGTCGCCGTCGACCGTCTCCTCGCCGTAGACGATCTTCTCGCCGCTGTAGGCCTCGATCTTGCCTGACGTACGACCGCTCCAGGAGGTCGGCGAAGAGCTTCGCGAACTCCTCGCGCTCCTGCGGTGTGCGCGCCTGCCAGTGCCGGGCCAGCGCGCGCTTGCCCGATCTCCTGCCAGTCGAAGATCTCGTTCTGGCGATCGTGCGGATCTTCTGGCGCCGCTCGTCGGCCTTGCCGGGTTGCTTGAGCGCGGGGTCCTGCAGGACGGCCAGCACCCGGTCGATGCCTCCCTTGAGCTGGTCGGTCGGCGCGCCGGCGTGGGCCGTGACGCCCGGCCGACGAGCGCCACGGGCGATGGAGAGGAGCGGAACCACGAGCCGTCGCATGTGCTCGGATCCTCCGGATGCAGATCTCTCACGGCTTGGGCGGCGCCAGCCGCTGAACCTCGGCGACGTCCTGACCCGCCGCGTGGGCGAGCTGCTCGAGACCGTAGACGTAGGCGAAAACGGCCTGGAGGTAGTCGGCGCGCGTCCGCGCGTACTGGACGAAGGCGTCCGCCAGGTCGTCCGGGTCCCCGACTCCGAGGTCCGACGTTCGACGAGCTCGCGACGAGCCACTGCTTGGCGTTCTCGAACGCCTCGTCCAGCACCTTCGCGTTCCGCTCGGCCTCGACCACCGTGATGTAGGCGTCCCGCACCTGGAGCGGGATGCCGTCGAGCGCGTGGTCGCGCAGGGCCTCGAGCTTCTGGACTTCCGCCTCGGCCTCCTTGACCTTTCCGGCTCGGATCCCGAAGTCGAGACTGTACTTGAAGCCGATCACGGGCCGACGGCGGTGTGGTACAGGGGATCGATGACGTACGGGTTCTCGAGCCGGTCCCGATTGGTCGCGTACGCGAGGTCGCCCAGGATGCCGACGAAGAAGAGCGGGTAGCCTCTGCTTCCGCTCGACCTCGACCAGCCGCCGCCGCGCCTCGATGCCCTCGCGGAGCTGGTAGAACTCGGGCCGGCCGGCCAGCGCGGTCCTGGACGTACAGGTCGATTGGACGGGATGGACTTCATGTTCTCCGGCAGGACCTGGTCGGTCGGATCGACCGCCACCCCCTTGGGCTGGCCCGTCCACGTCCCAGGGCCTGCGTGGCCAGGTCGATCGTCCTGTCCGCGAGGTTGATGTACTGCTCGAGCTCGCCGCGCTTGAAGCGGAACCGGTAGAGGTCGATGTCCGTCGCGTATCCGCCCTCGACCAGCCGCTCGGTGCGGTCGATGGCCTGGTCGACCTGATCGCGGACCTCGAGCAGGAACGAGCGGATCGTCTTTGGCTGTCACGGCGCCCCAGTACGCCTGTTTGACGCGGAGGGCGACCTCGGTGTTCTTGACGTCGACGCCCGCCTGCGCCGCCCGCACCCCGTGCTCGGCGGCCAAGCGCGCGTTCTCGATCAGGCCCCACGTGAAGATGGGCTGGATGATGCTGACCGTGCCCCAGCATGAAGGCGCCCGCTGATGTCCGGCGAGTACTGGTCGTCCGGGGAGGACACCTGGTCGCCGCGCGCCCTCGGGGACGGGCCGACGCACCGTCTGGACCTCGATCTGGGGTCGTCCGATTCCCGAGGCCTCGAGCTGCTTGCCGCGATAGCCTTCGACCTCCGCGATCGCCTGACGGGCCTCCGGGCTCCGCGCCGAGCGCTGCCCGCAGGCTCTCCTCGAGGTTCATCCGCACCGCGGGGCCGGCGGGGAGCCCGAGGCATGGGGCCGGGGCGGTAGCGCCGGCGCCGGCGGGGCGCCGGCGCGGCGCGGCCCGGGCGGGCGCGGTCCCCGGGCCCCCGACGGGCGTCGAGCGCGATGAGCGAGGCGAGCCGGACGGCGCGGAGCGAGTCCGCGGGGTACTGTCCGTGCTGCACGACGCGGGTGTCCCGTGGTCCGACCCATGGCCCTACACCTTGCCGAAGACATACTTCGAGATCAACTCCTCGATGATCGACCGGAGCCTCGACCTCGGTCGAGGCGCCCGCCGGCGGGCACGATCTTGTCCGAGCCTCCCGGGCTGATCTGGACGAACTTCTCGCCGATGAGCCCCTTGGTCTTGATCGACACGATCGCGTCCGTCTGGAGCTTGACGCCGTCTGGTCGATCCGGAGCGTCACCCGCGCCTGGTAGTCCTTGAGTCCGATCGACTGCACGCGGCCCACCGAGACGCCCGGCGATCTCCACGGCAGGCCCTGACTTGAGCCCGCCCACGGTCGGGAAGTCCGCGTACACGACGTAGCCTCGGCTGGCCCAGGATGTCGACCCTGCCCAGGTTCACGGACAGGTATCGCCAGCGCGAGAATTCCCGCGACCATGAACAGCCCGACCCCGAGCTCCACTCGTCGACCCATGGCGGTGTCCGTCCTCCTCGTCCGCGCTCCGGCTCCTGACTAGACTGCTTGCTCCTCGACCTCGCCGTGGATGAACTGCCGCACGGCCGGGTCGGTCGAGCCTGGATCTCCTCCGGCGTGCCCGACGGCGTGGATCCGCCCTCGTGGAGCATCGCCACGCGGTCGGCGATCTGGAAGATCTCCGGGATCTCGTGACTCACCATGACGGCCGTGAGCAACACGTAACTGAACGAAGTACAA
>ERZ1370068.4037-contig-313_pt1 | contig 22975 bp, 26 predicted proteins | sample MGYA00561227_ERZ1370068 | MGnify/ENA primary metagenome ERZ1370068 (study PRJEB38410, sample SAMEA6850437) | metagenome | study: Metagenomic assessment of the ecological functions of the soil: analysis of the soil microbiota associated with the...
GCTACGTGAGCTACCTGAAGCCGGCGGCGCCGGCAGATCCGCCTCGATAGTGCCCGAGACGCACCACGACGAGATCGTGCGAGGGAATCATCAGCGTGGTCTGCCCGCCGGCACCCGCCATGTAATAGGCATCGCGCGGGACTGGATATCGCCCGTCGCCGTTGAGCCAAAAGAAAGCTCCATAGATCGGCCGATTGTCCGCGGCCCAGGCGGGCGCAAGCGTGCTGACGAATTTGGTGTAGCCCTCTGGCAGAATGCGCTCACCGTTCCAAACGCCGTCCTGAAGAAAGAGATTGCCAAGCCGCGCCCAGTCGCGCCCGGAGCCAACCTCATAACCTTGCCCTAGAAAATTTCCGAACGGATCAGTTTCGATCACCATGGTACGGATGCCGAGCTTGTCGAACAGCGCCCGCTGAGGAAATGAGAGATATTCGTCGCCGCTTTTTCGACACCGAGCCGGATCAGATAGCTGATCAGGACCGGATCGGTGTTGTGATAGCGTCCGACCGTGTTGGGAGGCCATTGCAATGGCCGTGTCGCCGCGTAGTGAAAGGAATCGATGCCGCCGGTATAAAGATAGACGTGATCCGGGTAAGGCCCCGTTGGGTCATAATCCGGGTCTTGGGGCGCCTTGATCCGAAGCCCGCTCGACATGTGAAGGAGATCCGCAATGCGTATTTTGGCGCGCGGGTCGCCGGGCGTTTGCCATTCAGGGATCGGTGCCGGCTGGTCCAAATCATAGACGCCGTCCTTGACCAGAATGCCAAAGAGCGTTGCCGTAACGCTCTTGCCCATGGACCAGCCTTCGAGCGGCGTCTGCGCCGTAAGTCCTTCCGCGTAGCGCTCGGCAATGAGCCGGCCTTTCCACGTCACAACGAACGCCGCGGTCAATCCTTCGGCCGGCTGGAACGCGGCATTCACGGCAGCTTTGAGTTTCTCGGCGTCGATCTCTGTCGGCAGCGGCTCCTGCGGCAGCATGTCGCCCATGGGCCACAGCTGGGTCGCGGGATCGGGCAATCGGCTCTTGACGGCGACCGGCTTGAAATTCATGGCGCTCTCGCCGATCGGGAGCGTGACGCAACCCTGGCTCCCGAGATACTTGGCGGTACGGGTCACGCCATTAGGGAGCATGACGTGGACCGCCTTGTTGGCGCGATCGATGACCGGCTTGCCGAGCTTCGCGCGCTGTCCGTAGGGCGCAGTGAAAAACCCGACATTTTCGGCCGCGAAATCGGGCGCAAGGCCGGTCATGAATACAGCCGAGCACATGACCTTCGCAAATCCGGCGGCATGATGCGTCAGGGGATCGCCTGGCGGCGGCACATAGGGCGTATCGAGCTCGAATGATTTCGCGCGGGCGATGAGCGCGTCTTTGGTGGGAGCCTGCGCAGCCGCAGCCGTAACGGTGAGGGCCATGGAGATCGAAGCTAGAAGATTCTTATTCATGGGACCGCTTGTCGAGGGAGCTACCTGGCGGCGCCGTCAATCAATGTGTCGGAACGCGGCGTGTGCGCGTTGTGTGCATTATGGGTTTGAACCGCGTTGCATTCCAGGCGGTCCGGCAATCCAGTCAAAAATGAATTCGTTGGCAAGTGTCGGGTTGTCGGCGTGCCCTTGCGAGGCAGCCGTTTCTGCCCCGTAAAAATTTTCAGCGTGATATTCGACTGAGCCGTCTTGAGTTGCTCGATCAGGACGTTCACGCGCTCCGGCTCAAGCCAGCCATGCTCGCCGATGGTAATCAAGACCGGACATTTCAGATTTGGTGCGACCCCGTTGGATGTGAGACTGGCGGGGATACCCGCCGCATCACGCGGCGCAATGTGGTTTGCCAGGAACGCCCGCTCCTGCAAATCCCAAATGCCGCCGTCACAAACGGCGGCAGCGAATCGATGGTCGAGCGCAACACCGCGCGCCACAAATGAGCCGGAACCATCGCCGAGAATCGCTATTCGACGTTTGTCGACATCGTCCCTCGTTGTGAGATACTCCATGATATAGGAGACAGCCATCTCCAGATCAGGACGGCCGACCACATTCTCGAACTGTGCGCCGTTATCCGATCCCAAAAGGTCGACGGCCAGCAGCGACATTCCGCGATCACGGGCGTAGCGCGCCGTCTTGTAGAGATACTCTTCCTTTCGATGTCCCAGGTTCGCCAATGCAAATGACGACAGGCGTTTGAGCCGACGCGGCTGGGGCAGCCAGGAAATAGCCCTCCAGCGGATAGTGACTCAGCCAGGGAATCTCGACAACTTCACCGGGAGGAGTTCGATGTTTCAAAGCAGCGACGGGCGCAGGTCCGCATGTTGGCGAGAGCAGCTTGTAGTCTCTTGTCCGCGAAATCAAAATTGAACACGGCCACGTTATAATAGCTTAGGGCGCGCAGCCTGCTTTGGGCCGTCAGAAAATTTCCACTGCTGAGAGCTGCATTGCCTCGCTCGTGGTTGGCCACGGCCATCTTGTTCCATTCCCGGTACCAGGGATTCTGGTCCTTCGGGTCTATCCGGCTTGCCGTGAGGAAGCATTCGGAAACAGTCGAGCCACCTTCTTGAGCAGCACCCAAATGCCGCAAAAACTCAGCGGACAGATCATCCGCTGTCCGGCCACTGATTCCACCCGCTTTGGCCAAAGTGACAGACCGCATTGGTCATCAAGTCTGACCTTATTAGTTAAGTCAATAAATATTCAACCGAAATGAGAGCTTCGCGCAAGCTAATTCGCGCCTTCGTTGTACCTCGTACGATCTCTCTCAGGCATGAGTCGCCCGCTCAGGCTCAAGCCCGGGACTCACCAGAAGCCCGAGACTCGCTGAAGCCCGAGACTCAGATGTCCATGGCAACCTTCAAGCAGGCCTCTCAAATTGATTCTTGAGGGACGCGAGTTTTCCGGTGAACTCAGTGAGTTCCCTATCGCTGAATTCCGCAAAGATAAACTCGTGCAGGGCTTCCTGCTGGGAGGCCAGGTTTGCGATGTGTTGTAGGACTTGTCCGTCAGTGACATCTGTACAACTCTGGCGTCGTTCTCCTCGAGGTCTTTCGGCGCATAAAGCCTTTCTTCTCAAGGATTTTCGACTGAGTTGTGACGAACGACGGAGTCCACGTGAAGCATCTTTGACACCACCTTCACCGGAACTCCGTCGCCTTTGGTCCAGGTCCGCCAGAGCCATCAGGATCATCCACTGCGGGCCGCTAATGCCGAGGGCTTTTGCCCAAAAATACCGCAGCTCCTGGAGGTGCACGATTGATTGAAGCGATCTCCCACGCGAATCGCCGGACCATGTCCTGATTCTTCGTCGGCGGGCTTAGGTTGATCGGAGTTTCTGTCGCCAACACCTGTGGGCTCACTTGTTCTTCTTGCTTTTCGACGCCGTGCTTCATTTGCCCTTTTTCACCAATCTTGCTGCAATGCAAATTGCAAAAATTTGATAATGAAATCACTGAACTAAATCAACTTAAACGTCGCCCCGATCCCAAGCAAATGCGTGATTCCGACCTGTTGCCACAAGGACACAGGGCCGACCATAACGATATCTGAGTTACATAAACTATTTTGATTAGCTAAGTTGCGCATGCATAGTTCTCAGTGACGACTGGGGGTCCTAGATCGTCCCGTTCTAGGTGGTTCGCTTAAGTCCCTCGCGTTGATGCGGGAGTGTCCGAAGGCGCGAAGCGACTAAGCGGGTTTCAGGGGACAAGGGAACCAACCTTAGGGTGTTTCACCCAGCGGATCCGGAACCTTCCCTACAGAGCAACTTGGAGGTTTAACATGAAGATGGTTAAGAGCCTTATCCTCGGCTCAGCGGCGGGTCTGATCGCCATGAGCGGGGCACAGGCAGCCGATCTTCCCGTCAAGGCCAAAGCGGTCGAGTACGTGAGGATCTGCTCCCTGTATGGTGCCGGTTTCTTCTACATTCCGGGCACCGACACCTGCATCAAGCTGGGTGGTTATCTGCGCGTCGACACCACGTTCAACGGCGGCATCTACGGTCAGCCGGCCTGGTACGGCGATCTCGGTCAGCAGCAATCGCTACCGCGATTACTTCGCTGCCCGTTCCCGTATGGCGCTGACGGTTGATACCCGCACCGCCACCGAATACGGCGTGGTCCGCACCTTCGGTCAGGGCGACTTCCAGTTCAACACGCTGGGCGGCAGCACGCTCAACCCGACACTACGCTCACCAGCACTCGCCGGTCGGCAGCTGCCAACGCTGCTCGACACCGCCGGCGGCGGCTACGTCGCGGTTGAAATGGTGTTCATCCAGTTCGCTGGTTTCACCTTCGGTAAGTCGGCTTCGGCCTACGCGACGCCTTGGCATGGTTATCCGGGCAACAACAACTCGTTCCTGCTCGGCGGTCATGACACCGTCACCGGCGTGAACAACATCCAGTACACCGCGCAGTTCGGCAACGGCGTGTCGGGCACCATCGGTCTCGATGATCCGACCGTGTTCAACCGCACCGCCGTGCGTCAACCTGGCGTGCCGCTACCCGCGCTTCAGCGGCTGCCGGCACCGGCCGCTGGTGCCAACGCTTACGGCGGCGTGCATGCTCCCGACATCGTCGGCAACATCCGCGTCGATCAGGCTTGGGGTCTGTTCCAGATTTCGGCCGCGGCGCATCGACGTGAACGCTTCCTACAACATCCTGACTCGGCGGTTCCGGCTGGTGCAGGTCTGCCGACTCGACCGTCTGTCGGAAATCAGCGGTCACCCCGACGACCAAGTGGGGCGGTTCGGTGATGGCTGCGTTGCAGATCAAGAACATCCCGACCGGTGCCGGCGACGACTTCAAGATCGACGTCGACCTACGCCAAGGGTGACACCAAGAACGTGATCTCCACCAGCGGCAGCCTCGCCGAGCTTCGCGATGTTCGGTGGCACCGGCCGTCCGGGTGCTTATCAGAGCATCGGCTTCGGCGCAGACGACTGACGCGGTCTACCTGCCCGGTGTCTCACCGGCGGTCGACCGGCGACCTCAAGCTGACGGAAGCCTGGGGTGTCCGTGGTGCGTTCAACCACAACTGGGATCCCTACTGGTCGTCCAGCCTGTTGGGCAGCTACGCCTGCGGTTCGTTACGACGGCAACGCGCTCGACATCCGATCTCCGCCAAGGGTCAGTTCTGCGCAGCTTCAACTTCGGCAAGCTGCAGTCTGCAGACTATAGCTGCAACCCGGACTACAACATCGCCCAGGTCGGCGTGGTCACCCGCTGGACTCCCGTCAAGAACCTGACGTTCTCGGCCGAAGTCGGTGCGTTCTTCCTCGACCAGAAGTTCACTGGTGCTGCCGTTCTGACCGCCGGCGGCTCCGAAGCCGACCGCCGTCTACGAGTTCAAGGACCAGAGCACCGTGTTCCTGAACGTTCGCGCTCAGCGCAACTTCTGATCCCGAAAGACTTGAAACACTGGAGAACCCCCGGCAGGCAACTGTCGGGGTCTTTTGCTGTTGCCATCGTCCCTTGGAGTGCGGGACCAAAGATTCCCCGGAAAGCAGAACGTCCCATCCACAAAGAAGCGGTTCAGTCGTAAAATGTGATTTGATTATGTGACTTACTCATGTATTATTTTCTTTCAGGTAGCCGCCAAATACTTTGACGGCCTCTTAGTCTCAAGGAGACGCACTCTACTTTATGAACCTCCGAAACCTCCGGCAATGCCCTGCCGGAGGTTTTTAATTTCGGCAGACGTGTTCAGCAGTTGCCGATTCGGTGACCGCCACCGTGGGACGGCACAAGCCAGGGCGATCCTTGAGAACGATGCTTTACGCCATGTGGCGCAACTCCGGCACATGAATCGCCTCGCGATCAGCACCGTCGACCAGGTGGACCTTCAAGCGACGCCCCTGTGATTTTGATCGCGCGCATCCAAACAGTCATTTCTCAAAAGAGGCGGCCGGCATTCGCTCCCGGATCTATCGTGCCGATCTGCTACCGATAAACCGGCTCTGGCGACGTGTAGGGGCGGGGGTACTGAGTCTGTTCGGAGGGTACTTCTGGAAGCTTTGCCTCCTGTTCACTGATGATCTCACTGCCGGATCGGCGACCCAGGAGATATACGCGGAGATGTACGCGGCGACATCGCGCTCCTCAGGAGCACGGCCGGACGGCTTCGAGGTTCTACTTCGTAATCGAATGCCTGGTCGGCGTAACTGTTGATGTCGGCGCGGCATTCGAGATCGCGAAGGTCAACCACACGTTCCAGCCTTCGGTCGATCTCTTCGAGGCAAACTCCCTGTAGCCCTGAAATTCATATCCCTGCTTGTCGCCAATCGGGAACAGATAGCCGAGTTGCGGGCCAAAGCCGAAACGCGCGATTGGAATCCGTTGAGGAACGGTGCTGTGCCAATATCGTCAGTGACCTGCTGGTAGGCATATCCACCATGCCGACAAAGAGTTGTTTGGACAGAAAGTGCGATGCACCCCAGTCAAAATGGAAGTCGATGCCATTTTGGTGTGCGTGGCATTGGGTGACGACGGTTGGCGTGTGGCTCTTTGGTCGCAGTATTCATCTTTTTCTGGCAAATGAATCCTGGCTGAATTTGCATGGTGAGCCCCGCTTGCTCCAGGGTTACGATGTCGCCGAATTTTATTGGAAGGCGACACACTTACGGGGCACAATATGACAGCGAGAATTGCACTGGCCGCGGCGAAAAGCGGGCGGCCAATCTCAGCACGTCGACGCAGACTTGGCGTTGCTGCAATCGTCCTGGCGCCCGCGATCATGTTTTTTCCCATTGTGCGTTGGCCGATGAAGGCGGCGTCAGCTTCTGGATCCCCGGCCTCTTTGGAAGCCTGGCGGCCACGCCGCAGCAGCCGGGTTGGTCGCTGGCGAATATCTACTACCATACCTCCGTATCCGCCGGCGCCGACGTCGCGCGTGCGCGTGAATTCACGCTCGGCAGGGTTCCGGCCAACGTTACCGTCAACGCAAATCTGAATTTGAATGTCAACGCCACCGGCGATCTTGGCTTTGTGATCCCGACCTATGTATTCGCGACGCCGGTGCTCGGCGGCCAGGCGTCGGTGTCCCTCATGGCAGCCTATGGCGTCGTCGGCACCAGCCTGGCGGGGACCTTGTCCGGCGTGGTCACGGGCCCGTTCGGCAACAACGTTCCCTTCGCGCGGTCCGACACCATCAGCGACACGACATGGGGCTTTGGGGATCTGGCGCCGATGTTCCAATTGAAATGGAACGCCGGCGTCCACAACTACATGACCTACATCACCGGCGACATCCCGGTTGGCGCTTACCAATCCACGCGCCTGTCGAATATTGGCATCGGACACGGCGCGATCGACGCCGGCGGCGGCTACACCTATTTCAATCCGCAGACCGGCCACGAATTCTCTGGCGTGCTCGGCTTCACCTACAATTTCAAGAATACTGCGACGCAGTATCAGAACGGCGTCGACATGCACTTCGACTGGGGTGCATCGCAGTTCCTGTCGAAGCAGGTCATGGTTGGCCTCGTGGGCTATGTCTACAAGGAGCTCGGCTGCGACAGCGGTTCAGGCGACCGTGTCGGCTGCTTCCAGTCCCAGGTGGTTGGCATCGGTCCCCAGATCGGGTTCCTGTTTCCGGTCGGCGACATGCAGGGCTATCTCAATTTTAAGGCTTACGGCGAGTTCGACAATGCGGAAACCGGCCAGCGGGCTGGAATACCTGGGTCACCTTCTCTATCTCGCCGCCCGCGCCCGGAGCGCCTCCGACGACAAAGCCGATCGTCAGAAAATATTAAGCCCCAAGCCGCCGACCTACGGATTCTAAAAATGCTACGCGAGGCGCCTTACTGCCGCGCGGGTGCAATCATGAACCCGCCGCCGGGCAGCCTTATCGCGTCAGTCTACGTCCGCGCAGCGCTTTGATCGGCATGTGCCGCCGCTATTTTTCGGACACCAGGGCGCAACTCCCGTCACGCGCCCGGTCGCCACGTCATTTGACCGGGAACAGCAGCGCGAGAGTAGCCCGCAGTGACCAGGGCGGAGCGCCGGTCGGACGTATCGCGTTGTAATAGGCTTGAATCGATGCGTTCACCGGTTGATCACCCACTCTGAAAACGCGACCGAAGCCGCCGCCGACCGGCACGGTCCATTGCTCGCCCGATGCCGCGAGCCAGTTCACGGTGATGATGGGTGATGTGGTCAAGTACCAGCCGTGCGCCATGTTGTAGTTGACGAAGGGCTGGGCGAGGCAGGCGTTCACGGCCGGTCGCAGCGGATTGCCGCCGACCGACCACTGATTGTTGAGCAACACACCGATCACCCAATGTCCCGGCGTGACCAGGAAGACGGCCGTCGGGCCGAACAGGACTTTGCCGGTCCCGAGAATAGGATCATTGGCGGACGGAACGGTGAAGACCGGACCAACGCCCCAGATGAGCTTGCCCGGGTGCGCGGGTGACAGAAACAACGATTGGGTAATGTCGCCAATGCCATTGGTGTTGCTGTCGAACAGCGGACTCGGGCTGGCTCAGCAACGGAATGATGGTACGCGAAATCACGTTCCAGTCATCGCTCAAGTGCATCGGCACGACGGGCTGAATGTTGAATACTTCCTGGGTGCGATTGAATGGCCCGGCGTTGAAATTGGTGTTGCTCTGGAACGGCACGCTGACCAGATCCGCGATCGGGTTCTGTGATTGCCTTCTGCAGGTCTTCGTCTTCTGAAGGCTCACGCGAATGACTTCGGCGCGCTCGGCACTCGGCCACGCGGGAAGGCCGCTCTCGAATTTATAGTTGATGCCGGCCTTGACCATTTGAAGGTCGCGGTTCAATGCCACCGCAGGGACCGTGGCAGAATTCCAGTTTGATAGTGCGAGATAATCGTATTCGAGTTTGACGGTCCAATGCGACTTGAAGCCGTATTCGATGCCAGCCGCCAGCCAGCCAGCCGCTGCTGGTGCTGGACCCGTTCCAAATCGGTGAGCCAGGGAGGTTCAAAGTAGCGTTGCTGTGCACCCAGCCGCCGCCAAGCTTGGCGAATACGAGCCATCGATCATTCACGAGGCCGACGCGGCCCGCCACGGTGCTCGATCCAGTGCTGGTCTACAGAACCCAATGTCGGAGCAGGAAGGACCGGATGATTGCAAAGCCGGCCCCATCGAAATCGCCTTCGACACCAAATAGAAAGTGACCGGCCTGGAAGTTATAGCCCGCCTGCACGCCGCCAATGAATTCGCTGAGTGCCGCCATACAGATTGTTGCCGGGAATGTTCAGGCTGCCGTTGGACCATCCCCCGCCGAAGTTGGCGCCCACATAAAACCCTGACCAATTATAGGGCGGCGCTGCGATCGGAGCTTTGTACACCGGGGCTTTGACAGGCAAGTCCGATGCAAGAGCAGACCCGCTCAACAATCCTGCAGCAGCGATGCCCGCAAGGAAAATTTTCTGCACTGTCGCCTCCCGGAAGGTCGGCCACAACTCCGAAACATATTGCGAGTAGCACCTTCTGCCCAACCGACTTGATTGATGCGGGTCAAACCATGCGTGCTATTTTCGATGCGGTGACATTTCGGCAACAACGAGGTTCGGTTCATCTCTTTAGCCGCGCCGCATCAAGCTTCTAGTTCCGTCATCATTCCTGCCTCACTTTGCGGTCGTCCCAAGCCGAACGAGGCGATTGGTTCATGGCGTCATTCGCTGTGATGCGGAATTCGGTCGCTATCGGGCATAGCGGACATCGATCAAGCCGCAGCAATCGAGCTCGCTAGGATCCTCCCGCGGCAAGACGCGCAAGATTGCGTAATCAACCAGCCGGCGTTACACGCCGCTGAGCAGCAAACCTACCGGTACAGGAACATTCACTCGGCGGGAAAGCCGGGGGATGGTGACAAGCAGCACCATCAACACCGCGAACCTCGCGAGCACCGGCATGGTGAAGAGGTAATCCCGGAGGAAACTGATCGCGTTAGACAGCATATTCCGACGGTGCCTCCTCTGCAGCGAGCGCGTCAGTGGAGTTCGGGTCAATCAACCATCACGTTGACCGAACTCGGACGTCGATCGAAGGCAAAGGTACGGGTTCAGCGCGCGGCACGTAATTGAAGATGCGACAGTCCGAGCGTGACATTCAGGGCAACCGATCCTTCGACGGAGACCGGCTGCAAAGCGAAACTCCTTCCAGAGCCCCCGATCAAAACGTTGACGCCGGCTCCGAGACCCATGCCAACCTCCCCGTGGCACCGATGTATTCGCCAGCAAGGGCTCCCGGTGGAGGGCCGGCGGTGGGCGCGAGCACGGCCCAGCCCAGTACGCCGCCTGCCGAAATGCCGATATCGACACCTACGGTATTAAGCGCGCCCTCATAGAGTTGCACCGGGAATGGCGGGTTTTGAACGAAACGGCACTCCATGGATTGATGGCCGAAGATGACGAAGCCAATGCTTGGGTTGAGCTTGCACGTCAGCATTCCTACCTGCGTCCACGTCTTGGGCGCCTGGGCCATTGCCGCCTGAACGCTTGTCAAGAGAGCCGCTGCGAGGATCAAGGATCGAAGCATTTCCGTTCTCCGTGGCGTGATTGTTGAAAGGACGTCGCGTGTCGTCGGCTGTCTCAGTAGCAAGGCGGCCGCTTCTCGAGGGCACGTAGCCTAGTCGAACGCAAAGATGCGCTTCCAGTCGTTCTTCATGTCGACCACGGTCCACCTGTTCACCGCTGCGGCGTCCAGCGCCACGTCGAGCTTGCCGAAATGCGATTGGCGGTCGTAGGCATATTCGCGCTCCGCGTCGGTGTGGTGGACGATCAGGCCGAACCGCGCGCCGCCGGCGCCGAGCGTCGTCCATTGCAGCATTTCGAGATCGCCGTCGGAGTTGCCGAAGGCGGCGATCGGACGGCGGCCGATGTGCTCGTTGATGCCGATCGGCTTGCCGGCCTTGTCGTCGATGAAGTTGATGTCGGGCAGCCGGAACAGCGTTGGCGCGCCGTCGCTGCATCTCAAATCGGGTCTTGATCGACGATCCGACGACCTGCTCCGGCGGTATTCCGTAGATCCGCTCGGTCCACGGCCGCATGAACTCGATGCCGCCGCCTGACGCGATGAAGGTCTTGAAGCCGCTGGCCCGCAGATAGGCGAGCAGTTCCAGCATCGGCTGGTAGACCAGTTCGGTATAGGGCCGCTTGAAGCGGGGATCACGCGCGGTCGCCAGCCAATCCGTGACGATCTTCTCGAACTCTGCCGTGGTCATGCCGGCATGCGTCACGGCGATGATTTCGACCAATCCCTTTTCGCCGGACGCCATCACCGCCTTCAGGTCGCCGTCCAGCACCGCCGCGAACGGCTGCTTGGTCTTCCATTCCGGATGCATCGGCGCCATGACCTTCACGCGGTCGAGTGCGAAGGCCAGCTGGACATACATCGGCTGCTCGATCCAGAGCGTGCCGTCATTGTCGAAGGTCGCGATGCGCTGGTCGACCGGTACGAAGAAGGGCCCGCCTTGCGTCGTGACGCGCGCGACGAAGTCGAGGATCGACGCCTTGGTCGCGCCCTCGTTCCAGGACGGCAGCGGATCGCGCTGCGCTTGCGCCACCGCGGAGGTGGAACGGAGCGAGGCGGACAGTACCGGAAGCATCGCCAGGGACGAGAGAAGGACGCGGCGATCGATAGCAGGAAAACGGATAGATCGGTTTCATGGTCGGCTCCTTTCCGTTGCCGAGCGGGCGCACAGGAACTCGGCGCGCCCGCCATAAATCAGTCGAAGCCCAGGCGGCTACTTACTCGACTGCCGCCCGGGCCGCCTCGATTTTCGCCTTCACGGCATCGAGGTTGAAGCTCGCGCCCTTCTGCATCGGCGGAAACTCGATCGCCGTCATCGCCAGCTTTTCCACCTGCTGCTGGACAAACACGAAGCGCCAGAATTCGTATTTGAACCAGTCGAAGTATTGCTGCGCGCCTTCTTTGGTCCCGCTATTGGGCCAGCCCGTGCGCTCGAACGGATCGAGGCGAAGGTTGGTCAGATAGGGCACGTCAGGCTTGGTTTTGTCACCCAGCCAGCCTCCAGGCTGGTCGATGAAACGATACTTGTAGTCGTCGATGCGCACGGCACCGAGTTCGCTCTCGCCGAAGTACCAGATTTCGTGCCGGTTCGACGGCCCCTTGCCGGTGATCATGTCCATCTGGTTGTAGCCGTCCAGATGGCACTTGTAGGTCGTGTCACCGATCTGCTTGCCCTTCTTCAGCTCCTCGGCGATGTTCGGGTTGCCGGCCGCGGCCAGGAAGGTCGGGAACCAGTCCAGACCGGAGATGATGCCGTTCTCGACCTTGCCCGCCGGCACCTTGCCCGGCCAGCGGATCATCGCAGGGCACGCGGAAGCCGCCTTCCATGACGGTGCCTTTGCTCTGCGCGAACGGCGTCTGTCCGCCATCCGGCCAGGTGAAGACCTCGGTGCCGTTGTCGGTGGTGAAGACCACGATGGTGTTGTCGTCGACGCCCATGTCCTTGAGCTTCTGCATCACGATGCCGACGTCGTCGTCGAGCTGCGCCATGCCGGCTTCATGGATGGACCAGCCGTTCTTGGAGTTGCGCAGCGCCTGGTATTTCGGCGACAGGTGGGTGACGATGTGCATGCGGGTCGGATTGAGCCACAGGAAGAACGGCTTGTTGTCGGCCTTGGCCTTCTCGATGAACTTCAGCGCAAGGTCGCGGATTTCGTCGTCCACGGTTTCCATCCGCTTGGGATAGAGCGTTCCGGCATCCTCGATCCTCTGCTTGCCGACCTTGCCCCAGCGTGGATCCACGGTGGGGTCGTCCACGTTGGTCGCATACGATATGGAGCATGTTGCGCGGACCGACGACGTTCAGCAGGTCCTGCGGATAGTTCGGGTGCGCGGGATCTTCCATCGCGTCGAGGTGATAGAGGTAGCCGAAGAACTCGTCGAAGCCGTGCACCGTCGGCAGGAATTCGTTCTTGTCGCCAAGGTGGTTCTTGCCGAACTGGCCGGTGGCGTAGCCCATTCCTTTCAGCGCCGTGGCGATGGTCACCGCCTGCGCCGGTATGCCGGTGGGCGCGCCGGCCTGGCCGACCGTGGTCATGCCGGTGCGGATCGGCAACTCGCCGGTGATGAAGTTGGCGCGACCTGCCGTGCAGCTCGCCTCGGCGTAGTAGTCGGTGAACAGCATGCCTTCGGCGGCGAGCTTGTCGAGGTTCGGCGTCCGGCCGGCCATCAGGCCGCGGTGATAGGCGCCGATGTTCCACATGCCGATGTCGTCGCCCATGATGACGACGATGTTCGGCCGCTGCCCGGCTGGCGCGGGCGCCGGTGTTGGTTGCTGCGCCTGCGCAGAACTTGTTAGCCCGACCGCGGAGAGTGCCGAAGCGGCGACAAGAGAACTCCCGCTCAGCAAGAGATCGCGGCGTTTCATTCCGCTGCCCGATTGCGGAGTAGCGTCGTGGGAATCTCCAGGCGGAAGCTTGTTGCTCATGACGTGCTCCTCTCTGTTGTGATGCAATTGGTTCTGTTCGCTTGATGCATCGGAAGCCGAAATGGCTTGTGGAGGTGCCGACCGGCCCGGCGCGGGCCCTTATCACTTTGCTCGCTATTCCGTTGGCGGGCGCCCCGTCGTGGGGCGCCCGCTTCGTCAGATCACGCTCGTCGCACGCGACTAGTCGCTCGAGTGAGTGGCATTTGCCTTCTTGACCTGCTCCAGGATGCCACTGAGGTTGTAGCTCTCAGGAGCCTGCAGCGGCGGGAACTTCTCGTACGACAGCAGGTGCTCCAGCCACAGCTGCTGGCCGATCGGCAGCATGTTCCAGTCGTACTGGAAGGCGGTCATCGGGGCGCCGAGCGCACCGCCCAAGCTCATCGCCGACTTCTGGTCGATGCCGACCGCTCTGCTCGAAGGGATCACGCTTGATGTTCTGCACCAGGGTGAAGTGGAACGGAACGAGCGGCATGATCCAGCCGGCCGGCCCGGGCTGCGACATGGTGTAGTACATCTTCCAGTTCTTGTAGCGAACCGCCGACGGCGTCGCGCCCGAGAAGTAGAAGAAGTAGTCGCGCGCCGACTTCTCCGACTTGCCTTCGAGGTAATCGCGCTGGTTGACGCCATCGAGCGTGGTCTTGACGATGCCGGGATATTGGCCTGCCTCGATCTGCTGCTTCAGTGCGTCACCCTTTGCGCCGCCGGCGATATCCACCAGCGTGGGCACCCAGTCGAGCGCGGCGAACAGTTGGTTCTTGACCGTGCCCGGCTTGATGACGCCCGGCCAACGGATGACCATCGGAGCGCGGTAGCCGCCTTCCCATGCTTCACCCTTCTGGCCCTTGAACGGGGTGACGCCGCCATCGGGGAAAGAGATCGCCTCGGCCCCGTTGTCGGTGGTGAAGACGACGATGGTGTTGTTGAGCTGGCCCATGTCTTCGAGCTTCTTGAGGACGACGCCGATGTTGTCGTCCATCTGCTTCATGCCGGCTTCGTTGACGCCCCAGTCCTTGCCGCCTCTGGTCGCCCAGCATGGCCTCGTACTTCGGCGACAGCACGGTCACGACGTGCATGCGCGCCGGGTTGTACCAGACGAAGAAAGGCTTGTTGGTCTTCTTGGGGTCGTTGCGGTCGAGGAAGTCGATGACCTTCGCCGAGATTTCCTCGTCCACCGTCTTCGAGCGCTCCAGCGTCAGCGGGCCCTCGTCCCTGCACGTCTGGTTCTTCTCTGTGCCGTCGGTAGACTTGCACCAGAGCACCGGGCGCGGAGGCGTCAGGCAGAGCGTCGTCTTTGGGTCCACCGCGCCGGGGACCTCCGGAACGCCGGGAATCGGCGTGTTCCTGCACGGCGGCGCGACGCCCTGCACGGTCGGTGTCGAATTGATGTCAGGGAAGCTCACCTGCTGCATCGCGTCGAGGTGGTAGAGGTAGCCCCAGTATTCCTGGAAGCCGTGCGCCGTCGGCAAGGCCGCGGTGTGGTCGCCCAGATGGTTCTTGCCGAACTCGCCGGTGTTGTAGCCGAGATCGAGCAGGAACTTGGCGAGCGCCGGCGTGCCGGGCCGCAGATAGGACGGGCTGCCCGGGCAGCTGCGGCGGGATCATGCCGGTGCGCAGCGGATACATGCCGGTGAAGAAGGCATTGCGGCCGGAGGTGCAGCTCTGCATGGCGACGTAGTCCATGAAGATCGCGCCTTCGTTGCCGATGCGATCGATGTTGGGCGTTTCGCCGACCATCAGGCCGCGGTGGTAGATGCTCGGCTGCATCCAGCCGATGTCGTCGCCCATGATGAAGAGGATGTTTGGTTTCTGCGGCTGTTTGCGCTGCCGCCGGCGTGCTGGCCGGTCCGGACAGCGACATCAACATCGTCGCGCCGAGCAGCGCGGCGCAGGATCGCTTATGCCAACCAGGCGTCTTGCGTGGCGGCGTTGCAATAAAGGGCGGCTTGTCAGCGTAATATGGAACTCAACATGGCTACGCTCTCCTTTTTATGATGCGTCAGTGGCTCCTCGCCTGATGCATCGAAAGCCAAGATGACTCGTGGAGGTATCGACCGGCTCCGCATGGCGCGCAGCCGGCCGGTAGCGTCGGCAGTAGTTCGGCGCGCACAAATGCGAGCCGCCTTTGATGACCTTCTGTGGAATCTTCACGTTGGTCGTTCGGGGGTCGTAGCTGTCGTCCTCGCGCCCGCCGCGCGGGTTCTTCGGAATGCAGCAGGCCTTCGCGCGCATCCGCCTGATGCTTTGGCGAATACCAGTCGGCCGTCCATTCCCAGACGTTGCCGATCATGTCGTAGCAGGCCGTACCCGTTCGGCGGGAATGCGGTGACCGGCGAGGTGCGTTCGAAGCCGTCGGCATTGGCGTTCTGGCGAGGGAATTCACCCTGCCAGGTATTGGCCATGTGACGGCCGTGCCGGCGTGAATTCATCGCCCCACGCAAATTCGGCGCCGTCGAGCCCGCCGCGCGCTGCAAATTCCCATTCCGCTTCGGTTGGCAAATCCTTGCCGGCCCATTTCGCGTAGGCGAGCGCATCGCTGAAGGCCACATGCACGACGGGATGATCGTCCAGCCCACGGATGTTGCTTCCGGGTCCGTAGGGATGCCGCCATTGCGCGCCCTTGGCGAACGTCCACCACTGGCTGAAGTCGCGGAGGTTGACCGGATGGTTGGGCGGCAAGAACATCAGCGAGCCCGCGTAGACCATGTGCGGGAGCATTCCGGGATAATCCTTCGGATCGGGCATGATCTCGGCGACGGTGACGTGGCCGGTAGCCTTGACGAACTTCCTGAATTGCCGGTTCGTCACGGGATGGCGGTCCATCCAGAAGCCGTCCACCGTGACGCGGTGCGCCGGGGCTTCTTCCGGATAATGCTTGTCCGACCCCATGCGGAAAGTGCCGCCGGGTATCCAGATCATCCCGTCGGTCTTGCGAGGAGGCGTCATCAACGGCAACATCGGCCTTGAATGTGGTTGCAGGAAAAAGCGTCGTCATTTCGAGCGTTGCCTCCCGATCGATCGCCAAAAACGCGACCCAGCCGGGAGCACGCTACGCAGGAGGCCTCTCACAGGCTATTGGACCGTGGTCCAATATCCAACCCGAGGCATGCTCCGCTACTGTCGAAAGAATGCGGCGGATTCTAATGATCCAAACGCAGGAGGACGCAGCTGAGCATGGCGGAAATGAAGCTGGGGAAACCAACCTCGTTGGCCCAAAGGTCAACGCACGGCTCACGGCTGAGGGCAAGGACATCTCATGGCGGAAACATCCCCATGGATTGCCATCGTTGACGATGATGCCGCCGTGCTCCGGGCCTTGAGCCGGTTACTGCGTTCGCGTGCTTTTCGTGTCAATACTTATGGTTCAGGACAGGAATTTCTCGCGGCGCTGCCAGATGGTCTCCCCGAATGCCTGATCGTCGATTTGCAGATGCCCGAGATGAATGGATTGGAGCTTCAGCAGCATCTTATAAGCAACGGTATAGCTATTCCGACGATCCTCATCACCGCACATGGCGATGCTGCGATACACTCACCACCGGCCGGAGATACGTTTGTAGCCAGACTCCGGAAGCCGTTGCATGATGAAGCCTTGTTCTCGGCTATCGACAGAGCGATCGGCAATTCGCGCGTGTTGGCTAGACGATGGCGCCACGAATAGAGCGGTTTCTATGCAGGTATTGGGCCGCGGCTCTATCCCAACGATCAAGATCATGGCTGCTCCTACGGCGTATTGAGCGGAGCAATAGAGAGGAAGGACAAACTATGCCTATTTCGATTTCTCACGATCGTCGTGGGGACTCAGCTCGTCGTCGCGGTGGCCGATCGGGTGCCTCGCATTCGACGTTTCCCGAAGCTGCAAACTTGATGTGGCGGCAACGACCGGCCTTTCAGTCGATCAGTCCCTCAGAACTGCGTGAACGACGAAAACAGGGCCCAGCGACGGTTGGTGAGCCAGTGGTCCAAATTCTCGGCCTCAAGCAGGGGCACAATGCATTCCGCTGGGAGGCATTGGCGGTACGCAAGCTACGTGAGTCTTTTGACCTGCTTGCAAATGAACTTATGGTCCGCGATGACCGACAGTGGTGATGCCAAGCGGCCACCAACCAGGGATGTTCGAATAGCAAGAAAAGGCTATTGAACCTAAAGGGGCTGACGAGCAACCGATATCATGGCCCCTACCTTCGGTCGAGGCCGTGCATGCCGCCCGACGACTGCCGACAGTACTTGAAACTGAGCCATCGTAGCCTCGTGAAGCATGTATCCCAGGAGTGACGCGATGTTGAAGGTGCGTACGCAGTTGCGATGACGATCCTGCGGCAGCGGGTTTTCGTGTTCAGGCGCAAACGGACTCACTGCCTACGCGGATGCCAACGATGTACATTGAATGTGCAAGACGTTGACTTGCGCCGCGCTTGCTGGGACTTGCAGGGAGATGCTGACCGGCTCACAACCTGGTACAGCGGCTGTGGTACAATGGCCTCGCCAAGAAGCACTACTTCAACATTGCCCGATCAAAGAGCTGGAGCATGAAGTCATTGTTTATTGCAAAGCGCATCCGGAAGTTCAGATCATCGAAGCGATAGATGTGAGTCAAGCAAGAGAAGCATCAGGCCGTTTCAGATGAAACAGCAAACAGACGATCGCGACCGCTCGTCTTAGCGAAATGTCATTTATTTCCGACTTCCGAGGCATCATGTGATCCCAGTCGCATTGAGCTGCTACAGGCATCGTCCTGGACTGGCAGCGAAGATCTCGGCGACGGCGCCACCGGGGTCATCATTCCGCAGGTCGATCTGACCCGCCGTGCTTTTCAATGATCGTCGAACAAATGGATAAGCCGAGACCAAGACCGTGATCCTTGGTGGTATAGAACGGTACGAACACCCGCTTCTGATCTGCCGGCCTTGATTCCCGGCCCGCTGTCTTTCAGGTAGAACTCTCAACAGTTCCCGGCTGCCGTCACCCGAGGTGCAGATCTTGATTCGGCGCAGCGCATCCGGCGTCGAGGCCATCGCATCCATCGCGTTCATGATGAGATTGAGAAGGACTTGCTGCAATTGTACGGAATCGCCCAATACGGGCGGGAGGCTGGCTGCCAGTTCGGTCTCGATCGGTGACCCGCCGCTCGATCAGCTTCATGACGCAGCAAAGTCGATGTGTCGACTCGACGAGCTTGTTGAGATCAACGGACCTCAAACTCTGCTCTCGCCCTTCTTGAGCAAGCCGCGCAGCCGCTGAATGACATCACCGGCGCGGTTATCCTCCTGCACGATGTCTTCCAGCGCACCGCGAATTTCGGTGAAGTTTGGCGCTTCCGGCGCCAGCAGATAGAGCGCCGCCTGCGCGTTCGACAGGATTGCGGTGAGTGGCTGATTGACTTCGTGGGCGATCGCGCCCGAAAGCTCGCCCAGCACGGTGACACGCATCAAATGCGCCACTTCCTGACGCTGCAGCTCGAGCCTCGGACTCAGCGAGTTTTTTGATCGGTAATGTCGGCGAACATCCCGCTGAGCTGATCCGGTGCCCTCTGTCCATCGATATGTGCACGAGCTCGAATCGCGCACCCAGCGCACCTCGCCAGTTGGGTGGACAATACGAATGTCCGTTACGGCGGATCGGCCACCCTTGATTCCCTGAAGTGCAGCCGCCGGCAATGGCGCGATCGTCGGGATGGACTGCCGCCAGGAACGCTCTCGCAGCGTGATGGGAGTATCTGCCGCAAGGCCAAGTATCGCCTCGGCAGTGATTCGGCAGCTCCACAACTCGTTCGGTTGCCCGATCGAATTGCCATAATCCGATACTGGCGGACGCAGCGGCAAAGGTCATGCGGTCTTCGCTCTCCTTGAGCGATTGTTTCGGCCTGTCGGCGCCGGGCGCCGCTGAAACAACAATCCCGCAACGATTGACGATTGAAGAACGACGACAGCCGCCGTCGCCGAAATCAAGGTAGTCGGTGTTGCTCCCAAAGGCTCGGCTATGGAACAAGACGGTGCTGCCGGAGCGGCAGATTGCTTCTGCTCGAGGCCCCATCGCTCCATAGCTCGCGCGTCGACACGAAAAGCCTGGCCTTGAACTGTCTCGCGGCGGCGAGCTTGGTTGACGTCCTGCGCCCGAAAGGATTTCAAGAACTAGATCAGCGGTAGTCGCCGCCGATAGACTGATAGGTTTCGATAAATCCTCCCACGACACCGGTGCCGAGATACGTGTCGAAGAAGCCATAGACCGGAGCGGCAGAGGCTCTCGCAAGCTGCGACAGCCACATCTCTAGGTATCAAACCGCTTGTCTTCGCTGTCGGCGAAGAACGTGAGAAACAGGACGATGGTATCGCGCGGCAATCTGGACACATCTTCCAGCAGTCTGTTGTATGTGCGGTCAAACCAGTAGTCCGCTTCCAAGTTTCGAACTGTTGTGAGCCTCGACGGCTTTGCGTCCATTCTCCTGCCAGCGGCGGTCGATGCTGCTGGCTCCGCCAATCACCACAAGCCGTCGTGCGCCCGGTTGAAGGCGTTCAGCGAGTTCGATCGTCTTTTCAGGTTTGTAATCGTTGATCACCGCGGTGATGCTCGGCGGTACCTGCATGGCGTCGAAAGTTGCCCGCGTGACATCGGACCATACGACAGGGGACACCGGGCGCAATCAAGTCGCGATATTTGAGAAGAAATGGCATCCCGGGAATGCCGATGACTACGACCGCGTCAAAACGCACATTCGCGTACTTCTCGCGCAGAAAATTCAGCCGTCCTCAACGCATGCGGCCTCGTCCGGCCGTCTTGCCAGATCCAGAAAGTCGGCTTCGATTTCAAGTGGCTGAGATGATCGTCCAAGCTCCTTGCGAAGGGAGTCTGAAATAGCTGCGTTGGCCGGAAAGGTATAGTTGTACGAATGTAGAATAAGTACGCGCCGCGGCGCTCCGTCCGCGAGCGTCCCCTCGCTGAAAATATGATCGCCAAAAACAAAATGATGAGTGGAAAAAGCGACACGCTTGATACCGGCCCATCAACCTGATCGTAAGCTCGCACGAGGATCCGATCCAGTCTGAAAAAACTTAAACGCCATGACAAATCAATTGCCAAGATAAATCATGCGGTTGTGGTTGTCTACATGGGAAGCGAATGGCGGGTAAGTCGTTGGTCCCTGATCGATTTCTGCGTTCAGACAGTACAACTGGCACTTTTTCTTGCTTGCAACAGGAAATGTCGCGCTGAGGGCGGAGGGAAACATGCTGCGAGCAGGTCCGATGTCCGGTCGACGGCGGATCTCACGCTGGGAGCACGAAGCCGTTCTCGAGGCCCGTGCAAGCGCCTTGATCGGAGCCCGGATAGATGCGTTCGCGCCGCCAGGCGGTCGAGCATCCCTTCGGCAAATCTTGGATGGGAGCGACGCACTTCCAGATTGAAAACGCTCAAGAACGTCAGCACAGAAATGGCTCTGCCCCCTGAGCCTACAACATGAAACGAACAATGAGCATTCTTCGCGTCGGCGACTTTTAATGGGAGCTGCCCGCATCTAAAACCGGTAGTGCGGCCTGCCTGACGCGCCTGCCCACCCACAAACGTCCGCGTCGTTACACGTTTGGACCCATCCTGGATTTTGGTCGCTTGAAGCGACGCTTGGTGCCCTGTCAGAGGATGCAGTCGGCAGACATTAGCTGTTGCTCTAAAGGTACAATGACGAAAAAGCTTGCGGCCGCCGGAGAATATCCATTCAGTAGGTTCCGTGGGTGCTATTGCTATGAACGATTTTAAGCGTCCGACTTCTCCTGCTCGTGAGGCCTCTATGCGGCGCTTTGCCGGTTTTGTTCTGGTTTCCACCATTGCTGGCGTTTTTAGTCTGCCCGCGATAGCTGCCGACCTTCCGAGTCGAATGGAGCCAGTTGCGCCGGTCGCCTATGTACCTGCGTTTTCGTGGACGGGCTTCTATCTTGGCGGTGAACTTGGGCTGGATACAAACGAACGCCCAAGTACACCACCGGCGCCCTCTTGCTGGGGGCGCCTTTCGTCGTCACGTCGGGATCTGACAAGAACGGCCTGACCTACGGAATTCTGGCTGGTTATAATTACCAGGTGGGCCAGCTGGTGCTGGGCGTCGAAGGCGACTTCCAGGGCTGGACGGTTGGCAAGATACGCTACACCGCAATCACCGGAGATTTCCTTACGGCGCACAGCAAATGGGGCGGCTCGATCCGCGGGCGGCTCGGCTACGCTGCCGATCATGCCCTGCTCTATGTGACCGGTGGCGCCGCGTTCGTCTCGAACGAGACCTCTATCCCCTCTACCGGCATCTCAATCGGTGGCGATGACACGCGCGTGGGTTGGACGGTCGGAGCGGGTCTCGACTACGCCTTCACGAACAACTGGTTTACAGGGCTCGAATACCGCTACTCGCAGTACGAGGCCAAGACCTTTACGTATCCGATACCGATCCTGAATCTCGGCATCGTCGGGTTCAAGCAAGAGCTGAGCAACAATCAGGTTACGGCGCGTATCGGCTATAAGTTCTGACATCTGCCGAAATTGCATGGTCATCTGAATGCCGGATCGATAGTGGCGCCAGCGAACAGTTCCAGAAAGCGGGAAGTTTAGTCATGTTCAAACATCTCATTGCGCTGGTGCTTGTTGCGCTCGCTGCGGCGTTCGTCTCGCCAGCAGTTGCCCAGCAGCCGCCGGGAACCAGCGTCGGTACGCTCGCTTGCAAGATGGCGCCTTCCATCGGCTTGATCTTTGGGTCCCGGCAGCGCATGGCCTGCCGTTTCACTCCCAATGGTCCCGGTCCGCCTGAGGCATATGTTGGTGTTATGGGCACAATTGGTCTCGATGTCGGAATCACGGCAGGTGGGGTCATGGCGTGGGGCGTATTTGCACCCACCGCAGGTCCGAGACGCGGAGCGCTTGCCGGCACCTATGTGGGTGCGAGTGGCGCGATTGGCGTGGGTGTTGGCGTTGGTGCCAACCTCCTGTTCGGCGGAACGGGACGTTCGATCGCCTTGCAACCGCTTTCTGTCGAGGGGTCGGTTGGTGATCAATCTGTCTCTTGGAGTTTCAAGTCTCACGCTTTCCTTGGCCCAATGAGGATAGTGCAAAAGCATCCCTCAGCCTCCATCGCGACACCGCGGCGACTTCGACAAAGCTGCGCGGTTCGGAGCCAGTCATCAGAGGACGTTCGATGAAATTCACAGTGAAATCGCTGGCCAAGCTTGGATTGTTGCCCTTGCTGGCCATTTTGTCAGTTGGCTCCAGTTTCCGCGCAGACGGATCTCGGGAAGACGATTCTGGAGAAGCTGACGGCCAAGGTCGCCAAGCTCGAGAGCGCCTGCGCCGAAGACATCCAGAAATATTGCAGTACGGTGACGCCCGGTGAAGGCCGCATGATCTACTGCATGCAAGCTCATGAGGACAAGATTAGCACCAAGTGCGCGTTCGAACTGGGGAAGCCGCGACCAGCGTGCAAACCGCGGCTGACGCTCTGAAGGATGCAGTGATTGCGTGCAAGGCCGAGATAAGCGGCGTGTGCGGAAAGATACTGCCGGGCCACAGTAAATACGTAACTGAACGAAGTGGTA
>ERZ1370068.5735-contig-4746_pt1 | contig 22970 bp, 31 predicted proteins | sample MGYA00561227_ERZ1370068 | MGnify/ENA primary metagenome ERZ1370068 (study PRJEB38410, sample SAMEA6850437) | metagenome | study: Metagenomic assessment of the ecological functions of the soil: analysis of the soil microbiota associated with the...
GCCCACCTACATCTACGACGCCGACACGCCGCGGCTGCTCGCAACGCCGCGGCACTACGCGTACGTGAAGATCGCCGAAGGCTGCGACTACAAGTGCGCCTTCTGCATCATCCCGACGCTGCGCGGCAACTATCGCAGCCGTCCGCGCTGACTCGATCGTCCGCGAGGCGCGAGCGCTCGCCGCGCGCGGCGTCAAGGAGCTGCTGCTCATCTCGCAGGACACGACGCTTCTACGGCGTCGACCGCGGCGAGCGCGGCGCGCTCGGCGCGGCTGCTGCGCGCGCTGAACGCGATCGACGGGCTCGAGTGGATCCGGATGCTCTACCTCTATCCGACCACGATCGACGACGACGTGCTCGACGCGATGGCGGAGTGCGAGAAGGTCTGCAACTACATCGACCTGCCGCTGCAGCACGCCTCGGACGCCGTGCTGAAGCGGATGAAGCGGCCCGGGCACGCGCGCAGAGCTACGAACGGCTGCTCGATCGGATCCGCGCGCGCGTGCCCGGCGTCGCACTGCGCACGACCTTCATCGTCGGCTTCCCGGGTGAGACGGACGACGGATTTCGCGCGAGCTGCGAGGATTTCGTGAGCGACCGTCGGCTTCGATCACGTCGGCGTCTTCACCTACTCGCACGAGGAAGGCACGTCGGCGCACGGTCTCGACGGACGATGTGCCCGCGAAGGTGAAGACGCAGCGGCAGTCACGGCTGATGAGCCTGCAGAAGCAGATCGTGCGCGAGAGCTCAGCAATTACGGGTCGGCCAACGCGTTCGCCTGCTCGTGGACGGGCCCTCGTCCGAGCATGAGCTCGTCCTGCGCGCGCGACTCCGAGGGACAGGCCCCCGACATCGACCCGCTCGTTTACCTCACCGGATTGCGACCCGTCGGAGTTCACCGCCGGCACAGTTCATTCAGCGCGGAGATCGTCGGAAGCCGTGGATACGACCTGCGTTGCGCGCCATTGACCGTTTCTCGCGTGATATTGCTTGAGGGTCACCTAGGCGGGAGAAAGTCTCACGCGGGCTTGTGCCCACTTTTTTATTGTGGCTAAGGCAGATTGAAGCCGGCTCGAGCGAGTTCGGGCTGATTGCTGAACGCGTGGCGGCGGTCGCGCGGCCTGGAGGTCTGGGACATCGTGAGCCGCCGCGAATCGAGCGGCCAGGTAATCCGGGTTTCATCGACCGGCCGGGGCCGGCGGCCACGCCAGAGGAGAGCGTCAGCATCGAGGACTGCGCGGAGGTGAGCCGCGAGATCGGCACCATCCTCGACGTCGAGGATCCGCTGCCGTTCGGCGTACACGCTCGAGGTTTCGTCGCCGGGACTCGATCGCCCGCTTGCGCGGCGCGGAGGACTACCGGCGGTTTGCCGGCCGGCTCGCCAAGATCGTGGTGAGCGAGGCCGTCGACAACCAGAAGGCGTTCGAGGGAGGCTGCGCGGCGTCGAAGGCAGCGCGGTCCTGCTGGAGGGTCCCAGGGGACGGATGCACAGGCTGCCGATGCGGCTGATTACGCGCGGCACGGTTAGAAGTGGAGTTTTAAGCGTATGATGCAGAACCCGTTAATGCAGACGATCGAGGCCCTCGCCAAGGAAAAGGGCATCGAGGCCGACACGATCATCACTGCCATCGAAGACGCCGTGCTGACGGCGTCTCGCAAGTACTACAAGACGAACGAGAACCTGAAGACGCGCTTCAACCAGGAGACCGGCCAGGTCGACCTGTTCGCCATCAAGCACATCGTCACCGAAGTCGAGGACCCGACGACGCAGATCTCGCTGAAGGAGGCGCAGGACCTCTACGGCGAGGAAGCCGAAGTCGACATGGAAATCGAGTTCCCGAAGCGGACCGACGTGCTCGGACGCATTGCCGCGCAGACCGCCAAGCAGGTGATCTTCCAGAAGGTGCGCGAGGCCGAGCGCGAGAACATCTTCGCGCGAGTACAACCAGCGCATCGGCGAAGTGATCAACAGCACGGTCAAGCGGTTCGAGAGCGGCGACCTGATCGTCGAGATCGGCCGCGTCGAAGCGGTGCTGCCGCGCAAGGAACAGTCGCGCGCGGAAAGCTACACGCCGGGCGAGCGCATCCGCGCGGTCATCAAGGGCGTCAACCGCAGCGCCAAGGGGCCGCAGATCGTCCTGTCGCGCACCGACCCTGCCCTGCTGATCAAGCTGTTCGAGCAGGAAGTGCCGGAAATCTACGACGGCACGGTGATGATCCGCGGCGCGGTCCGCGAGGCGGGCGACCGCGCGAAGGTCGCCGTGTACTCGCGCGAGCGCGACGTCGATCCGGTCGGCGCGTGCGTCGGCATGAAGGGCACGCGCGTGCAGGCGATCATCCGCGAGCTGCGCGGCGAGAAGATCGACATCGTCGAATGGTCCGACGACGCGATCGTCTTCGTGACCAACGCGCTCAGCCCCGCCAAGGTGCAGCGCGTCTCGATCGTCGACGACAAGGAACGCGTGATGGAAGTCGTCGTCGAGGACAAGCAGCTGTCGCTGGCGATCGGCAAGAAGGGCCAGAACGTCCGGCTCGCCGCGAAGCTGACCGGCTGGCGCATCGACATCAAGAGCGAAGAAGAGAAGCGCCGCGAGGTCGAAGCAGAGTTCGGCGCGCTCGAGGCAGGCGATCCGCAGGCGCAGATGGACGCACTGTTCCTCGACACGCCGGCCGAACAGCCGCCCGCCGAAGAGAGTGCGGGCGTGGACGTGTCGGCCGTCGCCGAGCGAGAGCGAGGCGGAGGCGGAAGCTGCCGAACCGATCGAATCGGGTGAGACAGCGGAGGCGGAAGCGGCGAAGGTCGAAGAGAGTTAGTTAAAGGAATACAGTTGGCAACAGTCCGGATCTACAAGGTCGCCGAGCTTCTCGGTTCGACCAGCCAGGAAGTGCTCGCGCTGCTCAAGCGCGATCACGGCATCGAGCTGAAGAGCGCATCGAGCACGATCGAAGAGGTCGTCGCGCGATCGTTTGTCGAGCGCGTCGCGCGGCAGCGCAACATCTCGCTGCCGAGCGGCGACATGTTTGCCGAGACGGCCGCGCCGCCGAAGGGTGGCGCCGAAGAAGCCGCGGCCGCGCCCAAGAAAGCGGAGCCGCCAAAGCCGGCTGCGCCGGTGCTGGGGCCGCCACGCCTCGTCAAGACGATCAGGCCCGCGCATCCGCCGGCGGAGGAAGCGCCCGCCGCCGCCCCCGCGATTGAGGAAGCGCCCGCGCCGGAGATTGCCGCGCGCGCCGAAGTCGAGCCGCCGCGCGTAGAGCCGCCACCTCCCGAGGTTGTCGAGCCGGCACCGGTCGCCGCGGCGCCGGTTGCCGAAGAGCGTGCCGCCGCCACAGGCGCCGCCGGAACCGCACGCACCGCCGCGTATTGTTCCGCCGACATTGCGGCTTCGCATCGAGGAACCGGGCAGACCGCCACAACCCGCGCGTCCGCTGGCGCCCGCCAAGCGTCCAGCGACCTCGCACGCGCGAATGGTGCAGCCGCCCGCGGCCGCGCCCGCCGTCGGCAAAGCCTGCGGCGCCGGCCGCTTCGCGTCCCGGAACCGCCGCACGTCCAGGTGCGCCGGGCGGACCACGACCAAACTATCCGCCGCCGCCGCGGCCCACGACGCCCAGCATGCTGGGTGGACCGCGTCCGCTGCCCTCTCAGCCGATCCGCACGCAGGCGCCCGGCGCGCCGCCGCGGCCGGGCATGCCGGGACAGCGGCCGGGATGCCACCGCGGCCGCCGTTCGGCCAACAGCACGCGGCCCGGGCAGCGCCCGGTCACCACGCGACGCGAGCGTCCGTCTGCGCCCGCAACCGCGTCGGCGCCCGCGCCGCCGCCGCCGATCACCCGGACGATCACGCTCGCCGAAGGGATGACGGTGAAAGACCTCGCCGACAAGCTCGACGTGCGCGTGAAGGACGTCCTCGCGAAGCTGCTGATGAAGCGCATGATGATGACCATCAACAGCACGCTCGACATCGAGATCGCCAAGGACATCGCGCGCGAGTTCGGCGCCGAAATCGAGATGCGCAGCTTCGAACAGGAGCTCGTCTCGGCCGAGAGCGAGGAATCGAAGCCCGGAAGATCGGCAGATGCGCGCGCCCGTCGTCACCGTCATGGGCCACGTCGATCACGGCAAGACGTCGCTGCTCGACGCCATCCGCGAGACCGAGCGTCGCCGAGCGCGAAGCCGGCGGCATCACGCAGCACATCGGCGCGTATCACGTCGACGTCGGCGACGGCCGCAGCGTCGTCTTCCTCGACACGCCCGGTCACGAAGCGTTCACGCTGATGCGCGCCCGCGGCGCCAAGGTCACCGACGTCGTCGTCCTCGTCGTCGCGGCCGACGACGGCGTCATGCCGCAGACGCGCGAGGCGATCGATCACGCGAAGGCGGCGAACGTGCCGATCGTCGTCGCGATCAACAAGATCGACAAGCCCGGCGCCAATCCCGACAACGTCAAGCGCGAGCTCGCCGAGCTGAATCTCGTGCCCGAAGACTGGGGCGGCACGACGGTCATGGTGCCGGTGTCGGCGAAGAAGAAGCAGAACCTCGATCAGCTGCTCGAGATGATTCTGCTCTCGACCGACATCCTCGAGCTGCAAGGCCAATCCGAAGCGCAGCGCGTCGGGCGCGGTGCTCGAAGCGAAGCTCGATCGCGGCCGCGGCCCGGTCGCGACGGTGCTCGTGCAGGACGGCACGCTGCACGTCGGCGACAACTTCATCGCCGGCCCGGTCGTCGGCACGCGTGCGCGCGCTGATCGACGATCGCGGGCGGCCGGTGAAGTCGGCCGGACCGTCGACGCCGGTCGAAGTGCTCGGTCTCACGAGCCTGCCGCAGCCCGGCGATCCGTTCCAGACCGTTGCCGACGCGGCCAAGGCGCGGCAGATTGCGACCTTCCGACAGGCGCAGGCGAAGGAGCGCGCGCTCGGCGCGCAGGGCGGCCGCCTGACGCTCGAATCGCTCAAGGAGCAGATCGCCGAAGGCGGCATGAAGGAGCTGCCGATCATCGTCAAGGCCGACGTGCAGGGCTCGGCCGGAAGTGCTGGCCGACACGCTCGACGAAGCTGTCGGACGAGAAGGTCAAGATCCGCATCATCCGCTCGGGCGTCGGCGCGATCAACGAATCCGACGTGCTGCTGGCGTCGGCGTCGAACGCGATCATCATCGGCTTCAACGTGCGGCCCGATCGCAACGCCGCCGACATGGCCGAGCGCGAAGAGGTCGACATCCGCCTGCACTCGGTGATCTACAACGTCACCGACGAGATCAAGAAGGGCATGGCAGGGCCTGCTCGAGCCGACCTTCAAGGAAGTGCGCATCGGGACCGCCGAAGTGCGCGAGGTGTTCAAGGTCCCGAAGATCGGAGCGATCGCCGGCTGCATGGTCACCGAGGGCGCATCACGCGCGCCGGCGAGACGACAGGCGCGCCTGCTCCGCGACAACGTCGTGGTGCACGAAGGCAAGATCGGCTCGCTGCGCCGCTTCAAGGACGACGTGAGCGAAGTGAAGTCGGGCTTCGAGTGCGGCATCGGCCTCGAGCAGCTACAACGACATCAAGGTCGGCGACACCATCGAAGTGTTCACGATGGAACGCGTGAAGTGGCCACTGCATGATCCAAATCCGTTGGGATTTTTTATGGCGCAAGGTCATCGTCCCGATCGCGTCGGCGAACAGATCCGCGAGGAGTTGAGCGACATTCTCACTCGCGGCGCAGGTCCACGACCCGGGCATCGGCTTCATCACGCTGACGCGCGTGCAGGTGACGTCCGACCTGCAGATCGCACGCGTCTTCTACACCTCTCTCGGCGATCAGAAGGCGCGGAAGGAGACGGCGCGCGCGCTCGATCGCGCCACGCCGTTTTTCCGCCGCCAGATCGGCGGCCGGCTGCGCCTGCGCCGCGTGCCCGAGATCGAGTTCCGGTTCGACGAGACGATCGAGCACCAGGACCGCATCGAGCAGATCCTGCAGCGACCTCAAGAACGAGGACGCGCGGCGCGCGTCCGAAAGCGATCCCGAATCCCGGATCCCGAATCCCGACGACGATGCGACGACGTCGACTGACGCGCGCGCGCGAATCGCTGACGAGATTCGCAAGCGGCAGCGCTTCGTGCTGTCGTCTCACGTGCGTCCCGACGGCGATGCGATCGGCTCGCAGCTCGCGATGGCGTTTGCGCTGTGGCAGCTCGGCAAGGAGGTTCGCCTCGTCAACCGCGATCAGCGCGCCCGCTCCGATGATGGTGTTTCCCGGTGTCTCGCGCATCGAGGTGGCCGGGCCGAATCGACGATCCCGGCGACGCCGTCATCGTGATGGAGTGCGGCGATCTCACGCGCACGGGCGTCGACGGGTTCGAGCGCGGCTTCGTCATCAACATCGATCACCATCTCGGCAACTCGAATTACGGCGCGCTGAACTGGTTCGATGGGACCGCGGCCGCCTGCGGCGAAATGGTGTTCGAGTTGATCGCCGAGCTCGGCGTTCCGCTGACGCCGGATATCGCGACGCACATCTACGTCGCCATCCTTACCGACACCGGCTCGTTCCATTACTCGCAGCATTTCGCCGCGGACCTTCGACATCTGCCGCCAGTGCGTCGAGGCGGGCATCGATCCGCCCGCGATCGCCGGTGCGATCTTCGACAGCAACAGCCTCGGACGCCTGAAGCTGTTTGGGGCCGTCCTCAGCAAGATGGAGCTCGATGCGACCGGCCGTGTCGCCACCGTGTATGTCGACCAGAAGCTCGCGCAGGAATGCGGCGGCACCTACGAGGATACGGAAGGGATCGTCAACCTGCCGCTGACCGTCAAGGAGATCGAGGCGGTCGCGTTCTTCAAGGAAGCCGGCCCCGGACGACTGGCGCGTGAGCATGCGGTCGAAGGGCGACGATCGACGTCAACGCCGTCGCCGAGCGAGTTCGGCGGCGGCGGACACAAGAACGCCTCGGGCTGCAGCGCCACGCGGCAGCTTCGCACGACCTCAAGACCGATCTTCCAGGACAAGCTCCTCGCGGCAATCGAGAAGGCATGGACGGCGTCCTCGTCGTCGACAAGCCGGAAGGTCTGACGTCGCACGACGTCGTCGCCGCGGCGCGGCGGCTGCTGGGCGAAAGCGCATCGGCCACACGGGCACGCTCGATCCGCTCGCGACAGGCGTGCTGCCGCTGGCGTGCGGCCGCGCCACGCGGCTCGTGCGATTCCTGTCCGCGTCGGACAAGGATTACGAAGCGACCATCCTCTTCGGCGTCACGACCGACACGCTCGACGTCACGGGACAGGAAACCAGCCGCTCGGGCGCGACACCCTCGCGCGACGCGCTCCTGGCAGCCATGCGAGTCCTTCGAGGGCGAACAGATGCAGATGCCACCGGCCTACTCCGCAAAAAGTCGGTGGACGACGAGCGTATGATTTCGCGCGGCGCGACGAGCCAGTCGAGCTCGCGGCGGTGCCCGTGCGCGTCTCGCGATTGGAACTGCTGGAGTTCGGTGACGACCGGTGCCGCGTCTCACTCACCTGCTCCGCGGGGTTCTACGTGCGAGCGCTGTTCCGCGATATCGGGCGCGCTGCGGCACGGGCGCCTGCCTCGAGGCACTCAGGAGGACCCGGAGCGGCGATTTCACGCTGGAAGAGGCGATTCCGCTCGACGCCCTGCCACGGTGGGAACCCGCCGATGCCGCATGGGGCGGGTCCCGACGAGCGACGCGAAGACGGGCGAGTCGGACCCGCCGACCTGAAACTCTCCTGATTCCGATGGAAAACCTGCTCCATCGCATGCCGGCCGTCACCGTGACCGCGGAGGGGCTCGCGCCGGGTCGTCGCACGGCCAGCACGTCAGACCCGTCGATCTGGCAGGCGCGCCCACGACCATCTGGCGCCGCCGAGTGGGTCCGCGCTGCTCGACGCCGGCGGCGCGCTGGTGGCGCTGGGCACGCCGCAGCGGCCTTCGGGGTTTTTGCACCCGGAGGTTGTGACTGATTTAGAATGGTAAGTCTTTGAATACCAAGATTTAGCGAGCAACGGCGGCCTGGTGCTCTCCAGAGTTCCTGGGCCGTTCGTGGAGAGATCGATGGCCTTTACCAAGGACCGCAAGACCGGGATCATCGGCGAGCTACAAGACGCACGACGAGCGATACCGGATCGCCGGAAGTGCAAGTCGCGCTTCTGAGCGAGCGCATCAACTACCTCACGGAACATTTCAAAGTTCACGCGAAGGATCACCATTCACGTCGCGGCCTGCTGAAGCTGGTTGGCCAGCGCCGGCGGCTGCTCGACTATCTCAAGAGCAAGGACTCGGATCGCTACGCGGCGCTCATTCAAGCGTCTCGGCATCCGCAAGTAGCCGCTCCTATTACCAATGCACAACGTCAATCTCCAGAAGCGCGAGATCCAGATCGGGTCCCGCACGTATTTCCATCGAAACCGGCAAGCTGGCCAAGCAGGCCGACGGCTCCGTCGTCGTGCGATCGGGCGACACCGTTGTCCTCGTGACCGCCTGCCACGCGGCCAACCCGCGCGAAGGGATCGACTTCCTTCCGCTGACGGTCGATTACCGCGAATACACCTACGCGTCGGGACGCATCCCGGGTGGATTCTTCAAGCGCGAGGGCAAGCCGCCCGAGAAGGAAGTGCTGACCAGCCGCCTCATCGATCGGCCATGCCGTCCGCTCTTCGCCGCCGGCTGGCGCTACGAGACGCAGATCATCGCGCTGCTGCTGTCGGCCGACCAGGAGAACGACTCCGACGTGCTCGCGATCACCGGTGCCTCCGCCGCGCTCGCGCTGTCGGAGATCCCGTTCGAAAAAACGATTGCCGGCGTCCGCGTCGGGATCGTTGACGGCGCGTACGTCATCAACCCCACCTACGCCGAGCGGAAGCAGAGCACGCTCGATCTCATCGTCGCCGGCAGCAGTGACGGCATCCTGATGGTCGAGGCGGGCGCGAAGGAAGTCAACGAGGCGCAGGTGGTCGGCGCGCTCGAAGCGGCGCACGCGGCGATCAAGCAGATCGTCGCCGCGATCGACGAGCTGAAGGCCGCGGTCGGCAAGAAGAAGCTGACCGTCACGGCCAGAGAGGTCGACCACGCAGTTCCACAAGACCGTCCATGAGAAGACGTTCGGCCCGCTCGGCGACGCGATGCGGATTCTCAACAAGCTGGAAAGCTACAGCCAGGTCGACAGCGTTCTGGACGATCTGCTCGACGCGCTCGACGTCGAGCAGCACGCCGAGGCGCAAGCACATCTTCCACGAGCTCCAGGAGCAGGTGCTGCGCGACGAGGTCCTCAACAAGGGGCATCGTCTCGACGGCCGCAAGTTCGACCAGATCCGGCCGATCTGGACCGAAGCCGAGCGTGCTGCCCGCGCGTCCACGGCTCGGTCGTCTTCACGCGCGGCGAGACGCAGGCGCTCGTCACCTGCACGCTCGGCACCGCGGACGACGAGCAGAAGGTCGAGCACGTCAGCGGCGAGTTCTACAAGCGCTTCATGCTCCACTACAACTTCCCGCCGTTCTCGGTCGGCGAGACCGGCCGTTTCACCGGCCCCGGACGCCGCGAGATCGGCCACGGCGCGCTGGCGGAGCGCGCGCTCGCGCCGGTCGTTCCCGGCGACGACAAGTTCGCCTACACCATCCGGCTCGTCTCCGACATCCTCGAGTCGAACGGCTCGTCGTCGATGGCGTCGGTCTGCGGCGGCTCGATGGCGATGATGGACGCCGGCGTGCCGATCAAGGCGCCGGTCGCGGGCATCGCGATGGGGCTCATCATGGACGAGAAGAGCGGCAAGTGGGCCGTCCTCTCGGACATCGCGGGCGCCGAGGATCACTACGGCGACATGGACTTCAAGGTCGCCGGCACGGCGCAGGGCATCACCGCGCTGCAGATGGACATCAAGGTCACCGGCATCACGTCGGAGATCATGGCGAAGGCGCTCGAGCAGGCGCGCACCGGCCGGATGCACATCCTCGGCGAGATGGCGAAGACGCTCGTCGTCGCCGCGCACGAACATGTCGATGTTCGCGCCGCGCATCATCACGATCAAGATCCCGGTCGACAAGATCCGCGACGTCATCGGACCCGGCGGCAAGATGATCCGCAGCATCATCGAGCGGACCGGCGTGAAGATCGACGTCGAGGACGACGGCCGCGTGAACGTGGCGTCGGCGGACGGCGAGTCGGCGCTGAAGGCGATCGGCATCATCCAGGAGCTGACCGCGACGCCCGAGCTGAACAAGACCTACATGGGCAAGGTGCAGCGCATCACCGACTTCGGCGCGTTCGTCGAGATCATGCCGGGCACCGACGGCCTGCTGCACGTGTCGGAGATCGCGAACCACCGCGTCAAGGACGTGCGCGACGAGCTCAAGGAAGGCCAGCAGATGCTGGTGAAGGTGATCAACATCGACCCGACCGGCAAGATCCGGCTGAGCCGCAAGGCGCTGTTGACGGACGAGGCGCCGAAGGCGCCGGAACCAGCACCTGCCGCCAAAGAGTAAGTCGGCCAAAACAGGCCGTAAATCGCCGCCGAGGGCGGGCCTTGTCAGGCCCGACCCAGCCGATGTAGGCGGTCTCCGACCCGCCAGATCTACCGATATCCTGTAGAGGCCGACCTTCAGGTCGGCGCTTTTTCGTCTAAGAATCTATGAAGATCACCCGCCGTTCGCTCGGTTTGATGCTTCTCGGCGCCGGCGGCGTCCTGCTGGCCTGGTCCACCATGGCACGCCTGCTGGCGCAAGACCAGGCACCGAACCGCCGCGAATTCACGGTCGTCGCGAAGGACTTCCGCTACTCGCCCGCGCGCATCGAGGTCATGCAGGACGACCTCGTGAAGCTGACCGTCCGCAGCGAAGACATCGCGCATAGCTTCACCATCGACGAATACCGGATCGTCAAGCGCGTCCCGGCCGGCGGTTCGACCACGTTCGAGTTCCAGGCGGACCGTCCCGGCACGTTCCCGTTCTACTGCACGCTGACGAGCGACCCGGGCCACAAGATGATGCACGGCGATCTCGTCGTTCGCGCGAAATAGCGACACCGACAGCCATCTCGACAACATAACGGTAGCCGCGTGGGACTAACTGGTCATTGGCTGCCAACTCGGCCGCCAATCGCGCCCGTTCAGCGGAGATCGGAACTTGCACTGCAGCGCGGCGCATGACCGAGCCCAGGGCTGCCGCCGCCGGACTGTCGTTGTTGCTCGACGCGCTGCGGAGGATTCACCAGCGTCTCCCCCACTGCCCCATCAGCCACCATTTCCTCGCAGATAGCGGCGACCGCCTCGTCGCCGGGAGCGGCTCCCGCGCCGACGCACGCGGTCGGTCCTGACGTTCCGGCCGGCCTTGTTCCGTCGGAGCAGACCATCACGGCCTCAGGTCGGACCGCTCGCGAACTATCCAGCGCCCTGCTATGTCGAGCGTTACGCCTGCGAGCGGTATCGCTTCACGATGGGACACGACGGCGCCGCCGAAGTCACGCTGTCGTGGCAGGGAGGCGCGCGCGCGATGCTGATTCAGCTCTATCTCGCGGGGCCGGACTGGTGCACGAGGATGTCGCGCCACGCGACGGCGCGCCGACGATCACGTTCCGCCGGACGCTCCCCGCGTTGGACTATGAGCTACGCGTCGTGAACATGGAGCCGGCCGTCACGCATCCGTTCACGATGACGCTCACGACCTGGCAATGACGAGGCCGACCTGAAGGTCGGCCTCTACGTTCGCTGGGACTACGTTCACTGGGGCTGAGGATTCTGGATCTTCGTGCTCTGGCTCGACACGCACTGCCACCGCCCATCGCGCAGGACGAACACGTCAGTGAATCGATAGTCGTTCTGCACACGCTGCCCCTTGACGGGTCCAACCAGGTGCAGGGTGAACCACACCACCGCGGTGTTGCCCGAACTCCTTCACGATGAATTCGTCCATCGTCGACGATTCGATGTTCTCGTTGGCCGTTTTCGCGAGCTCCAGCTCGATGGTCCGGTCCGCGCGCACGCCGTTGTCGTAGGTGACGATGAATTCGTCGGCGAGGACGCGATCGATGAACGCGGCATCGTGCCGGTGAAACGCCGCGTCCCAGTTGTGTTCGAGCTCGATCAGGATGTCCTGATCCGATTTCACCGGAGCTGATTGCGCGGCGGCGCCGACTGCCGCACGAGACGAGGAACAGGCAGCCGACCGCGAGCGCGGATCATCGTGTTCATCATGGCCGCCTATCGTAGATCGGCGCGGCCCGAACGCGGCAACGCCGGCGCGCTTACTTGACCGCGGTCAGGCAGCTCGGCGCCAGCACGACGATCACGTCCACGTCGAATGTGTCTTTGGACGGCGGCGGCGCCTTCTGCTGCGCGATGTTCGGTGCTGCCGATGAAGGCGCCCTTTACCTGCACCAGCTCGCTGACGTGGTGCGGAATATCTTCGTCGCCGACCAGCGCGATTTGCCGCCGGTCCGACAGCGTCGTAAGCATCCATCCGCCCGAATAAGCCACCGTCAGGCAGCCCTCGAGCCGCGTCGATTGCAGTGCGTCGAGCTGCGCGACGGCGGACGGCGCCGGCTTTTCGGCGGCCGACTTGCCGGACGGCTTCGCGGGAGCCGGTTTTGGCCGCCGACGTCCTGGGAGCGGGCTTCGCCGGAGCCGGTTGCGGCGCCTCGTCGCCGCGCGACTGCCTTCTTTCAATCGGCGGCAGCTGCGCCGGACCAATTGAGGCAGGCTTGACGGCTCCTCCGGGCCTGGTCCCCGCCGCAGAGGCGTTCACCACGCGCCGGACGCGACGCAGCCGAGGACAACGATGATCAACGTCGAGCGGGCGTTCATTTGACCTCCTTGGCGAGCGCGACGGGCGCGTTCTTTCCGTCCGCAGTCTTGTCGGGCGAAGCCTGCTTGAGCGTATTACCGCGCCGCTCGTGGGCCGCTCTCACCAGGTCAGGATCGGTGCTCAACTCCTCCACGAGGAGGTAGTCGTCCATCGACAGCTGCTTGTCGCCGAAGCGCTGATGCCAGTCGGCCAGGTTGAACCACGCGTCGGGGCTGGTCGAATCCGCGCTGACCGCCATCTGAGAATGCCGAACGCATCCTGCTCCCGGTGCAGCGCCTCGAGCGCCGATGCCCAGCCGACAAGAGGCATCGGATCGGACGCGTCGAGCGCTGACGCTTTCGCATACGAATCGACGGCGCCCTCGTAATCACGCTGTTCGAACTGACGCATGCGCGGTTCGCGTACGCGATTGCCAGCTGTGGATTGTTGGCCGTCGCGGCCGCATAGGCGCTGGCGGCGCCTTTGACATCCTTGCTCTGGAGGAGCAGGTCGCCCAGGTTGTTGTAGGCCATCGCACGCGTAGTCGGGTCGCGGTCCCGAATGGCCTGCCGATAGTAGCCGGCGGCGTCCGTCATGCACGCTTCTGCGTAGCCGCAGGATGCCGTAATCGAACAGCGCCCAGCCGAGATCGGGCCGGACGCCAGCGCGTCACTTCAACCGCTGTTCCGCGGCCGCCAGCTTTCCATCACCGATGAGAATCCACGCCCACATCTCGAGAGGCCTGCGCATCGTCATCGGCGGGCGGCTGCGCCAGCGTGTATTCCAGGAATGGGACGATGATGCGCGTATGGTGATCAACACGCCTCCGCGAGACGCCATCGCGGCCGAGCGGGATGATCTCGCCGGTCTTCTTCGCGCGCCGCGCCTTGATCGCGTTGTATTCGATGGTCGCTTCTCGAACGCGGTTGGCGTCGTAGTCGGGTGTCAGCGTGCCGTCCCACTCCTGGTGCCAGCGCACGACGTCCATCAGCAGGCGCTCAGGACCGATCCAGTTGTCGAATCGGCCCAGGCGGATGTCGGCAGCCGCGGCGCCCGCCGTCATCTTCGCGTCGTAGCGCTTGCGCGCCTCGACGCCAAGCACGCGGAAGTAGCTCGCCATCTCGGCGAGCTCTTTCTTCGTCCCGACGGGTCCGTGGCCGGGCACGATGACGTCGACGTCCCAGCCGGCGATCTTGTCGCACGTCTCGATCCACTTCGTGATGTAGCTGTTGTTCGCGTGCGGCGCGACCCAGAAGAAGCCGACGTCGCCGGCAAAGAGGATCTTCTGCTGCGGCAGGTACGCCATCACGTCGCTCCCACGTATGCGCGGGGCCCGCGAACCTGAATTGCACCTCGACGTTCCCGAGGAAGTACGTGTAGTCATCCTTGAAGGTGACGGTCGGCGGCACGAGCACGCGCGGCTCGGCGGCGTCCGCGACGCCGGGCGTCGGGTTCCACGTCTTCGGCGTGTTCGCGACCGCCTTCAGCACCTCGGTGCGGCATGCGGATGGCTGCTGATTTCGGCGCCCGTGAAGAACTGGTTACCGGCGACATGGTCACCGTGATGGTGCGTGTTGACCAGCCGCGCGATCGCTTTGCCGCCGCCAACCTGCCGGGCGCGTGCGATGAAGTCCTTCGCGGGAATCGGCCCTTGCAGCGCGTCGATCGCGAGCATGTAGTCGGGGCCGACGATCAGCCCCGGCGTTCGACACGCCTGGACCGCTCATGTCCGGGCCGCACGCCCTGCGAGCTGCGCGTAGACGTTGGGAGCGAGCTGGCGCAGTCTCGCGGTTCCACGCGCGGCGGCAGCGGGTGGCGCAAGTCTCGCGCGAGGCGGAGGCGTCGGGTTGACGCCGCCCTGCGCGGAAAGCTGCGCGCGGCCTGCCAATGCGGCGGCCGCTCCAACGACGACGCCCGCACCAGTCTGAAGCGCTTCGCGCCGAGTCAATCTCTCCACAGGCACCTCCTAGATTCGACGCCTATGCTACGCCGAGTCGCCCCATCCGGTTGCACCGATCGGCTTCGTCAAGCGTGAATAATAAAGCGGCTTCGGCGCAACGAAATCCGGGCGGTCTTTTAGCTCACGCCAGCCTCTGGCGGCGCCGGAGGTGGCGGCGTTGCTCGCGTGGCTATTAACGTCGGCCCGTTCAACGACATGCGTGCGGCACTGCGGGTGGTGACGGGACTGCGCGTTGCGCGAGATGACGAAGTGGTCGACTCCAGCGATAGTTGACGGGACAGGGCTGGGCACGTCGGCGACCACGCGATCGGCCCGTTCAAATGCGCCGGGACCAATCGCTCAGCTGAAGGGCGTCGCGATGCTGTGACGACGGGAATGCGTCGCCGCGTACAGCCCTCCTCGGCGCTGTTGGCGGTAAGCGGTGTGGGCAGCTCGGCGGTTGCGGGCGAGCAGGGTCGCGCCGTCTGGCGCGCCACGCCGGGCGTTAACTGCGAGGTGCTGAGAATCCGTCGGATGGCGTCACGTTCTCGCAACCATCGCTCGGCGCGGGTATGGGTGGCACTGATCGCGCTTGCGGTCACTGGCCTTGCACAACCGGTCATGTGTGGTGGGCATCAGATATCGTCATTGCGGGGGCGAGGGTCGAAGTATGCCGTCGGGTGCAAGCCCAGCGGGAGACGGAAAACTCGGCCATGCGTCCGTGAGGATACGGAGAAGCAAGCCAGATGTGCGGCAGCCTGTTCCGGCCGATTACAGGGCGGCAGCCGGCAGTCGAAAACGTAACAAGACGGAGGTGGATAATTCAAGGCTGGAGTATGTCTGCTGGCGCTAACACACGGCCGTTGCACGCCGACGTGCCTCCAAGCAGCGCAGCGCGCCACCGGCAGCGTCGGATCAAAGTTCAGACGTCAGGCGAGATCACGGAGGCTGTTCACGATGAGACATTTGGGCACGCAACTGATGGTCGGACTCCGGCGTAGCTTCGATTGCCGTGGCTCAATCCGTGCCCGCTGAATTATCTGCCCTGGCTGCGAAGGCTAGGCTCGATCGGCCCGTGGCGGCCTGGTGTCGGGCCGAGTTTCGAGCCGGTCACCCCGGCGCATTCGCCGTGGCCATGACTTCTGCGGCAGGCGGCGGCTGGTATCTCGTCCTCGAATCGGACGCCTCCGTCAAGGAATTGGGCCCGTTCACGCGCCGTCCGGATCTGTCTTGTTACAGCCGTGCCGAGGCTGAGCAGCTTGGCGTCACCATCGGCCGTTCCCCACCATTCACGGACAGATCACTCCGCGTTGGAACGCCGCGGTTATTTGCACGTTCGTGGACGACACGACTTCTGTTTGCTGGCAGTATTCTCCCGACGATGGTGTCTTCGTCAAGGTTGGCGGATGGAGTATCGTGAGGACGAACCGCCTAGGGCGGCACATCAGCACTAGTAGGCACGTGCCTCACCCCGGCACTCCAAATCCCAGCTTTGGCTTCACCTTGTCTTGGTGGTTGCGACAATGGCGGTTCTGTCTTGGGGTCGTCCGACCTTGTCGCAGCGCTCGTTACTGGAGGTTTGCCGTTCGGCCAGTCTGTCCACCAACTGTTCGTACCACTCTGGCCTGACCCTGCTGGGTCTAAGTTCTTGGCTGCTCGCCCGCCACGACTTCACATCCGGCCCAATGCACTTCCGGTTCCTCGGTTGCTCAGTGGTCTCATCGCTTTGTTCGGAGTCGTCTGCGCGGTCTTCGCATGCGCCGAACTCGCCTCTGCCTTTGCTGATGCCGGACTTTGTGGTCCTACTAGACGCTTCGCTCATGTTCGTTGCGCTTGCCGAGGGTAATACTTGGTGTGTAGTGCGCAATTGCTGGCACAACCAACCTGGCACTGGTCCAGCCGTCAGAACGCTCCTTAGGTCCAACCAATGTGTTTGTTTCAACTGAGCGAGGAGTAATCGGTTGAGGCTTAGCATGAAGTCGGAAGTTCCAATTCGTCTGGTGTTAATCGATCCACCGGCTGGAGTCGACTTTGGCATCCAACGCGGACGTGGTGCTCAGCATGAGGCCGTGTTGGTACAGCAGCGCAAACGTCGGGACGTCTCGTTCGACTTTTCTCTAGCTGTCGCCGACAGCCGAAAGGACGGTCAGCCGAATTTCCTGGGCGTTTTTGCTCAGGGCCCGCCTGCTCGTCGATTTGTCTATATCGATGTGGGGACTTATGCCGGGCAGAAGGACACCTCCTGGGCCCGACGGATGATCGTCCCGCTCGAGGGGATTACGTGGGAACTCATTCGGAAGGCCGTCAGGAAACCGGGAGGCACAGGCTGTCGGCGAGAATCCCAGGAACAGGGAAGGACGGCGGTCCCAACTGCGCGACGGTGCAGTTACTCGGCGCTTGGAAATCATCCCGGATCGTCGAGGCTGACCGATGTTCTGCATTCCACACGAGACTGCGCACAACGTTGGTGCTCATCGCCACCTAGGTCTCTTTGCGGAGGTTCGCCACAGGACTTCGAAAAGGCGGATCTTGCGACGAAGCGATTGGCCCCGGCGATGTTCGCAAGTCTACCTCCGGCGATCCGCCGCGAGTTGGAGAAGCGCGGATGCACAATCCCACAATCGTTTACGGCAACTCGCCCGGGTAATATCATCAGCGGTCGGTTCACTTCCGCCGCGAAGACGGATTGGGCCGCCTTGTGTTCAGTCAACCGAGTGTCCTCTATTTTGGTGTTTCGCAGTGGCTCGGTTTCATCCGTCGCGGAACTCGCAAACTTTCCTGATTCGACATTCCTCCAGGTTGTCGGCCCGAACGATGCGATTGGATACTCTCGTGCGATTGTCGCCGCCACGGCCGGTTACATAAGGGAGCGCAACCGGAGCAACCCGAAATTGCCTCGACTGGACCACGATGGCATCAACGATCTCTTCGTTGAAAAGGGATCGTCTGTCTGGGTACTGGGACGGCGGTCGTTGGTTGGAATTGGATGGTGCGGACTGATTGGCTGCTGCGGTCTCACATGCGCTGCACCCGACGGCCTCGTGAATGTTCGACGTTCGGCCGCGGGCGCTCGTGTTCCCGGATACCAGGCGAGCATATCGGACACTGAATTCTGATTAACCAGACGACGACGCAAGAAGGGGACTCTGAAAATGATCATCAAGAGGGTTGACCCGGTGTCCTGCGCAAAGATCGCTGGAACGCTCTACGCAATCTTCGGACTGGTTGTGGGGGGCATTATTTCATTGGTCGCGTGTGGCGGGAGGGTTCGGCTCAAATACGTCTGCACCTGCAGGAATCCGGGCGATCATCGGTGTTGGGTCCGTCGTCGTGTTCCCCATCTTCTATGGTTCTATGGCATTTGTCGCAGCGCTAACCGGCGCATGGCTCTACTAACGTTCTGGCCAAGACCGTAGGTGGCATTCAACTGGAAGTTCAATAAACCTCATTCGGCGAGGAAACGCAGATCCGGCGTGACCAGGGCGGGCTAACATCGCATGCACCCGACGGCTCGCCTGAAGTGCCGCGGGTGTGCTGTCGTTAGACCGGCCAGAACCAGAACACGAGCAAGAAGGATTCGTTCGGTGGAACTGTGAGTTCCCGCGGCGTTGGACGCACGCGGTTGGCATCGGTCGGGCGAAGTCGCCAGGTCAACGGCCTGGCGCGGGCTATCTTGCCGCATGCGGGCGGCCGCCTGCTTATCTGGGAGGACGGCTCACAGGTCCGGCGGTAGATAGCCAGTAGAACGAAGCCCGAACTCGCATGCGTGTGGCCGGTCTCGTCACTGAGATCGATAGGCGGCCAGCGCGAGACTGCCTCCGCGGCGGACGGATCGCCCGGGGCAGTCGCCTGCCGCACACGGGTCCGATCGCCTCACTGGGCGCACTCTCATCGCGTAAAGCCGGGCCGTTCAAGGATCGTGCGTGCGCAAGATTCGAGCGGGAGGCAATCGCGATCGCCTTCGCCCGCGTCGCAGGTGTCTTTGGATCCCCGGACGCGTAAGGCCGAAGGCTCTTCGAGACATCCCTGCGCGGCCGATGGCGCGACCCGCGTATGGCGCGGCGCGAGCTACGCCATAGCGAGTGACGTTGCTCGGGTTCCCGCTGGCGCCGCTGGTGCGGACATCGCCGCGCTGACGGCATCCAGTTCCCAAATCGATCGGGCAAAGTGACAAGACATCTGTAAAGATGACACGAGAAATCCACAACCTGATCTTCCACCCCCACCGCCCGCGCCGCCGCCACCGCCGCCGAAAAGCTAGCCACGGCGATGAGCAGAAACTCGTCAAGAATCCAGCCTGGGCCAAGCATGGGTGAACTAGCCATCGCGGATCGCGTTGAAGTCCTGGTTCTCGTGGACAACGTGACGGACAGCCTTTCGAACGCCCCCGAGTTTGTCGAGAACGAATTTCGACGATTCTGGAGGAGAGGTGGTCGGATCCTGTCTGGCCAATGCCTGTGCTGCGCTGCACACGGCTTATCCTGCGCCATCACTGCGTGGCGTGGCGACAACGCGAAGACGCTCTTGTTTGACACCGGGCCCGACGCCACGGTATTCGAGAGAAACGTTGAACGCCTGGGATTCGATATGGGCGCTGTGGACGGAATCGTTCTCTCGCATGGACACTGGGATCACGGCGGCGCCATGCTCCGCGCACTGGAGATGATCCAGATGAACAATGGCGGTCGCGAGGTCCCTACGTACATGCACCCGGGGATGTACAGGACCCGCGCCACGCGGACGCCCGACGGGTCGATGCATTTGTTTGACGATGTTCCGAGTGCGGCCGCGCTCGAAAAGCACGGGGCACGCGTGTTCCACGCCACTGATGCGCAGCTCATCCTGGAGGACCTCTTCTTCGTCAGCGGCGAGATACCGCGAGTCACAAAGTTCGAGACAGGATTGCCGAACCACTATCGGCGCACCGAGGATGGTTCGGGTTGGGAGCCCGATCCCTGATCGCTGATGAGCGCTTCGTCGCCGTGCGATTGAAGGACAAGGGTGTCTTCGTGTTCACTGCGTGTTCCCATGCTGGTGTCGTGAATGTGTTGACTCATGCCGGGATTCCTTCCCGGGTCAAATGCTTCACGGCGTAATGGGAGGTTTCCATCTGTCGGGAAGCACGGAGAAGATCATTCCCGAGACGGTCGACGCGATGCGCGCATTCAACCTGAAGACAATAGCGGCAGGACATTGCACGGGTTGGCGCGCGATAGGTGCGCTTACATCTGCCTTCGGCCACGCGGTAGTGCCCTCCGCTGTGGGAAAGACATTCCGGCTGTAGCCAGGCACGTCCGCTCTTCAAATGTGGCGGCGGTGCTCCATCGCGACGCTCCATGGTCAACGCAGCAGGTTTTGTCGCGAGGTCAGTCAATGTCCCAGCACTCGCAGACGCTTCGCGCGGCATGGATCACCGCTCGCTACCTCGTCCCCGCGGTCCTGGTGGGAGGCGGGCTCGGCGCCATTTTTCAGCGCGTCCCCGATTTCAGGTCTCCTGTCGGTGAGCATCGTCTCGGTCGCAGCGGGCTGGTGGGGTCGGAACATGGCTCGCTTGACCGACCTCGGCCACGAGCGGCGTGTCGCGTGGGCTGCTGGTCTCGCCGTCGGCCCGAGCGTGGTACTCGTCGGAGTCTCCTGGCCGGGCTCGAGTCGACGCTGATTGGGCCGAGTGCCGAGCGCCAGTCTGCCGATTCACGTGGTCTTTTCCCTCCTCTTCGTGCGCCGCCGCCCTGCTGATCGCGGCGATCGGTGGTTTCGCTCTCGGCTCCGGCGCGCGGGACGTCCGACTCGGCACCAGCCTCGCAGTGAGGGCAGGACTATCCGGGGGCCTGGCATTCCTAATCATCGATCTGCTGATGGACGCGCTCGGCTGGCGCGTCGGCGGGCCACACGCGGGCGAACGAGCAACCATGGTGGTGGTCACGACATTAGGAACAATCGGGGCGGCGCTGGCGGCCGGCGGCGCCCTCGGGCGCCGATTGAGTCAACTACGCCGTCTTGGTGCCCTTGACGGCCCAGGCCTGCGCCGCGTCAATGCGGGCGCTGATTGGCGGGTGCGTGTAGAAGAGAATCTGCACCAATCGAGACGGATGCTCCTCCGCGAGGTTCTGTGCAGCGAGGCGCTTCATCGCGCTCACGAACGCGCGGGCACGTTCTTCGTCATCTCCAGCGCGTAGCGGTCGGCGCGCCGCTCGTGCGCCCGCGAGAGCGCGTTGGCGAGCGGCATCAACGCGAGTGAAACGGCGCCGGCCGCGAGCAGGAGGAGCGGCAACGCCGCGATATCGCCCTTCCCCATCAGTCCGAATGAGCCGGCAAACCGCGTGAGCACGCGGTCGGCAAGATAGAAGCCGAGCGCAATCAGTCCGGTCTCGAGCGCAATCCCTTTCCAGATGTCGCGGTGCACGTGGTGCGCGAGCTCGTGCGCGAGGATGCACCTCGATTTCGTCGTCCGAGTGTTCGGACAGCAGCGTGTCCGAAATGATGATGCGCCGCGTCTGCCCGATGCCGGCCAGCGCCGCGTTCGCTTTCTGGTCTTGTCGCTCAGCCGCCATTCGAAGACGCCCATCACCCGCGCGCCCGCGCGATTGGCCAGCGCGACGAGACGCTGCACGAGCGCCTCGCGATCGAGCGGCTTGAACTCATAGAAGAGCGGCAGCAGCAGCACGGGCGCGAGCTGCACGAGGCCGACCATGATCGCGCTGAAGACCACCGCGGCAAGAATCCACCAGCGATCCGGATCCCACCGAATCAGCGAGCAGACGATGAGCGCCGCGATCAGCGCGAACACGAGCGCGACGAGACCGGCTTTGAGGTGATCGATCCACCACCGCGCGGTCGTCTGCGTCGACAGCCCGTAGCGCCGCTCGAGGGTGACACCCTGGTAGAACGCGAACGGCAGGCTGATCGCTTCGTTGATGAGCGCGAGAAGGACCACATACAGCGACAGCGTGACCACGAACGATGAGCCTGCCAGCGAACCGGCGCATGCGCGCAGCGCGGCGGAGGCGCCGGTGACGACGAGCGCGATGAGCAGGACGATGCCGAGCGCCGTGCTGGTGATGGACGCCTGACGTCGAAGGCGATGGTATCGGGCGGACTTATCTTCGTTCACGGCTTGGCGGCCCGTAAGGGCCGCTCTACCTGACAGATTAATTGAGCTGACCGAGATCAGCTTCGACACGCCTGGCTCCTCCATTGTCACGCCGTACAGCCGGTTGGCAATCTCCATCGTCCGCCGGTTGTGCGTGATGAGGATGAACTGCGTGTCGGTCGAGCATGCCGCGCAGCATCTCGACGAACCGGCCGATGTTCGCATCGTCGAGCGGCGCGTCGATTTCGTCGAGCAGGCAGAACGGGCTCGGCTTGTATTTGAAGATCGCGAACATCAGCGCGATCGCCGTGAGCGCCTTCTCGCCGCCCGACAGCAGCTGAACGCTCTGCAGCCGCTTGCCCGGAGGCGAGGCGACGATGTCGATGCCGCTCTCGAGCGGATCGTTCTCGTCGAGCAGCGTGAGGCCGGCGCGGCCGCCGCCGAACAGCGTGCTGAACGTCGCCTGGAAGTTCGCCTGGATGGCGGCTGAACGCTTCCGCGAAGCGCGCCTGTGCTCGTCTCGTCGATGCGCGTGATGGCCTCGACGGTCTGCGCGATCGAATCGATCAGGTCCTTGCGCTGCGTCGTCAGGAACAGGTGGCGCGTCTCGAGCTCGTCGAACTGCTCGATGGCCATCATGTTCACCGGGCCGAGGCGGTCGATCTTCGCTTTCAGCGCGACGATGGCTTCTTCGGCGCTCATGGAACCGGGCGGTTCGGGGTTCGCCGGTTCGAGGTTCGCCGGTTCAAGGTTCGCGGGTCTTCGGTTCGTCGCCTCGGGATCAGGTTCTTCGGCGCGGATCGCGGCGGCGTTGGGCGTGGTCAGTCCCGGCGCGCTCCATTTCTTCGACGTCCGCGAGCACCGCATCGAGCGACATCTGCACGGCATCCGCGCACGACTGGGCAAGATGAGCCAGGTCGCTTTCCGCCGTCGCGCGCGCAATCTCGAGGCTTCCGGCCTCGCTGCGAACGCCTTCGAGAACGTGTCGTGCCTCCCGAATGGTGGTGTCCTGCGCATCGACGGCGGCGCGCAGCGTGCCTGCGGCTTCGTCGGCAGCGCGCAACCCGTCGCGCAGGACATCGAGTGAGCGGATCTCCTCGTCGAGCGTCCGTTCGCCGATCGCAATCGATCTGCTGCAGCTCTTCCCGAGCAATACGTAACTGAACGAAGTACAA
>ERZ1370068.466-contig-10422_pt1 | contig 22966 bp, 27 predicted proteins | sample MGYA00561227_ERZ1370068 | MGnify/ENA primary metagenome ERZ1370068 (study PRJEB38410, sample SAMEA6850437) | metagenome | study: Metagenomic assessment of the ecological functions of the soil: analysis of the soil microbiota associated with the...
TTACGTACGCTCGTCTCCGCCGGCGCCTCCCACAATCAACGGGCTGGGGATCCAGGGCGCTTCATGCGGGCTCATCGTGCCTTCGCCGCTCACGACGTTCGCCGATCGCGTAGTCATTGCGTGCAGGAGGCGGTAGGCTGATGCGAACGCGTTTCCATCTGAAACACCTTTACTGGAGCCTGCCGTGAACGCCAAATTCGGTTATTGGTCTTTCGCATCGCGATCGGCCAGTTCATGCGAACTCCATCTGCTGCTGCCGCCTGGATCGTGCAGGTCGTCAACTCGAAACATGGAAACTCGACAATGTATCCGAAGGACGAGTCCCTCCCGTCGAAGCGAACCCTCGGTCTTGGAGCAGCGCCGCCTCGAGTGCCACTGGCGGTAAGGCCGAAATCGGCTTTGTCGGTCTTGGTCACATGGGAACGGTGATGGCCGCAAACCTTGCCGCGGCCGGGCATCCGGTGGTCGCATATGTCCGTCGGCCCGACCAGATGGACACGCTTCGCCGCGATTGGCCTCAGGCCGACAATGAAAATCACCAGACCTGTTCGATCTGCGAGTTCGTCATCAGCATGCTGCCGGACGACGACGCTGTTCGCGACGTCGTGCTTGGGCAGACAGGACCTCGGCATTGCCGGTCTCGCCGCGGGATTGAAGCGCGGCGCTATTCATCTTTCGATGAGCACTATAAGCACATTCACTGCGGCTCATTTGGCGCGCGAGCATGCACGTCACGGGCAAGGCTACGTCGCAGCGCCGGTGTTTGGAAATCCGGATGCCGCCAAGGCGCGTCAGCTCTTCGTTGTCGCCGCCGGCGCCGCGGCCGATGTCGAACGCTGTCAGCCGCTATTCGACATTCTCGGACAGAAGAACATTTATTGATCGGCACAGATCCCGGACACGCAAACCTCGTCAAACTGCTCGGCAATATGATGACCGCGACCACGCTGGAGATGTTGGGCGAAGTCGTCGCCGTGGCTCTCAAGCGCGGACTCGATCCCAAGTCCTTTCATCGACATCATGACAAGCACGATGTTCGGCGGACGCGTGCACAAGATCTATGGGGACAAGATCGTCAACCAGATCGTACGCACCCGGATTCGTCCTGCCCCTGGTGCTCAAGGATGTGCGTTTGGCGCTCGCCGAGGCAGAAAGCGCGGGCGACCCCGATGCCATCCGTAAACGTGGTGCGAGATCGGCTCATCACAGGAATCGCCCGCGGCTACGCCGATCTCGACTGGACTGCACTCGGTCTGATCGCTGCGGAGGAAGCCGGTCTCCAAGCCTCAACTACCCTTAACCTCAATTGAAGATCGGCTGGCAGGTAGCAGCCAGTGCGACCTAACCGCAGACCCTCGAGAAGGAGAAAGAGATGAAAACCCGAACCTCAACAATGACATGGAGAGTGTCGACATTCCCGGCACGTCGCTCAAGGTGTCGCGCATCGCGCTCGGCACATGGGCGATTGGCGGATGGATGTGGGGCGGAACAGATGAAGCGGAGGCGATCCGTACCATTCGTGAGGGCCGTTGATCGCGGCATCACGCTGATCGATACCGCACCGGTCTATGGCTTCGGCCGCTCGGAGGAGATCGTGGGCCAGGCGCTGGCCGAGGGTGGCCGGCGCATGACCGCGTCCGCGATCGCGACCAAGGTCGGTCTGGACTGGAAGGACGGCTAGCCGTTCCGCAATGGCGGCAAGACACGCATCCACAAAGAGATCGAGGATTCCCTGCGGCGTCTGCGTACCGATGTCATCGATATCTATCAGGTGCATTGGCCCGATCCCGGTGTCCCGATTGAGGAAACCGCGGCAGCGATGGCGGATCTGCAGCGCGCCGGCAAGATTCGGGTGATCGGCGTCAGCAATTTTAGCCCTGCGCAGATCGACGCCTTTCGCAAGGTTGCTCCTGTACATACCGTGCAGTCGCCATACAACCTGTTCGGAGCGCGCCATTGAAGATGACGTTCTTCCCTATTGCCGGGACAAAGAACATCGTCACGCTAGCCTACGGCCCTTGTGCCGAGGGTCTGCTCTCCGGTCGCATGACGGCGCAAGACACAGTTTGCCGGGGATGACCTGCGAAGCACGACCCCAAGTTCAGAGCTCCTCGATTTGCGCAATACCTGCGGGCGGTCGAACGGCTCGACCGTTTCGCGCAAGCAAACTACGGACGGCGCGTCATCCATCTTGCATTGCGCTGGGTTCTCGACCGGCCGGACTCGATGGTTCCGCTTTGGGGCGCACGGCGACCGGACCAACTCGGCCCGATCGCGAGGCTTATCCGGTTGGCATATCGACGCGTCTGCCATGGTTGAGATCGACCGGATTCTTTCGGAGACGATCGTGGATGCCGTGGGTCCGGAATTCATGGCCCCGCCTGATCAGCTCGCAGCCTGAAGATGTCGACCCCCTTTGCCAACGAAAATGGCGCAATTGACCAAGAAGCAAAAGCATGCCCGCGGTCACTGTCACAAAGTCCACCGGCTCCATCGGCGATGCAGAGATCGTCTGGTAGCCAGCCTGGCGCCCGTCTGCGGTTTGGGCCTCAAAGGCCATACCTGATTGTCGATCAACTGCAGAGTGGCCCTCGAGCGCCGTACCGTTGCTTGTCGCGGTGACCATCCCGCACCGGGATGCGGTCGAGCTGCGGATAGCCGGCCAATTCGGGCGTCTGCAACGCCTTGGCCGAGAAAGCCTTGGTCGCCTCATCAAGGGTCATGGTAGGCCAAGCCCGGCGCGATCTTCGATCTGCAGCCTGAAGCCGCCAATGGTGCCAAGGCCCTGTACCGGAGGAGGCGGGAAGATCGCGATGAATGCGTCATTGATAGAAGCGAATTTGGCGTTGAGCTGTGCGGCAATCGCTGTGCCGCTCCGATCAGCGGCTGTCGAATGGTCACGATCCACACTGGCTGCTGAGCATTTCCTGCAGCGGCTCTGTGCCGCCGAGCAGGCTGCCAACGAAATCCTGGGCGAGCTGAGTAACGACGACCTCGGCCCATTCGGGCGTGGCTGATTGTAATTTGTTGTTTGTTCGTGATTGTGCGGTTTGAAGATTGAATAGCAAACATTTGTCGAGATCAGTTATGACGCTTCAGATCGACCATCCGAGGCTCGGCAATGCGGCAGGGCGCGCTTCGGCCGCTCGTCGGAAAACTTGATCGCAGATCGAGCAGTTGGAATTCTTGCTCGGCGAGCTTGAAGAAGGGGCAGCGGAGAGCGCCGAACGCGGCCAGGGCGCACCGGACCGCCGCGCGGAGCTGCCGCGCGACATCTTCGCGCGCATCGCCGACCACCCGATCAACCGGATCGACGAACTGCTTCCTTGGACGTGGAAAGCGTTCGCAGATAAACTGGCGGCATGAGGAGCGCATGTTCCGCGCTAGATTTGCATGTCATCCCGCACCCAGAAAGAACGCCGGGTGCTTATGCCATAGCGACATGAATCATGCACCTCAGCGCCAGGAAGCTGGACAAGATGATCGAGGAAGCCACCGTCGACTGCTACGACGAGCTGGAGCAGGCAAGCGGCTTTTACACGATGATCGAAGACCACCTCGCTGTTCCATTCGCGACCGAGGTCCTTGGTGTCGAGGTGTCCGTGGTCGGCGTTGAAATGGACAATAACGGAAGCCTCAAAGCAGTGTGCGAACGCAACGGCAAACGGCAACTCATCGGATTAATTGACCTGGAATTGCCCAAGCCACCACCGTCCGGCGCAGAGTGGATTGCTGCCTATCGGCGCTGGCTCTGCAGGCGGTAGCGCTTTCAGGGTCGCCACGGCACATCGGACGCTTGCGGTCAAACAGTCCTTGCTCACGCATCCAGCGCCGGCGGGCGCGCGCCCGTCCGCGCGCGCTTCTGCTCCAACGCGTACAGGAGTTTCTGAAGCTGATTACGCCGGGCGAGGAACCGCCACGACCGTGCTGCGGCTGCCGCGAATTCCTCGTTTGCGCATCGCCGCGACAATCTCGTCAAGCGCCAGGTCCGGCTGCTTGCCGCAGTCAGGCCCAGCAGAAAACTCCGCGCGCTCTCCAGCGGCGAAATGCTGCCGCCGCCGGTTTTATTCGCTCCTGACCGCGGCGATCGCCTCGGGCAGCAGCTTACCGCGGCTGGCCCTGAGGATTGAGGACCAGCGCTCCGGGCAAGGCCAGTCGCTCGACACGCCGCGGTGGCGGCGGTCGGGGTCGGCTCTTCAGGGCCTGGGCTCCGGCGCTGGCGTCAGCTCGGCCGGCCCCAGGTCATCTGATCAACGGGCGATTGCAATGCCAGATCGTGTTCTGAGTCACCATCCACCAATTCGATCAACCGCAGGCCCGGCATCCCGCGGCTTAGGAAGGTCTCGCTCGCCTGCCAGCGCCATAGGCGAGTGGCTCCTGCCGGCGGTTCATGGCGCTCAGCGCCTCGTCGCGGACCAGCACCCGCATAGCGACGACGAGGCCACGCCGTGACGACGACGCACGTGTTCTTGAACGACGCGCGCGGTGACCGCTATGGCGCACCGCGCAGCGCCCGCGTCGATCAGAACAAAATGCACGCTCTACGATGGCGCTAATCGCATCACCGCCGGCCTGCGCAGGCCGCCGCCTCAGGGCTATATAGCGAAAACGTCTGAATGCGTCGGCGTCGATGCCCCAACTAGCGGCACGCTCGTGATTGCGCCGAACAGACCATGCGTCTCGCCGTCGATGCCGTCGGTGAAGTAGAGGGTGTTCGGGCTGCCGTCACTGCCGCCGCCCCCGAAAGTCAGGGTCCAGAGACCGCCCGGCGTCTGTCCCGAACCGGCGGAGATCGGGATCGTGCCTTCCAACTGGTGGGTCTGGGGATCGAAAGCGTTGATTTCGCTGTGCAGGAAGCTGAAATTGCCCACCAGAAGGTCGCCGCTGAACTGGCCGAAATCGTTCGGAGCGATAGCGACGCCCCACGGAGCGGCGAGAGGGTGTGAGGGCCGCCGAGCAGCACTCCATGCGGCTCGAGTTTGCCGCTCTCGCTGAAAATGGCCACCGCCCCGTCGCCTTCGCCGGCCATTGTCTGCGCCGCACGCCCGGAAGGCGCATAGGTCATACACATCGCCGCCGATGTCCGTCACATTGAAGGGGACGAGCCCCGGGCCGCGATCTGGCCCGGGGTCCGAAACGCATGATCGCCTAGGTCGCCTAGGCGACCGGGTCGAAGCTACTGTTGAAGACGTCGATGGTCCCGGCGCTGTCGTTGGCGGCGTAGAGCATCGTATGAGCCTCGTTGACTGCCAATCCGGTATAGACGGCGCCCGGCGTCGTCACTTCGACGTGCGCGGTTGACCCGTCTGTCCCGAGGCTGGGGTTCCAGGCGGAGATCGTCCCGTTGAGATCGGCGAAGATGAAGCTGGCGCTCATGTGGTCGCCGTCGGTCAGCTTGAAAGACGAGGTGTTCGTATTGGAGACCTGTCCCGTGGGGCCCTGGGGTCCGCCTCGGTGGTCGGGATGTTCACTGTGAAAACGGGAACGGGATGATTGACGTCGGTGCTGTCGGTCACCCGGTAGAGAGTGGTCGAATTGGCGCCCTGGTTCGAGATCCAGAAGGGGCTGCCGCGGCGTAAACGAAACGCCCCAAGGGTTCACCAAATGCGGGTCGGTTGCCATCGGCCGAGTCCGGGGATGTCCGAGACCAGATTCGTCTGAACATAGATGGCCGCATCGGCGGCGTCGGCGGACGTCGGGTCAGATTGGAACGGCGCTATTACATGATTGTTCCTCCATGATGCGAACGACAGAGATGGGCAGAGCGGATTCAGGCGGAAGGGATGAAGTGGTCAGCCGCCCTTTTTGATCCACGTACAAGGCTTCGGCGCTTGATTGCAGAGGTAAAATGATGCGCGGCATCCCCGGCCAAGTGCCCCCATTCCCCCGCGAACGCTCTCTCCATGTCGTCGAGACTCTAACTCCGTTCACGCTCTATGTCGAGAATCTGGCGGCGCCCTTCACGGTGAACACGATGCCGGAGGGAACGTTGAAAGCCTTTGCCGATCATGGCCAAGTCAGGACCACGCTTCCGATCCGGACGGCGGAGACTGCGAAGCGGTGCTGGCGAGCTTTGCGAAGGCCGGCATCGATAATCGCAGCCTTGCGCAGCGGCTCCAGGACGAGGGCGCGGCTTCATTCGTCAAGTCATGGACCGATCTCCTCGCCTGTATTCGGTCCAAACGGTCAGCGTTGCAGCGCGCGTCTTAGTGGCGAGCCGAGGAGCACTCCGATGCGACAGTGCCTGAGAGGAGGCGATCGATGAACGTTCCGCCTCTGCGCCAGCGGCCCGCTTGGCTCTGCTGCAGGCCCACTATCAGACCATCAAGGACCTCCATCTTCGGCAGCTTTTCGCGCAGGAGCCCAACCGTGGTGAACGGCTGAGCGCAGAAGCCGCAGGCATCTATCTCGATTATTCCAAGAACCGCGTCACCGCCGAGACATTGCAACTCCTGTTGCAACTCGCGACAGAGTCGGATCTTTCGCGGCCGGATCGAGGCCATGTTTCAGGGTGAGGCAATCAATGTTTCTGAGAAGCGCGCGGTCCTTCACGTCGCGTTGCGTGCTCCACGCGAGGCTTCCATCCTGCACCGAGGTCGCAATGTCGTGCCGGACGTGCACGCTGTTCTGGACCGCATGGCTGATTTTGCCGATCGGCTACGCAGCGGCACATGGAAGGGCCACACCGGCAAGCGCATCCGCAATGTCATCAACATCGGCATCGGCGGCTCGGACCTCGGTCCGGTCATGGCCTATGAGGCGCTGCGCCATTACAGCGCGCGCGACTTGAACTTCCGGTTTGTTTCCAACGTCGACGGAACCGACTTCGCCGAGGCGGTCCGCGATCTCGATCCGGCGGAGACCTTGTTCATCGTCTCCTCCAAAACCTTCACGACCCTTGAAACGATGACCAACGCGCATTCCGCGCGCGAGTGGCTGCTAGCCGCATTCAAGGGCGAGGAGTCAGCGATCGCCCGCCACTTTGTCGCGGTCTCGACCAACGCCGACGAGGTCGCCAAGTTCGGCATCGACACCGCCAACATGTTCGGCTTCTGGGACTGGGTCGGCGGCCGCTATTCGATGGATTCGGCGATCGGCCTTTCCACCATGATTGCCATCGGCCCGGACAATTTCCGCGAGATGCTGGCGGGCTTTCACGCGATCGATGAGCATTTCCGCACGGCACCGTTCGAGCGGAACCTGCCGGTCCTGATGGGGCTGCTCGCGATCTGGTATAACAATTTCTTCGGCGCTCAGACCGTGGCTGTGCTGCCCTATGAGCAGTACCTGAAGCGCTTCCCGCCTATCTCCAGCAGCTCACGATGGAGAGCAACGGCAAGCACGTGACGCTGGCCGGCGAACACGTCGACTACGACACCGGGCCGATCTACTGGGGCGAGCCGGGAACCAACGGTCAGCACTCCTTCTACCAGTTGATCCACCAGGGCACGCGGCTCATTCCCGCCGACTTCATCGCTTTTGCCGAAACCCTCAACCCGCTCGGCAATCATCACGATATCCTGCTCGCCAACGTCTTCGCCCAGACCGAGGCGCTGGCGTTCGGCAAGACCGCCGAAGAGGTGAAGGCCGAAGGCACGCCCGACTGGCTGGTCCCGCACCGGGAGTTCGAAGGCAACCGGCCCTCCAACACCCTTCTTCTCGACCGCCTGACGCCCGCGGCTCTCGGCAAGCTCGTCGCGCTCTACGAGCACAGCGTCTTCACCCAGGGCACGATCTGGAATGTCGACTCCTTCGACCAATGGGGCGTGGAACTGGGCAAGGTTCTGGCCGTCCGCATCATCCCGGAACTGGAGAGCGCGAGGCCGACGAAACTCATGCATGACAGCTCGACCAACGCTCTGATCCGACGCTACCGCATGCTCAGGGGACGCGTCTGATGCCATAGGCAAGCTGGTCTCGTACTCAAGGCTCTCACCGGTGGCGGACCAGCCACAATCGTTTCACGGAGAATGTGCTCATGCAGCTCGGAGTCATCGGTCTTGGCCGAATGGGGGCAAACATGGTGCGCCGGCTCCTGGAAAGCGGCCATCAGTGCATTGTTTACGACCGGTCCGCGAAGGCGGTCGAGGATCTCGTGGCAGCGAAGGCCTCCGGGAGCTCTTCAGTCGCGGAGTTCATCAGATTATTGACCGCGCCTCGCGCGATCTGGCTCATGGTCCCTGCCGGCGTGGTGGACGCGAGCATCGCCGAGCTTCTTCCTCATCTTGAAGCAGGCGATATCCTGATCGATGGCGGCAACTCGTATTATGTCGACGATATTCGCCGGGCCAAGGAGTTGAAGGCGAACGGCATCCATTACGTCGATGTTGGCACGAGCGGCGGCGTCTGGGGCCGCCAACGCGGCTACTGCCTGATGATCGGCGGCGAACGGGATGTGGTGACGCGTCTTGATCCGATCTTCGCCAGCCTGGCGCCGGGCCGCGGCGACATCCCGCGTACGCCCGGGCGCGAAGACATCGGCGGGACCGCCGAACAGGGCTATCTCCACTGCGGTCCGAACGGCGCCGGCCACTTCGTCAAGATGGTGCACAACGGCATCGAGTACGGCGTCATGGCCGCTTACGCCGAAGGCATTGGCCGTGCTCAAGGCGGCGAATATCGGCAAGCAGACCCGACGCGGCTGACGCCGAAACGACGCCGTTGCGCGATCCAGAGCACTACCAGTACGACCTCGACCTGCCGAATATCAGCGAGGTCTGGCGGCGCGGGAGTGTGATCGCCTCCTGGCTTCTGGACCTTCTGCGGCGGCGCTTCGTCAAGGACCCGGAGCTTTCGCAGTTTGCGGGACGGGTGTCGGATTCCGGCGAAGGACGATGGACCATCAAGGCCGCCATCGATGAGGGCGTGCCGGCGCATGTCCTGTCGTCCGCGCTCTACGAGCGCTTCAGCTCGCGCGGTGAAGCAGAGTTCGCCGACAAGCTCCTCTCGGCGATGCGCAGCGAGTTCGGTGGGCACGTGGAAAAGCCGGCAAAGGCTTAGCGACCGAGCCGAGGCATGGTCGGAGAGAGCGATATGACCGAACAAGAACTCGACCAACTTGCGATCAATACGATCCGCACACTCTCCATCGATGCGGTCCAGCAAGCGAAGTCCGGACATCCCGGCACGCCGATGGCGCTGGCGCCCCTGGTCTACACCATCTGGAACCGGGTCATGCGCTTCGACCCGGCCGATCCGATCTGGCCGAACCGTGACCGTTTTGTGCTGTCCAACGGCCACGCCTCGATGCTGCTCTGGTCGGTGTTGCATCTGACTGGCACGCAGGCGGTGAACGCCGAATATGAACGCCTCGGCAAGCCGGCGGTCACGCTCGACGACATTCGTCGCTTCCGTCAGTTGGACAGCAAGGCGCCCGGCCATCCGGAGTATCATTTGGTCTCCGGAGTGGAGACCACCACAGGTCCACTGGGTCAAGGCGTGGCGACCAGCGTCGGGATGGCGATCGCCCGCAAGTGGCTCGCCGGTCGCTATAACAAGCCGGGCTTCGATCTCTTCGACTACAACATGTACGTCGTTTGCGGCGACGGCGATCTGATGGAAGGCGTCGCGTCGGAGGCGGCATCGCTGGCGGGCCATCTCGGCCTCGACGACCTCTGCTGGATCTACGACAACAACCACATCACGATCGAAGGCAGCACGAAGCTTGCATTCTCGGAAGACGTGGCCACGCGCTTCCAGGGCTATCACTGGAACGTGCTGCGGGTCGCCGACGCCAACGACATTGAGGCAATCGAACGTGCGCTCGCGGTTTTCCGGAACACCAAGGGCCGCCCCACGCTGATCATCCTCGACAGCCACATCGGCTATGGCTCGCCGCACAAAGTCGACACGGCCGCGGCTCACGGCGAGCCGCTGGGCGAGGATGAAGTGCGGCTCACCAAGCGGGCCTACAACTGGCCGGAGGACGCCAAATTCCTCGTGCCGAACGGCGTGCGCGAGCATTTCGACGCCGGCATCGGCGCTCGCGGGAACGAGGCGCACAAGCGCTGGAACGACCTTTTCGCCGCATATCGCCGCCAGTTTCCTGATCTCGCCGCCGAAATCGATCAAATGCAACGGCGTGAGCTTCCGGCGGGTTGGGACCGCGATCTGCCGTCCTTTCCCGCCGATCCGAAGGGCATCGCGGGACGCGACGCCTCGGCGCAAGTGCTGAACGCCGTCGCCACGCGCATTCCATGGCTGCTGGGTGGCTCGGCGGATCTCGGATCATCGACCAAGACGACGCTGAAATTCGCGGGAGCCGGAGAGTTCGAAGCCGCGACCCCGTCGGGACGAAACCTCCATTTCGGGATTCGTGAGCACGCGATGGCGGCGGTCCTCAACGGACTGTCGCTGTCGAAACTGCGGCCGTTCGGCTCGACCTTCTTGATCTTCAGCGACTATGCTCGTCCGGCGATCCGCCTCTCCGCCATCATGGAATTGCCCGTCATCTACGTCTTTACGCACGACGCCATGGGCGACGGCGAGGACGGACCAACGCACCAGCCGGTCGAGCAACTTGTTTCACTTCGTGCGATTCCAGGCCTCGTGCTCCTGCGGCCGGGTGATGCGAACGAGGTGGTCGAAGCCTACCGATACGTGCTGCAGCTTCGGCACCAGCCCGCAGCGATCATCCTCTCGCGCCAGCCTCTGCCGACGCTCGACCGTGGCAAGCTTCGCGTCCGCCGCGGGTGTTTCGAAAGGGGCCTACGTCCTCGTGGACGCCGTTAGGGGTTACCGGAGCTGATCCTCATCGCCTCCGGGAGCGAGCTGAGCCTGGCCGTTGAAGCCCACGAGACGTTGACGGCTCAAGGAATTGGCTGTCGCGTCGTATCGATGCCGTCGTGGGATATTTTCGAACACCAGCCGCAAGCCTACCGGGCAAGCGTGCTGCCGCCGCAAGTGAGTGCGCGCATTGCGATCGAGCAGGGCTCGACGCTCGGTTGGGAGCGCTACGTCGGAGCCGACGGAAGGGTCATCGGCATGCACACCTTCGGCGCGTCCGCCCCGCTCAAGGCGCTGCAGAGCAAGTTCGGCTTTGAGCCCGATCGTGTTGTCGCGGCTGCCAGAGAATTGTTGGGACGCACGTAAGCGCGCCCGTTCGGTTTAACGGATAACGCGAAAGGCGATGATGCCAGAGCGGCAAAAGATATCCCTGGTGCTGGCGGATGTAGACGGCACCCTCCTCACGGAGCAGAAGATTCTGACGAAGCGTGCGCAGGCTGCCGTCGCCGCACTGCGCGAAGCTCATGTGCGCTTTGCCATCACCAGCGGCCGCCCGCCGCGGGGCATGGCGATGTTGTTCGACGCGCTGCAACTCGACACGCCGATTGCAGGCTTCAACGGCGGTCTGTTCGTCAAGCCCGACCTGTCGATCATCGAGCAGAAGACTTTGCCGCAAGACGTCGCAGTCCAAGCCATCACGCTGCTCCGCCAGCACGAGCTCGACGTCTGGATCTACACGGGCAACGACTGGCTGATCACCAAGCCAGGTGCGCCGCACGTCGCGCGCGAGGCCTGGACCGTCAAGTTCGAGGCGACCGTGGTGCCGGATTTCAACGACAGGCTCGATGCGGTTGCGAAGATTGTCGGCGTCAGCGATGACCTCGAGCGGGTCCGCCAATGCGAGGCGGATGTCCAGGCTGCTCTCGGTCAGCGCGCGACGGCCAATCGATCACAGCCCTACTATCTCGACGTCACTCACAAAGACGCGAACAAGGGCGCGGTGGTCGACTACCTATCAACCCATCTCGCTATTCCGACGGCGGAGATCGCCACGATTGGCGATTCCCCCAATGACGTTCTGATGTTCAAGCGTTCCGGCTTCAGCATCGCCATGGGGAATGCCTCGGACGAGGTGAAGTCGCAGGCCAACGTCACCACCGACTCGTACAACGACGAAGGCTTCGCCAAGGCGATCGAGCGCTTCGTGCTCGGCGTCCGTGGCATAGTGTGACGCATCATGGAGCAGCCGGATCGCATCGCGGAGTTGGCGCCCCCAGTGTTCGCATTGCCCGCAAAAATCGAGGATTACGCACTGATCGGCGACTGCCTGACGGCCGCGCTGGTCAGCCGTGATGGCTCAATCGATTGGCTGTGCTGGCCATCCTTCGACTCCGATGCCTGTTTTGCCGCGCTGCTCGGAACCAGCGACAATGGGCGATGGCTGATAGCGCCGAAGGACAAGCCCAAAGCGATCAGGCGCGCGTATCGTAAGGATACGCTCATCCTGGAGACGACGTTCGAGTGCGCCGACGGCGAGGTCACGCTGATCGATTTCATGCCGCCGCGGGGCAGCGCATCCGACGTCGTCCGGCTGGTTCGCTGTAATAGCGGCGTCGTGGTGATGATGATGGAGCTGGTCCTGCGCTTCAGCTCTGGTTCGAACATTCCCTGGGTTCAAAGGCTCGATGATGGCTCACCTTCAAGCGATTGCCGGGCCGGACATGGCGGTATTGCGCACGCCGGTGGAGTTGCGCGGCGAGAACCTGACGACCGTATCGGAATTCAGCGTCAAGGCCGGCGAAACAGTCCCGTTCGTTCTCACCTACGATGCGTCGCACCTGCCCTTGCCCAAGCCAATCGATCCGATGCGCGCCCTCTCAGACACAGAAGCGTTCTGGAGTGAATGGTCACAGCAAGGAAAATATGACGGCGAGTACCGCGATCTCGTGCAGCGCTCGCTGATCACGCTGAAGGCGCTGACGTATCGGCCGACCGGCGGCATCGTGGCGGCGCCGACGACATCACTGCCGGAAAAGCTGGGCGGATCACGCAACTGGGATTATCGGTTTTGCTGGCTGCGTGATGCGGCTGCTACGCTGCATTGCGCTCATGAACAACGGATACCGCTCCGAGGCTCGCGAATGGTACAACTGGCTGCGTGCGCTCGGTTGCCGGATCGCCGTCCGAAATGCAGATCATGTACAGCATCACCGGCCAGCGGCGTCTGCTCGAGTGGGAAGCAGACTGGTTGCCGGGCTACGAGCGATCGCGGCCGGTGCGTTTCGGCAATGCCGCTCATGCTCAATTGCAGCTCGACGTCTACGGCGAGTTGATGGCGACCTTTTATCGAGCCCGCAAGGCGGAGGTTGAATTCGAGGGTGAAACGTGGGGATGGAGCAAAAATTACTCGAGCACCTCGCCACGATCTGGGATCGGCCCGACGCAGGTATCTGGGAGATTCGTGGCCCCGGCGAGCACTACGTGTTTTCCAAGGTGATGTGTTGGGTCGCCTTCGACCGCGGAATCAAGAGCGCCGAGCAGTTCGGCCTCGATGCGCCGATCGACCGCTGGCGGGCGATTCGCGATGAAATCCACTCTAACGTGTGCACCCGCGGCTTCGACAAGGACAACAATACGTTCGTCGCGGCCTATGGCTTGCCTTACCTCGACGCGAGCCTGCTTTTGTTACCCATCGTGGGCTTTGCGTCCCCTGATGACTCTCGGATCGCGGGCACCGTCGCTGCCATCGAAAAGCACCTGATCCGCGACGGTTTCGTGCTTCGTCACGATCCGCGCCAGAAACGCCCGGGCGAGCTCGAACCAATTGAAGGCGCATTCCTTGCCTGCACGCTCTGGCTTGCCGATGCGCACGTGCTGCTCGGCAACATCGCCAAGGCGCGCGAGCTGTTCGAGCGCGTTGCCAGTGTCGCCAACGACGTCGGGCTGTTCTCGGAGCAGTACGATCCGATCCTGCGGCGCCAGACCGGCAACTTCCCGCAGGCTCTGACGCATCTCGCACTCATCAATACCGCCGGCAACATTCACAATTCCATGCACCCGGCCAAGCAGCCGGCCGTGCAGCGCTCGCAATAGGCCTGCGCATTCATCAGCTCAGCGGATCCAGGAGCATCGAGACCGCTGCGGCAAATCCGTCCTGGGCATTGGAGCTGGTGACGCGGTCCGCCCGCGCCTTCACCATCTCGGACGCATTGCCCATCGCGATGGATAGCCCGCTGCGAGCAAACATCGGCAAGTCGTTTGCCATATCGCCGATCGTCGCAATAGCATTCGACGGAATGCCAGCCCGCGCACTCATCGCGTCAATAAAGGTACCCTTGTCTTGTCCGGGCGGCGTCACATCACAATAGTACGTTTGCGAACGCGCCACCCGAGCCCGACCGCCGACAAGGCCCTGGAGCTCGGTTTCACAGCGCTCCAACAACGCGGAGTCACCACTCACGCCAACGAGCTTGCAGACAGCGTCGCGATACGGCGTATTGTCCTCCACGACAAGCGGGTCAGTATCAATCGTCTTGCGCTCGAACGGCACGTAATGGCCATCGTCGCGCCCTATCACCCAAGCGCGGTTGGTGAACAGCCAAATATCGACGCCGTTACTCGTAAATAATTCAAGGGCGCGTTCGATCGAGTCGCGCGGTACAATGCTTTGCGTCACCACCGACATGTCAGGATTGACGATCGAACTGCCGTTGAACGGTCCGATCGGAAGATCGAGATCAAGTGCCTTGCACAGTCCACGCAGGCCAAAGGCCGGACGGCTGCTTGTCAGGGTGAACAAGATGCCCTGATCGCGCAGGCTCCGAACGGCGGCGATGGTGGCCGATGTCAGACGCTTATCGGGTGTCACGAGAGTGCCGTCGACGTCGGAGACGAGCATGCGGATACGCGACATGAGCCTGCTACCAACGGCCGCTAATTCCGGAGCTTATTCATGATGTCGCGTACGATGGATGCGACGGGCTGATCAACATCGACCGTCACTGCGGGCTCGTCAGCCGCCGGCTCCTCTAGCGCCTCAAATTGGCTATCCAGCAGTGAAGGGTTCATGAAGTGACCCTCACGGTCCTTAAGGTGCCTTGCGATCAATCCTTCCGTGCCCTTGAGATACACGATCTGAACGTCGCTGCGCCCATGCACCAGGACATCGCGATAAACGCGCCGCAACGCCGAACACGCAATCACCACAGGGATACCACTGTCGACCTTGGCGTCGATCGCAGCCGCAATGGCACGCAACCACGGCCAACGGTCTTCATCGGTGAGAGGCACTCCAGCATGCATTTTGTCGATGTTGGCTTGCGAATGATACGCATCTCCGTCCTCGTATGCGAAGCCCAGGCGCTCAGCGAGTGCCTGTCCAATGGTGCTCTTGCCGGCGCCCGACACGCCCATGATGATGATTGCCGCAATACCCGAAAGGATGGGATTACGATCGGTCGCCATGGAACGGGCATTCGGAGGCGCGGCGGCCTGGTCCAGCATCCAGATTGTTTCGCCGGCTGACGGCGAACGCGCGCGCCGCCGGCAGATCCTCCCCGCTGAATACGCGCTCGAGGATGGCCTTCTTTTCTGCGCCCGCGGCCATGAATATCATTTCGTGCGTGAGCGACGAGACAGGGCAAGGTCAGCGACACGCGCGGCACGAACGGCGCGACCGCGGCCTGCGAAACGCCGACCACCCACCGAACTGTCTCGCGCGCCGCGGCGCTGCCCGGAAATAGCGAGGCCGTGTGCCCGTCCGGTCCCGACTCCCAACAGCACGACATCGAACAGTGATGGACACCGTGCCGCTGCGCCAGGTGGTTGCGAAGTATCTGCTCGTAGTCGGCGGCGCTGCCATCCGGCGAGATCTTTGTCCGTATCAATCATGTGGATGTGGTCTGCCGGCGCGCAGGCATCGAGAAACAGGCGTTTGGCCATCCCGCCATTGCTCAGCGGGTCGCTATAAGGCACGAAGCGATCGTCTCCCATGAACCAATGCACGCGGCCCCACGGAATGCGTTCGCGCCATGGCGACTGTGCCATCATTGCGTACATGTGTTTCGGTGTTGTGCCGCCAGTCAGACAGACCGCGCTCTCCCGTTCCGACTTCGCCATTTGCTCGACCAGCCGGGCAAGCGCCGTTTCGGCGAGTGCGGCTGCATCACTCACAACGATGAGCGAACGACTGGCCGACATGAGGGTCAATCGCCTTCGAGGCTGCGCCAACGGCGACCGTCACGCTGAATCAAATCGTCAGCAGCGGCCGGGCCTTCCGTTCCCGCCGTATATTCATGGATGCCATCACGACCGCCCTTTTGCCATGCGTCTAGAAATGGTTGTACGGCCTGCCATCCCGCCTCGACGCTGTCAGCGCGTTGGAACAGAATGTTGTCGCCGATCATGCAGTCGTAGATCAGCGTCTCATATCCGGTGCTGGGCGCGACCCTGAAATAATCCTGGTAATTGAACTTCATCCTGACGCCATCGATGATCACCCGCGGTCCCGGCACCTTGGTGTTGAACTGCAGCGTCACACCTTCCGTCGGCTCAATACCGATAACGAGATCATTTTGCGAGAAGCGGTCGATCTCGGTTTCCCGAAACATCGAGAATGGAGCGCGCTTGAACCGGATCACGACCTCGGTTCGCTTGGCCTTCAACGCCTTGCCGGTGCGAAGATAGAACGGCACCCCGGCCCATCTCCAATTATCGATGGCGAGCTTCATCGCAACGTAGGTTTCGGTGACGCTGTCCGGCGCGACATCCCTCGCCGCACGATAGTCCCCGACCTCGCGTTCGCCGATGCGTCCGGCACGATACTGGCCGCGGACGGAGTTTCGCAGCGCCTCCTGCTCGGTCTGTCCTTGGATCGCGGCCAGCACTTCGGCTTTCTCCGACCGCACCGAATGAGCATCGAAGCGCGATGGCGGCTCCATCGCTACGAGCGACAGTAGCTGAAACAGATGGTTCGGGACCATGTCCCGCAACGCACCAGTCGCCTCATAGAAGTTCCCGCGGCGGCCGACATCAAGGGTCTCGGCCACAGTGATTTGGACATGATCGATATGGTTACGATTCCAGATCGGTTCAAACATGCCGTTAGCGAAACGCAGGACCAGGATATTCTGGACCGTCTCCTTGCCGAGATAATGATCGATCCGGTAAATCTGATGCTCGTCGACGAGGTTCAGCAGATCGCGATTCAAGGCGCGCGCCGAAGCGAGGTCGGTGCCGAACGGCTTCTCGACGACCAATCGCCGCCATCCGCCTTTTGATTCGTGAAGCAGGCCGACGCTGGCAAGTGCCTCGCTGATCGGCTTGAAGCCGGCGGGAGGCACCGCAAGGTAATAAAGATGATTGCGGATGTCACGCTCGCACACGCCATCGAGCTCGTGTCTTCAGGCGCTCGAATGAACTCGGCTCTGAAGGATCGGCTCGAATGCTGGTGATGCACTCGAATAATTTGTTCGCAATGCTTTGGTTCACCGGCCGGGTCGCGATACTGCGTTCAATGCCGCCATGAGGTCATTGTGGAGCGCCTGGGTAGGAACCTCCGAGCGGGCCACGCCGATGACGCAGAACTTCTCTGGCAGCAAATCCGCTTCGGCAAGGTTATAGAGCGCCGGTATGACGAGCCGACGCGCCAGATCCCCTGTCACGCCGAACAGCACGAAGCAGCAGCTGTCTGGACGCTTTGATTTCACGGTCGCGTCGGTATTCGTGTTGGTATTCATATTGATGCTCACTCAACCGGGTCCAATCATCCGGCAGCGTTGCCTCCTACCCGGAAAACTTCGCGTTCAGATAAGCAAACAGCCGCTCCGCCTTGTTCGTCGTTTCGCCGCTGATGTCGGACAGAAAGAAAATTCGCCGTTGCTCCCTGCAACTGTCGGCGAATAAGCCGCGCACCGCATCCTTATCGAACTTCACCTCGGCGTTTGCAAGCCGTGGGCGACGCGTTCGAGTAGTGTTCCCTTGCCGGTCGGCAGGGTGATGGTTTTGGCGCCGGCCCGCTGCATCGGGATCGCGTGCACCTCCGGTCAGCCTTGCTTAGGTAGTGCTTGTCGGTAAACATGTCCTCGATGCTGATGTCACCCGGTAGGCCGAGCGCGTCACCGAGCAGCACTGTCGACGAGCGCGTGCCCTTGAATTGCGGATCCATTTGGTCCGCACCTTCTCCTCTTCCGCTCGTCCTTTGGCGTCGGACTCGAACATTGCCACGACTTCCGAGACCCTGACCGATCAGGAAGCTCACCACGTATGGCATTCCCGCCGGATCGTCGGCTGCCAGCAGCGTAATGTCTTCGGAGAGTCCGACCCGTCCCGACCGCTCCAATAGGATTCGAGACGCCGACAGGATCGCATAGGCGTCCGGCCCGGCGACCACGAGGTTCTTCTCGGCGGCGAGCTGATGCTGCGATGCCTTCATCCCGAGCGCTGCCTGCATGGTCAGCTTCTCGTCCGGCCCGCTGCCGCCGAGGTTTGTCGGTCACGGACGCCGTGCGGTTCTCCATTTCCTTCATGATCAGAATTCGGCTCGGCTCGCGAATATCGACCAGGAAGGGCAGGTGCGTCGTGTAGATCAGCGTGTTTGTCGCCTGCATAAGCGTCGAAGCGTTGCAGCAGGTCGTCCTGGCCGCCGGGATGAAGATGCATCCCCGGCTCGTCGAGCAGCAGAACGCAGCCGGCAAAGCGTGCCGCCGCTGTCGTGCATGAAGCGCAGGTCGAACGAGAAAACCACTGGAATCCCTCTCGACTGCTCCTCCAGCGGCGGCATGCCGATGTTCTTGCTCGAGACTAGTCTATTTCGGTGAAGAAGCGCTGGCCGTCCGCGCGAAACTGGATCTTTGTAGGGATCCTGCGCCCAGCGCTCGGCGACCTGCTCTGGTCAGCAGCTCGGCGGCATCCTGAAGATCATATTGGCGTTCGCGGATAGTGGCGGGGTCCTGCGAGGTTGCCTTGTTCGATGAGCTTCTGGAGGTCGAGGCCCGCGAGCTGAAGATCATCAGCAAGGTTTCGTCCTGCGGCGTCGGCCGGTCTAGTCGCAAGGCGACCTGGTCCAGATTGGCCGTGCCTTCGAAGCTGAGATAGTCGTCCATGTAGATGAATGTCGGCAGATTGCTGGACGATGCAGTCCTGCGCCATCTGCTGCGCCGTCGGCAGAGCCGCAAGCTGGCTGGCGAGTTGCCCGAGCAGGCCGACATGCCAGGACACGTACTGCGCCTCGTTCTGGCTCTGTGGAAACTCACCGGAGCTGGCGGTCTGCAACTTGGCGCGATGCAGGTCGGCGAGAACGGCGAGATGGGCAGACCGCCCCTGCTGGCCGGTCTGCGGCCTCTTCGATGCATTCGCCGGCGGCGCGGAAGAACGCTTCGCCGACTGGCAACTCGGGAACGGAGAGTTTGTCGCAGTAGGCGTTTGCATCGCTGAGCTGCACCCGCCATTGGGAAACAGGTCCGGGTGCTCGGGAAAGTGACGGCGAACTGGCCGGCATAATTTTACGGTCAGCAATGGCTGTCGTGATCTCGGTCGGTGCGTCCATCAGGGCTCGACGATTCCGCCTTCTCGGCATCGAGCGTGAAATGGGCCTTCGCAGACGATCTGGCTGCCGTCCCTGGCACCGCCGCCGCGCGGCCAATCGCTGCGCGCGTCATATCTCACCGATTTGTCGTGCGGGCTGAACTTCTGCAAGCGCCTTCCAAGAGATTGGTCTTTCCAGATTGATTCTTGCCGACGATGCAGGTCAGCCGATCGGCCAGAGAAACCAGCCGGGATCCTCGATGTTGCGGTACTTGAAGATCCGAAAGGCGGTCAGCTTGCATTCTGGTGTCCTTTCAAAGGGTAGCGTGCGCGCAACCCGCCGTATTGGCACGTTCACGACCGCCCGGGATCACCGAACTGCTAACGCGCGTTGGCGGCATCATCTGAAGTTACCGGCCGCTCTGTGACTGTATACTGGAATCAAGGGGATAACAGCTGTGACGCCACGTGGCTCCACTGTGGCAAGGTGCAAATCCCTGTGCCCGCGATGCGAAGGCCACGTCGGCCGGTATGATCGACGAATGGCGGCGGCCAGTCGCGCTCGCCCACCTGTCGGCATCGAAACTGGACCCTGCATGATCTTCGCCACGCGTGTGCCCACCTGGAAGATCGCCGGGCTGGTGCAGCCGCATCGCCGCGTTGGGGACAATGGGTGGTCGCCGATCGTGCGTTACCGCCGCCAACCCGCTCTGTCCGTGTCACTTGCTCTTCGCCACTGTCGAAGTTGCCGCTCGCCACGGTGATCGACGCCAAACAGGGGAACTCTGCGATGTCGGTGGTGAAGTCATGCCAGGCTCGAAGCTTCGCGAAAATTAGACTGCTGAATGGAGCATTCTGCTTGACGCGGCAAAATGTGCCTGGTTCAGGGGAATACTCTCCGATATCGGCGGAATTGAGCCACATGCCCGATCGGTAAGGAGCGATTTGCTCGACGTTGGGCGCCTTGGCGCCCATCGGCCCTGAATTACAACGCAGACCCCACTGGATCACTTCTGCCACTCAATTGGTGGGTTGGCGGCTTCCTGGTTGTCAACGTGTCGCTGGCGGCACTGACGGTTCAGCGCAACTCGAGGTTCGAAATTGATTGCCACGACGGCGGCACGGTTTGCCACAAAACCGCGCGTTCGCTCTGTTTACCAGATGCACGAAGCTGAAAGGCTTGGGGCCTCCTCAATCCTGATATTCCACGGCGTCGCCGTCTGGATTAGTCGGTGTTATCTTAGGAAAGCAACCGACGGCTGAACGCGCACTAAAGTGGTGGCCTAAGCGGTGTGCGGGTGGAATGGTTGTTTTCAACTCGATTTCCATTCGCTTTGGTTCGGGTTGCTCACCCACAGCGAACTCGGTGACTTCGAATTACGACGATACCATTTTGACCGACGCACGCAGATCGGTGGAAAATGGCGGGGTCAGCATTTGGGCGGGTTTCGAAATGAAAAATGAATAAACGCCGAAGTGCCAGGATCTCTGGTGCATCAATTCTGCGATTGCTGCCAGTCAAAGAACAAGTGTGATATCAACCTCCCTCGCAGTCTGTTGGTTGCATTTAGCAACACCCCTCAACTATAAGGGGGGTTGACGCGCCAGGCCCACGCTCAGCGGTCGGAGATTTCAAGATTACACCCAATCAATAAAACGTGGACAATTTTAAAAATTCAAACCAATGACGCGGGCGGTTACGAAAAATTCAACGCGCGTGGCGAGGAACTGGGCTTTATCAGCAATCGTCAGTACAGTGGCACGTCGCCCTCTTCTTGCGAGGTCAATTCTGCGGCGGTGGAGGCGCTCGAGTGCTCTGAGCATTGTCGATCGAACGGTTCTTGCGTCGCTGATTGAGGCGTTCGCGACAAACTCCGAGAAGGTCTTGGATCGAACACCAACTTTTTGAAAGAACTTTACCCGTAGTGAAGCGTGCCGCCACAGTGCGCATCTTGCCATCGGTCCGATATCAATGACCTCGGGGCCCTGAAGCCTAATACCAAGCTGAAATACGGCGGCCGCAATAACGGTCGTTCCACCTGTAGCGCTACTGCCAGCGTGAATCCATATCGTCAGAATGTCGTGTTACGGAACGGTCGGGCGTGGAATACCTGTGGCCTTCGCCTTGACCGGAGTATAGCGTTTTTCAGTCCGGTCCGGCTGCCAAACTCGATCTATCTGGAACAGTTTCTACCGATCGGACTAAACTATCGATGGTTCACCCCGGTGCTTGTGGCACTTGGCGCGGGTCAGAATAGCTCAGATTGCTTTCCAAACCGGTGGTGTCAAGCTTAAGTGGTGGCCATACAATCCCGGCTTGGCCCGCGCTGCAACAACCAGGACACGCTGTGCCTCGCCACGATGCGACTGGTTTCAAAGTTCAACCCATTGATCATTCAAACCTAACGTTACACATAAATTAAAACCACACTTTGGGTGGTAGCTGCGTCAGCTTTTCAGTCGTCTATAACAGTTGGTATCAGAGCGCCGCGACCATATCAGAGCGGCCTGATAATACCACACCATTGTTAATGACCACGGTGGTGGTCACCGCAAGCGCGCTTCGTTGGTTATCGGGACGATCCCAACGCCCCGGGGGGCGGTTATTTCCCTGTTGCTCAATAACTGGACAATATTCGGCACTCCACTCTCCGTATGGCGTCGGGGCGTGGCAAAAATTCGCTGCAGCATATCGCAGGTTGTTGGAAGCGGTTACTATAGCTGGGGGTGGCAAGCAGTTGAGCTTCGCTTGGCGGTGTGATTACGAGCAACTTTGTCTTATGCTGAAATGCCGACGGTCGGTTGGAAATATTCGCCCGCGCTGCCGAAACATCCGCGCTGTGGCATCGGTGGCAGAGATATCGCCGAGCAACGGATGGTCTTCGGCTGGGCTTCGCAGCGGCAGCATTACCAGTGATCGGTGGTGGTCGATGCCGATGGTCGTCAGTGTTTGCGCGCGGCACTGACAACGCGGTGTGGCACCGCTGGCAGACCTCGCCGAGCAACGGCTGAGGTCACCAGCTGGCTTCGGTGAGCAGTTGCTGATGGTGTTATCACCAGCAACATCGCCGTTGCCCAGTACCGACGGCCCGTCTCGAAGCCATTGCTCAGGCACCGACCGAAGCCGCATTGGCATCGTTGTGACCTCGCGAGCAACGGCGATCCGCCAGCTGGGCTTCCATCGGTAGCGTCGTCTGGTGATCCAGTTGTAGGTCAGAATACCGACCGTCTCCAGAAGTATTTGCGCGCGGCACCCCAGCAACGCGGTGGCACCAGCAGCTTGGGCCTCGCCGAGCAACGGGTGGTCCGCCGGCTGGGCTTCATCGGTGATTGTTATCACCAGCAACATCGCGTTGCCAGCCAATGCCATGGCCGATATCGAGTATTTGCTCAAGGGGCACTGACCAAGCCGTTTGGCATCGTTGGCGGACCTCGCCGAGCAACGGCTGGTCCGCGGGCTGGGCTTCGCTCAGGCGTCGTCACCAAAGCGATCCAGTTTTAGGTCAGAATGCCGATGGACGTCCCGAAGTATTTGCGCGCGGTACTGATAGCGCGGTGTGGCACCGCTGGCAGACGCCTCCAGTGGCAGCTGGTCCGCCGGTGGCTTCGCTTTGGTGGTGTTATCACCAGCAATATCGTCCAGGCATCACCGACTACCGAATAAATCTTTGTCCGCAGCTCGACCAGCCGTTTGGCACCGTTGGCAGACCTCGCCCGA
>ERZ1370068.3495-contig-2605_pt1 | contig 22963 bp, 32 predicted proteins | sample MGYA00561227_ERZ1370068 | MGnify/ENA primary metagenome ERZ1370068 (study PRJEB38410, sample SAMEA6850437) | metagenome | study: Metagenomic assessment of the ecological functions of the soil: analysis of the soil microbiota associated with the...
GTCTATTGAGGGCTTACGCGCGCCCGTAGCTCAGCTGGATAGAGCGTTGCCCTCCGAAGCTGAATACTTTTGTCAGTGGCGCTGATTAAACATCCTTTTGGATCAGGGCGGCCGCCGGCCGCGAAAGCTCCACTAGCTCCGAGGGCCACGGTGGCGGCACGAACTTCGAGTTGATAACGAGCATTTGATTCGCTGAGTAGCAGGAGCGCTCAACAGCAATGACTCTGGAGGAATTTCAGAAATTCTACCCTGTTCTGCTTGGCTGGATTGACATCACGCTGAGGGCCTACGCAGGAAATACTCAAACACGTCGTCTCGCGAGGATTGATGCCGAGGCAGCATTTATTGCCAATGATATCTTCGACGCAGAGAAGATGGTGGCTCGAAACCTGAGTTAGTCAGCTTGCCCCAGAAACGGCAGAAGCCCCAGCCTTGCAGCTAGGGCTTCGCGTGCGATGGCGTTGTAAAGGGGCAAACCAAAACAACGCACCCGGCACGCCAATGATATAGCATGAGTCTGCTGACGCCATCTTGTTCCTCGCCTCCGGAGCGCATCGCGTCCTATTCCGCAGGGATCGGTAACCGCTGATGTAATTCCGCGAGGGACTGCCAAACCACAAGCCAGGCTCCCTGCAAAGCCAAGCTGGCCATGATGGTTGCCACAATAATATCCGGCCAGCCTGTGCCGGTGCCAAAGACGCCAGCCGCAGCAAGAAGGACAGCCAAATTTCCGAATACATCATTTCGGGTGCAAATCCATGCGGAGCGCATATTGGCATCGCCGTCGCGATACGCCCAAAGCAGACCAAACGATAGTGCGTGGCCGCGAGAGCCGCAAAGCCGATTGCGCCCATCGTGTACGCACTCGGCAACGTGCCATGGAGCGTGTGCCATATCGCGGTTCCGATAATCCAGAGCCCGAACAGGCCCATGGTGGTGCCTTTGGCCAATGCGGCCATGGCGCGATAACGCAGGACCATCCTGACAACAGAGCAAACTTATTGCATAGTTTGCAGCGTCACCGGCGAGAAAATCAGCGCGTCCGCTTGAAGTGAAGCCGAACCAGCCGCAACGCCTGCACCAATTTCGATCAGGAACATTGCGGCGTTGATAGCCAGTACCGCCCAAAGGACACGGCGATATGCCGCATTCCCCGATGGGGGTCCGGCGTGTGGCAGTGGTCGCAATAATCCATGATGCGGCAGCTTTCGGGTTGATCAGGAATATATAGTCAACGGTAGTCGCGTTACACAATCACGGTCGGTGAGGTGATGAATGTCTGCTTTGGGTCATTAGCGGACATTTTGCGTCGCGGGAGCCATGTCCGGTTTACCCCCGAAAGCGGACACACTTGGCCAGCGTCGCCAGTGGCTCAAGGGTGATGCTGGCAATCAGTTGCGTGTTTGCTCGCTTGCGCAGCGCGCTCCTGGTTCTGGCCTTGGCCTTTTTGACACGCGGCCCTCGCCTCTTTGTTCGTCGAGGCCCTCGCCTTCTTCGTTCGAGGCGCGGGCTTCGGCGGCACCTCCTCGCCCCACTCATCGATTAGCTGTTGCTTGGTGCCGGTATATTTATTGAGATCGAGATTGCCTTCGCTGTCGCCGGGAATGCCGTCGCATTCACCATGCTCTGTGTATTGCCAGAGCCACCATTGCGGGAATGTCGCTCTTGGCCAGCTTGGCGTACCTGATGTGTATTGCGCCAGCCAGAGTCGATACTGCGACAGTTCAGAATCGCGCCTGTCGCCAAGCTGTTCTTTCAGCACATGGCCGGAATAGATGATCGGGCTTTTGCCGGTCAGCCGTTTCACTTCGCGCAGGAAGGTTTTCAGATCATCGAGCGAAACGCCTTCATCTTCGTGATCGGCGGCATAGAGATCGAGATCCTTCCCTACTTCGCTGACAAAATACTGTGCCTGATCTTTCATGTTGCCGGGCCGCAGGAAATGATATGCGCCCCAGAGCAGGCCAGCAGCGAGCGCATCCTTTTTGCGCTGGTTATAAGTCGGATCGAAATAGTTATTCGATCTGGTTGCCTTGTGGATGATGCCGACCACGCCATCATCTTTTGCATCTTCAAAACTATCGACTTCATCCCAGTGCGAAAGATCGACCACTGCTTTGTCAAGCATGATTGCCCCTTCACCGCTGAGACGATCTGGTGCGCACGCGATGTCCGCTTTACCCTCGAAAGCGGACATCGGAGTGTGGTGGAGAGATGTCCGCTAAGTGCCAATAGCGGACATTGGCATCCTATTCGATCACCTCGTCGGCGCGAGCGAAAACTGCGGGCGCGAGAGGAAGATCGAGCGCTTTCGCGGTTTTTAGATTAATTACGAACTCAAATTTGCTCGATTGCAGCACAGGGAGATCGGCAGGATTTGCGCCTTTGAGGATGCGGACAACAAAGTCGCCAGCCTGGCGATACGCCTCCGTCAGGCTGGTTCCGTAGCTCATTAGTCCGCCAGCTTCCACAAACTCGCGCCATTCATAGATGGCAGGAATGCGGAGTTGCGCCGCCGGCGCAATGACCAGAGAGCGTTGGCTGTTGAAATAGGGATCGGCACCAATGAGTATCGCTCCAGCCTTACGCTGCTCAAATTCCTTAAAGGCCTTGGCAATGTCCTGCTCACTGCTGGCGCGTTCGATATGGATTTTGAGATTGAGCGCGCGGGACGCCTCGTCCACATCCTTCAACTGATTGCCGAAAAATGGGTTGCTGGGGTTAAACAGCACGCCGACTAGTTCAGCTTTGGGCGCGATTTCGTGCAGCAGAGCCAATCGCTTCGCTTCCATTTGATTAGTAAAGAAGCTTACGCCGGTGAGATTGCCGCCGGGGCGGTTCAGGCTGGTCACGAGGCCCGGAGTTCGCGGGATCAGCGCCAATCGCAAATACGACAGGAATGGTTGAGGTCGCCGCTTTTGTAGCAAGGGCCGAGACTGTGGTGCCGGTGAAGATAACCGAAACGTTCCGGCGAACGAGTTCGGAGGCAAGCGCCGGTAATCGACTGACATCGCGTTCTGCAAACCGATATTCGATTGTGACATTGCGGCCTTCGTCAAAGCCCGCCTCGCTCAAGGCTTTGCGAAATGGCGCTAATAAGTAGGCATCAGCCTTGGCCGATGTAAGCCCCAAATAGCCGATCACCGGCGTTGCTGGCTGCTGTGCGACTGCGACGAGCGGCCAGCCGGCGGCAGAGCCAATAATCGCTTTAAGGACTTCGCGCCGTTTCATTGCCGTCCCCGAGGCCTTAGAGAAAGTATCTTACAGACCTACATTGCGGATTTGGAAGTGGCAGCAATGTCTGCTTTGGGTCATTAGGCGACATTTCAGCGTCCGACGCATGTCTGGCTTTACCCCCAAAAGGCGGACATTGAGAGGCTCGGTCGGAATGTCTACGCTGAGTGCCAAAAGCGGACATCAGCAGCGATTATTCGATCACCTCGTCGGCTCGAGCGGGAGTGGGCTTGCAGGCACAGTAAGACCGAGGGCTTTGGCAGTCTTAAGGTTGACCAGCAGCTCGTACTTTGTCGGAGCCTGGACCGGAAGATCGGCAGGCTTTTCGCCCTTTAGGAATGCGATCGACGTAGCCGGCCGCGCGGCGATTCTGTTCGGCAACATCAGGCCCATACGAGATCAGGCCGCCACCGGTGACGAACTGCCGTCGGTAGTAGACTGCGGGCAGTTTGCGACGCGCAGCCAGCGTGACGATAAGATCGCGTGATGAACGACCGACAACGCGCTCGATGTCAGGATCAGGCCGCCATTCGCGGAACGCGCGAAGGCCGCGATGCCCGCGCTCGATCTCGGGCGCGTCGCGCAGGTTGATCGCGCCACATCCATCCCGAGCGACGGCGCCACGGACTGGATTACGCCGAACTGGCCGGTCCCGGCGGTTTGCGCCGGATCGCGGATGACCGCCCGGCTCACACGCGGCGCGATCTCTTTGAGTAACTCCAGCCATTTTCGCGCTGATGGCATATTCAAACAGCAAAAAACCCGTGGCGTTGCCACCCGGATGCGCCAAGCTATCGACGAAGCCGGCGCTGACCGGATCGGTGACCTGCACGAACACGATCGGCACGGTGCGGGTTGCCTGCAACAACGGCGCCACGGACGCGGTGCCAGAGGCAAGGATGACGTCCGGCGCGAGCGCGACCAATTCCGCCGCGTATTTGCGCATGTTGTCGGCATCGCCCGCGCCCCAGCGGTAGTCGATCCGGATGTTGCGGCCGTCGGTCCAACCCAGCTGCTGTAGTCCCTGCACGAACGCCGCGCTACGCACTTGCCCATCGGGATCGTCCGCGGCAGCCCCGGAAGTGAGTACGCCAATGCGCCGCATCTGCTCGCCTTGCTGCGCGCGGGCAGCCAGCGGCGCAAGTGGCCGCAGAACCTAAAATGCCTCCAATGAATTCTCGCCGCCTCATCGTAGCCCCCGAGGCTCAAGACGCGGCATGTTACACGGTCAATTCGGAAGATTGGAAGCGACAGGCAATGTCCGCTTTGGGTGATTAGCGGACATTTCCGCCTAGCCAGCCGATGTCCGCTTTACCCCCAAAAGCGGACATTCACCGTCGCGTAGAGCCTCTCATGAATAAAGAGGCAATGGCGGCGTTTTCATCTTGCGAATTTGGAAGTGCTTCCGTGGTAGGGGAATTGATAGTTGAACGATGTTGGCCTTGAAGTCCCAGACACGGCGGTCAAAACGAATACCAGTTACCGCAGGAAGCATATGGAACTAGGCATCTACACCTTCGGCGACATCACCCCCGATCCGAACACCGGCCGCGCGATCAGCACTACACAGCGTTACGCCGAGATCCTGGCCGCCGCAAAACTCGCCGACGAGACCGGCCTTCACGTGTTTGGCGTCGGCGAGCATCACCGCTTGGACCTCCCGATCTCATCGCCGGCAGTTGTGATGGCTGCGATTGCGGGCGGAACGAAGCGCATCCGTCTGAGCAGCGCCGTTACAATCCTCTCGACCCTCGATCCAGTCCGGGTCTTTCAGGACTTCGCGACCGTGGACCTCCTTTCCGGCGGCCGCGCCGAGCTGATCGCTGGCCGCGGCGCTTACATCGAATCCTTTTCGCTCTTCGGCGATGACTTCGCGAACTACGACGCCCTTTTCGCCGAAAAGCTCGATCTCCTCCTCAAGATAAGCGACAGCGAGCGCGTCACTTGGAATGGTCGCTTCCGATCGTCGCTGAGCAACTCTCAAATTTCACCGCGGCCGGCGGGCAAGTTGCCAATCTGGCTCGGCGTCGGTGGCAATCCAGAAAGCGCGCTGCGGGCGGGCGAACTCGGCCTACCGGTCATCCTTGCGAATATCTCCCAGCCGCCGGCTAACTTCGTCAGCCAAATCGCCGCCTATCGGCAACGTCACGGTGAAAGAGGACACGACGCAAGCACGCTGAAGGTCGCGATAGCAACGCATGTCCATGTGGCGAAGGACTCTGCAGATGGCCCTTGATGAGTTCTACCCCCATTACAGCGCCTATTTCCGCGAACACGCGCCGCGCGCTAACCTCTCTGGCGAAGTCCCCCGTGACGTCTACGAAAAGCGCGCCGGGCCCGGCGGTCCGATCCTGGTCGGCAGCCCCCAGCAGATCATCGACAAACTCATGTACGAACGCGAGCTATTTGCTCACGATCGGTTCCTCGGCCAAGTCGACATCGGTGGCCTGCCATACACGAAGGTGGCAAGGTCGATCGAACTGCTCGCGACGCAAGTGCTGCCGGCGATAAACAGACCCTCACCGGCTGGTAAGTTTGTTGACGAGACTTCAGCGCGTTCTATCAGCTATGGCGCGAAGGTGTAGCACCGCGCCTAACACGCTAAGCGTATGTTGTGCACAGACGTTTGACAGCGAAAAATGGGAGATGTGACTTGAAACTCTATATGCATCCGGTATCGACCGCGACCCGCCCCGTACGGTTGTTCATTGCCGAGAACGGCATCAAATGCGATGAGGAGATGGTCGATATCCTCAAAGGCGCCCACTATCAGGAGCCGTATGCCTCGCTCAATCCCAACCGGATGGTGCCGATGCTTGAGGATGCTGATCTTCGCCTGACGGAAAGTTCGGCCATCCTAAAGTATCTCGCCGACAAGTATGACCTGCCGTCCTACCCGAAAGACTTGAAAAAGCGCGCCAAAGTCAATGAGGTGATGGACTGGCTCAATACCCAGTTCTACCGCGATTTCGGTTACGGACTGATCTATCCGCAGCTCTTTCCGCACCACAAACGCCGCAGCGACGAAGCGCACGCCGGCGCCATCGCTTGGGGCCAGCAAGGCGCCAAGAATTGGTTGCAGATTCTCAACGACCACTGGATCGGACCGAAAAACCAATATCTCTGCGGCAACGAACTCTCCATTGCCGACTATTTCGGCGCCGCTGTCGTATCGATCGGGGAGCTAGTCGGGTGCGACCTCTCTGCCTACCCCAATATCAAGCGCTGGTTAGACAACATGAAGAGGCTGAAGTCATGGGACCAGGTCAACGAGGTTTTCAACGGCTTCGTGGCTGCCAATAAGGGGAAGGAGCTTGTACGCTTGTGAGCTTGCAAGTGTGTTATTGCGGGCGACCGCCACGCCTGATGCCCGCTTAGGGTTACAAGGTGACTAAGGACCGCTGTTTGCCACACTAGAATGGCCCTGCCTAGCGCGAGGCCATTCTTTTTGATGTCCGAACGATGTCCGCTTTACTCCCAAAAGCGGACATCCCGATCCACCGGAGAATAAATCGCGATCCACCCTTATCAATCTAGCTGACGACAGAGCGATTGCCTGTGCACGGCAGTGATTCCTGACGCGCTTAGCGCTGCGACGATGATCGGAAGCTCTTGATCCGATAGGATCTTCCTCGACCACTTGCTCCACGCTGCGAGCAAGCGGCATACCAACGGCAGACTGACAACACAACCAGAGCTATGGAGGAATACTCCTTGGCACCGAGTCACCGACGTCCTTCAATGACTTCAGAAGGATACACGCTGGCCGATGGCCACGATCAGACAGCTACGGGGACGCTGGCAAGCGATGGTGAGGCGCAGAAGCTCTCCCGCCGCGCTGCAAGTCGTTTCGATAAGCGAACTGATGCAACGCTTTTTGGGTCAATAGCGGACAATCTGTCTCCGGCCAAAACCCAGCGATGTCCGCCATTGCCCGGAAAGCGGCATCACGTGACAGTTTTGTGCCATTGTCGGCACGTTGGGTGGCGAAAGCTGCATTCGCCTCGTTCTAAACGCGCGCCTCTAAGGCTTTCGTTGAAGCATCGCGTCGAGCGCATAACGACCCGCACCGGTGATGAATAACAACACCGCGCCGCCCATCATCGTCACTGCTTTCCAGAATGGGCAGATTGGTTTGCAACCTGCGCTGGCGCAGCAGTCCAGTACCGGTGTGAGCTGAAGGCCGCAATAATGATGAACAGCAGCAGCATCAGCGATGCGTAGCGAGTCGCGAGGCCAACGAGCACCAAGACGCCGCCGATGAACTCCACGAAGGGCGCAATATATCCCAGAAAATCTGGCAAGCCGCGATTTGGCATCGTGGCGACAAAGCCTGAGATGTCCATGAGCTTACGCCACCCACTCATGACAAAGGGTCCAACCGGAACAGGATACGGGCGACCAGAGTAGTAAGTCTTGCCATTGCGCAGCGAAGCCATCGGTGCAGGTTAGCCAGGATGACGGCGATCCGGATTTTTGTCATGGACATGAAGGTTTCCCGTTTTGAAAGTTGAATGATAGCAAAGACAGTGCGTTGCCCCGGAAGCAGCGTCAGCAAAATCCACAAAGTTTGGGCGCACGAATGTCAACTTTGGGTCATTAGCGGACATTTCGCAGTGCAATCGCCATGTCCGCTTTACCCCAAAAGCGGACACGGATCGGCGGCTCGCCTACGCTTGGCGGTGCTATAATGCGCTGCATGAAAGTCGAAGAGATCGCCGAAGCAATCGCCAAGTTACCGCCGGATCAACTCGCCCGCTTCCGTCGCTGGTTCACCGCATTCGAGGCGGGCCGCGGCGATCACGCCAAGGAGCTCGACTCCACCGCGACCAAACTTGGCCGCCTCGCTGGCCGCGCGTTTGCTGAATTGAAAAAGCGCGGGACGGAATCGTGAGCGAGAAAGAGCGTCGCGTGATGTCGCTTATGGGTCAGAATCGAACATGTGCAGGTGCAACCCGGCACTGACCGCTTTGTGCCAATAGCGGACATGCGCGATACGGAGTTGCACGAGCTCAACAAGACCACCACCGGCGTTCGCGGTTCCTGTGCTTGTTAACTCAACGAGCAAATCTTGCCTCAAACACTTGCCTTGCCAACCCGAGTTAAATGACAATCGGAGGGCCGGTGGCAATGGTGTCTCCGGCTAACACCTTCCCGCGTCGCGAATGGCGCTGGCTTTTTTATTTCAATAGCGGACAAAGTCAGGGGCTGCCGTAGCGTCCGCTAAGTGCCAATAGCGGACATCTGTCGGCTTCGTCGCAGCGCCGGAAACCTCTGACTATAAGACCGCCGAACCGAAAGTGTCGGTTGGTAGACCGACGGCTACGAATAGCCGCCATTATCCGAGCGGACGCGCGCTTGATTACGACACTAGTCAGGTCCAGAGGGGACCGCAAAGCTAGGGAGCCTCAGCGATACGGTCATTCACGGTCGTCGCACTGATGTGCATGACGAGTGGTGAGACAGCCACCGCGTTCGATCTGAAGGAAACTCTAAAAGACCTGATGCCGTGCAAGTACGCGGCTATTCGACTGTGCGAACGGCCCCAACAAGTAAGCGCTGCGGCTTTATGGAAGTGTGGGGCGACCTTGGCCGCCGCACCACAGGAAGAAATCGGCAAGCGGTGTGTGAGCCGTCCTTAAACGGTATGGCGCAGCCCTAAATTGAGCACGAACACCCGCGCCGGAAGCGGCAGCAGCGCAAGCGGGCCTCATATCTAATCATAAAAATCAAATTGGCGAACGAAATGTCAGGCAGCCGACAGAACTCGTCGAACCCAATGCGTACAAAAATAGAACATCGCAGAGTTTTTATTGATCTAGATCAATATGTCGAGGAACGTACACTACGGCGCAGCATCGTTTGGCGGCCCGCGCATAAAAATGAAATGACCGACTAGTTTGCTATCTGCTGCCAGCGATGTACGGTTTCGCTAGAACCAATATTCGACCCGATAACCGCGCAATCGATCCGGATTTTTCCATCGTAGTTATGGTCCGGCTCAAAGTCTCGATTGTAAACCCAAGATGATCAGCTATGTCTTGATGGGACATCGGCAGATCGAGATAGCTCGTCGTTCCCAACCGCATGGACAGGTCAATCAAGAATGTTGCCACGCGGCATTCGGCACGCCTGCTCAGCAAAAGTGAATGCTCTTGGACGCGCCGAAGCTCATTTGTTGTGGCGGCCAACAGATACGTTGCAATTCTGCCGTCTCGAATGGCGGCGGCAAGCAAAGCGCTGCGTTTGAGAAAAACACGAGTGTATCTGTTGCGGCTTCCAGCGAGAGTGAATGGACTGGTTCGCCGCTCCATCCAAAAAGCTCTCCGGGCAAGTGAAAAGCGACGATGCCGCGGCTACCGTCCCGATGGGTCCTACAACTCCGAACCACGCCGCTGACGACCACGTACATATAATCGGTAGGGTCGCCTTCGCAGGCAATCATCGCGTTGTGTCGGTAACGGATCGGGCCTCGCCGAAACGCGAGAATGCTGTCCGTTACAGTTTGCTGATCGCAACCATGTAAAAGTGCTTTTGAGGCATCGAATGATCGATGCTCTAAAATGCCGCGCAAAATCTGCCGTCGATCTCGTTCAAGTGCTTGCTCTCTGCATGACGGCGTGCCCCTAGTTGCACTCCGATACTCTCACCCCACGGTTGAGCGTAGTATGTGACCCAGGGGCCAAGCGCCGCCTGAAGCGACTGCAATGTTCGCGCAGTTAAAAACACGGGCCAGCTCATCCCGCGTCTAGCTGATGTTCGCTTCGCGTCATTAGCAGCCGATTTCATAATGTCCGCTTTGGGTCATTAACGGGCATTTTGCGATGCGGGAGCGATGTCGGCTTTACTCCCGAAAGCGGACATGGCAGCGCAGGGTTATACTTCAATGCGCTCAATCAACGTCGGATCGTCGCCCGCCGCCTTCGAGCTGTTCACCCTCCGCGACACCGGATACATCTGCAGTGACCTCTGATCCCAGGGCCTGAGCGACTCCGCGCCCGCGTCTCCTGACAGCCACGAGTCAAACTGATAGGGCGTCAGCAGTGCCGGCATCCGGTCGTGTATCTTGCCCACGAACTCGTTGGCGGTGGTGATGATCATCGTGCACGACCTCAGCGGCACGCCGGTCTCGATGTCCTTCCACTCGTCCCACAACCCGGCGATGGTCAGCGGTGCCCCATTCTCCGTTGAGAAGTAGTACGGCTGCTTGCCGGTGGGCGTACTCTGCCACTCGTAGTAACCCGAGGCGGGAATGAGGCAGCGTCTGCGCTTGAACGCATCCCGAAACATCGGCTTCTCGGCAATAGTTTCGGCTCGGGCGTTGAACGTGTGCGGGGACATCCTTCGCCCTCTTCTTCCACCACCACGGCACGAGCCCCCAACGCATCGGCACAAGGTCGCGCTTGCCGTCCTCCTCGACCACCGTGTCTATCGTGTCGGTAGGGCAGATGTTGTAGCGAGCCGGCAGATTGCGCTCAGGGGCTGGCGGGCACGGACAGGCGATAGAGCGCGACGATCTCGCGCCACGTCAGCCGGTTGGTGAAGCGACCGCACATCGATCGGATATAAGCACGGATTGCAGCTAGCACCTTGCCGAGGGTCATCGCCGAAAGCGGGGCACGACACGCCAACCGATTACGGTTGCTTCAATGTGTTTAACGCTTCCAACTTTCCGCTTAAAATGACGCATCATAAATACCGCTGCGTCTTTTTCTTTTTCTCCGCTCTGATGTCCGCGCTTTACCCTCGAAGGCGGACATGGCGTTGCAAGCACCGAGATGTCCGCCAAGTGCCAATAGCGGACATCTCTGATTTATTGGTCAGTTAACCGCAGCGGTAACGCGCAAGAACGTTGCAGGAATGGAAGTGGCATCCTTGTTCGGGCTTTTGTTTTGGCTGTTGAACAGATCTTCCAGCTCCTTCTGCAGGTCAGCTGGCTCGACCGTTCTTTTCTGCGGCTTCGAATGCATTCATGGTTGGCCCGTAGTATTTTCTGAATGCATCAACGAAGCTCTGATGGGGCGCCGGGATAGTTGAAGGTATACGTGTCTCTGACGAATGATATCTTCTCTGTTGGAACTCCCGCGCCGGCAAATCGCTCTATCACGTTGCTCTCGATGCCCCACGTCATCGGACTAATGAAGCCTTCCGGCGGCGGCGGCGAGTATGAAGAGCTGATTTTCAAGATTTGCGCGACCAATGTCGGATCATTCGGGATCCAGTTTCCCATAACGATCCGCCCTCCTGGCCGGGTCACGCGCACCATCTCCTTGGCCACATCAAACGGCTTTGGCGCAAACATGGCTCCAAAAATGCTCACGACGACGTCAAAAGTATGATCTTTCAGCTCGCTGCAAATTGGACGCATCGCCCTCCTGAAACTTGCAGTTCGTGAGGCCCTGCTCCTTCGCTCGCTTGTTCCCGGCCTCAACAAGGTTTCTCGCGATATCGACGCCCAACACGTCTGCTCCGAGTTTCGCCGCCGGTAATGGCCGTCGTTCCATCGCCGCATCCGAGATCCAAAACCTTGAGGCCACTTTGTGATTCCGAGTTCCTTAACGAGCGCCTCTCCGCTTGCTCTCATGCTCTCCGCAATGCGCGTAAAGTCGCCTTTTTCCCAAAGTGCCTTGTTTGGATTCATGCGTGTCCTCTCTCTCTTTTCTTTCGCTCATGGCGGCGTCATCGAGCTTAGGTTGTCTAGGTGTCCATTGCGAGGTCAATGTCTGCTTTGGGTCATTAGCGGACATTTCGCAGAGCAATCGCCATGTCCGCTTTACCCCCGAGAGCGGACATTCCGGGTCGCGATCAACATGTCTGCTTTTTGCCAATAGTGGACATCGCGTGCCCTATATTAAGGACCAGGTGGTGCAAGCGTGTGGCGCGAAGCCTTGCGCCTTCCTGGCGATCATCGTTTTTGAAGCGCGAGCCATAAGCGGGCGACGGCTTCGGCAGGGGTTTTCGCAAAGCAATTCTGATCAAAATTCGCCGAGGCGAGCCACCCGTCATGCTGTTTATCAAGAGAGCCAAAATTCTCTCCACACGCCTCTATGAGTTCTTCGAGGGTGGGGACGTAGACGCGATCGCCACTTCGCCAGACAAGCTTGTTCAGCGGACCAATCAAGCTACCTTTTCCGATCTGCGGAAATCCGGCATCCATCAGGCTTTCGGCGAGGTCGTAGTCCATACGCATATCTAATCGCGATGACCGCTGTTACCCCGAAAGCAGACACTTAACTGGCGTCAATCGAATGTTCCGGCTAAGTGCCATTAGCGGGCGCCCAGCTTTTGCATCCTATCCTTGTCGGTAGGACTTCAATGAGACCGAAATCGAGATAATTAGATTATGGCGGCCCCTGCTCAGAGAGTTTGGTGTGCTCGGCAAGCAATTTCCGATGTTCGCTTTACCCTCGAAAGCAGACATTTGCAGTTGCACAAGCCGCATGTCTGCTTTGTTCCAATAGCGGACATTAGGTACGAATGCGGCGATTTGGTTCCAGTGGCAACCGAAATAGGCCACCCACTCGTATAAAAATACCAAAATAGACTGCCTTGGTTGGCGGGCTCAATTCTACCAACTATTGCCCCGTGGCTAGTGGCACATCGTTTGGAAGGAAAAGCGCTGCCGTCACGTCATGCGATGCGGTTTGTATTCGTTTGCTTGTGCGCGCAAACAGAACATCGCCGATCGCGATACCAACTAAAAACACGGCGATGAACCCCACGCCCATTATGCCGCCGTTCCGTGGAGGACTACGACTAAATCCCCGCAGTTGCTTGTTCAAAAGTTCTTGGTCGCGTTGGTTCATCTTTCAGATCTTTGAAAATGACCCCTACGAAATGGGCGGCGACGAGAATTCCATGTCAAAGATCTCTTCAATGCTGTCAGCGTCCGCGCTTTCCTCATCCGCCAGCGCATCAAATTGCTGTTTCAGTAAGTTTCATTCATTGGGTTTCGGATACATCTACTCCTCCCCGCATGGAGCCACTCCACGATGGGCAGCGGGGCCAACCCCGCCTATGTCGTTTTACTCACCACGCTAAGGTGCAATGCGGCCCGGTCATATTCGTTCCGGGAACATGAAGCGTTCGTTCCGGGAACATAAAGCGAGACCGGCAGCAGCAAATATTTGAGGCCAAGTGCGATGTCACAAGTCAGGAACGCTGCCTCTCACCAAACGTTTTTACTGAAAATGAGGAGGATGACATGTTCAAAAGTCTGGACATTCAGGAACACATGGAAGTGGTTGGATCGGACGGTAAGCATGTCGGAACCGTCGATCATAAAGAAGGCGGCGACCGCCTCATGTTGACCAAGGACGATCCGAAAGCCGGCGGCCATCATCATCTCATTTCGATCGATTGGGTCGATTATGTGGACCGCAAGGTTCACCTCAATAAGCCGTCGCAAAAAGCCACAGTGGAATGGCAGACAATCGCCTGAGTTTTCTTAACAGGAATGGCAGCCCGGCTCCGGCCGGGCTTTGCCATTTTCGCGTCGTCAACTGCACGAACGCCGCATTGCAGGAGAGAACGGCCATGCAGATCGAAAAGCACGACAAGAGCTACATCGTGAAACTCGAAGATGGTTCCAGCTGGCGAATTTGGCCAGGTGATATTGCTCTAACGTTAGGATGGTCACCGATTACGGTCCTCGAAGTTTCAGAAATAGACGATGAGTTTTGCTCCCACGCTCTCATTGATAAAGCAGACGGTTCACGAGTGCGCGTGATCGAAGCGAGCAAGGACTGGCCCGTTCAGCAAGTCCGGCAATCCTTGAAGAAAGGTTGATCCGGCCAGCGGGGTCAACTTTCGCCAGTGCCGTATCCCGATGTTGGGCAGCCGGTGAGATCACTTTTTGAGCCACGAGCCCATGAGGCCAGGCGTCGCCACATTGGAGGAAAATATTTCTGAGAAATTCGCTCGCACACAAACGTACAATGCGGCGAACAGAGGTGTCGCGATAATGGCCGCGATCAGGCTGTCGTTAGGGGATAAGATATTGCCAGCCACGGTCGCCACGAACACCAAGATTGCCAAGACGCTCGTGTTTGCCCAATTCAAGTACGACCAGTCGATGGATATCTTCTCGCCTCGCTTGATAGTTGAGGGCCGTGAAAAAGCTCCGGCGCTCGAGGCGTTATACGCACTGCAGACTAATTCGATGGCTGCAAGTAGTTCTTCAATTGATGAGTGGACCAATGATGGGTCTTCGCAGCGCTCGCAGCACTTCCTGACAAGCTTCGAGCCCGACGATGTGGTAACGGCAATCACTCGCAACAACGTGATCAATAAAATCTCGATAATGCTCTCCGTAGTGGGGAAATGGATCAAAAATAGGCGTCTCACGTCTGAGCTTGTAGAGTTTCTGGAGTTCGTAAGCACTGTTGGTATCTACAACCAGAAAATAATCCGCCGCTCGGTCAAGATGGCGCTGAATATCCGACCGAGGTTTGGGCCACAGCAAAATTGGTTTCGTATTCATCTGGCCTCTGGACCTACTAACGGGGCACCTCGACGGCTGGTTCCACTAATGAACTCGCGCCGGTTCACCCTCGAACCGAGGCTGAAGAAAGACAGGGCCGTCCCTTAAACTGGCTCACTGGAAAGGGCGAGCGTGGCACCACCCGATGTCCGCTTTGGGTCACTAGCGGATATTTCGCGGTGAAATTGCTATGTCCGCTTTACTCCCAAAAGCGGACATGTGCAGTGCAACTCGGTATGTCCCCTTTGTGCCAATAGCGGACTCATGGAGCGAAGCAAAAGGTCGTTATTCGATCAGCTCGTCGGCGAGCGTGAGCAGTTTCGCGGGAATAGCGAGGCCTAGCGCTTTGGCCGTTGCGCGGTTGACCAGCTCGATCTTGACGACCTGCTGGACCGGCAGATCGGCGGGCGTGGGGCCTTTGAGACTTTTGCCCGTGGCTTGGCGGTATGAATCGAGAAGCTAACTCATCGGCGATCAGCGACTGGTCCGTCGCGCGCGAGATGTCGGAGACTGGCATTTGTTCGGTCGCTTGATGGCCGTACTCCGGGCACGCGAAGTGCATGGTTGCCTTAACCGGATGTTGAGCGCACGTGACTAGACGACTACAGTCCGGGTCGAGCGATGCAACACTACAGGAGAAGTGGTCATGCAACGGCGGACCTCGACGATGTGCTGGTTGATAATCTCGACCGGGCTTGTTCTCGCCTGCGCGCTGCCGGCGAAGGCAGCCGAGACGACGTTGCAAGGAACTTGGATCGCGACAAAGGCGGAACAGGACGGCAAAGCAGCCGATGACCTTGTCGGACATCGGCTCTCTTTTATGGGCAATCGCTTCGAGATCCGATCGAAGGATGACAAGCCTCTCTACGCGGGAACCGTCCAAATGAACCCGAGCGCGAATCCGGCGACCATTGATTTCCAGCAAAAGAAAGGGGCACTAAACGGGAAGGTATGGAAGGGGATCTATGCCGTGGACGGCGACACGCTGACAACCTGCGACAACGCGCCGAACCTGAAGAAGGGCCGGCCCGCCGCATTCGAGGCAAAAAAGCGGGTCTGGGTATGTTCTCATTACGTTTAAGCGCGCAAAGGCCCGAGACGCTTCGATCTACCCTATGTCAACGGTCGCGACTTACGTCGATTAGCATTGCGACGACGGCTGCATCGGGCAGCAATTAGTGCAAACCTCAAGTGGCTTTTGGCCCCAACGCGGCCGCAAGAAGCGACCTCGAACCCGAAATGTCGGGCATACAGCGTCGCACCGACTCAAACTAGCATACTGGGGTCAGGTGGGACTTCGCGTTGAGCGATCGGCCCAATGTCCGCTTTGTGCCAGAAGCGGACATGACCATTGCCCGATATGGAGGCGCGAATTGTACCGTGCCGTGCGATGCTACCCGCGGTTCCACCGTCTACCGTGATAAATAATTCGCTCGGTGATCCGCGGGATCAGCCGTACCCAGCGCGGACTAAGCCGGCCCTGACTCCGTCATCATCCATGCGAGCCCGAAATTTTGCCTCCGGAATCTCAAGATGGCCGTTCGCCAAACGCGGAATCAAAGCGGCGGGGCTAAGCTAACGCAAAACGCGCGAGCGAGTTTCCCAGGCATCGCGCCTGCGACGATGCTCGCGATCGGCATCGTTGCACTGCTCGGACTTGTGGCTGGCGGCTTCTTATTAAGCTCCCGAGTTGACAAACTAGTAACAGAATTGGCGTTCGCAAAAAGGGAGGTCGAGACCACAAACGAAAGACTGATGAGCCTTCAACGCGAGGTCAGTCAAATCCGACAAGACCAATCGTCTGCTACAGCGATGATTGCGCGCTTAGACAATCGGTTATCGGCGACGACGCAGCCGACTTCGCCACAGAACAATGTGCTGCAGATTACCGCCGTTGAAGCCAAGTCGATTCTGCGAATTCCTTATGAAAATTGATGCATTCAAACCGATGGTTGAGGCTGGCCACAAAGTTGGTGATACGATTCCCGAAGACCGACTGCTGGATTTTTCGGCAGTTCTGACGCAGGGAGTGCCAAAACTGAAAAACACCAATTACACAATCGACCAAAACGGCTCGATTATCATTGTTTCCGAAAACCGTATTGTTGCCATTCTCGACTTCATGAATGTAGCCCGATGAAGGCGCGCTACGAGCATCGATAATGCCGCCGTGAGCGTTCATCACATTCCCCCGTCTGCTGTCGAGGACGGTGCACCCTGCACTCGCCGACTTCTATTCCTCTTTGACATTCGTGCAGAAGGCCCGGTTCAACACCTTGGGGCCGCCGCAGAACACAAGTCGTTAGAGCTGACGGATACATTCCTTTCTTGTTATCGGAAGCGCGCCTGATCATCCTCTGGTATTTTATAAACCAAGCGTACGAGTCACCCAACGCTGAATTGTTTTCCCATTCAGAAATTGGATTATGACCGGCTCCATGGCGGCCGGAGGGCCCCCGCTAAGCGTAATCGTAGCAACCAGAGCGTCGCTATTGTTGTTGAACGCGACTGAGAACGCGTAGGTCTGCGAAAGAATAGTGCCGCCAATCGTGTATGCGCGAATACGTCCCTTCATCCCGGCAATATCAACCTCGTGACCGCTACCTAGCCCAGTTGCTTGCCCCTTCATGAAGTTGAAATCGCTCAATCTCTCGAGTTCGTTGTCATCCGCAACTCCCGTCGTGCTACTGCAGAAGCCAATCTTTGCGCGGATATACAAATTAAGCTCTGCTCCACAATCTGCTGCCTTGCACTGGAACGAGCTGCCCTCTCTCCCACTGATCCATAAGGAACGGCCATTTCGTCTCGACCCAAATCGAATTTGCTTGGTCGGTGTGCGCGCAGTAACAGGCTGCAAACACAACACAAGCAAGAGGGAAACTGCAACTCCACACAACTTGATCTTGAGACGTTGGGTGCGACCCTGGGTTTCATCGCGTTTACTTTTGGACGAGGAATCAGTTTTCAGGAAGCCCTGCAATCGCGCGCGCTGGCCCCGTCATTTCGAGGATGTGCAGTCCAGTGTTGGCCCGATCAACAACATAGATAAATCCGCGCTCATCGGTCTCAACATTATTGCTCTGTATCGCAATCTTGCACGCATCCTGCCCATTGATCTTGATGCAACGCTTGTCTGTTGCGGCCGTAATCGCTGGGATGAAGTAGCCAACTTCTTTAGGATGATAAGGGTCTCGTATGTCTAGCGCACGAACCCTGCATTAAACCAGGTCACAAAAGTGAGCTTTTTATAGAAAACCGGAGCCATGCTCTCATTGGAAGAATGCGAGCCAGAAGCGACCACCGCGCTCGCAAAAGTTCTCGCTAATCTCTGGCACCGAATAGCTCGCCACGACCATTGGTTTTTTCTCAACCGTCGCATCTACGAACCAGACCATTTGTCGCGCCTCGCCTTCTTGGCACTCGTTAACTAGCGATTCGTCCACAATCATCACGATGTCACGCTGGCTCGCGAATTTGTCTTTGGAAAAACTGGGAATAGCCATTTTTCCCAACGGAAAAGTTGTGTGAGCACCATTCAGCGGCGACATCTCCATCTCGCCGACTATCGGAAAGCGAAGATTGTCTGGAGTGGGCTCTTTCGGTCCATTGATTAGTTTGTCGCGATCGACAATTTGCAGAATGCCGCCTTTGTTGGTGCCATAACCAAAATAAACACGGTTACTGGCCGGGCCAGTCGAGATCATGCCGTGCAATTCAGTTGGAACGGTTCCAGTCGAGCCAGGCTCTTGGCCGGGCAAACCGAATTCACGAATTTTTACTGGTTTAGCCGGATCACTGAGATCATAGACCTCAGTCATGCGGCGAACGCGCCAATTCGGAGCGCCGGAGACGAGAAAGGCAATACCAGTGTTGCACTCCCACCAACTCTTGTGGGTATCCTTGAGGCCTTCCAGGCGGATGATGAGTTTCGGGTTCGCGGGATCGGCAACGTTCCAAATCTCATGCGCTGCGCCACCAAAAGTGCGGAGTAGATACACGGCGCTCGGATCACCTTTAGGAAGATCCTTGCCGTCGCAGACGCGCGTCATTTGCGCACCGCCGGCTTCGTACGTGCCTTCTTGCCCTGGGATATGACGTAAATACACGGGATGGGCAGGATCGGTTATGTCGAGAATCGAGGTTCCGTTAAATTCAGGGTGGCCGGTCAGTGGATTTGTTGGCTTTGGGACAGCATCGGTTCCACCGTGGTGGCCAATATAGGCAATCCAGCGATCCCCTGATGATGAATGGTCGGTTGATACGCCGAGCGACCCTGCAGATCGTTAAATCCGACCAGGCGCATGTTCGAAAGCTTCCGGCGGATCGCCGATTTTCTGGGAGGCCGCCACGACCGGCCCACCGATAAGCAAAGCCATGACAACCGTGGCACTGCGCCTGAAATTAATCTTTTTGATCTCGGTTTGCCGTAAACGAGTCATCGCTTCCTCCAATCAAATGGAAGGCGATGATAGCTCACGGTCAGTGCGTCTCAATAGAACCCGATTAACCCTGCGTATCGGAACCGATCCTCCAGCGATCAGCGGACGTCCGCTTTACCCCCCAAGAGCGGACATTGACCCGCCTCAGGTGAGCGCATCCGGCTGAATCAGCGGATTGTTCTGCGCCGTTGCTGAGCCCGTCAGCAGAATCAGAGCCGCACTGCAACCCGCCCAGAATCGATATGAACTCTCGCCGTCTCCTGCCCCGAGGCTAACGACAAGAGATCGTATCGGCTCAGACTGGAACAGTTAAAGGAGCGACATGCCTTCCGGCGGCAGAGGGGCTGATGTCCGCTTTGGGTCATTAGCGGACATTCTTTGCTGTCCGCTTTTCCCTGAATGATGTCTGCTTCACCCCCAATAGCGGACATTTGCAGCGCACAAAGCCCATGTCCGCTTTGAGCCAATAGCGGACATTGGTCGGCAAAAACCATTTCCAATACAGCTCTCTAAAGCTACCATTTCTTTAGCGGGTCTTCGCGCGCTAGTTAGGGGAATATGAAACGGATCATTTGTGCGGCGGCAGTTGTGGGGCTGGTCCTTTTACCGAGTGCAATGGTGACCGCCCGCGCGGCCGAGAAGCATCGGATTCAGATCTTGTTGCCAATCGCAGCCGTAGCCATCGGCATGACGATCTTTGGTCTCGTGTTCGCCCTTGTGGTGCCGAACCTGAACTCGTGAACACGCGCTGGCGCTTCTATAAAGCGTTCTAGCTCAAGCGTTGTCACAGCTGGTGTGCCAACACTGTCTGGCAGGGTTGCTGGTTCACTATAAAAGCGCGGCTGTTTCTATTTGAACTTTTATCTGACCCACAAAAATGTCTTAGTTCCCACGCGTCTCGGTAAATAGGCGAACACTACGGAACAAACCACGGGCGCATCACGTTGGCGCGGCGCGTCTATCGTCGCCAAATACGAACTCACAAAAATGCGATGGACGGGGAGAGAAAAACGCGAGGGCGGGCTCCAGTACTAATAAAAGTGGAGAACGCAATGAGGAAGCTTCTAAGTCTCGCGACCCTCGCAAGCGTCATCGCACTGCCGGCTTTCGCACAGTCATTCGATCCCGATGTCGGAACCGGCAACCTTGTTCCCCTGTTGCCAACATGGGCGCGGCGGACGCGTATGCACAGGCACCCGCCATATACGGACAGAGGATATGTTCGGCATCGTCACGGATACCGATCTGTGACGCCTCGTGCGATAGACCGCGATAACACGTCAGTACCGGGCCAAAGCTTCTACAAGGATGATACGACGCCCAGGTCGCGGTAACAGGCGCTGCTTTGCAGTCCGACGGAAAGAGCCGCAAGCAGATGCGGCTCTTTTCTCATCTGAGGTCCGAGCCCCTGTCCGCTTTGGGTCAAAAGCAGACATGTGCAATGCACTAGGCGATGTCCGCTTAGTGCCAAAAGCGGACATTGGCCAAAATAGAAAGACCGCCTCGTGGCGGTCTCTCCATCTAAGCGGGTCAACCTGGGCACTCTGACAGGCCCGTGCAAGAACCAAGGGTAAAGCTCGCGCCTATCCTCGCCGCGCGCGCAGCGACCTCCAGCGCTTCGTCGGAAACGTCGAAAACAAAGTAGGTCTTCTTGCGCCTTCAGTGCGATGTCAGTCATGACATTGATCCTTTTGTTGGGGTGCCTCTTTCTAATAGACTCGCCCTCACCCGACTCTATTCCGCGTAGCTCACTGGCAAGGTGATGAGCAGTTCGCTTAGATCATTAGCAGACACGTTTAGCGCCGGGACCAATCGATATAACCAGTTGTGTTATTGCGTTGGGCAGTCCGATTTATTAGTTCAGCGAAGCGGCGACGAAATTGAACATCGAAAATCTCATCGATGCTTTCAGCGCCGACACTTTCGTCATGCACCAACGCATCAAAACTGACGTTTTAGTAAGTCCCATTCGTTGGTTTTCGACATGACGCCTCCACATGACGGCGTCTGGAATGTCGCCCGATGTTTTATCGGGCCATCGCGTTAAGCGCGAGGATGACCAGAAATAGGCCGCCCAATGATCATCCAAAAGCTGCGCGGCCTGCCGTTCTTCCATAGGCTGACAAACGCAAGCTGAACAAATGTTCATTGGTCCGCGCTTGAGGCGATCATGACGTAGATTTATGATCCAAAGGGGTGCGCTTTTAGCGTGAGTGAACTCATGGCCATCTACCGATTGATTGCCAATGGCTCATTTGGGCCTGACGAAATCGAAGCGATGACCGCCGCATATGAAGGCGCATTGATTGATCTCGGCGTGACCAATCGTGACGATCCAATCACTGAATTAATCGCTAAATCTATTGTCAACGTGACCGCGACGGGTGCGCGCGACCCTGTACTGATAAAAGAGCGCGCAATTAATGCATTAGGAATGCGCAAACCCACCGCCGCATAGTCGCCCGATGTCCGCTTTGGGTCAAAAGCAGACGGGTGCGCGCACACGCCGATGTCCGCTAAGTGCCAAACGCGGACTAATGCACTGCAACAAAGTGCATCTGTATTCGTCAGTGTTGAATGCATTGTCTGTATCTGTCAGCAACCGGACAGACGCACGCCAATCGAAGATGTATCATTTTTTCGTGAGCGCAGGTGTGGTTAGGCGTCTCGTGACACGAGAGATCGCTGGCCTCCCGCCTGCAATGGCAGGGGTGTCGTCATGCGCCAATTTCAGTCAACCTCGGATTTACAGACAATCGTCCATCCCACATGCGCCAAGTGCGGCGCGCCAATGTGGCTCACGCGGATAGAGCCGGATGGACCCGGTTCGGAGAAGCGCACGTTTGAGTGCCAAGCCTGCCAAAACGAGGCGATCGAAGTCGTCAAATTTCGATAGGTCGCTCAGTTGGCCATGCGATCCTACCGCTTCGGCGGAACCGTATAACCGTCCGACATTGAACAATATTTGTCTGGCACCTCGTTTACGTTAGCTATCGAACACACGAGTGCTTATATGTGTGCCATCACTGACTGGACCCTTTGGCGTCAGTGGCTGAGAGACGCTTCCGCGCTCCCGCCGAAAAGGCAGGAGGCGCGTCATGGCCAAATCACCAAATCGGTTGCTCGCGTCACTTCCGGCCGACGCCTTTTCCGCAATATCACCGCACCTGAAAATCGTCGAACTGAAGTTTGGCGATGTACTTGCCGAAGCTGGCAGCCCTATTCGGCAGGTCTACTTTCCTTATTCCGGCGCAATCTCTCTGGTGGTCGATCTGGATGTCGGGCATGATGATCGAGACGGCGATGGTGGGCCACGACGGCGTCTTGAACGCGGCCTCTGCGCTCGACGGCAAGGTGTCCCTCAACAAGGGCATCGTGCAGGTTGCCGGCAGCGCGGGCACCATAGAGGTCAACCGGTTGCGCCGGCTGGCCAATGAAATCGAGCCCTTCCGCGCGCTCCTCATCCGGCATGAGCAGGTGTTGTTCGCACAGTCGCAGCAGTCCGCGGCGTGTAACGCCAGTCACTCGATTGAGGCCCGCACGTGCCGCTGGCTGCTCTATATGCGCGACCTCGCTGGCAGCGACGATCTGATCTCTGACCGCAGGAATTTCTCGCGCAGATGCTGGGCGTTCGGCGCCCAAGCGTGTCGCTCGTCGCCAACACCCTGCAAAAGAGGGGTTTGATCAAATACAGTCGCGGCCGCATGCATTTGCTCGACCTCAAGGGATTACAAAAGGGCGCCTGCGAGTGCTACGGCACGGTTAAGGCCCACTACCAGCGGCTGCTGTCGGGCTAGCAATTAAATCG